>JAABUY010000923.1_pt1 | contig 44466 bp, 42 predicted proteins | sample 5560271 | NCBI WGS metagenome assembly JAABUY01 (sample SAMN10711886, study PRJNA513374) | rock metagenome | isolation source: Antarctica rocks | place: Antarctica: Victoria Land, University Valley
GGTAGACCGGGCATACTGACGCCATCCGGCGTGCGTGGTGGTGGCAAGCTTCCAGCCTGTTTTTCTCAGGCTGGAAGCCTGCCACCACCACACATTAGCCATGCAACACGCGCTACATCTTCCCCATCTGTTTCAGGTTCTCGAAACTTGTCCGTGCCGCAGTAATGGCGGAGTCGTCCGCTTTGTCTTGCTCGACGATGTACCAGCGCACGCCGCCCTGCTCGGCAGCCGCAAAGATCGGAGCGAAATCCACGGAGCCAGCGCCGACTGGCGCAAAGGTCTGCTCCGTGTCGGCAGTCATATCTTTCAGATGCACAAGTGGCACGCGGCCTGCGTATTTCGCAAGCAGTGCGGCGGGGTCATGCCCCGCCTTTTGTGCCCAGAATGCGTCCAGTTCGAGTTGGACGAGCGCCGGATCGGTATGCGCCGCGAGCCAATCATATGCGGTAATCGCTTCAACCATCGTCTCGAACTCGAAGGCATGGTTGTGGTAGCAGAGGGCAAGTCCTTCTGCCCGCACGGTGGCACCGATCTGATTCAAGGCGGGCGCAAGGCCGCGAAAGCCATCTACGGTGCGCCGCTCGTGCGGCAAGACCGGGCAGACAAGGGTCGGGCAGTCGAGGATGCGACATTCCGCGATGACCGCTGGCAGTTCGTTTTCCAGCCGCGCGAGTGCGACGTGGCTCCCCGCGATGACTATGCCGAGCGCGTCCAATTTCGCGCGTAACTCCTTCGGTGAGAGCGGGCCGTATCCCGCCAGTTCGACCCCGGCATAGCCGATGGCCGCGACCTGTTCGAGCGTGCCGACGAAGTCGCGCGCCGCCTCTTCGCGGACGGTGTAGAGTTGAAGGGCCACCGGAATGCTTGCCATGACTTCCTCCTGCGCTGAGCGGATGTACGTGTCCTTTAGCCGATCGGGTATCGGTAGCGTAGGCTTCAGCCTGCGCCCCGGCCAGTGACCAATCACGGTGTCAAGGTTCACCAGCCTGCATCTCTCTGGAGGAACGCAGACTGAAGCCTACGCTACCAGGAAAGCAGCGACACACGCGACTATTCTTCATAGCGGATGTCGCTAAAACGGCGGTTCATCGTCAAGGTCAGTTTCCGGTGCGGCGCGTTCCAATTGCTCAACGCGCAGTTCGGCAGCGTCGAGCAACGCCTGGCAGTGCGCGGCGAGCGCCATCCCTTCCTCGAACGCGGCGAGGGAGTCATCCAACGTCATATTGCCCATTTGCAGGCGCGAGAGCACATCTTCCAACCGATCATACCCTTCCTCGAATGAGAATTCGGCTATCGTGCCGTGCTGTTCGACTGCGCTCATTTTTCCTCCATCACGCCGGTCGCGGTCGCGCCGAACGATCCATCCGCAACCCGGATACGGAGCGCGCGCCCCCCGTATCCATCGCGAGCCTGTCGCACCACTTCGCCCGTATCTGCATCACAAACGAGTGCGTAGCCGCGATCGAGTACGGCCGCCGGGTTGAGGGCGGCGAGTGCGGCCCGTCGTGCGCCGAGCCGCTCGCGATCAATGATTAGCGCTTGCGACATGAGCGCCGTCAATGTCCGCGTCCGTTCGTCGAGACGCTGCCGGAATTGCGCGGCGCGGAGGATGGGTGAGAGCCGTTGCAGGTTACGGTTGAGTACATCGAGATCGCCCGCCCGCTGTTCGAGATCGTCCCGGATCAGCGCGGCCATTGCGCGCGCTGCGGCGCGGAGGTCGGCGGCAATCGCCGCGCGATCCGGTGTGCAGAGTTCGGCGGCGGCGGATGGCGTAGGGGCGCGGACATCGGCGACGAGGTCCGAGAGCGTACTATCTGTCTCGTGCCCAACCGCGCTAACGACCGGTATCCGCGAGGCGAAGATCGCGCGCACGACCGTTTCGTCGTTGAACGGCGCAAGGTCTTCCGCTGAGCCACCGCCCCGCCCGACGATGATCGCCTCTGCCCGTCCGTCGGCCTGCAACGCGGCAATCGCCTGGACGATCTCCGCAGGCGCCGCACCGCCTTGCACGGAGGCAGGCGCGAGCAGGAGTGACGTAAGCGGATAGCGGCGGGCAACGACCGTTTGAATGTCCTGCCAGACCGCGCCGGACGCGCTTGTCACGACGCCGATGCAGCGGGGCGCGAGCGGCAGCGGGCGTTTCCGCGCCTCATCGAATAACCCTTCCAGTTCCAACTGCAACCGCAGTCGCTCGAACTGCGCGGCAAGCAGGCCAACGCCATCCGGCTGCATAAGATCAATATAGAGTTGATACTGGCCCGTCGCCTCGTAGATACCGATGCGACCATGGGCGAGAATGGCATCGCCATCGTTCGGGAGATACGAGAGATTCCGTGCCTGCTGTTTGAAGCAGACACAGCGGAGCGACGCTTCGCTATCCTTTAGCGAAAAGTAGAGATGCCCGGACGCGGGGCGCGAGATATTCGACGCTTCGCCCCGTACCCAGATGTCCGTCAGCACCGGATCAATCTGGAACAACTCTTTGAGGTATGCCGTGATTTCGGCGACCGTGACCAGCGTCACACCGAACTCCTGAGTAGTCAGTAGCCAGAACGGGAACAGATTCTCTGACTACTAACTACTGACTACTGGCTACTGCCCCAGCCGCATCAATGGCTGGCTGTATTCGACGGGTTGCCCATTGGAGACGAGCAGTTCTTCGACGATGCCACCGCGTTCCGCCTGAATCTCATTCATGATCTTCATTGCCTCGATGATGGCGACCGTCTGCCCCGCCGCAATCATGTCACCGACGCGGACGAACGGCTCCTCGCCAGGTCCGGGAGCGGAATAGTAGGTGCCGATCATTGGGGAGGGAACGATATAGCCGCTCGACGCGCGGGACGCCTCTTCGTCGCTCATTTCGACGCCCTCGAACGCGCCGGATATGCCATTTGTCGGCGCGACGGGCTTCTGCGTGCGCGGCGCTGAGAGGACGACGTGAACGCCGTTCGCGTTCACCTCGATCTTGCCGAGGCCGTGCTCCGCCATCACGGCGGCAAGCGCCGCGATGTCATCGGTCAGGCCGGAGGGAAGGCCCTGCTCTGGCGCGTTACGTTCGTCGCTCATCCGTTTGCTCGCTCTATGTACGTATTCGACCGTGTGTCCACTTTCAGGTTATCACCGTGATTGACAAAGAGCGGGACATTAACTACCAGTCCCGTCTCCAGTCTCGCGGGTTTGACCGCTCCGGTCGCAGTATCACCCTTGATACCCGGTTCCGTCTCGATCACTTTCAGCACGACTGTCGTCGGAATGATGACCTCAATTGGCTCCCCTGCGAAGGTCTGCATATCCACGGTGTCGTTCTCACGAATGTAATGAACGGCGTTGCCGAGCGTCTCCGGCGTAAGCACCGGCTGCTCGTACGAATCGAGGTCCATAAAGACGTAGTTGTTATCATCGTCGCGATAGAGATACTGGACGGTGCGTCGTTCGAGTTCGGCGACCGCGAAGCGCGTGCCGTTCTGGAAACTTTTCTCAGTGATCGCGCCGGTGCGGAGGTTGCGTACGGTGATTTTAATTGTCGCGCTGCCACGCGCAGTCTTGATGTGCTGGTAATCCATTACCCGCAGGAGCGCGCCCTCGAACTCGATGACGATGCCCTTCTTCAGTCCGCCCGTATCAATGACCATGCATCCCCCACCCGGCGCGGCGCTTCATACTGAATGGAGATACGTGATCGCATCTCTCCAGCAGGGAGCACTGTACACGGCGCACTCACTTTTGTACATTAGACATCGAGCACCGGTGCGTCGGTCAGGTTGATGATGCCGGTCGGTGTAAAGACAACCAGGTCCTCGATGCGCACGCCGCCCCAGTCGGGCAGATAGACGCCCGGCTCGATCGTCAATGACATGCCCGCTGCAAAGACATCCGTGCCTTCCTTGTGGGCGCTCGGCGCTTCATGGACCTGCAAGCCAATACCATGACCCAACCCATGCAGGAAGGAATCGCCGTATCCCGCCTCCGCGATCACGCCACGGGCGGCGGCATCGAGGTCACCGCCCGTCATGCCGGGGCGGGCCACTTCTTCCGCGTGGCGCATAGCCCGCAGGACGACATCGTAGACGCGACGGAATTGGTCATCTGGCTCGCCGACGACGATGGTACGCGTCAGGTCGCCGCTGTATCCCTCATACCGCGCGCCCATGTCAATGACGACAGGCTCGCCCGCACGGATCGGGCGGTCAGTGACGGTGTGGTGTGGTCGCGCGCCATTCTCGCCCACGCCAACAATCGTTGAAAAGCCCAAGCCCTCGCCACCATGCGTGCGGACGGCTTTCTCCAGTTCCCAGGCCACGTCTCTTTCCGTCATCCCCGCGACAATGCGTGCCGAAACGTCAACGAACGCGGCGACTGTAATTGCCTGCGCGCGTCGGAGCAGGGCAATTTCCGCCTCGTCTTTAATCAGCCGCAGATCGCTGATGAGCGACCCGACTGCCGCGAGTTCGACATCGGGGAGCGTTGCCCCAAGCCACTGATAGGTCGTGTACAGCATTGCGCTCTCATCGAAACCGATGCGACGGATCGTGTGCCGCGTCACGATCTCCTGGAGTTGTTGCGTAGCTTCGTCCTGCCAGGCGTACGCCACGACTTCATAATCGGGGGCCTCGGCACGCGCCTGTGCCGCATTCACGACGCTCGTTCGCAAATATGCCGTGTCCGCCGTGATGAGGAGCGCGCCCGCCGATTCGTTCGGCGGGTTATCCTCGCCGGTATAGCCGGTCAGGTAGCGGCGGTTCGCGGGGTGGGTGGTGTAGACCGCCGCGAATCCGGCGGCCGCCATTGCGGTGCGCAGCCGCGCTAATCGCGCGGCATGAACATCGGTATCAATGCCACTCATACCAATAGACTCTCTTCCGCAAAGAGCGCGGCGAGGTAGTCGAGCGCGAGCAGATAGCCACGCCAGCCGAGGCCGACAATCTGGCCGCGCACCACGGGCGCGGTCACCGACGTATGACGGAATTCCTCGCGCGTGTGGATGTTCGAGAGATGGACCTCGATGATCGGGCAGGAAAGCATGGCGAGCGCGTCACGGATCGCGTAACTGTAGTGCGTGAAGGCACCCGGATTGATGATGACGCCATCCACTTTCCGCCCGGTATCCTGAAGCGCATCAATGATCGCGCCCTCATGATTCGATTGCACGAACGTAACGGTGACACTCTGCGCTTCAGCATGCGTGCGCACATTCGCCTCGATGTCGGCGAGGGTCGTCTTTCCATAGATATCCGGTTGGCGCGTACCGAGCATATTGATGTTCGGACCATTCACCATAAGGATCGTCCGCATTATGCCGCGCTCCGTTCGTGTCATGCTCAGGCCACGCTAACGGACCCAGCCGCGTGTCCGCAACACCTCGGTGCCAACGAGTCCAACGGATACACGCTCTTGCAGCGTCGTCCCTGCCAGGTTGAATTCCAGCCTGCCGTACTCGAAGTATTGAACTGTCTTGCCGTTCTCCGTTACCTCTTCGCTGAGCGGCAGGCCGAGCAGCGTCTGACCGTTGTTGGTGTCCCAGTACTGCTTGAAACTGCCAGCTACAACATGGCGCGTTTCGAGGAAATAGCGCTTATCGGGCGGCAGATTCGAGGGCGGGTCTATGCCGATGCCGCCGGGCCTGTTGTTCGCGTTAAATGCTTCCTGCCCGATCTTGCCGAGGGCGACGGACGACGTGTCCGGGCGCCACTCGAAGCGTGCCCGCTCAAAGTATTGCACGGTATACATGCGGTCATCCGCCGGATTGCGCTCGGTGAATTCTTCCGTCAGTGGGTAGCCGAAGCGTGCAATGCCGCCATTGATGTCCCAGAATTGCTTGAAGCCATTGTGCAGGCCGTGTCCGGTCTCGGTGAAATAGCGCTGGTTCGCGTTCGTGTCGCCTGTCTGCGGCGCGCGCCCGGCTGGCTGATCGCTCCGCTTCATGACATCCCAGATACCACTATCTTCCTGCCCGATCCGCCAGAGCCCGAAGCCCGCGATCCCTGCCTGCTGGACGAGCGTGAATTTCGTGTCGAATGTCGCGGCGCTCTCGAACCAGACTTCGTGTCGATCGCCGCCACCGTCCGTATAGCGAACGACCTCGCTCTGCGAGGGGAGATCAACCGTACGGGTTGCGCCGGGCCGCTTCGAGCGTTCAAGTGCCTGCCCGTATGTTACCGCCTTCGCGCTGTCGCTACTTGTCACGTCCCAATCGTATCCATAGAGCGGCATGCCGAGCAGCACCTTGCCTGCCCCAAACGTTTGCGCGGCAAAGTTCGTCACGTCACGTACCCAGCCGATTGGCGCTACCGGTCCGGCCTCGCCGCCCGCATAGTGGTAGTCGTATGCCATAATCATCGCGAAGTCTACCGACGGGGCGAGGGCGGCATAATCAAAGGCGCCGCCATAACCGCCGGTCGAATCCTTTGCCTTGCCGACGATAGCCTGTGTGACGAGTTTCCCGGCCGGGCGGATTCTCGCTGCGATCCGGGACATCGTGTCCGTCAGTAGCGGGCGATCTTGTGGGCGGATGTCCTCGAAATCTATGTTGATGCCATCATAATTGCGCGGTATGACGAGGTCGGCAATGGTAGCGGCCAGTTTGTCCCGCGCCTCGGGTGTGGCGATCTGCGCCGTGAAGTCCGCATTGGTCGCCGCATTCCTGATCAGCGGGATGATCTTGACGCGCGCGTTGCGGAGCATGGTATTGGTGTCCGGTTCCTCGGTATTCTTGATCGTGCCGTCACTCTGAAGCGTGAAGTAATTGGGCGATACATACGTCAGCGCACTCGCATTTGCCTGGAGGGCGGAGAAAGAATCCTTCGCATAAGTAACGTAATAGGCCCAACGGACAATCGGGGCCGCTGCCACTGGCTGCGTCCGCGGCAGGAGCAGATTGGCATTTGGGACGATAAGTGACAGTGCAAGGAGGGCCATCAGTGCAGCCGATGTATGAAGACGAGCATGCCCAGCATGCAGGCGAAAATGTGCCACCCGTGTCCCTCCCAGTCCAAAAACGTCCGTGCCGCGAGCATACACCGCCGCTATACTATGCACGTACACTGATTACGTCAAGTCATTTGTTTGGTAGTTTAGTAGCGTAGGCTTCAGCCTGCGTCCCCGCCCAGGAGGTGGGCGCTCCCTGAGCAGATTTCTACCCTGCGAAATGTGAGACATGTGCGAGACAGGTAGCGCAGGCTTCAGCCGACGCTACCATTGGTACGCAAGATTGAGCACGCGCGGTGCAAGACCGTGCAGATCGCTGATAACGAGATCCGCGACGCATGGATCACGCGGTTTACCGGTGAGATTCAGCCAGACCGTGTGCACGCCGAGCCGGTGCGCCGCCTCGACATCAAAGCGGTAGGAATCGCCGATATGTACCGTTTCACCGGGCGCGACGCCGAGGGCTTCCAGCGCGCAGGTATAGATGCCGTTAAGCGATTTGTAATAGCCACACGATGCTGAGGAAATAATCGCCGCGAAAGCATCGTGGAGGCCCCAGTCGTTGAGACACCATTCGATGAACGGATGGTAGACCGCGTTGGAAATTACGGCCATCGGTATCCGCGCGTCCGAGAAGGCATGAATCGCCTCGACGATGCCGGGGCGAGGGGACGCATCCGCCCGCACCGAGGCCATCAGTTCATCAATCGCGGTCGCTACGGTCGCATCCGGGAGCGTCAGTCCAATTGCCTGAAATGCGTGCTGAACGCCCGCGAGTGCGTCTGATTCCTGGCCGTGTTCCTGGATGGCGAGGCGCAACGCTCGGTAGGGCGCGGTTGCTGACGCCATTTGCGCGCCATCATGCGGGATCACCCCCTGTGTCGCGAGGGTATGTAGAACCATGCCGGGCAGTTGGCGTACTTCGAGCGCGAACCAGGCCGGCGCGATCGCAATCGTGTCATGGAAGTCAAACGTGACCGCGCACGGACGAGGCATTACCCCATCAGTCCCGGAATATTAAGCCCGCCGGTCAGGCCACCCAGTTTGCCTTGCGCAGTCTCGTCCGCTTTGCCCATCGCGTCGTTGACGGCGGCGACGATCATATCTTCCAGCAGTTCGATGTCGTCCGGGTCAATAGCATCCGGCGTAATCGTGATACGGCGCATCTGCTTCAGCGCCGTGACCTGCACCTTGACGAGGCCACCGCCTGCCTGCCCTTCGATGAGCGTTTCGCCGAGTTCGTGCTGAATCTTCTCCATCTGACGTTGCATTTCCTGGAGCATTTTCATGTTCGGTTGCATCGTATCGCTCACTTTCTCCACGTCATTCTGATCGCATCCCAGCGCAGTATACACGCTCCGGTCAGCGAGTCGGTGCGGTCGGTCAGCGTGTGCCGCTCACACCCATCCATAGAAACCTCCGTAGGGAACTGCCGCTTTTTGCAAACCGGGAGGGGTTTGCTGCGAGAACACATATGCTCTGGTAGCGCGTGACCTGGCGATTGACACCGTGCCCATCCGGCGGGATGATTAGTACTGGGTGCGACGCCTTCAGGAATGGGGCGTCGTTCATCACGTCTCAGGCCATCGGAAATGGAGCCACGTCCATGAATACGCCCTCGCCGGCCCGATCAGGAGCGGCGCTCGTCGGCTTTCTTGTCGGCATTTTTCTTGTGCTCGGCGGTTTCGCGCTCGGCATCATCGCGGACCGCACACTGTTCGGCGGCGTGAGTAGCGAAAGCGGAAATACAGCCGCCGTCGCAGTCGTCATCCCAACGGTACCGCCCGCACCGACGGACGCCGTTGCACCCGGTCGCCCGACCTCGACGCCGCGACCGGCGGCGACGCCGGTGCCAACAGTGACGCCGCGCCCATCCGATCCGGCGATCAGTCTCGACCCGGCAAAAAACACGACGCCGGACCAATTGCGCGGCCAGTTCGATACCTTCTGGAAGGCGTTCGGCCTGCTTGAAAAGGGCTTCTATTATCGCCCGCTCGACGAGCAGAAACTTGTCTATGGCGCGCTCAAAGGGTTGTTTGGCGCGGCCGGTGATGACTATACCGTCTTCCTGCCACCGGATGCCGCGAAGGACCGGAAAGCCGCGGATAACGGCCAGTTCGTCGGCGTCGGTGTCTATGTTGATACCTCAAAGGACGATCTGCTCATCACTGCGCCGATTCCCGGTGGCCCCGCCGAAGCCGCGGGTATCAAGGCGGGTGATGTGATCGTTGCGATTGACGGTAAGGACGTCGCAACCGTGCCAAAAGCGGACCGCCCAACGGCGATCCAAGGCGCGGAAGGCACTCCGGTCCGCCTGACCATCCGCCGCGCTGGCCCACCGGGAACGATTGATATTACGGTGATACGGAAGAAAATTACCGTGCCTGCCGTGACGCTGAACGTGCTGCCCAGCGACATTGGCAAGATCACTATCACATCGTTCAATGATCACACGAACAAGGAGCTGGACGACGCACTCACGCAGGTGAGCGACAAGCATTTGAAAGGTATCATTCTCGATCTTCGCAACAATGGCGGCGGCTACGTGGATGGGGCGCAACACCTCCTCGGCCGGTTCCTGCCGAAGGACTCAGTCGCGATGCTCGAAGACCGGCGCCCAACGGGTGGGAAACTGACACCGATTCTCGTCAAGACTGACGGGCAGCAGTTTCTTGATGTACCGCTTGTTATGCTCGTCAACGGCGGCACGGCGAGCGCATCCGAGATTACCGCAGGGTCGTTACAGGATTACGGCCGCGCAACACTTGTCGGCACGAAAACCTTCGGTAAAGGCTCTGAGCAGGAGGTCACTGGCCTGAGTGACGGATCGAGCGTGCGCATCACGGTTGCGAACTGGTACACGCCGAAGGAGCGTGTGATCCAGAAGCAGGGACTGGCGCCGGACGATGTCGTCGAGCGGCCCGATACCGCGCCGAGCACGAGCGACCCGCAACTCGATAAGGCGGTTGAGGCGCTCCGCGCGAAGATCTCGCCGTAGATCCATTGCACCAACGCTGTGTCTCTTCGTACGGGCGGTTCGTGAACCGCCCGTACGCATGTCGCATACTATTGCTATCATGGAAGAATATACGCCCAATTTAGTGCGCCTCGTCCGGCATAGTACCAAATGCCAGCTGCCACGCTTCGTCCATCGTGGGCAAAGAAACTTGCGATCCCAGGGCGCGAGTCGCGAGGCCGCCGACGGCGTTGGCGAATTGCGCGCACCGCTCCGGCAACCATCTCTTCACCTGCCCGTAGATGAACCCGGCAGCGAATGCATCACCCGCACCCGTCGTATCCACGACATGAACGGCAGCGGCGGGAACATCGAAGGATGCCGCCTTCGTGATGACGGTGCATCCGTCCGCACCGCAGGTGACGATGGCCATCTGGAGCCGCGTTTCGCGCACCGTTTGTTGCAGACGCGCAATCACCTCGGCGCGTGACGAAGCGCCCGTCATCAATCGCCATTCCCACTCGCCGCCGATAAAGAGATCGTGCCGCCCAGCGAATGGCAGCGCGGCATCGGGGGCGAGGATACCGGCGACAAAGACCGCCTGGCCAATGAGCAGTGGCGCGCGCGGATGATCCGCGTTGTCACGTTCGAAGACATCGAGGATATCCGCCCACAGGTCGAGGTCAACGATGTCGAGGTAGACGACCGGGTGCCGAAAAACTGCCGGAATATCGAGCGGATCGCCGCGCCTGAGCATTGCCCCTTTGATCCAGAAGATTGTTCGGCTCCCGGATGGGCTAATCGGGATGATCGAACGATCTGAATCCTGACCGATATGCACGCCGAGCGTATCGCATACGACACCGGCATCTTCCAGACCGGCACGCAGTCGTTCCCCGCGCCAGTCATCGCCGACAACGCCGACGAAACGGGACGGCATGCCGAGGCGGGCCAAGGCGACCGCGACGTTTGTGGATGTGCCGCCGGGCATCTGGATCTCGTTCGTGGCGATACAGTATTCGCTCTCCGCCGGGTAGTGATCCACGGGGAGCAGGGTGTCCCACGAAGCACAGCCGACGATGCAGACCGATGGCTGTACGGTATCCGTCATCACGCAATATCCGTCGGCATCGAGCGGTCAATCATCCATCGAATCGCGGCCATGATGCGCTCCTCCCAGTGTCACCTCGCGTACAAGAGGATAACGGACATAGCACTTTGCACGCAACCTTCTCACAATGCGATAACAGTCCCGATGGTACACTGCCAGTGAAGGCGTGCCAGTGGGCGGCATTCATGGGAGGGCCTAACCCAATGCAACGTGTGGAGAAGATAGCGTCCATCCTGGTCGTTGACGATGAGCGGCCGTTCCGTGAGTCGTTGCAGTTCTCACTGGAGCGGCAGGGGTATCGTGTCCTGACGGCGAGCGACGGGCCGACCGGTCTGCGCCTCGCCCGCGCGGAAAAGCCGGACCTTGTCATCCTCGATGTCATGCTGCCGGGGATGGACGGCTTCAAGGTCTGTCAGGCGCTCCGGCGCGACAGCGACATTCCCGTCATTATGCTCACCGCGCGGGATGATGAGACGGACAAGGTTGTTGGTCTCGAACTCGGCGCGGATGATTATGTGACAAAGCCATTCGGGTTGCGCGAACTGCACGCGCGGATTCGTGCGGTGCTCCGGCGGCGCGAAGGGCTGCCGGAGGCGGCGTCCGAAGCGGACGGTGTCATCCCGCGCACCGAAGGGATGACCTACGGCAATCTTGTCGTCGCACCCCAGGAGCGGCGCGTCTTGCTGAACGGCGTGGAAGTCTCGCTCCGGCCTCGCGAATTCGATCTCCTGACGTACCTCGTCCGCAATCGCGGCATCGCCCTTTCCCGCCAGCAACTGCTCGATGGCGTCTGGGGCATTGATTACTACGGCGATCCGCGCACGGTAGACGTGCACATGCGCCAGTTGCGCGAAAAGATCGAGGCCGACCCCGCGATGCCGACGCGCCTCGTCACCGTGCGCAGTCACGGGTACCGCTTTGAAGGGTAGGCGTGTATGGCCGCCATCGCGTGGATAATCGCCCTCTGCGCGCTCATCGGCGGCGTGGCTGCGTGCTGGTCTGCCGTCCACCTGCGGTCGCGACTGCGCGCAATCCAAGACGAGTTGCGGCAATTCCTGCCTGAAGGCGATGCCGGGTCGCTTGTTCAGCGCATGCGTGCGGTCGTCGGTCAGACACGCCAGCGCGCGGACGAGGTGGCCGCCGAGAATGGCCGGTTGCGGACGATCCTCGCTGCCCTCGACGATGCGGTGATCGTCGTCGGACATGGGCAGGAAATTCTCTCGGTCAACGATGCGGCGCTTGCTCTCTTTCCCACCAGTCTCGCCACTGTGCGGGGCCGGACGGTGATCGAGATGACGGGCGACCATGAGATCGCCGACCTCGTGCAACGCTGCCAGAGTGCGCGTGAGCCGCAGGAACGTTTGGTCGAAGTGTCCGCAAGTGGCCGCATCGTACGCGTGATAGCGGTTCCGGCGGACGACACGAAAGACGATGTGTTGCTCCTGGCGCGCGATGTGACGCAAGTACATCATCTCCAGACCGTGCGACGCGAGTTGGTCGCCAACGTCTCACACGAACTGCGGACACCGCTGGCGAGCATCAAACTCTACGTCGAGACGCTGCTCGATGGCGGTCTCGAGGTGCCCGGCATGCCGGAAGACCGGCTTAATAAGATCAACCGCGAGGTGGACGAGCTGACACAACTCGTCCGCGAACTGCTCGAACTCGCCCGGCTCGAATCCGGGCGCGATCAGCCGAATTTCGCCGCGCTCGATGTCGCCGAACTCGCGCGGAACGCGGTGGAGCGGTTGGAGGCACAGGCAGACCGAGCCGACGTTGCGCTGGAGACCGCGATACCATCGGGCATCCCCGCTGTCTGGGGGGACCGGCGGATGCTTGAGGGTGCGCTCGTCAACCTCATTCATAACGCGGTGAAATTCACATTGGCGGGTGGCTATGTCACCATTGGTGCGGATTACGATGGCGATCATCGCATCCGCCTCTGGGTCGAAGACACCGGTGTCGGTATCCCGGACGAACATCTGCCGCGTCTCTTCGAGCGCTTTTACAAAGAGGACCCCGCGCGCTCCGGTGGCGGTACGGGATTGGGTCTCGCAATCGTCAAGCACGTTGCGCTGGTACACGGTGGCGTGGTTTCCGTGACGAGCGCCGTCGGGCGCGGGTCGCGCTTTCTGCTTGCGCTCCCCGTTGCGAACCCCGTGATTGCACCGATCGCCGATGATGGGCCGCACCGCACCACGTCCACGCGGATGCGGTAACATCTCGTTAACATTCATATCACAATGCACGAAAGGCCGACTGGTAGCGTTAGAGTGTGCGGTACAACGGGGTATCGCGACGAGTGCGCAGGGAAGCCGGTGCAGTGCCGGTTCCACGAGGAGGAATACCGTTGGGCTCTCGATGGATTTTGCAGGGACAGTCGGTCGCAGCAATGGCGATCTGTGGTCTTGTTCTCACGGTACTGTTGAGTGCGTGCGGTGGTAGCGCCACGGCCACACCTATTCCAGCGGCGACCACCGCACCAAGCACGACGGGCGGTGCGACAACGGCGGCGAGCAGCCCGACCACGTCGGGTACGGTGGCAGCAGCAGGGTCCGCAGTGGCGAGCGGTGCGCAGCCCAAGGGTCCCCTTTCCTGCGCGAATGGCTCGATTGTCGCGCTCGGTTCTACGGCCCTTCAGCCGCTCGTTGAGGCGGCGGCAAAGGCATATATGACCAAGTGTCCGACCGCGAAAATCAATGTCCAGGGCGGCGGCTCTGGCACGGGACTGACGCAGGTCCTCCAGGGCGGCGCGACGATCGGCGATTCGGATATTTTTGCCGAGGAGGCCACCGGTGTTGACCCCAAGCAGATTATGGATCATCAGGCCGTTGTGCAAGGATTTGCGATGGCCGCGAACCCAAGTGTCATGGTGAATTCTCTGACGCAGGATCAGGTAGTCAGCATCTGGACCGGCAAGGTCACCAACTGGAAAGATGTCGGCGGCAACGATCAAAAGATCACCATCCTCAACCGGCCGCTCTCCTCCGGCACCCGCGCGACCTTCAAGAAGTACGCGCTCAATGGCGCTACCGAAGCGCAGGGGCTCGCACTGACAGAGGACTCGACAGGTGCGGTCGCGAAGGCTATCGGTGATACGCCGGGCGCAATCGGCTATCTCAGCCTCGCCTATTTCTTGACAAATAAGGATTTGAAGCAACTGATGTTCAATGGTAAAGCGCCGACGATTACGAACATCTCGGACAATTCGTATCCGATTTGGTCATACGGCCACATGTACACTAAGGGTGAAGCGACCGGGCTGGCAAAGGCGTTCATTGATTACATCTTCTCGGATGATATTCAGACGACGCTTGTGCCGCAACTGGGGTACATTCCGGCGACGCAGGTAAAGGCGAAGCACACGCCTGCCTAATTTCCGGCGATGACAACACGCGAAAGAGGTCGGAGCGGACGCCATTCCGGCCTCTCGCCGCGTATGAGCGGAGCACGTATACTTGACGAAATGATCCGACAACGGAGGCAGCACGGCAATGGCAGAAGCAATAATTCCCCCACGAGCGGGGGCCAGAGCGCGAATGACGCTCGATCTCACGTCACAGCGACGGCTGTGGAACCGCGTTACCTACATTGTGTTCGCGGCCTGCGCGATGGCGCTTGTGGTCTTCATCACCGCAATTATTCTCTTTATCGGCTCGAAAGGCCTGACAACATTTGTCCGGAACCATGTATCCATCACGCAGTTTTTGTTCTCAAAGGTTTGGCAGCCGAATGAGCAGCCTGCCGCATACGGCGCGGCGACATTCATTGTCGGCTCCCTGGAAGTGACCGGGCTTGCGATCCTCATCAGTGCGCCACTCAGTATCGCTGCGGCGCTTTTTCTCACCGAAGTCGGACCGAAGTGGGCGCAGAGCGTCTTGCAGCCAGCAGTCGAACTGTTCGTTGGCATTCCATCAGTCGTGTACGGCTGGGTCGGTTTGAGCCTCCTCGTGCCCTTCATCCGCAATCACATCGGTGGCCTCGGCTTTAGCCTGCTTGCTGGGTGCATCGTCCTTTCGATCATGGCCCTGCCGACGATTACGACCGTCGCGACGGACAGCTTGCGTGCATTGCCCGTCGGCCTCAAGGAGGCGTCATACGGCCTGGGTGCGACGCGCTGGCAGACACTCGCGCGCGTCCTCCTCCCGGCGGCGCTTCCGGGGTTGATGACGGCGGTCATCCTCGGGATGGCGCGGGCAATCGGTGAGGCATTGGCGGTCCAGATGGTGATCGGCAACACCGAAATTATTCCGAAACACCTTACCGACCGTGCGGCAACCCTGACGAGCATCATTACGCTTGACATGGGCAATACCGTTAGTGGGACGGCATGGAATAATTCGCTCTGGTCCATGGCGATGCTCCTCCTCCTGATCGCGCTCGCGCTGATTCTGACGATTCGCGTCGTCAGTGCAAAGAAGGTGTACTAATGCATGCACGCGTCACCGACCGGATCGCGACGGTGGTCATCTGGACACTCTCGTTCGGAATCGTCGCGTTACTCGCGTCATTTTTGCTCTATCTGCTCATCACCGGTGGGCGGTATCTGACGCTGCATTTCCTCACCGCCGCACCGGAGATAGTTGCGGGGGGGGGGGTAGGGCCGGAGTTGTTCAACTCATTCTATATACTTTTTCTCACCATGCTCATTACCATTCCGCTTGGCGGCGGCGCCGGTATCTACATGTCCGAGTTTGCGCCCGCGAACAGACTCACCGAACTGATCCGTATCGCGACAGAAACGCTCGCGTCGCTCCCGTCCATTATCGTTGGTCTCTTCGGGCTACTTCTCTTCGTGCAGCGGTTCCACCTCGGCTTTTCGATCCTTGCGGGCGCGTTGGCGCTGACGGTTTTCAACCTGCCAATCATCGAGCGCGTCGCGGAAGCGTCGCTCCGTTCGGTCTCACCGGGCTTGCGTGAGGGGAGCCTCGCGCTCGGAATGACCCGCTGGCAAACGATCAGGACGGTCCTGCTCCCCTCGGCATTGCCGGGCCTCGTTACTGGATTTATTCTCACGGCAGGTAGAATCTTTGGTGAGGCGGCGGCGTTGCTGTTCACGTCGGGCCAGTCCGGCACCGCGCTCGATTGGCACGACATCAGCTTGTGGAGCGATACCTCACCATTTGGCCTGCGCCGACCGGCGGAAACGTTGGCCGTGCATATCTGGAAACTGAATTCCGAAGGACTGGTCCCCGATTATCGCCACATCGCCGACGGTTCGGCCGCCTTACTCATTGTTTGTGTTCTGGCGTTCAACGTCATTGCGCGTTTCTTCGGTCGGTGGTTGTATCGGCGAAGCACAGCGACGCGGTGACAACGGGTATAGAGAGGGATGAGGAGATGGCAAGTGAGCCAGTTGAACGGATGGTTCCGCGCATGACGAATACGCCTCCCGCCCTCGTTACCGTGCCGCCCCTACGAGAGCCGTTGCACGCGCCCTCTCAGGACGAAATAGCCTTGACCATCGCAAAGTTTGCACTTTACTATGGAAAGTATCGCGCCATTGCAGATGTGGACATGGCAATTACCGCGCGCCAGGTTACGGCGATCATTGGTCCATCGGGATGTGGAAAATCTACACTGCTGCGCGCGATCAACCGCATGAATGACTTGATCCCCGGCGTGCGTACCGAGGGCGATATTCTCATTGAAGGCCAGTCAATCTACCGGCCCAACACCGATGTCGTCGCGCTTCGCAGGCGTGTTGGCATGGTCTTCCAGCGGCCCAACCCCTTTCCGATGAGCATCTTCGATAATGTGTGCTACGGCCCGCGTTTGCACGGCACGCGAAACAAGCGGGCGTTAGGTGAACTGGTCGAAAAGAGTCTCGTTCAGGCCGCATTGTGGAACGAGGTCAAGGATATACTGCATCAGTCCGCCCTTGCGCTGTCCGGTGGTCAGCAGCAGCGGCTCTGCATTGCGCGATGCATCGCGGTGCAGCCGGTCGTCATCCTGATGGATGAACCGGCGAGCGCGCTTGATCCAATCTCGACATTGAAGATCGAAGATTTGATGCGCGATCTGCGGTCGCTGTACACCATCGTGATCGTCACGCATAATCTCCAGCAAGCGGCGCGAGTCAGTGACATGACCGCATTCATGCTCGGCAACGCGATAGAATCGGACCGCTCCGGGCGGGTAATCGAATACGCGCCGACGAATGTATTGTTCACCAATCCGAAGGATCCGCGGACGGAAGAATACATCACCGGACGGTTCGGATAGCAGCCATCGGCTGTAGTGCCGGACGATATCCACACATCACTGCGGAACAAAGGATACAACCATGCCACGACTCGCGCTCGATCACGGACTGAAGGAACTGCATGCCGATGTCCTGACGCTCGGGAGCATGGTGGAAAAGTCCATCCAGCGCTCGGTCGAAGCGCTCCGCACGCGCGATGCGTCGGTGGCGCGGCGCGTCATCGAGGATGATGCGCGCGTCAACGCCTTACGCTTCCAGATCGAAGATCGCGCGCTGCTGTTGATCGCGACACAGCAGCCGATCGTCCACGACCTTCGCACAATTGCTGCCGTTCTCAATATCATTACCGATCTCGAGCGAATGGGTGACCACGCCGAGGGCACGGCGACGATCTCGCTGATGATCGGCGACGAGCCGCTTCTCAAGCCGCTGCTTGACATCCCACGCATGGCGGAAACAGTGACGGACATGCTTCGGCAAGCGCTCCTCGCCTTCACGGATCACGATGTCGTCTCCGCGCGGCGTGTCGCTGCCGAGGATGACGCAGTAGACGCGCTCTATAACCAGGTCTATCGGGAATTGCTCACCTTCATGATTGGCGATCCGCGCACGATTCATCAGGCGACGCTCCTGCTCTGGGCGGCGCACAATCTCGAACGGATCGGCGACCGGGTCACTAATATCTGCGAGCGCGTCCTGTTTACCGAAACGGGACGCATGCAGGAAATCCGCCCAACCGGTGCGCGGAAGATGCAGGAAGAACTGCGTTGACTCATCGGTAGCGTAGGCTTCAGCCTGCGAATATGACAAAGACGCAGGCTGAAGCCTACGTTACCCGGAAATGTGATCACGACCGCTCGTAGACAAGCTCGCCGCCGATCCATGTCATCGCGACGGGGATCTCCGCGATCTCGTCCGGCGGGCAGTGGCGGGGGTCGCGGGCAAGCACGACGAAGTCGGCGAGCATCCCTGGCGCTATGGAACCTTTGATATGCTCCTCGAATGTGGCGAAGGCGCCCGCGACGGTGTATGCGTGGAGGGCTTCGTTGACGCTGATCGCCTCGGCGGGTGCGTATTCCGCGCCGGAACCGGTGCGCTCAGTGACTGATACCTGGATGCTCTTGAGCGGCTCATACGCCGAGACCGGGCAGTCGGAACTGAAAACTATTGGTATCCCTGCATTGAGGAGCGACCAGAACGGGTAGGTGAGCGCGGCGCGCTCCTCACCGAGATGGCGGATGAACGAGTCGCCGTACTCGGTGATGAAGATCGGTTGCGTGACGACGACGACACCGAGCCGGGCGATCCGGGCAATCAAATCCGGCCGCAGGATGCCGCAGTGTTCGATGCGATGCCGGTGATCGACGCGCGGGTGAGCCGTTAGCGCGCGCTCGTAGGCATCGAGCACCATTTCGATGCCGCGATCGCCGATGGCATGCACGGCGATCTGCCATCCCGCCGCGTGCGCGTCCATTACATATCCCTGAAAGACTGACTCGCTCATCATCGTCAGGCCGAAGTTGTTCGGGTCGGGATCATGGCGGAACGGTTGCGAAACGGCGGCGGTGCGCCCGATCAGGCTCCCGTCAATAAAGAGTTTGATTGGCCCGCAGCGCAGGCGATCACTGCCGAAACCTGTGCGGATCCCCGTTTCAACCAGGTGAGGGAGCAGATGCTCGCGCAACATCAGCGTTGTGCGGAGCGGGTTCGCGCCTGTTGCCATCGCGTGTTGGAAAGCGCGAAACTGTGTGTTCGTGTGAACACTGGCGTCCGCACTGCTCGTGATACCGGCGGCGAGATAGCGCTCCGCGCACCGTCCAAGCGCTTCAACGAGATCATCCTCGGTCGGCTCCGGGATCAAGTCCGTCACCAACCCTTGCGCGGTCTCCAGGAGCAACCCCGTCGGGGCGCCGTCGGCGTCATGGACAATATCGCCGCCTTCGGGCGGTGTGGTCGCGCTCGTGACACCGGCAAGCGCGAGGGCGCGGGTGTTGGCGACACAGAGATGACCGGAGGCGTTCGTGATGACGACCGGGTGATCGGGCGCGACAGCGTCCAGATCGTAGCGGGTCGGATGCCGCCGTTCGGCGAGCGATTGGTCGTCGTAGCCGCGACCAAGCACCCAGTCGCCGCCGGGTGTCTCCGCCGCACGAGCCGCGACGCGTCGTTGCAACTCAACGATCGTGCCGCAACCGGGCACGCGGCAATCCACCTGCGCGAGCGACCGGCCAAACATCAGCATATGATTGTGCGCCTCGTTGAAGCCGGGCAGGAGCGTCTGGCCTGCCAACTCGACGGTCCGCGCGCCGGGCGCGGCGAGGGCGCGCATCTCATCTGCCTGCCCGACGGCGACGACGCGGTCTCCCCGGACGAGGACGGCCTCCGCCTCGGGATGCACGGGATTCATCGTCACGACGGTGCCGTTGAGAAAGAGCGTGTCGTGCACTGGCACAGGCATCTCCCTTCACATGATAGTGGTCAGTCGTGGTGAAGTGTAAGGTCGCTAACGGCATCCGGTTCGACGAGATTGGTGAGGAGACTGTGCGGCGGTTCACCCCCCCGTGCCGCCTGCACTGAAAGCATGTACTGGACTTTCTTCGTCCGATAGAGATTGTCCTCGATCAGCCGCCGGTTATTCGCCGTCAGGTCCGCGAGGAGCCCAACCGCGAAGAGCACCGCGCCGATCATCGAGAAGATGAGCGCGATGATGAGCGATTGGAGGTGCCGCGTGCCCTTTTCGCCGATGACGAGGTAGAAGTAGAAGAACCGGCCGACGAGTGCAGCGCCGATCAGCATAAAGAACGATGCGAAAAGTGCGAAGGTTTTGAGCGGTTCGTACATCGCCCAGATGCGCACCATCGTCGCGGCGGAGCGCTTGACGTACGACCAGACATTCGGGAAGAGCCGCGACGGGCGCGTCGGTCGTGACGAGATCGGCACGCTGCGCACGCTGAGATTCTTTTTGCCCGCCTGAATGATCGTTTCGAGCGTGTACGTGTAGCGCGTGACGACATTGAGGCGCATCGCCGCCTCGCGCGAGAGGGCGCGGAAACCGCTCGGCGCGTCCGGAATGTCTGTGCCGCTCAGACGGCGCATCGTCCACGACCCAACCGCCTGCAATCGCTTTTTGCGTCGGCTGAAATGCGCGACATCCCGCGTTTGGCGGTCGCCGACCACCATATCGCAATCGCCGTCGAGGATCGGTTTGATGAGCGCGGCAATATCGCTCCCCGAATACTGATGATCGCCGTCGGTATTAACGATGATGTCCGCACCCATTGCAAGGCAGGTATCGAGGCCGGTTTGGAAGGCGGCGGCAAGTCCCTTATTGCCAGAATGCGGAGCGACGTACGCGCCCAGCATGGTGGCGAGGTTTGCGGTCTGATCAGTGCTCCCATCGTCAATGACGACGACATGGATTTCGTCAATACCGGGCAACGACGTCGGCAGATCGGCGAGCACCGCTGGCAGCATCTCTTCCTCGTTATAGCACGGGATTTGAATGATTAACTTCACGCCTTCGTCCCTCCCCGTCCCACCCGCTCGAACCCGACCGCACGAAGGTAATCCAGTCCCGCCCGAATATCCGCGACTTCTTCGCCATAGTCGAATTCGCACGCGGGTATCGTGTCCGTTCGCAGGTAGGATACAACCGTTGCGAAATCTACGCGACCACGCCCCGGAATGAGGTGATCGCGCAGGCCAAGGCAATCATGCAGATGGAATCCGACAAGCCGATGCCCCAGTTGCTGGAGCCACGCTTCATGCGGTGTATAGCCGAGGTTCGCCTGCCGCTGCGCGTGGCCCGTGTCGTGCCAGTAGCCAACCATGGGTGAGGCAACACTGCCGAAGATCGTGTTGCAATCGTCAAGAATAGGGATGTCGCGGTAATCCTGCCGCGATTCCAGTCCGAGTCGGATACCGATCGCTTCCGCGTACGGTGCGAGTTCGCGCAGGCTCACAATTAATCGTTCGAGTGCGGGACCAGCAACGTTACGACGCGCGGCAATAATGCACTCGCGCACCGTCGCAAATTCGTCTGTCGCCGCCGCACCGGCGCGGAACAACTCGTCCAGCCGTTTTTCTTCCTCCGGCACGACCGTCAACTCACCGGCATGGACGACGATCGCATCCGATCCGAGGCGACGCGCGAGATCCATCGTCGCCTTCGCGAGCGCGACGGCATGTTGTCTCTCCGCGTCGTCTATTGCGACCAATGATGGATCGGCTATCTGCTGACCGGCGGCATCCGTCGGACGTGGACAGATGTTGTGGACACTGGAAACAACGAGGTCGGGGCGCGCAAGCAACTGCTCCAACTGCGCGCGGGTCGGCATGTAATTGATCTCGATACGCTCGCCGCCCGCCTCGCGAACGCCGTCCACCATGTCGCCGAGATCGGCGTACCGCCCCTGTGCCCCCCACATTGTCGAGACCGCGAGCGTTGCCACGGCTACTCCCATGCCTGACGTACTCGCGCGAAATCTTCGGGGATCATGGCGTAGACGAGTGTGTCACGGATGACGCCGGTTGGATCGAGTGTGTCATGGCGCATCGTGCCCTCGAAGGGGAAACCGAGCCGTTCCGCGACGTTCTTGCTCCGCACATTGCGCGCGTCGCAACGAATCATGACACGCTCCGCTCCCATTGCGTCAAACAGGAACCACGTGATCGTGCGCACCGCCTCGCTCATGTAGCCGTGCCCTTCGGCGGATTGCCGCAACCAGTAGCCGATCTCGAAGAATGGGATGTCGAGGTTGCGCAGATGGACGCCAACGCTGCCGAGCAGCAGACCGCCCTCGCGGGCGAAGATGCCCGTCCCGACATGGTCATACAGCGACCAGTGGCCCGACTGACGGCGCACGAACTCGATCGCATCGTCCACACTCCGATAGGTGTCCGCCCACGGCATCCACGGGCGGATATGCTCGCGTGACTCCATGATCGCGTCGTAGAGCGGTTGAGCGTCCTCATCCCGCCATCGCCGCAGCACGAGACGTTCGCTCTGCCATTCGTCTGGGAGGTCGCGGAGAAGCGGTCGGGTTATGGCCATCGAATCCTCTCTGGAACGACGCACGGCTCTGGTAGCGTAGGCCTAAGCCTGTGTTCCCTGTCACAGGATATAAATTCTGCCCAGAAAGCGCCCGGCTACCGGAGAGGGACGCAGGCTGAAGCCTACCCTACCGTTATTAATCCGCAGGGACGAGTTCGGCGGCGCTTGTGGCCTCACGCTCGCGGACGACGGTATCAATTTCCTCACAAATGGCGCGGAACAGGTCAGGCTCGGCAACGGTGCGAACGATCTCGCCGTGGCGGAAGATGACGCCTTTGTCGCGTCCACCGGCGACACCGACATCGGCATCGCGCGCCTCACCGGGGCCATTGACGACGCAGCCCATCACCGCAACCTTGATCGGTGTCTGGATATTTTTGATGTACTCATCCACCGACGCCGCGAGCTTGAGAACATCAATCTCCACGCGCCCGCAGGACGGGCAGGCGACGAGCGTCGTCCCTTTCTGGCGCAAGTCGAGGCTCTTGAGGATTTCGTATGCCGTGTAGACCTCTTCGACCGGGTTGTCGGCGAGCGAGACGCGGATCGTGTCGCCGATCCCCTCGTTGAGCAGAATTCCCATGCCGACCGCCGACCGGATCGAACCGGCGCGCGCAGTACCCGCTTCGGTGACGCCAAGATGGAGTACATAGTCGCATCGCTCCGCCATCAGCCGGTATGCAGCGACCATCGTCGGCACATCGAAGGCTTTGAGCGAGATGCAGATGTCCCGAAAATCGAGTTCTTCGAGGATGCGAATATGCCCGAAGGCGACATCTACCATCCGCTCGGGATCGCTCATCGTCTCCTGCCCTGGCTGCACGGGCGGCAGCGAGCCATGATTGACACCGATACGGATCGGCACGCCTTTTGCTTGCGCCAGGCGCACTACTTCCTCGACCTGCGACCGCTTGCGGATATTGCCGGGGTTGAGGCGCAGTTTCGCGACACCGGCGTTGAGTGCGGCAATCGCCATTTGATAGTGGAAATGGATGTCCGCGACGATCGGTACGGGCGAGCGCGCGACGATTTCCGGCATCACCGCCGCTGCTTCCTTGTCCGGTACGGCGACGCGGACGACCTCGCAGCCATTCGAGGCGAGATCATAAATCTGTTTGATCGTCGTCTCCTTGTCGCTCGTGTCGGTCGAGCACATGGACTGAACGATGACGGGCGCGCCGCCACCGATCTGGATGGAGTTGCCCTTGCGGTCATTGAGGAAGATCGGGCGGCTAAACCGGCGATTGGAGAGCGGGACGATAGTTTCGAGCACGGTGCGGCTCCTAGAGTGATGCGGCTTACCGCGGTAAAATCGAACGACCGTCGAGAATACGCTGAATATCGAGGAAGGCGACGAGGACGAAGATCGTCAGGAGAACGGCCATCCCGATCAGGTGAACCATCCCCTCGCGCTCCGGTGGCACGCGCTTGCCGCGCCGAACCCACTCGATTACGACGAAGAGCAGCCGCCCGCCATCGAGTGCGGGGATCGGCAGCAGGTTCAGGATGCCAAGATTGATCGAGATAAAGGCGGTCAGGTTGAAGATAACGACCCAGATCGGAATTGTTGCCTGCTGGACGACTTCGCCGACAACCTGCGCGATGCCGACGGGGCCGGTAAGGTTATTGACACCGCCCGGTTGCTGACCGCTGACAAGGCGGACGAGACCGCTATAAATCGCACCGATGCCGCGCCCTGTCTCGCGGAAGCCGTCGGGAATTGCCCGCCAGACGGGCTCGCGTACCGCAACCGATTGCGCTGATACCGTGATCCCTGTGGACCCTTGGCCCGTGGGCGTCTGATCGGGCCGACGTGGCATGATCGTCGTTGTGATGATCTGACCACTGCGGCGCAATTCAACCTGCACCGGTGTCCCAGCGGCGGCTTTGATCGCGTCGGAGAGGTCTTGCTGTGCAGTGATCGGCTGCCCGCCGATGCGGACAAATTGGTCACTGGCCTGCCATCCCGCCGCCTGCGCTGGCGTCCCGGCGACGACATCGCCGATTGAGACGATTTCCTTGTCGCTTGGCGCGCCATGTACCGCGAAGATGATCGCGAAGAGGAGCGCGGCGAAGATGAAGTTGAAGACGATCCCAGCAATCAGAATGATCGCACGCGCGTAGGCGGGTTTGGTCTGAAACGAATCCGCTGCCTCACCGCTCGTGTTCTCGTCCTTCATACGCGCGAAGCCCCCGAGGGGGATCGCATTGAGCGACCAGAGCGTCCCCTTCCACTTTCGCCCGATGATCCGAGGCGGCAACCCGATGCCGAACTCCTCGACCGCCACGCCGAAAAATCGGGCCGCAAAAAAATGCCCGAACTCATGCACCGTCACCAGCACCGCTAGAATCGGGACGATCAGTAACCACGCAAAATTGCTCACGTATTGTCCTCACACTGTCGCGATCCGCACCAACCACCCCGTTGCGGGCAGCCACTATGCTATTTTACTTCTCGCGAGGCAAAGCGTCTATGACGATTCGCCGCGTGTCGTGAAGTTGGTACGCGAATCGCGGCGAATCGTCATCACCGGAACGCATAGCGCGGACGAAAAACCTCTTGTCAAATGCGCGGTGATGACGGTACACTCTTTACGATACGACAACTGCGGCGGGAGTGCGACCCAAATGCAGCATGGCGCATCGGTACGACCGACAAGGAGCATTGCCGCTCATGGACATGGCAGTCCTCGTTCTTAACCAGAACTACGAACCCTTACATATCTGTAACGCGCGCCGCGCGCTCGTCCTCGTGCTGGGCGGCAAGGCGGAGGTGTTGCAAGACGAATCGGACGTGCACTTACACACCTCATCGCGCGCGTACACGATTCCCTCCGTTGTCCGAATGGTCTACCTCGTCCGACGCCCCCGCCCCCGCGTCAAACTGACCCGCCGCGAAGTCTTTCTGCGTGACCACTACATCTGCCAATACTGCGGCCACTCCTCGCACGACCTGACGATTGACCACGTCATACCGAAGTCGCGTGGCGGCACGCACACCTGGGAAAATCTCGTCTCCGCCTGTAAGGAATGCAACCACCGCAAGGGTGGGCACACACCGGACGAAGCGCGCATGCGACTCCGTCTCGCCCCCTTCGAGCCACATGCGGGCGCGTACTACGCGATTCAGCGGCGACTTGCGGAACGGCCGCGCGCCGACTGGCTGCCCTTTATCCCTGGCGTGGAGCTATTCGCCGCCGCGTCGTAAAGGCGCGTCGCTGTTTGACATCTGCTAGGCCGCTATGCTATACATAGTTCGAGAATAGTGGGCTTTGAAGGGGTGTTCCGCCCCGGAGCCGCCGACGAAAACGCCTTTAGGTGATTAAGTCTGTGCTGTCTAACCCTCGTTACCGGGTTACGAGTTACCGCAGGTGCGCGATAGCGTGAAAGCGGTAACGCAATGAGGCGTTGCGCGCGAGCGCGAAGCGAAACAAGGTGGCACCACGATGCACTCGTCCTTGAATGGGCGGGTGCATTTTTGTTGCCCGCGTTTCACAGCGGGCTAGTGAATTTGAGGCGGGAGGCAAACGATGCTGGATATACGGCTGATCCGCGAGCAGCCGGATGTTGTCAAAGACGGACTAAGAAAGCTTTACGCTGATCCATCGCTTGTTGACGATGTGCTCCGGCTCGATGAGGCGCGCCGCGCCTTGCAGACGGAAAGCGATGCGCTGAAGGCGGAGCGCAACCAGGTATCGAAGCAGGTCGTGGGCATCCGCGATGCCGCCGAGCGGCAGCCCTTGATCGAGCGTAGCAAGGAACTTGGCGGCCGCATCACCGCGCTCGACGTGCGCGTGACGGAGACGAAGGCGCACCTGGACACGATCATGCTGGAAATCCCGAACCTGCCCGACCCTGAGGTGCCGGTGGGCAAGGACGACGCGGAAAATGTCGTCACGCGCGTTGAGGGGACGCAGCGCATGTTCGATTTTGCACCGAAACCACACTGGGAACTTGGCCCGGCGCTCGGCATCCTCGATTTCGAGCGCGGCGTACGTCTCTCCGGCTCGCGGTTCTATGTCCTGATCGGGGCAGGCGCGCGGTTGCAACGCGCCCTGATTCAATGGATGCTCGATGTGCATGTCGCGCAAGGCTACAAAGAGCTCTATCCGCCTTATCTCGTCACGCGCGAGATGCTCGTCGGCACGGGCAATCTGCCGAAGTTCACGGACAACCTCTACAGCCTTGCGGAGGACCCCACCATGTACCTGATCCCGACCTCCGAGGTGCCGCTGACGAACTTCCACCGCGAGGAAATCCTCGATGGGAACGACTTGCCGGTCCGGCTCACCGCCTTTTCGACGAACTTTCGGCGGGAGCAATTGTCGGCCGGGCGGGATACGCGCGGTATCAAGCGCGGCCACCAGTTCGATAAAATCGAGATGGTGCGGCTGGAGAAGCCAGAGGACTCGAAGGCGGCGCTGCAGACGCTAATCGCGGATGCTGAAGTAATCTTGCGCGATCTGGGAATTCCCTACCGTGTTCTCCAGATGTGTACTGGCGATCTGTCATTCGTCTCGGCGGAAAAGTTCGACCTCGAAGCGTGGGCGCCGGGCTGTGACGAGTGGCTGGAAGTCTCGTCGTGCGGCAACTTCACCGATTTCCAGGCTCGTCGCGCCAACATCCGCTTCCGCCGCGAAGCGGGCGCGCGTCCGGAATACGTCCATACCCTGAACGGTTCAGGCCTTGCCTTGCCACGCCTGATGATCGCGATCATGGAGAACTATCAGAACGCGGACGGTACGATCACGATTCCCGCAGTCATCCGCCCCTATATGCACGGTATGGAACGGATCGAACGGGAGAAGTAGCCAGTCAGCAGTTGGCAGTTGGTGGCATGCCGGGAGCAATCTTACTTCCGCGCTCTTTCATCACTGCTGACTGCCGACCTCCGACTTGCGAAACCGCCCGCCATACGGCATACTGCATCATGCCACGCAGTCGCGGAGAGGTGGCCGAGCGGTTGATGGTAGCTGTCTTGAAAACAGCCGGGTGATGAGCCCCGTGGGTTCGAATCCCACCCTCTCCGCCAGTCAGCAGCATTCGGGTAGGTGCCAGAGTGGTCGATCGGGCTCGCCTGCTAAGCGAGTGTACCGCAAGGTACCCAGGGTTCGAATCCCTGCCTACCCGCCAGCCGCGCGTTTGACACTGCGCGCGGCCTATGTCATACTCTCTCCTGGTATGCGCGCCCGTAGCTCAGTGGATAGAGCGTTTGGTTGCGGACCAAGAGGCCACAGGTTCGAGTCCTGTCGGGCGTACCACCGATTCCTTGTGAGAGAATGAACCAGGGCCACCGTCGTGAGGCGATCGCTTTGTTTCGGGCGATTCGGTCGCGGGCCAATCAGGAGTAGCAGCATTCCCTTGAGTCCTGTTCCCACAATCATACGATGCGAAGGGCGGATGAAAGCCGCAATCGCGCGGCGGAACATGAATCATGGTGCCCAGCGAAGACGAACTGATCGCTCAGTACATTGAACCCAACCCGTATCAATCCGGGCACGGCGACGCGTGGATCGTTGGTCATGGGGTACCCGTGTGGGCAATCATCGGCGCCATGCACGCTGCGGGAACCGCCGATGCGATTGTGGAACAGACGGCGGCGGAGTACCAGTTGCCCGTAGATGCCGTCCGAGCAGCCATGGCGTACTATCACCGCCAGATCGACGTAATCAATGCCCGCATCATGGCGAACACCGCCGGCGCGTAATCCGTCCGCCGATTTTCATATTGAGAGCGATATGAAACCGCTGCTTGCCTATTATCTCAGTATGGATGGCTATACATCGGTCACGTCGCGCGATCTGGACATGTGGCATACCAGCGAGGCGATTCGCCTGTTGACGGCGGCAGAAAATCGCCGCATCCTCGTGACGCACAATTGGAAAGCAATTTTTTCCTTTGCACACCGCCTGGGTGCTTTGGGCAAACGGGTGGTATCGCGCCGCTGCTACCCGGAGGAAGTCCCCACCCGTTCCCGTGCATGCAGGCATTCTTGTCATTCCGCAGACATGGGACCCACAGCGGGCTGGGGAGGAACTGCATCGGTTCCTTCTCTGGCATCCTCCTTTGCCGAATACCCTGCATGCGTGGATACCGAGGAGAGGATGGGTATTGTACCCACAAAGATCAACGATTATCCGTGCAAATGCTGCGGTGCGACTGATCGCTCGGTCGGTGAACCGTCTTCGCGGCGGGCGGTTGCGAGGGCGACGGCAGCGGCAATGTGCGAGAGATGCGTCAGCCCTTGCGGGAAGTTGCCGAGCATTTCGTTCGCGTGCGTGTCGTACTCCTCCGCGAAGAGGCCGAGATCGTTGCAGGTCGAGGCCACGCGGTCGAAAACCTCGCGAGCGTCGGCGGAGCGGCCCTGACGCGCCAGACATTCCGCCAGCCAGAATGTGCAGGCGAGGAATGTCCCTTCCTGGCCTTGCAGCCCGTCATCGGCTTCGTCAACCTTGTAGCGGAGGAGCATGCCATGGTCGTCGAGGTTCTCGCGGATCGTATCGGTGGTGCGGATCATCCGTGGGTCGTCCCAGGCGACGAAATCCACAGTTGGGATGAGTAGGAGGGCACTATCGAGCGCCTTCGATCCGAACGCCTGGACAAAGACGCCCCGCTCTTTGTCGTACCCCTCTTTTTCGATTGCCGTGCGAATCTCGCTGCGCACCTTTTTCCAGCGGCGCAGCGGCGCCTGGCGCAGGCATTCCTCCGCTAATCGGATGCCCCGGTCGAGCGCCGCCCAGCACATCACCTTGGAATGGACGAAGTGCTGCGGTGCACCGCGCGATTCCCACATCCCGTGATCTTTGTCGTGCCAGTGCACGGCGGCAGCGTCCACAAGGTCGAGGATGAAGCGCCAGGAATCGTCGTCCGGCGAACTGCCCCGTTGATGCCAGCGCCAGGTGAGATCGAGCAGTTCGCCGTACGCATCGAGTTGCACCTGGTTCGATGCGGCATTGCCGACGCGGACGGGCTTCGCGCCCCGGTATCCATTGAGATAGTCGAGGGTTAGTTCGGTCAATCGCCGCTCGCCGCCAACCCCATACATAATCTGGAGGCTCTCCGCGCTCCCCGCCGCCGCGCGCTGGATGAAGCGACGAAAGCCATCCGCCTCGCTCTCGTAGCCGATGTCCGTGAGCGACCGCACACTGAAACTGGAATCGCGAATCCAACTGTAGCGGTAATCCCAGTTGCGTGCCCCGCCCGGTGATTCAGGTAGGGACGTCGTCGGCGCCGCGATAATCGCGCCGGTTGGGGCATTCGTCAGCGCCTTCAAGGTGATCGCGGAGCGCAGGATGCTCGCACCGTCGAGACCAGCGAGCGTTCCCTGCGCGGACCAGCGCTGCCACCATTCGATTGTCTCCTTCAGGCGATCGTCAATCTCGGAGGCCGCGAGCGATTGCGGTGGATCGCGGTCGAGGCTTGCAGGATCGCTATAGGTAAGCGAGGTGCGCACCCGGTCACCTGTTCGGACGGTGAACGATGCACACAGGTCGTGACGGCCTTCTAACGAGAGTTCGGCGTCAGACTGAATGACAAGGGAGTCGTTGCCACCGATGGCGCTGTACAGCCGGATACCGTCATGGCGAATCCACGGCTCCAGGGCGCCATAGTCGAAGCGGGGCGCGATGCGGAGTTGGAAGGCGACGTGCCCGCGGATGCCTTCAACGATGCGCAGAAGTTGGAGACGCGGTTCCAACTTTCCGCCTGTCTCCATGACGAAACAGTCGTACAGAATTGCCTCGCCACTACTTGCGCGCAGCGTCGTCGCCAGGACGAGCGTATTGCCGAGATACTCGCGGAACGATGTGTGCCCGCCATCTTCGGGAATGATCGAGCAATGGCCACCGCGTTCCCAGTCGAGCATCCTGCCAAAGCAACTGCCGGAATCGAATCGGGGCATGCAGCACCAATCTATCGAACCCGTGCGGGAGACCAGGGCAGCGGAATGGCAATCACCGATCAGTGCATAGTCCCCAATCGGTGGGTACGGTGTGTGTTCAGCCATCGTCGCGGTTCCTCCGGCACTATGCGCGTAATGAACGCCCCCATCGCGTTATCCTCCACACCGTAGGGAGTATACGGCATACCGCTAGGTCTCCCAACAACCGCACTCGTCGGCGTACGGCGGCGCGAATTGCAGAGACGTACACGTTTTGCTATTATCACGGTGGTGACGCTACCGGAGGGAGAGGTGTCAGAGCGGACGAATGAGCTCGTCTCGAAAACGAGTAAGGGGTAATAGCCTTCGTGGGTTCGAATCCCACCCTCTCCGCCACACTGCCTATCTCCGTCAGGCTTGCTGGACAATTGAAGCACGGAAGGGTCGCATAGTTTGGCCTAGTGCGCGCGACTGGAAATCGCGTAGGGTGTCACAACCCTCGCGGGTTCGAATCCCGCCCCTTCCGCCACTTTTCCAGCCTCTCCCTGCCTTCGTGGATAGGTATTTCTTTTGTCTGTGGTTCCCGGCCCCGACCGCTTCGCGGCCTCCCTGATGAGATTGCTGTCAAAGTGCTGTCAGATTCTATCTCCCCGATTACCTACTGACGGCCTCCTGCTCCACCTCTGTGGATAGGGCAGTCGCATCTCGTTTGCGGGCAGATTCTCCGTCGTTTCTCAGGAAACATGCCCCCGTGGCACTGTTTCGTAACCGTCTTCATCGCGAATCTTGCACCGAAATGCGGATTCTTGCCGTCAGGTGCCGTAGGCAGACACGAATCGTCTGCCACGTTATTGCTCAACCGAAGAAAGTACAGACGAAGCAATCTCAGATGCAATTGCCCTGGGTGTCCAGCGTGCCTACGCGACTGCATGGCCCTGCTGGGTGGAACGGTGGGTGCGCACAAGTGTCGGCACGAACATCCGCGTCGCCTCTTGCAACGTCTCTCCATCGAAGGGAGTGGGCAGGAGAACGGTGTCGGCGAGTAGTGCAACGGGGAGCGTCGCGAAAACATCCCATGACTCGCCGATAACGATAACGGGAAGGCCGTGGAGTAACGTATCCACTCGGATTGCGGCGAGCAGCACCTGCACCTGCGTGGCTGAGTCAGCGGCAAGGATTAGGAGATCCGGTACAGCGTAGCGGAGATCCCGCATGCTGGCGACGTTGTACATTGTCACGCGATAGCCAGCGGCGTGCAGTGCGCCGATTCCTGGCCGAAGGAGCGTGGTGCCATTAGTGACGGTAAGAATCTGTACCATTGCGTGTCTCCTGATGCTGACGATCGTCTATGCCCCAAAGCAGATATGCAAGCTCTCTGTGCAACATCTGTGCCACCTATACGTATATTTTGTACATACCCTGAGTCCGTTCGAATCATCACGGCGAATTCGTGAGTCGAGCGGTATCTACCGCGTTGTCGGTTACGCGTATGCACCGTACAATGGCAACGATTCGACAGGGATATCCGTAGCGGATGTTGCCGAGAGAACAGAGAAAGAGTGAACTATAGTGGCCTCGCAACTCGATAGTATGCCGGAGATGTCGCTCGGAACGACCATCTATCTCGATCACGCGGCGACGACGCCGACCGATCCGGTAGTGATCGAGGCGATGCTGCCATACTGGCGCGAGACATGGGGCAATCCGTCCAGCCTGTACGCGGCGGGGCGACAGGCACGGGCGGCGCTTGACCGTGCGCGGGCCGCCCTCGCGGAAATACTCCATTGTCACCCACGCGAAATCACCATTACCTCGGGCGGTTCGGAGAGTGATAATCTCGCCCTGCGCGGTGTCATCGCGGAGGCGCGCCGCGCGACGCCGCATCCGCACCTCATTACCAGCGCCGTCGAGCATCACGCCGTTCTCCATACGGCCATGGCATTGGAAAAGGAGGGTATAGACGTCACCTACGTGCCGGTTGATGCATACGGCATGGTGTCACCAAACGATCTCGCCGCCGCGATCCGGCCCGAAACGTGTCTCGTCTCGATCATGGACGCCAACAATGAAGTCGGGACGATCAACCCGATTGCCGAACTCGCCGCTGTTGCGCGTGCGCGTCATATCCCGTTTCACACGGACGCGGTACAGGCGGCAGGTGCGCTTCCACTCGACGTGGATACCCTCGGCGTTGATCTGCTCTCGCTCTCGGCGCATAAGTTCAATGGCCCGAAGGGCATTGGCCTGCTCTACACGCGCCAGGGCACGCGATGGACGCCGCAAATCACGGGCGGTGGGCAGGAGATGAATCGCCGCGCGGGCACGGAAAACGTCGCCTATGCGGTCGGCATGGCCGTTGCACTCTCGCATGCCGAGACGGAACGACCGCGAGCGGTCGCACATTGTGGCACCCTCCGGGATCGGCTAATCGAGCGCGTACGGGCGGAAATTCCCGATGTCCGCCTGAATGGGCATCCGACCTGGCGGCTCGCCAACAATGCGAACCTTGGTTTCGCCGGTGTGGAGGCGGAATCGCTCCTCATTCTGCTCGACGCGGAAGGAATCGCGGCATCGGCGGGGTCCGCCTGCGCGAGTGGCAGTATCGAACCGAGCCATGTCCTGACCGCGATGGGTGTCCCCGAACCGTACGCGCTTGGCACCCTTCGCTTCTCACTCGGCGCGGAAAACACCGCTGCCGAGATAGATATAGTCGCTGATCTGCTTCCTGGCCTCGTCGCCCGCCTCCGCTCCCTCGCACCCTTGATGGTTTGAAGCCGATCGAAGAGAGGTCACTATGGAGAGGGATGAGGCGATTCGGCGACAGTTTGATCGGGCGGCGGTGGCGTATGGCACGTCGCCGATCTTCGCGCACGGGCACGACCTCGCGTTGATAGTCGAGACCGCCGCACCGACGGCGGTGATGACGGCGCTTGATGTTGGGTGCGCGGCAGGGCATACCGCGCTCGCCTTCGCGCCGTATGTGCATACGGTCGTCGGCGTGGATCTGAGCCACGACATGTTGGCTGAAGCATCTCGACAGGCGGCAACACGTGGTATCACCAATGTCCGCTGGGAAGAGGCGAACGCCGCCGCCCTCCCCTATCCCGATGCGACATTCGACATCGTTGCCTGCCGCATGGTCGCGCATCACTTCCCATCGCTCCTCCTGCCGCTGACTGAGATGGCGCGCGTGCTCACATCCGGCGGTCAATTGCTCGTCGTGGACATTATCTCCCCCGAAGATGCAGCGCTCGCGGCGTTCATTAACCAGGTCGAAGTGCTTCGTGATCCGTCGCACAGCTGGGATTGGACAATCTCGGATTGGCAGGCAGCGGGCAAGGAGATTGGCGTCCCGTTTGATGTCGTGACGCGGTGGGATTTGCCGCTCGATTTCGCGGACTGGACGGCGCGGCAACAAACACCACCTGCGTCCATCGCACGCCTCGAAGCGCTGTTTGATAAGGCTTCTCCGGCAGCGTGCGATGCTTTCGCGGTCGTTACAACGCCGCCGCGCTCCTTTCATCTCTGGGCTGCGATGCTCAAAGGGACGAAACGGTAGGAAGTTCGGAGTTCGATGTTCGGAGTAAACCCCGTTCCTTCGAACTCCGAACTCCGAACTTCCCATTTGTGCATCATTAGGCCGTCCGGTACACTGCTGAAGCAATGATTGGTCACACGATGGGGGTAAGGGGAGCGGATGGACTGCCGGATCGTCCCAGGTATTAGCGCCATCTATCGTTGGGCACAGGGGAATGCGCTCCGTGCGGCATTCCTCGTTGGGCTGATGATCGCCGTGATCGGCTGCTGTGTGCCGCGCACCGAACGGGCGCACGATCCGGGCGTGATCGGCGGTGATCCGGTTGCGCAACCCTTGCCCGCACGGACGGTGATCGGCTTTCCCCTCGTCGTCTGGTCCACACCGGATATGCATGTGGAGACGGATTGGGATTTCGGCGCGTGGCCGCTGCGGCGATTCTTTATTTTCTGGGCGAATATCTGGCTTTGTGGCCTGCCCGCGCTCGTCGGCCTTCTTGCCCATCGTGCGAACACGGTCGCCTTCGCGATGCCGCGCTTTCTCGGTACCCTCCTGCTCACCTGGCTTGCGTATCCGATGCTCGCCGTACCGCTGTTGCTGTCGCACTGGAGCGCGGTGGCGCCCCGATCACTGCTGGTCTACGCGACGCTTCTCGGCCGCGCCGTCGCGCTCTCGCCGGTTGTGGCATGGAGCGGCCTCGCGCTGATGGCCATCGGGTGGCTTTCGTTCGCATTTCCGCCGCGTCCATTCCGGCTGCCCGTTTTTATCCAACCGCCGCCCTACTTCGAGCATCCGGACTTCGAGCGCGTGCCGATGCGATGAATACGGAACGATTGAACCGCGAAGGCGCGAAGAACGCGAAGAGGGGAAGAGAAAACAATAATTCTCTTCTCTCCTCTATGTTCCTTCGCGTTCTTCGCGCCTTCGTGGTTAGCATATTGAGTTATGAGGGAGGGTATGAGTATGCAGGAAGAAACATCGCGGCCAGCATTTGTTTTTACAGAAGTGCCGGGCGATCCATCGGTCTCGCGATCGACGTATGAAAATGAAGACGGAATCTTCTTTCTCTCTGTCCATGAGCGCGAAAAGGCGGACAACGCGGCACGTTATCTCGTCAATGTCTTCAACATGGGCGACCCGATGGAAGAGGAGGGCATGGTCTTCATCGCGCCGTGGGCGCAGCTCCTTTGTGCGTTCACGCAGGAGTGGATTGCCGCAGACCCGGCGGTCAATCTCGTCGAAGCAGCGGAAGATGCCGCAATGAACTGGCTCGATGTCGAGGATGTCGAACTCGGTGCGACTCGTCATCTCGTCTTCACCGAAGACCAGCCCGAGGGTGAAGAACGCGATTGGCCGGGAGCGTAGACTGAAGCGGATAGGGCGAGATGCAGCTTAATATCCCCGGCCGATGAAACTGCGGTAATCCGGTAGCGGTTGCACGGTATACGCTTCGTTGCCGACGCGCATCGCTTCGATCATCGCGCGGGCAGTGTCCATACTGGTGATGCAGGGAACGCCGCGCTCGACTGCGGCGCGGCGCATTAGGAAGGCATCCGCGAGTTCCCGGTCCACCGGTCCCGGCGTGTTGATGACGGCGTGAACGGTGCCGTTTGAGATCAGGTCGAGCATATCGGGCGAACCTTTGCCGATGCGGTGCGCGATCGCTGGTACGGGGATACCGTGCGCTTCCAGCCACGCCGCTGTCCCCTCTGTCGCGTAGGTGTGGAAGCCCATGCGGACGAGCAGTTCCATGATCTCGGCATACTCGTCGGTCTTGTCACTGTCTTGCAAGGAGACGACGACGCTGCCGCGCTCCGGCAGAGACATTCCGGCGGCAGCAATTGCCTTGATGAAGGCGGGTGCGAATGCCCGGTCGATTCCCATCGCTTCGCCAGTGGATTTCATCTCCGGCCCCAGGCCGACCTCGACACCGCGCAGTTTCGCCATCGAGAAGACCGGCGCCTTGACGGCGACGAGTGGGCGGCGCGGCCAGAGACCACCGTTGTATCCTTGCTCCTTCAGACTCTTGCCAAGCATGATGTTTGTCGCCAGTTTGACCATCGGTACGCCCGTCACCTTCGACAGAAAGGGCACCGTGCGGCTGGCGCGCGGGTTCACTTCGATGACATAGAGCCGCGCCCGGTAAATGACGTACTGAATATTCATCAGGCCACGCACGCCCATCGCCAGCGCGATCCGCGTCGTGTATTCGACGACCTGCTCGACCTCGGTCGGATAGAGATTGACGCCGGGATAGACGGCGAACGAGTCGCCGGAATGGACGCCCGCGCGCTCGATGTGTTCCATTACGCCGGGGATTAGCACATCCGTGCCGTCGCAGATCGCATCCACCTCGACCTCTTTGCCAGCAAGGTACTTATCAATCAAGACCGGCTTATCAGAGAGCAGCACGGCGCGGCTGAGGTAGGCGCGCAAATCTTCCTCGGTATGCACGACTTCCATCGCTCGTCCACCGAGCACATATGATGGCCGCACGAGCACCGGATAGCCAATCGCCTCCGCTGCAATCTCCGCATCGAGCAGTGTGCGGACAGCCGTGCCCGGTGGCTGCGGGATGCCAACCTGCCGCAGGAACTTCTCGAATCGTTTCCGGTCTTCGGCGAGGTCAATTGTCTCTTGCCCGGAGCCGAGAATCGGCACGCCGAGCGCCGCCAGCGTCCCGGCGAGATTGATCGCTGTCTGTCCGCCGAACTGCAAGATGACGGGCGGGGTATTGGCCGGATACCCACCCCCAACCCCTCCCGACGCGGGAGGGGGAACAAGCAGCGACTGTTGCGGTGATCTCCCCTCACGACGCGGGAGGGGGCTCGGGGGGGGGGCCGCCCCGACGGCCCCCCCTTCCCGTGTCGGGAAGGGCGCTGGGGGTTTAGGCATACCCGTTCCCTCATGATACAAAATGTCCATCACGCCCTCTTCATCGAGCGGCGTGATATAGAGGCGATCCGAAGTGTCGAAATCGGTGCTGACGGTCTCGGGATTGTTGTTGAGCATAATCGAGCGGACATCCGCCGCATGGAGAGCATGTGCGGCCTGCACGCAGGAGTAGTCGAATTCGATCCCCTGCCCGATGCGGATCGGGCCGCTGCCGATCACGACCGCTTTCGGGCCGGAAAGCGGTTCGGCCTCATTCTCATCCTCGTAGGTCGTGTAGAAGTACGGCGTCATCGCGTCGAACTCCGCTGCGCAGGTGTCCACCATCTTGCAGACTGGCACGATACCGACCGCGCGCCGCCGTGCCGCGATCGCCGCTTCCGGCGTCCCCGTCAGCCGCCCGAGCCAGGCATCACCAAAGCCAATCCGTTTCGCTTCCCAGAGCAGTTCGTCAGTCAAGGGCTCGCGGGCGATGCGATGTTCCATGCCAACAATGGCGTCGAGGCGGCGCAGGAACCAGGGGTCAATGCCCGTCTGAGCGGCAATCGTGTTCGTCGGCATACCGCGCCGCAAGGAGGCCATCAGCGCCCAGAGTCGCTGATCGTTCGGGCGGCGCACGAGGTCATCGAGAATGGCCGCGCCGTCCGGGCCGTCCCACGTCTTCTCTTCCCAGCCGAGATCGCGGTCATCCCATTCGAGTGAGCGGACGGCCTTCTGGATTGCCGCCTCGAACGAGCGGTCAATCGCCATCACCTCACCCGTCGCCTTCATCTGCGTGCCAATCGTCCGTTCGGCGCGATAGAACTTATCGAACGGCCAGCGCGGGATTTTCAGGACGCAGTAGTCGAGCGCCGGTTCAAAGGCGGCGGTCGTCTTCGCGGTCACGGCGTTCGGAATATCCCGCAGTAATTTACCAATGGCGATCTTCGCCGCGACGCGGGCAATCGGGTATCCCGTCGCTTTCGAGGCGAGCGCTGAGGAGCGGCTAACGCGCGGGTTGACTTCGATCACATAGTAGTGCGACGAACGCGGGTCGAGCGCGAACTGGATATTGCAGCCGCCCTCGATGCCGAGCGCGCGGATGATCCGCAACGACGCGGAGCGCAGCATTTGGTAATCGCGATCCGACAGCGTCTGCGACGGCGCGACGACGATGCTGTCGCCCGTGTGAACGCCGACCGGGTCGAAGTTCTCCATGTTGCAGATCGTGATGCAGGTGTCCGCGCTGTCCCGCATCACCTCGTACTCGATTTCCTTCCAGCCCAGGAGCGACCGCTCCAAAAGGATTTGATGGATCGGGCTGGCATGGAGGCCGGCAAGCACTTTCGCATCTAAATCGTCCCACGTATCCGCGATACCGCCGCCCGTGCCGCCCAGTGTGTATGCGGGTCGCACAATCAGCGGCGGCGGCACACGACAGGCGAACTCGCGTGCCTCTTCGAGCGTATGGCAGATTGCGCTCGCAATCGCCGGTTCGCCGAGGCTTTCCAGCGTCTCCTTGAAGAGCGCGCGATCTTCCGCTTTTTTGATCGCTTCGAGCGGCGTCCCGAGCAGACGAACGTTATATTTTTCGAGAATGCCGGCATCCGCCAACTGAACGGCGAGGTTGAGTCCCGTCTGCCCGCCGAGTGTCGGCAGGAGGCCGTCGGGCCGTTCGCGCTGGATAATCCGCTTGAGCACATCCACGGTCAGTGGTTCGATGTAGACGACATCCGCGATGTCTTCGTCCGTCATAATCGTTGCCGGGTTCGAGTTGACGAGGACGACGCGGATGCCTTCTTCGCGCAGTGCGCGACACGCCTGCGTCCCCGCGTAATCGAATTCCGCCGCCTGACCAATCACAATCGGGCCGGAGCCGATTACAAAGACCGTCCGGATCGGCGCGGGCATAGTCGAGGCGGGCGTCGTCACAAGCCTTACTCTCCTTCGAACGAGTTACCAAACCGATTGAACTGCGGAGAAATTTGAACTACGAAGACACGAAGAGCACGAAGGAGGGAGGAGAGGGAAAGAGAGATTTCTTCTTCTTGTTCCCCTCTTCATGCTCTTCGTGTCTTCGTGGTTCATTCGGTTTCCTTCTTAGCCGATCAGCAGATCGGCAATCCGGGTGAGCGGCGGGAAGCGGTCGAAATCCGAGTGCGGTACTGCGGCGAGCGTCACGTAGTTCATCCGCAGTGTACCAACGTTGAGATCACGGTATGGTTCGAGGATTTCGGAAACTTTCTCGGTCGGATACTGCTCGCGGTAGTAGCAAAGGGAGAGATGCGGCAAGAATGGCGGCGCATTGACGGGGTCCGCCTGATCGCGCTCTGCCTCTCCATCCGCAGGTGCTGCCTCACCGGAGAGTGCGGATGCACCGAAGCCCGCCAGGCCAACCTGATGCAGAACACCGACGAGTCGGTCGCGCAGGCCGACCAGGCCGTCCTTTTCGTCGTGGACCTCAACAAACGCGGCATTGCCGAACGAGTTGACGCCTTTCAGTGTGAGCGTCAATGGTTGGATGTCGCGCAGCGCCCGGCTTGCGCGGTCCATGATCCGCGCGATGTTGCCGCTTGTCGCGCGGATCGCCGATTCAAACCCGATTCCAAGGACGGTGATATGCAGGAAATGGGAGGGTAACGCCTCCTCGATTCCTGCCGCCGTCAGCGCTTCGCGGACGGGCCGCGTCGCCTGGACGATGCCGTGGCCGGTCACGGGCACGAGAAAGGCAACATACGACGATTTCTCCGCGCGATCGCGCTTGCCGATATCGTGCGCCGTTTCATCGTCGGTCGTCGGGCGGGCGCGGAACTGTTGCCAGGCTTCATCGAAGGTCGTGACGTAGTGGCGTGTGGCTGTCATTGTGCGGTCGCTCCTTCGGCGTCGGTGAACAAGCTCTCTTCCCGGCAGGATACCACTAACGTGGTGTCAATCATCGCCATGCGGTAATCCCGCGCACGATGCCTCCTGCTTGCCACCATCAGTTCGCTCCACTGGTCATGATGCCCGCACCCCTTCCGATGGTGGCCGCGCCAACCGATACTGCGCAACCATCGCCAGGAAGCGGTCGAAGAGGTCCTGGCTGTCCTGCGGACCGGGCGCGCCTTCCGGGTGATATTGGATACTGAAAGCGGGCATCGCGTCGTGCATGAGCCCCTCGACCGAGCCATCGTTGAGGTTTAGATGCGCGACCCGCCAGCCATCCGCTGTTGGGATCGAATCCGGCTCAACTTTGAAGCCGTGGTTCTGGCTCGTGACCCGTACCTGCCCTGTGACGAGATCGAGCACCGGATGGTTGCCGCCACGATGCCCGAACGGCAGGCGGCTCGTCTTTGCACCAATCGCTAATGCGAGCAACTGATGGCCGAGGCAGACACCCGCGTACGGCGTCCCGCTCTCCAGGACCTGACGGACGGTTTCGACCGCCTCCTGTGCGTTTTCCGGGTCGCCGGGTCCGGGCGAGCAGAGCACGCCATCGGGATCGAGGGCGCGCACCGCCGCGTACGGCATATCGTGCGGCACGACGGTGACGCGCACTCCGCGCGCGACAAGCGAGCGAACGATGTTCTCCTTCAGTCCGCAATCGAGGACGACAACATGCGGGCCATCGAGCGGCGCATCGTAATCGCGTGATTCGAGGACGCTCACGTCGCCAACCGCGTCAATGTCAGAGGTTAGCGCAGCGCCGCGCGCTTTCTCGATCAGTTCCGCGTCCGTCATGCCCGTTCGGTCCGGTACCAGCACACCACGCACAAGACCATGCGCGCGAATATGCCGCGTCAAGGCGCGCGTGTCCACGTCCGCGATACCGGGGATAGCGTGCTCCTTCAGATACTTATCGAGCGTGCCTGTCATCTGCCAGTGGCTTGGCGTATCCACGTATTCGCGGACGATCAGCGCGGAAACCCAGGGCCGACGTGATTCGTCGTCGCCGGGCGTGACGCCGTAGTTGCCGATGATCGGGTACGTCAGGCAGACCAGTTGGCCACGGAACGATGGATCGGTCGCGATCTCCTGATAGCCCGTCATGCAGGTCGTGAAGACGACCTCGCCATCGGTTTCGTCCGGCGCGCCGAACGAACGGCCCGCGAAGATGCGTCCATCTTCGAGCGCGAGCGCGGCGGTCCGTCCGGCACTGTGATAGACCATTTTATGCGGCCCCTCCAATGAATATCGGTTCCCGCCGGGCGTCATAGACAATCCGGCCACCGACGAGCGTTGCTCGCACTGCTCCAGCCAGGCGCATGCCGAGCAGTGGCGTGTTGGGCGATTTCGAGACGAGCGTCGTCTCCGAAACGAGGAACGTTGCGTTCGGGTCGAAGACCATCACGTCCGCCGGTGCGCCGGGTCGCAGCACACCACCGGGCAGATTGAAGACGCGCGCCGCGTTGACGGTGAGATGCATCACGACTTCGGGAATCGTCAACAGACCTGCCTTGACCATCTCCATCAGGATCGGTAGCGCGGTCTCCGACGCGGTGAAGCCGGACGGCGCGGCGGCGAGATCCTGTGCCTTCTCGGCCATCGTGTGCGGTGCGTGATCGGTCGCGATGCAATCGAGCGTGCCATCCTTGAGGCCGGCGAGCACAGCAGCGGCGTCTTCGGACGTGCGAAGGGGCGGACTGACCTTAGCGAGCGAATCGAGTGTCGGCCACCCAGGGTGATACGGCTTCTCCCACGCCCACGCGCGGCCCCCCGCGACCCATTCGTCCGTCAGCGCCATGTGGTGTGGCATTGCCTCTCCCGTCGCCCGGACGCCGCGCGCCTTTGCCTCCCGCAAGAGTTGCACGCCGCCCGCTGTGCTGACGTGGCAAAGATGCAGCAGGCCACCCGTCTCTTTCGCCAGCCGCAGATCGCGTGCGATGATCGCTTCCTCCGCCTCACACGGGATACCGGGGACGCGCATCCGCCGCGAGACGATCCCCGCATTCATCGCCGCGCCATCGGGAATGAGAGATTTGTCCTCGCAGTGGACGGCGAGCGGCTTGCCGTGTTCCCGCGTCGCTTCGAGCGCGGCGCGCATGATGTCGTCGCTCATGCAACTGTCGCCATCGTCCGAAAAGGCGACCGCACCCGCCGCTGCCATCGCCGCCCATGGCGCGGCTTCTGTGCCGAGTCGCCCGATGCTGATCGCACCAATCGGCGAGACCCGTACGATACCATCGAGGATCGCCCGCTCGCGCAGATCGCGGATGATTGCCGCGCTGTCGAGGGTGGGTACGGTGTTCGGCATGCAACAAATATGTGTGAAGCCGCCGTGCGCCGCTGCCCGCGTCCCAGTGGCGAGCGTTTCCTTATGCGTCTGACCGGGATCACGCAGGTGGACATGAATGTCAATCAAGCCGGGGCAGACGATGCAGCCCGTCGCGTCGAGTTCATCCGGCATCGGTGTCCGGAGACCGTCGAAGCGGTTCGCGACCGCGTCGAGCGCCGCGATCCGGCCGTTCGTGATGATGAGATCGGCAATGCCGTCGAATCCGGACGCCGGATCAAATACCCGGCCACCTCGGATGACGAGACTGTTCCCGCTCATGCTCATCGTATGGCCGCCTTCAGACAGAAAAAAAGCCTCCCGGAGAAACCGGAAGGCGCGAGCGCTGCACATAGCGCATCTCCTCCGGGTTTGCCCGGCGGACGACGGCGCTGTGCTTCATTGGTGAGCCAGTCTGCTGTAGTCATATATAGGCCCGCACCTTCGTCGCATCCCGGAGACGGGCCACCGCCCGTCCCGACTGCACAGTATTACGCACGTGGTGCGGCGCGTCAACCCCGTTTTTACGCTGAACGTACAGTCGCAGTCTGCGCCATCTGACAGTATGCTCACGCAAGCGGCGACAGTAGATGGAAAGGAGCCACCGCCACCGTGGCCGACGTGCCGACGATCAACGACCATCCAACCGATCCGACGAAACGGATCACTACCGTCGCGCGCGTCGTCATGCCACGGCGACGGCGTTTGCTGCTCGTTGGTGGAGGAGCGATCCTGCTGTTGCTTATTGTCAGCGTCGTTGCTGTATGGCTCAATTCGCGTGGCGACACACACGCGGCGGCTGGTGTCGCGCAGACCTTCGCTGCGCCGCGCGCCGGGAACAGCGGCAAGATCGCGTTGACCGCGAACGCCGCGACCGTCGGTATCCACCCGCTCGACACGGGCAACCTGAATCTCCTGCAAGGCTCATTCACTCCGGGCAAGGATCGCGGGGATGCCCTTCTCCAACACAAAGGCGATGCCTGGATGTTGCAGGAGGAGCATGGGTCGAGCGACAGCCCCGATGCCGCCGCGTGGGATGTCGGTATCGCACCGGGTATTGCGCTCGACCTCTCAATGACGCTCGACGCCACAAGCAGCGATGTGGATCTGAAATCCCTCAGCCTGACCGCGCTCGATGCTGAAGCGAATGCCAGCACCTTCCGACTGGTGCTACCCACGTCGTATACCGGCGACGCCAATGGCCGCATCAAGGCAGCGGCGGGCAATGTGCAAGTGACCGTGCCGCCTGGCGCGGCGGTGCGTATCATTATCGAAACGAAGGCCGGCAGTCGCGACGTGCCAAGCCGGTTCGTCCAGAAGAACGGTGGCTACGAAACACCCGAATACGCGGGCACGAAGAACCGGCTCACGCTGACGATCTCCGCGAATGCTGGGCGCGTCACCATTATCTAGAAGGGGATCGAACCGCCAGGACGCCAAGGACGCCAAGAGGAAACAGAGAATACTATGGTTCCGATCCTTTCTCTTTTCTTGGCGTCCTTGTCGTCTTAGCGGTTCAGTATTGATTGGTTTGCGGTCAAAACCGCGCCGCCGCGTCAAGGTGCGCGGTGGTAAGGGGTATGTTATGCTGCGCGGAACCTGTCGTGATGAGACGGGCGATGACGGCCATGCGGGAGGCAGCGCATCCGGTCCGCGCGACGGATAGATCGCGCATGCTGGCGTGGACACCATACAAAAGCGCGACGCGCGGGAGACGGGGTATGATGAAGGAGCGGATCTTCCGCCGTGGCGCTCATGGTAGCCACGAATCGGCGGTAAACGAGCAGGACGTACCGCAATCGAAGTTCAAACCTGAGCCGCGGTCAGTCGGTGATGAAGCGAACTCATCCGCAATTATCGTCGCTTGCCCCTTCTGCAAAGAACCGCTCTACGTCAAGGAACTCGAAAATAACCTCCACGTCTGCCTGAAGTGCGGCGCACATCTACGGTTGAATGCCCGTCAGCGGCTCACCTACACCCTGGATGAAGGCTCGTTCACGGAGTGGGACACGAACGTCCGCCCGACTGATCCGCTTGGCTTCGCCATTGGCAGCGATGGGTATGATGCCAAACTCGGCGCGTCCCAGAAGAAGACTGATGAAGCCGAAGCGATGATCACCGGCCGGGGAACGATCAATGGCGAGCCGCTCGTCATCGCCATCGCCGATTTCACCTTTATGGGTGCGACAATGGGCAGCGTCTATGGCGAGAAACTTACCCGCGCCGCCGAGCGTGCCACGCAGGAGCGGTTGCCGCTCGTCACCGTCAATGCCTCCGGCGGCGCGCGGATGCAGGAAGGGCTATTCTCGCTCATGCAAATGGCGAAGACGACCGCCGCTGTCGCGCGCCTCGGTGACGCGGGCTTGCCGCATATCGCCATCCTCACCGACCCGTGCTACGGCGGCGTCACGGCCTCCTACGCCACCGTCGCCGACGTGCTCCTCGCTGAGCCGGGTGCACGCATCGGCTTCGCAGGCAAGACGCTGATCGAGCAGAATATGCGCCAGAAACTCCCCGACGACGTGCAGACCGCCGAGTTCCAACTGAAGCACGGGATGATTGACGAGGTTATCCACCGGCGTGACCTCCGCCAGATACTGAGCACCTTGCTCGCGCTCTATGGCACGCCACGGAAGCTGCTCGTGCCGATGCCCGCGATGGGCGAAACGACACAGGCG
>JAABUY010000930.1_pt1 | contig 44107 bp, 39 predicted proteins | sample 5560271 | NCBI WGS metagenome assembly JAABUY01 (sample SAMN10711886, study PRJNA513374) | rock metagenome | isolation source: Antarctica rocks | place: Antarctica: Victoria Land, University Valley
CATTCGGCTCATGGAAGGCTCGAAACAGTTCGTACATGTGGTTAAGAGATGCGCTTCCTCGCGATCTTCCGAAAGCCCGCGTGCTCATCTACGGTTACGAGAGCACAGTCGCTGGAAGTGAAAGCTTCCAGAACCTTGGAGATATTGCCTCCAGCTTCCGTGCTTCTCTTAAAGAGGTCACAAGTAACATGACACTGATGCGACCTTTCATCTTTATTGCGCACAGCCTGGGGGGCCTTGTGCTCAAGCAAGCCCTACTACAGATGGCTATTAGTGAAGATGAAGATGATGCACGCCACCTCAAGGAGACTTTTGATATACTTTTCTTTGGTGTACCTAATCAAGGTATGGAGCTCAGCTCTCTGTATCCAATGGCACATGGCCAGTTGAACATGGCGTTTCTCTCTACATTGGACAGAAATAGTGTTCATCTCCAAAATCTTGTGACGGAATTCAATAGAATTGTTCTGAGTGACACTAGAATTATGTCCTTCTACGAAACATGCACGTCCCCGACGGCTAGACAAGAATCTCCGGGGAGATGGAGTATGTCAGGTGAACATGCTGTGCTCGTTGACCGCTATTCAGCAACGAGTAGTCGTTCATCGAATAAGACTCATCCTATCAACCGAAACCACTCTGATATGGTCAAGTTTAGAAGAATGGACAATGTATACAACACAGTGCGTGGTTATCTCAAGAAATCTGCGAAACACGCGCCAGCAGTCATGTACAATGAATCCAAGAAACTGCTGGCCAACCCATCTACATCAACACCTGTCGAGCCTCAAGAATATCCCAGCGTCAATGTTCAGAATCCACAACCTACAAGGTCTGTCTCGAACCTTCCCGAAACCAACGACGTGACGACGTTGCGTTTCAGAACAAATGAATTCTCAGCATCGGCAGAAAACTCAGATATCTCCAGTGAAGCAGTAAATAACGGAACAAGGCCTATCTCGAACCTCCCAGAATCCAGTGACGAGATCACAACGCCTTTTAGAACAGAAGAACTTTCGACATCAACAGAGAGTCTGGACATATCTCGTGAAGCAGTAATCGGCAGAGCAGTTGCGAGAACAGACCAAGGAGTTAGTCTTGAAGAGCAACAAAGAGCTTTACAAGCTCTTAGCACAGCAGGCTTCAAGATGAAGAACTCACAATTCTCACTAGACGAAGCACTCCCCTGGGCAGTCCAGCATGGGAACGAGGCTGTAGTTCGATGGCTACTGCAAGAAGCAAAAGAGAATCCAGCAGACATTGGTTTATACTTCCCTTTAGCTTTAGATCGCCAGCCGCTTCTTAATATAGCGGCTTCCGAGAATTTCCAATCTATAGCGTGGCTACTTCTCGATTGGGGTGCCAATATCAACGCAAAAAACTGGGAGGGGCAAACTGCATTACATCGTGCAGCATGGAAGGGACACGAAGCAATAGTGCTTTTGCTGCTAGAAAGAGGTGCTGATATCAATGCAAATGATGTGAATGAATTTACTTCATTACATCATGCAGCAGAGTACGGACACGAAGCAATAGTGCATTTGCTGCTAAAAAGAGATGCTGATATCAACGCAAAAACCCAGTTGGGAATGACTGCATTACATCTTGCAGCTAGTTGTAAACACGAAGCAACATTGCGTTTACTGCTAGAAAGAGATGCTGATATCAACGCAAAACCCCGGTCGAGAAAGACTGCATTACATCTTACAGCTGTTTGTGAACACGAAGCAATAGTGCGTTTACTGCTAGAAGAAGGTGCTGATATTAACGCAAAAGATTTGCGTAAACATACTTCATTACATATTGCAGCACAGTACGGACACGAAGCAATAGTGCATTTGCTGCTAGAAAGAGATGCTGATATTAACGCAAAAAGCCTGGTGGGGCAAACTGCATTACATTGTGCAGCAGGGCACGGACACGAAGCAACAGTGCATTTGCTGCTAGAAAGAGGTGCTGATATCAACATAAAAACCCCGAGGGGGGAAACTGCATTACATTGTGCAGCAGGGCACGGACACGAAGCAACAGTGCATTTGCTGCTAGAAAGAGATGCTGATATCAACGCAAAATGCCAGGTGGGGCAAACTGCGTTACATCGTGCAGCAGAGCACGGACACGAAGCAACAGTGCATTTGCTGCTAGAAAGAGGTGCTGATATCAACGTAAAAACCTCGGGGGGGGGAACTGCATTACATGATGCAGCACAGTACGGACACAAAGCAATAGTGTGTTTGCTGCTAGAAAGAGGTGCTGATATCAACGTAAAAGCTGAGCATGGGGGAATTGCATTACATTATGCAGTGTATCAGGGATACGAAGCAATAGCAAGATTACTGCTAGAGAATGGTAGTGATATTCATGCAATTCATGCGAATGGGAAGACTGCGCTTCATATAGCTATGTCCGATGGTAATATGCGGATTGTGCACTTATTACTCAAGAAAGGAGCAAATCCTAATGCACGTAACTATCTTCACGAAACTCCGCTTGACGTGGCAAGAAAAAAAGGGAAGATGACTGTCGTTAAGCTACTCGAACCCCTTACCAGGTAGACTCGCCAACGACTTTCCTTGAATTTTTTGGTTGGCAACGGCGTTCAATATGATAAGCATTATTACTACTTGGGGTGCTACAGAACATGTAGAGGCTACGAAGGATGTTACGAGTATAAGATAGATTTCAGATGCCACATTCAGACACATATGGGAGCCGTGCACCCCGAGTTTTCTGAACCACTGCCGATAGACAGCAAACCAGTGCTAGCATAGTGCCAACACCTCCGACTTGTTCCTCGTTCTGTCCTTGGGTTCAGCATCTTGTCTGAGTTGACAGAAAGATCTATTCCAAGGTCGTTTTGTTTCCGCTCAAGAAGCATGACCAACGATGGATGTTTACAAGAAGAGAAGAACCATGGACATACACATATGGACTTATCTTGCTACGGTTAAGAAAGAAAATCATAGCTGTTGCACGGAACTCGCATACCCCTCAACAAGTCTACGATGGTCATTTGAAGTGGTCTAATTCTTGTTGAAATTCTCGATCTCGAAAAACCTACAAATATACGAAAAACCAACCTTAGCATTGCCACAAATTGGGCAAACTCCCATCAACAAGAAAGCACAGCCAGCAACCAAGCTCGGGCCCAAACATAGGAAGACAGTACAACCGCTTCGGTGAGTCAGAACCTTCCGCCACGGTCCTTGCAACGAAACGCTCCCCGTTGCTCAAGGTATCTGTCAGCGCTTCCACGTCGAAGAGGCACTCGAGCGGGTTGCTGTTCCCCTGGGACATACTGGCCGCTAAGCTTGGCGAGAGATGCGTGATGGCGTAATCCCTTGTCTGAGCGCTGGAAAAACCCATGATGAAATAGTTCTTGTGGAGATCTTTGAGGGCTTGTAGAGCTCTGTCTTTTTGTAAAGATGCAGAGGCAATGTTTGTTTTAGGAACGTCACGTATCGTTCTCTGGATGCCGAGGCGGTCCATTTCTTCGTGTGCGATCTCGAGCCAGACGTCGATATCTTCATTGGGGACTTCTGGATCAGGCTCGACCTCGAGAATGTTGATGAGGTTCGTGACGTCCAGCTGTCCGGTGAAGCGATGGCTGGCACAGGAAAGAAAGCCACTGGAGTCGATGAGATCGCCTTCAATGAGGACGTGATGGGTTTGACTCTCTCCAGAACCTATGGTTTGGATTTCCCACGGCTTTTCGAGGTCTGAGTCATCGAGGAACAACGCCTCACCTTCTGCTATGCTGTCCTGCGGTACTAAATCGAGAGTTGTGACGCGGATGGGATGTCCTGAGATCTGCAGATCGAGGATACAGAAGGAGCTAAGGAGATGAGGGACATACTCTATAACCATGGTTAGACTGCTCTGATCGGATTTGGCCTTTACAGGAACATAGATGAGTGTCTCAACAGAATCCGTACTTGCGTTTAAGCCTGGACGAGTTCCGGCCTTCAAGTACTCGGCCCTTGATTCGCTGGCAACTAAAGTGCTTTCGCTTTTAATATCGTCGATGTCTGAGGACTGAGAGATGCTAGACGATCTGTTCAGTGTAGAACCCTCGCTGACAGTGGGGCTCGCAATGGACCTGTTTCTCGAGCTTTTCAGGTTCTCCCGTCCATTGACTCTGCGAAGAGTACGGGTTTCAGTCGGAATCTCGCGTATCATACAGGGGATCTGGAGTGGTCCGCTGTTTGTGGGCTCATCGGGCACAAGAATGCTGTAGCGGACTCGAAGAGTGTCTGATGAATTCGGAGTTCCTGGTCGGCGGGGTTTCGCTTGCCCTAAAGAGTTCTGGAGCGCTTCTGACCACTGTTCTCCATAAAGGCTTGAAGTGAAGTCTGGCATCAGTGAAAGACGGTTCACGTCTGGCAGTTGGGGCGGAGGAGCAAACTTTCTCTTCATGATATCCGGCAGAGGGTAGCCACCCACTGGTAGTGGGATGTATCTTTCCCTCGGGAGATGGAGGGCCTTCTTGATGGAATCCTTAACGCTCTCGCGTCTACTTAGTCTGGTTGTCATTGTGGCTTGGTTTGGGGTGATATATCCGGTTTGTAGTAGACTGTCAATACCAGGGAAGTATGTGGTAAGACAAGCAAACGAGAGCACACGGTGTAGAGATGGAACATCATGGAGAGGGACATATATGAGACTGTGAGACCAGCAAAGCTTTGGGCGAAACAAGGCACAAAGACATTGTATGCGTCAACAAAGCAAGACACTCCTGATGAAAGAACGACAGTCGAGTTCTGAATCGATTTATGTACAGTTGGAACAAAGACCAGATGAGACACCGCAGTGATGGTTCCAAAAGGCTGAATAGGGGAATAGAATATACAGTCCCGCGTGATAGGAGAGAAGTGTGCTGGAAAGTCGACATCAATGACTAGAGTGCGACATTTCCAATGACACTGTAAAAGTCTTTGCTCTTGCAAATGGAAATAGAAACGGATGAATGCAATTTGTAGCGTCTTCAGCGATGGCATTAGAACTTCATAAGACTCAACTACCAATACAGTTGACGAGACGAAAGGATCATTTTGCTCCATCGAACAAGATCAACAGTCTTCTTGCATCGCAACTCTTCAGACTAGCTTGCTTGACAATATGATATTTCTGGCTCTTGGTATGGGAGAGTAAACCCCCGAGAGCATCTAAGAAAGCGCGCAATGTCAATTACTTCCCGATCATGAAAGCTGTAGAGTGATGATTCATAGGGCTAGAAAAAAACCGTTTATTCTACAATAAACGTGTATAATACCTCTTAGCGATTTATTCATGTATGTTTAGAATATTGGTTTTATATTATATAAGCAAGCTAACTCACCTGATCTAGCTCAGAAGGTTTGACTCAGCTGTCACCAGTGTCAATAGATAGATCTTCATCGAGGTTACAGTTGGTGAGAGATTGAAAAAGTTAAGTCAGAGTCGAAACTTTTTTTGTTGATCTCGACTCGAACTCAACTTTCTGCATATGCTAATCATGAGTTCAAAATTATTTCAATCCCGACTCAGCTTTCTGCATATGCTAATCATGAGCTCAAGAATTGATGTTATATAGTTAAAGTAACTAGAAGATAAACAGCAAGAGCGAAGTATTGAAGTCGTGCATATGCACAGCTTGAGCGAAGCATCGAGAAAACAGCACAATCACAGATCATGCATATATCATGAATAGCAAGACGAGCGAAGATTCTTCTACATATGCTTAGCATATGCACAAAACATGCTCAATCATGAACTCAACTTGTGACATGCTCATCAACAAGCTATCACTCACGTTGTTCTCATCAGATCTTTCTCATGCGTTTTCTTCTTCATTCTCATTGTTCAGCTCATGATTTGCATCATCGCTTTTCTCGTTGTCTTCAACATTTGCATTGAATAAATCTTGAGCAAGCTGAGTTTCTTCTCAGTATATGCGTGACATATGCAAAGTGCAACACTCATTTTCAAATCATTCATCAATGTTTCTTTGTGCTCAGTTAATGCTACGCATATGCACAGACAAGACTTTGATAATTAGATGTGAATTTTTTTGTGATCTCGCTTGACATATGCTTTGCATAGAGCTTGAAGCTTTTTCAATTCGACGTCAGATCTTGAATGTGCAAAGCATATGTTAATTTTAAAGTTTAACTTGACATCAAGAATTTTTTTCAATCTCAACTTAACTTTTTCAATTCTTCAATCAGCTGTAACTTAATCTTCATTCAATCTATCTTTCTATCATCAGTCATGTCTCAGCAACATGATGATAAGTCTTGAAATCAAATTATTGCTGAAATCTTTCAACAGATAATCATATTTGAAAGAGCTTTTACTACAGTTTGATGTCATCATTGTCAATATGTATTGACAATGAAAGCAACTCATCAGCAAACTCATTTGAATAAGTGCATTGCTTACATCAATAAATCTTTCAATTTGTTCTTTTCATCAGTTCAAATGAAGCTTTCATCGCAAATTCAATTATTATTAAACTCAACTATTAAAACATTGAATTGAATGACAGCAATGACAGTTTACATATCAAATTTGTCATTCAATCACTATGAAAACTTGTATGTTTAAGCTCATGAGCACATCTTTCATACTCAATACACATCTTTTTCACATTTAATCATGACAGTAGTGCTGTTGAATGAAATTTATCAAATGATAAAGATGAAGATTGATTCTATGCTTATGAATCATTATTTGAACTTCTTCAGCGATGAGTTGACTAATATATGAAAGAAAAGAGTCATAAATTTATGTGTACATGTATCAAAAACAGCTACATCAAATAAAGAAGAATTTCATTTGAGAGTCAAAGTCAACGTGACAAAGATCATGAATGCAAAAACACAAGCTCATTGATTATTAAATTACATCAATAAGACTCTTCAGAATCAGTTTTGAAGAGTGAATACATTTGTTATCAATACATGCTTTACAATGCAAGCTTTATGAAGTGAGCTTAAAGCATTTAATGAGTTGAAGCATGTGTTCTTTATTTCATGTGATAGTCATGATCTTCAGCTGTTGCTTGATGATATCATGAAGTTTTCGTGATTTACAAAGATATTAAAGAAAGCACAGTGAATTGTTAAATTCTTTCTCGCTGCTCTCAAAGAGCTGACAATTCTGTGAAAATTTCAGATGATGATTAGTACAATCTCATGTTTTTGTCAAAGATGCTTGATATTTCTCAGCTCTACGCTCATCATTTTTCTCTTTCAATTAGTCTTTTATTTATCTAGAATCAGAAAATTCAACATCACACAGCAAAATTCTTCTTCATTGAGCTTGCTTAAGAATCTTTCTCAATTCTATTGATTAATTCACATATTAATTATTTTCTTTCTTTAAACATATGATCATAAATGCTCACTTATACTCAACGTCTCTACATGTTGAGAAACTATCATAGAACTCATGAACTCAATATTAAAGAATGAGAAAACAATAATCAGATATGTCAGATAATTTAAATCAAGAATTGACGTTAACAAGAATAAAAACACTATCAAAATTGTATCTCATTTCAAGAATCTTAACTTTTAAACATCTTTAAAGCAAGCTTGTGATATTCTCAAATCTATACATCAAATTAAATATCTTTCAGAAGCAGAAGATTATTTATTATTCAGAGTGCTTCAAAATTGAAACAAAATTCAAGCTTATTTATACTTCAAAGTCAAACAATACTTCGTCATCGAGTGTTTGAATCATATAATGAATCATGTTTGAAAGAATTGAATGCTCAGTCAATTTACATCTCTTCATGTAGTAGTTACTTTGCTGCTATCTTGAAATCATGACATTAAAATCATTGACTTAACAATCAGTTCAACGTTCAATTCTATTATGATGAACTTTTTTGAAAAGCACATTAATGATCATCATGCTGTTGAATCAACAATGAAATAATAACTTGCTTTTAAAAATCAAATTGATGATTTTCACTTTATTATTGATTGTTGAAGATGAATTGAAAACTTGAAGCTTTTTTGACTTTGCGTTGAGTTATTTGCATCTCAGCTCTTCAAACTCACTTTACAAGTCAATAAAATATTTGATAACAATGTTTTAGTTGAATGAAATTAATCAATCATGAATTTCATAAAGATGAAGATTAGAAACTCTTTTAGCAACGTTAACATGAATAAATTAATGTATATTTACATCAATGAATAAACGTTGAATTGATTGAAGAATCTAAAAAAGAAGCTTTGCTATACACAAAGTATTGAAATTGATGAAAAGAAGCTATGTGAAATGAAGAATAGACTGCTACAAAAGAAATTGACTGTGACTAAACTAAATTCTTTGAATGATGAAATGCTGAAGCACTTTCTGAATAGCTTTGTTGATGATCACATGCTCATGAAACAATCAATTTAGTCAGTTGATACTATAAATATATACTTTCTCTTCTTTGATCTCTCTGCTACTATCTCTGTGTATAATATCTGCTTCAATAAACATGTATAATACATGATTTGACTAACTTTATTTGATTGATCAATAAACATGTATTATACATGTTTATGCAATCAATGATGAAACTCATCTGTACATGATGCTGACTATGAATTTACTGTTTAGCTACAGTAAAGTTTAAAAATTATCAAAAGTTTGAATGATATCAAGATGCTGCGTGATAATGAAGTGCTATGCATTGATTGCATGCAGAGTTTTTGCAATCATGCAAACTTTGATAATCTCAATGTACATGTTACAAAGCAATCTGCACGCAGATGAGAAAATCAAATAGAACGCAGAACTACGAGAAAAATCGCTTATGAAAATCATTCAATTCAACATCTTGTCATTGTAATAATGAAAATTGAGACAAAACATTCTTGCATTTGATTTATTAAAGATGATTAGCAAAAAGAACTTAAATCATGAAAATTCTTTAAACTTACATGCTAACTACGTATAAATCTTGTTAAGACTGCATGTCTGTTACTACGACATAAGTAACTTATGAATCTCATTAAGTTCAACATAAGCAAACTTGAGAATCTCATTAATATCATTTAACAAATGTTCAAACACAGACATTCTATATGTAAATGATATGCTGATGAGAAAACTTTGTTAAAAGAAGAGAAACATAAGCAAATTAGTAAAGAATGATTAAACTATGTTGTCTGATTAAAAGTGTAACATATGAACATTTTTGCAAAACATGATCAATCTGTATGAGAAAAATCTCTACTGACAAATAATGCAAAACTGTCAGAAACTAAGTTAAACTAAAGATATTATCAATATAAAAGATTAATATTATTATTGTGATTGTGATTGTAATTCATACATTCTTGTAACATTGATTTAGACTCAACTCATGAGAGACTCTATGCTATTTATATTGAGTGAACAAAACTCTTTGAGAAAGAAAATCACTCATCGTTTATATGACTGCTTCACGCAGTCGAAACAATGAGATTGACACTGTGTTATCAAGTAATGAATTTATAGCTTCTATTCAACGCATGATGCTTGAGTAAACTCTTGATAAAAGTGTCTGTGCTGTTTGATTATGATGCATCGTCTTTGCTTTACTCTTCATTGATGATATTTTATACAATGATGTCTTGATTCAATTCTCAATTCAAAAATGAAAAATGTTTTCTTTGCATTCATGATGCTCATGATTGTAACGTACGTAGAGCTGTATTTTCTTACTCAATGATTGTCATTCATTGAGCAGAGAAATATGTGATGAAAGAAAGATGCACATGATGAGAAGATAGAGTGTAATTGTATTGAGTAACTCTTTTCTTCTCTTGATTTGACTTATGTCATGTAGACGTTGAATGAATTGTTAGTATAAATGTGCAATCGCAATCGTTTAATGTTTGACTCTGATCAATGAAAGAGAATGCATTCTGATCATTCTCTTGAGCTCTTAATTTTTCATGTGAATAGATGAATGACTTGACATCAAGTAAAGAAAATGAGTTCAAGTTCTCTCAGTATATCAGCGTGATCAACGAGTCACTACTTCTTCAAGCACTGTAATCACATCTTTCAATACTTGAGATGACTATTCTATCTGATATCTTTTCATCAATTACTTGATGACACTGTTAATGTGATGAAGACGTTTCAATATCAATGCAGTCAACGAGTTGCAAATTCTTTGATCACTTGTAATCATAACTCACAGACTCTTCATCTGAATTGTCTTTTTCACTAGTAATATCTTCTCATCTCTTACTGACATCAATATGTCATTAATCTTCTTCGTAAATCAATTGTAACTGTTAGAAAAGATGTTATCACGTAAGTGAAAACTCTGCATGATGACTTTTCTGATCATGCAACATTCTAACATTGTTTAAACTGCGTTGAATTGAGATCTCTTGACTCTTCTGACTTCTATTCAAACACAGAATAGAATCAAAAGATTCGTAGTCAACATCATGTACAGATGAATCTCATTATCAATCTTGATATTATTATTACTTTAATAAAATCTAGATACAAGATAATACATCAGATAGTGTATAAAATGAAAGACAAAGAGCAAAAGAAAAGAATGAAAGCTCAACTTTTATATACATGAATTGAGCAGAATCAAGACTAAACAATAGTTTTATGATTTAAGATTGCAAAGATTCATGCACATGATTGAAATGATTAAAACAAAATTGTTGAAACTAGATTAAAATGATGATGATTAAATTAATGACTTGATTCATTGAATTGCAAAACAGATTCAATGAATTGAAATTATAATAATAATAATAATAATAATAATAAATTCATACATTCTTGTGACATCGATTAAATCAACTCATGAGAAACTTTATGCTATTTGTATCAAATGAACAAAACTCTCTGAGATAGAAAATCACTCACAGTCTATACGACTGCTTCATGCAGTCGAAACAGTGAGTTTTGAAACTATGTATCAAATTTGTTCACGTTGATCACATGTTAAAGAATGAGTGTTTTAGTCACTTTAAATTACTTCAAGAGCTTCGTTTTCATTATCATTTTTGCTACTGCTTTGAGACTCTTCATGATGATGATGATTATTCAATAGTTTGAGAAGTCAACATCTTGTAACATTCTTGATCGCAAATGCAATCAGTTCAAGCAGTGCATAAGTATATGCTTCATCGTCTGATGACTTTATTTGCAGTCACATCATGAACTATTCATGTTTGAAATGTTTTTAAAGTGCAGATAAACATTCAGATCTATGCGTTCAATTCTGATGTGCATTACGAAAGTGCTTTTTGCTTTCTGAAGATCATCACGCATCTTTGTTGTCTTATTGCTCAGATGCAATCTTTGTGCTGAGATTACGTTGATGTTTGCAACGCATTCTTTGTACTTTTCTCATCGTTGATTTCATTGATCTTTGTGATACTGTGTTATTGCAATGCTATCGCTTGTTGAAATCATTGTGAAGAAGAGAGTGCATCGTCTGCATCTTGACTGTATCTTTGCATCTTCTTGAATGAAAATATTCAGAAGTATTATTTTCTTGATGACAAGTAAGCGAGAAATGACGCGATTAACTCTCGTCAAACGAGCGCATATTAGTTTGCATGCTTGTCTGATCTTTTGCATTCGATCATTGACTCAACTGTGTAGCGTGATCTTGTTCTGTAGCATGTTCAAATGAACATGTAACAAACTTATGTATGTTTCTGTCTTTAAAGTTTTAATGCTTACTCTTTTGAATGCTTCTGCTACGTGATGCAGAGTCTGATTCTGAAGTGTTTCTAGTTTGCATTTTTTGCTCAACAGTTCATCTTTTTTGTCACGCTGATGTCAAATTGATGCTTCAAATGTGATTTCTGATCTCACTACTGCTGAGTATACTTGTCTTGCTTTTGTGAAGATAGCTTCTCATGTGAAGATTTCAAGATGACTAAGTGTCAGCATTCTTGTGACGTGATTCATCTCTATTTGTCGAAGATGCACGTCTCATCACAGTTTCATGTTCAGTTGCATCTTTAGAATTCGTACGTCTGATTTTGATTTAATAACTGAGTTTTCTATTTATATGCTAGTCATCATGTTAAATCTCTTTGATTTTCTAGTGAAATGTGTAAGCTCATACTTTTCTGATGCAAACATTACATCATGAGTGCAAACTCATTTTGCGCAGACATCATGTGCTTTGCTCAGTGTTCTGCAAATTTCTTCAGTGAATCTGTTGTAAACTAAAATGTTAATATCATTTATGAAGTCAAGCACTTTGATTTTAATTCTCAATGCTTCGCATTTTTTAATTAAACTTATGTTGAAGAATAGAAAGAAAATCAATGAAATGAAAGATCTCTGCGATATGTCTGCGTTTATCTTATGCATGTCACTCATTTGTTCATTGAATATTAGCGATGTTTCTCAATTCTTTAGAAAGCTGCATGTTCATTTGATTATGTAGCTTGATGTTCTTTTCATTTTCAGCATGTGCAGAAGTCTGATGTGTAAGACTCAATTGAATGCTTCGATGATGTTTAAACTTAGCATGAAGATTACATGTTTGATTTCACAGTCTTACACTGTGTGAACTTGATCTATTAATAAATCTAACGTCGAGATCATGAATTACTTGCATCTCGCTCTCATTTGAGCATTTGATAGCATGTGATGAATCTCAACTATGTCACTCAGTCTTTTGATCATGATTAACTTCAGCGCTTTGCTCATGATATTGAACAAAGCAATGAGTTGATACATCTTTGAATCAATATAGTCACTTTTCTTTGATTTGCATAGTACTATTGTTTGAGTCTTTTTGAACTACTTTGAATGATACTTGTGTGTTATGCATGCGTTGAATAAACTTATCAGTACTGAGATCAGTTCTGCAAGACTTGCTTGAAGCGTTCTGTTTGAAATATTTGAAGCGCTCAACACTTTGTTTGCTTTTACTCATTTGATTGTCTGCTTCACTTCATCTTCTGTGATGCATGAATTGAATGAGATTGTCAGAAATATGAATGACTCTGCGATGTCATTAACATTCACTTAAGAAGATGAGAAAAAGAACTTTTCTTGCAATATCTCGATTTTTTTCTTGAATGTCGTTGTCATATGATCAATGTTGCTTCACTTCAGTAACGAAAACTGAGAAAGCTTTTTAGATAGTTGACTTTCAATTCTAGCTCATTTTGCAAAGCATAATATTGATTTGAGTGCTTCGCTCAACTCATGCATTTGTGATCTGAAGTGTGCACATTTCATTTGTCGAATGATCTTGTTTTTGTGATCGTTGTACTTCAGATATTCATTTCACGCTTCTAATGTGTCTTGTGTTCTTCATATGATTCACAGTCATCTTGATTTTATTACTACTTCGAAGCAGCTTTGATTTCAAAAGTCTCTTGCTCAATTTGATGATTTTGTCAAAAGAATAAACTTCTCAATGATCTTTTATAGCACTCTGATAATCTTGCACACTCTGTTATTCATCATAGTCTTGTCGTCTAGAGAGTGTTTCAAAGATAGATGTATTCACAAATAAGCACTCAATGCTTCTGTATTCATTTTCTTTCAAAGTCATCAAGTCAAGAATTGCACTGAGATTGTTTATAAACATAACTTTGTGATGATTGAAAGATGATTCAATCTCTGATGCAGATCGATTCGTATCTTGCACTTACGTATCATGAACTGTATTTTCTCGCTGCTAAAGACTAGATCAATCGTCGTAAATTGATTGTGAGCTTCGCGAGTAATAATGTTTGATTTCAGCAATAATTTCAGTCTTGCATTTGTAATGATGTTTAGCAAAGTATCAGTCATTATATGACAAGTGAAGCATCTTCATCTTTCTTAATGAGAATGATGTAGATTGAAATCTTTTATGATCAGTTGTTTGCAATCATTCTTGAGTAGTTCATTCAAACGAGAAATGATTGAAGATTTCTTTGTGAATGTAATAAACAGTGAGCATGAATTGTAAACGTTTAAAAGTCTTAGCGTCTGCGTTTTGTTGTCTGCGTTGCGAGTTAATATTCTGATTGAGCAAATGTTTGACTTAGCTGTTTCTACTATTCATTGATTGAATCTTAAATATTTGTTAATGTATATGCATGTTCTTGATTGAGATGATGAGTTTTTCACTAGATGAAAGAAGTTGTATGCTGAGCTAAATGATTGTGAATCATTGTTGTTGTGATCTTGCTTCTGTATAGCTACTATGTCAAATTCGCGAATTTCTCTGTTAATTAAAAATGATTTCTGAATTCTTAATGACTTTCTGATGTTGTACTGTAGAATTTGTAGAAAAGATTGTTTTATCATAAAGTTATTTGTAGCTGTTGTTAACTTTGCAATGAGAAGACTCTTTGTATGCTTTCGATCATCGAGAATCTTTCTCACTTTCTGATTGAACGTTTCTGAATCTGCTCAGATGTCATCTCGTTTGAGTCGCTATTCACACAAGAGAAAAGATTGACTCATCTCTTCTTGATCTTTACTATCTGTCAAGCTGATTCATCAATGATTCAACTGCATGTTTTCAACATGATTGTTACTGAGCTCAAAAGATTCATTGAATCGAGAAAGTTTGTTGAATCTGAAGAGTTCGTTGAATTTAAAGAGTTCATTGAATCTAAAGAGTTTGTTGAATCTAAAGAGTTCAGAGACAGCGAGAAGAATGCGCAATTGTATTTAGACATTTCAGAGTATCTGAACGATTTATTTCTATAAATTTCAAACGCTTGTTTCATCTGCTGTTATCACTTGAGACAGATGCATCTTCAGAATTCGTGACTTTCATTGCAGTTGATGCAACATCTTCTGTTTAAAGACATCATGCACTTCTCAATGTGATGCTTGTCTGCGTACTTTTTGCAGCGCTGATTCTTTCTGCAGAACTTAGTTATATGATTAAATTCATGACATCTGAAGCACTGTGTGATGTGACAGTTCTTTTCAAATAGCTTGCATGCACATTCTTGATATGAGTTCAGCATGCTCATGTTCATTAATCAATTCATCATCGCTTCGATCACAATCTTTATGATGAACAATGAATGAGTCTTTTCATTCTTTGCTATCTTCTTGAGTCAAGCTATTCTTAGAACTTTCAAATCTTCATGAAGTCTTACGTTATCTTTTATCAGTCTTTTAATGATTTTTTTCTGATTGCTTGTGTCTATTGTAGTGTGTATTTCATATGTCAGCATTGCAAAGATTCAACATGTTACATGTGTTGAACTCGTGATTTCTTTTGCTTATGTTTGAGTCTTTTTCAGATTTGTTTGAGCATCTGAGCTAACTGCGTGAAGAGAAATATCATCGCTACTCAGCTTGCGAAGTGACATAATTAGATTTCTTTGATCTGTTAACACGTCTGCGATTTTCTGTAAAATCTGTTCAATTGACTTCTTCTGTATCTCTTTTATTTCTCTTCTGTTCATTATCTTAATCATGACTTTTCATTTCTTGCAAAGTGATGATGAATCATCTTTGAGACGTTACTTTCTTTTCATTATTTCTTCTCTTGTCACGTTTGCTCATGATGTGATTTTCGTTGAAAGACGTGTGCTTTTCTGTGTATGTAACTGCTTGTTAAGCAGTTGAATTGATGTCTTCAGTTTCTGTACATTCTTCGCAATGAACGTGTTCTGATTTGCATAATGTTTTTCTTCTGAGTCGAGTTGAAAATTTCAAATCAGCTTCAATGCTATCTCTTTTCATGAATGATCTTTGCTCTTCTCTTTCTCTAACGTTGATATCTTTATTAATAAATCAATAATGTTAACAATGTTTTCTTCATTATTATGTAAGTGTTTCAATCTTGCATCTCTGTTTTCTTGCAATGAATCAACATTGCTTGCAATCATTTTCAAATCAACATTGCTGCAATTTATGCAATTCATCATCATTCAATCATTTTCTAGATTTACTTTATTTTGTTTATAATGCTTTTTTTCAAAATTTGTGATGCATGCGTTGTGATTGTTTTTGAATTGAAATTATTTAAAACATCAATGATATATTTTAAATTGAGTTGATGATTTGACATCATGATAGTAACTTTTCTCTTCAAGATTAAGCTTTTGCAAAACAATGAGAAAAAACAAGATGAAATGAGAAAGAATTGAAGATGAAGACTGAAATGAGATGAGAATTGATGTAAACACATTTTAATGTGATGAAGCACAGATGAAACTAAAATAAATCTGAGTCACATTTGAATCAAATTTGAGCAAAATATTTGAAAAGCAAGATGAGATGAGACGCATTTTAACATGATGATGCACAGCAAAATTGAAACACATCTGAGTCACATCTGAATCAGATTTAAACAAAATGTTTGAGTTAAATCTAAATAAGATCTGAGTTAGATCTGAGTAAGAAAAAAACAAAATGCAGTTTAATATGATGATGCACAGATGAAATTAAAATACATTTGAGTCACATCTGAATCAAATTTAGACAAAATGTCTGAGTCAGATCTGAGCTGAATCAAAATGATGAAGATTGAACTTAAAGTTCTTGACATTGACATTGAGATATCACACATGACAGTACATGTGATTCTTCGATGACAAAGTTGACGAGATGATATTTATTAAACATTTGCTCACAATTATTCAAAAGATAAAAAAACTTTCAAGTAAAGAAATAATTTTCTCAATCAATGTAATACTTGAGCAAAGATGAGTTATAATATTTATCACGCTTGAAGTTTAATATGCTGTTTACATATCAGAATCTTTCATCATTCTTAACAATAATGAGTTTTTAAAATTTCTGATGTTAATTTGAAAGAAAGTCACTTGTGATATAATTCAAAAGAATGACATAAAAGATTGAATGAATCTTCATGAATGTTAAAAGATTTAACTCAATGATCAGAAAATTATTCTTAAAGACATGCTTGATCTTGAAGAAATTAACATTATGATCATTTAACTTGACAGTGAAGTGAGCAATGCTGAGATTGTAAGCATTCAGTTAAACTTCATCTTCAACAAAGTATTTAAAACAAGAATGACAAAAAAGATTAACATTAAATTTGTAAATGATTTAAGCTATAAGCATTTCATCATGTAGATGCTCAATTAGTTTCTTTATTCTTTTGATGAATTCTTTGACGTTGATTAACTTGTTTTGAGCTTAAAATGTAAGATTCTTGAGCAAAAATTCAGAAAACTTGAAGTTTAAACATAAGTTCTGACTCAAATTGATCAAGAAAAGTGATGTTAAAGTGATTAATAATGATGTGTTATTGATGATAAATTCAGCTTTCAAAAGTCATTTAACTCAGTCATTCTGCATGTAGTTGACGAAGACTTAAAGATAATGCTTTATGATAATATTGACTTTCTTGATTTGATCATTGATTTCAAAGTGATACATCATTGATAACTTAATGTTTATCTTCAGCATTTTACACATATGTTTTCAAACATTGAAAATGAATTGTGTATCTCAATCAAATACAAAGAACTTAAGTAAATCATGATGTTTTCAAACATAAGCATAAAAGCAGTTGATAACTTCTTTAACTTTCATAGAAGTGATGAGAATTAAATGTCTCATTTTGATAAGATGATCAATGAAGACTAAAACATATTTATATGTGATATTCATGAAGATACTGAACGATAAAGAATTTACATAGTTCATGAAAACATCATGTCAATAACGTTCAAAAACTGAAAGAAAACATAATCATTCTTGAGTTCATTGTCTAAAAAGCTTGAAATGTGTGCACATGTGACAGTTTTGTATGAAGAATTGAACATACTTATAAATGTTTGATTATCAATAAATTCAACTGATCAGTTTATAGCTTTTTGCTCTTTCTGAGTGATTATCAACAACATTATCATGAATGAGCTGAATGATATGAAGACGTAGTTTATCTGAGTTGAGCACATACTTTCTTTCTTGAAAGTACAGATGATTCTCATGTTCTTCACACTTAACTAAAGAAATCTTGTTGTGATGTTGTGCTTCATTGCAAAGCACTTCAATTATCTGAACTGCGAATTTATCATTAATTTCAATTTACTTTCACAATGTTTGAATGAAAGTATCAGCAAAATCTTCATCAAGATTCAGAATGTTTTGATTTAGCTGAGACTTGACATCTTCAACATTGAATTCTTCAATTTCTAAATTCATAAAAGCTAAAATTTGCAAAAGTGCTGAGATAATTAAAAATAAATGTAACTGAATTGAATCTAAAGTGATGATTTGTGTCTGAAGCTTCATGATTTTGATGTCAAAGATGTCAAGAGCAAAATTCTTAACAATATTGAGATTTAAAACATGAATTTTCAAAATTGTTTAATATTGATATTAATGTTGAGAATTAAATGTATCTTTCTCTTTAAAAAGATTTTCTGAACAACATGTCAAAACATTCAACTTATCATTGATCTTGTTGAAATGATAAGCATTGTGATAGTTGAATCTAAACAGAAACTCACTTCAATGAGCTTGACAACAACTCAACTGCTTAATTGACATGAAATACTTAAGATTTTTATGATTTGTGATCATCTTAATAAAATAAATAAAGTCTTCAAACTCTGATCATCATTTCTTGAAAGTGCAAACAATGATCATAAGTTCTTTATCATAGATTTCGTAGTTACACTCGACTGAATTATGCTTCTTCAAAAAGTAAGTGACTGAATGAAGAATTTCATTCTCATCGTATTGAAAGAGAATGTTTTCAAACACATAGTTCAAAGCATTGATTTTTATCACAATCTTGTGATCTGAATTATAATGACAAAGAATATTCTTGAAAGTGAAGACTTTCTTAAGAATGTTGAATGCAATCTGACATTTCTGAAATTAAACAAAGAGTACATCTTTTCTGATGAAACGAGTGAGCGAAGTAGTTATTTTACTATAGTCATAAATGAATCTTTTATAGAAGTTCGTGAAATCTAGAAAACTTTAAACGTCTTTAACGTTGATCAAGATGAATCAGTTGACAATGATGTTTATTTTAGAAGAATTCATCTTGATCTCTTCAATGATGATTATCAATTCTAGATATGAAATCTGAGTAATGTGAAACTTGCATTTGATTATATTCATCTGAAGATCTACTTCTTGCAGCTTTCGCAGAATGAGCTTGACATGAATCTCATGCTCAAGTTCATTGTCAAAATAAATCAAGATATCATTCAAATAAGTTGTACAGAATTTATCTAAATGTTTGCAAAGAATATTGTTGATGTACTTCTGAAATGAGATAAACTCATTACATAAATTAAAAAACATGACTAAATATTCAAATAATTCAAATTGAGTGTGAAAAACAATGAGAACTTCATCTTCTTCTTTAATTTGAACTCAATTGAATGCAAAGATGATATTCAGCTTGATAAAAATTTTAGTTTAACTTAGACAATTCAGTGTTTCTGAAATCAGAAACAGAGAATATTGATTCTTGACTGTGATAGCATTCAGATCTCAATAGTTCATGCAGAAGCAAAGTTCTTCTTCAAGTTTTTTGATGAAGAGAACAAAGATGATCATCTGAAAACAACTGACTTGAATGAAATCTTTGCTCAGATTCTCATTCAGATAACAATGAAGTTCTAGAATTTTATCACGACTTATGTTGTACAAAGTGAAGATTGAGAATTGAGCATTTTCTTTAAAATGTATGACATAATTATGAATTTAATGCAAAGACAAGATTGTGATTGTGATTGTGATTGTAATTCATACATTCTTATGACATTAATTTAGACTCAACTCATGAGAAACTTTATGCTATTTATATTGAGTGAACAAAACTCTCTGAGAGAGAAAATCACTTGTCATTTATATGACTGCTTCACGCAGTTGAAACAATGAGATTGACACTGTGTTATCAAGTAATAAATTTATAGCTTCTATTCAGCGCATGATGCTCAAGTAAACTTTTGATGAAAGTGTTTATGCTGTTTGATTATGATACATCGTCTTGTGAGTAACTCGAGAAACGCGCAGTCACACTAGAGAATATGCGCGTAGATAATACGATCAAATTTGATAGTAGCTTAGTAATATCTATTCATATAGAAAGTTAACACTAAACTATGAAATACAGAAGTGAACTCTTTTCTATATACTCAGAAAACTAAGCTCAAGCATCATCAATGAGATAAGCAAGATTACATGCAATTCATGCAAGATTTCTTGAAGATTGTATGTGACTTGAACTTTTATTATCGATGAAACATCAAGAATTGTATGTGATTTAAACTCTTGATAGACTCAGAGACTCTGAGAATCGACAATAGAAATTCTCATAGATTTAGATTCTCGTCTGAGAAATCAATGATAACGTTGAAGAATAATTCTCATGTCTGTTCTCTATTCTTTGAAGAGCTTTAACTCTCATGAATATGAGTTCTGAAAATTATTTTCTCTTTTAATAACAATGTTCTCGTTGTTGAATTGTGAATGATCGCAAGCAGAAGAGCGATGACATCATGCGATGCATAACATCAGAGCTTGCTATGTGTAATTGTGTTTTTAAGATTTCTTTTTAATAACGTCTGAGCATTGTTTTATTCTTTGAATTGTAAGCATCGAGTTTCTAAAGAGTTGACAGTAGCATTCGTGTTTTTTCTCTTGATTCTCATAGATTTAGATTTTGATGATAGCATATTTTTTAACTTCTGATTCTCGTAAACGTAGACTGAGCATTCTCTGTGACTTATGTAAGATCTCTAAATAATCAGCAGTAGCATTTGTGCCTGATTTAGATTCTGACGATAGCATATTCTTTAATCTTTGATTCTTGAGACGTAGACTGAGCATTCTTTGCAACTCATGTAGAATCTCTAGACGATCAGCAGTAACATTTGTATCTATTCTCTGATTCTTGTAAGTCTGAATTCTGATAATTATCTCGTTGTTTTGTTGTATTTTGACTGTTGCTTTGCAAACGTTTTATGTATTTATGCAGTGTGTTATCATAATCTCAACGCTTTCTTTCGTTAGCGCATGCACGTCGACTAGACTTAAATTCTCATGATGACAATTGTAGCGAGAATCGAGATTTGCTCAATTCGAAGTTTTTTCTTTTATAGATGATACTCGATAGTAGAAGCAGACAACGAGCAGAAGATAGTATCAGATAGTAGTAGTAAACAGTGAACAGAAGAGCGATGCTTCTGTTGTTTGTTGTGACTAGCGCGAAAGCGATGATCATTGATGTTTATGTTTAATTATTGTGAAGTAGTGAATTTTTATCGATTCATCTCTTTTATCTTCTGCGTGATCTTCAGCTTTCTTTCTTCTTCAACTTTCGTTCTTGCATTCAATCTTCATCTCATTATTTTACTTGATCTTTTATTCATTCTGTAGAGTAGTTCTGTACGATTTCTTTGAGTATTATGATCATAATGAGTATGAATCAGCTTCTTGATTTAATGATGATGAGCTGATAACATCTTGAATGAAGATGAAGAAGTTTAAAAGAAGTGAGTGATACAGTTCTTCATCGTATTTCTTTCTTAGAACATGAAATGTGCTTGCATCACATCTGCTTGCTTTCTTCACTATTGATTTTTCGTCTTGCATCAGCGCGCTCGCTGAGTTTGCTGCTTACATTTGATTCTCTCATTCTCACGTCACTTTTGATCAGAGATTTGTCTCTCTTTCTCTCTACATGAGAAATCTCACGTCATTAACTCAGCATCACAAAACAGCTCTGAATGTGTACAGCAAAGAAATTGCAATACAATTCTTGAATAGATGTAAAAAGTGCGTGAAAAGAAATGTAAACTGCGTAAAAATAAAGTTTTCTATTGAAAAGAATTTCAAGAAATGCACACTATGCATCGTTATCGAAGCAAATTGCAAGTATAAGTCGTAAGTACAATTTTCAGTAGCTTCAAGATGTGAAATTTCAATGATTAATTGATGCTTTTTAGAGTATTCAAGATCGACTTGATGCTCATTTCTATCAGCTCTGCTCTCTCTTCATCTGACTTAAGCACTTTTCTGTCTCGCTCAAATTTTTCTTACATCGAGATTACATCTAATCTTGAGTTTGATTTCGTCAGTTCTGTCTCTTCATCACTTCACTTAAGTCTTTTTTCTTCTCAATCTTACGCAAGTCTCTCTTCATTCTTTGTTGCATCTGATTCTGAGTTTGAGATCGAAAGAATGATGATTTTTTCTCATGATCTTTCTTTTAACTCAGCTCAGAGTTAGATGTTTCTTGAATTTGAAGAGTATATTAAGAAGAAGCTGCATCTTCTCGTTCTTGATATCAAAATAAACAGAAATGACATCAGCGAAATGAAGAAGAATGTTGAAGATGCAACTATCAATTGCAGAGAGATATGAAAGCAAATGATAACACAAAAGACTTAAATCAATGATTTGCTGTGTTGAATTGCAAGACAGAACAAGATCATTGAAGATTTGCAAAAGCAGATTGAGAACTATGATAATTTTTGACTCATTTTGATTATTCAGACTCAGAATGCTCTGACTCTTCTTGCAATGCATTCAAAAGATCAGAATGTCTCTGTTGCAACTGAAACATGCTTTTCTGTGATGTTGTCTTCGTTCTTGTTCTCTTCATTTTCTCATGTCTTTCTGTCTTCGCTCTCGTCTGATTCGATTTTGTCGATGACTTCTTCTTTCTTCTCATCTTCAACGTTAATCACGCAGTCTATCATCGAAAAAATGAAGAACATCTCACTCTCATCTGATTCATTTCTGTTGATGACTTCTTCTTTCTTCTCATCTTTGACGTTGATCACGTAATCTATCATTGAGAAGATGAAGAATGCAGTGAGCTTTGATATGAGTTTCTTATCTCATTCATTCTGTCAGTACGATAGCTTGTGCATGTTTGTGCTATTTGACTAATAGTTGCAAGAGTTTACTTTCATCAATCTTCAAATTTTCGAGAAAGTGAAAGCTGAATGATACACATATCATATGAAACTCATGAGTTATTCATGTATTAATTTCTGCATCTGCTAACGACTTTTACAAACTGTTGAGTCGAGTATTGACGAGAATGATTGAGCAAGAAAGTCTTGTTTTTCTTTTCTTTTTTTCTTTCTAGTGATAGCTAGATAACTATCAATCTTTTTACTTCGTTTTATGCATACTTGTGATCTTTCGTGACGACGTTAACGACTTACTTTTAAGCTTGATGAGATGTCTGCAATGAAAGAATCTCAATAAAGTCTTGCAGTTGTCAAGACAGTTTAATGATTCTCAGATATTTTCTGAAGCTTCAAAGTTCTTTCAGCTAAGCAGATATTGCAACTGATCGTTTTGTATGCAACTATTCAATATGTTGTTGATCTCTCAGCTATCATGTATCTCTTTCTCTAGCTCAAGATCTTTCATGAGCGACTCATTCAATTTTCTCTCTCTTGAGCAGAAAGATTTCAGCAAGCTGACATTGAATATTGAGTGTATGCGCGTTTTTGAAGACAGTTTCAGACGATAAACTTGTCTGCTCAGACGCTTCAGAATTCTATATGATTCATATTTTCTGACTTCAAGTTTCTTGAAAGATTTCTTGATTCAAATGTTCTTGACATTCAATCACATCAACTGATCGACAAGATACATCTTAGCAAAGTGTCTTTTATCATGCTGAGTCACGTAGTCAACGTTTGTCTTCGCAAGTCTGTAGCGAAAATTCTCGTGCAATCTTTTCATTCTCATTACGTAGTTCGTGACTGACTCTGACTTCTTTAAGTGACTTTTAACGCTGAACTTCATTCTTGAGTGTCTTTCTGTGATTGCAAAGAATGATGTTATCAATGTTGTGATGTGAACGCTGTTATTGTAGAAGAACTCGATCATGACAAGAAGATGAATTCAATCGTTTTGAACATCATTGCAGTATGCTCGAAGATAAGTCTTGAGAATTTGATTCTGTCTCTTGATTTGATCATCAATGCAAGAATAAAACGCAGTGCTAAGTTTTTACTTGATCAGAAGATGATAGCACAGCAACGTTCAAAAGTGTAATGTAAATATGAAATCTCTGTCAGAAACTATATCATCAGAAGTCTCATGATATCAAACTACTTTGTCAAGAAAGAGATCAATTAGATTGAAAGCAATTATTGTCTTTCAAGTAGAAATGTAGTGCGTCATCTTGAAAAGACGATCGACTACAATCATAATGCTGTCGTAGAAGACATCTGAGACGCTTGTGCTGTCAAAAAGATTGATGATGAAGTTCATGATAATGCTTTCTTATACTCTTCAAGAAGTGAGCAGACTATTCAGAAGCTCTCAAATTCTATAATGTAATGTCTTATGTTACTGACATGATTTACAAATTCTGCAGTATTTCTTAATGTTTTTATTTGCAAATGATCAGTTGAAGATTCATTGAACAAGCTTTAAACATCGTTGAGAGTTGAAATGTTCTGCAAGAAAGCTGTCATAATGTCGTCTCATAATCTCTGCTTTAAATTCATTTTGTACAGAGACATAAATGAATTTTCGAAATATCATGATGTCATCTTTAGTTTTCTTCGATCAGTTGATCATGAAGACGCTGAAGTCAATCTCAGTATCATGTGTGCTTAAGTTTTTCTTTTTCATTAATTCTTGTACTGTGATGATGAGATGATTCATTTTTTGCTGTTTGCAGATCAGTTGAGTCAGATTCTTGAAAGAGTAGCTTGCAAAGTCAATAAAGTTTGAAGTCAGAACATCATTTTATATCAATGAATTGAAGCATTTATGAATTTTCATAGACTTCAAGACTGTGTCATCTGTCTCATTTAAATCATTTTGAATTGCAATGAAATGATTCTCTGATGCGTTCACTTTCTCTCTTGTGATTAAAGCTTTCTTTTCTTCAGCAGAATAATGCATAGTCGAATCTCTGCTTTGACTCGTGATCAAACATTCGCTTTTCTCAGCAGAACGACACATGATTGAACTTCTGCTCTGACTCATAATCAAACATTCACTCTTCTCGACAGAACGACGCATAGTCAAAACTCTGCTCTGACTCATAATCAAACATTTGCTTTCGTCAGCGAAACAACACATAGTCGAAACTCTGCTCTGACTCATGATCAAACATTCACTTTCGTCAGTGAGATGACACATAGTTGAATTTTCGCTTTGACTCATGATCAAACATTCATTCTCTTCAGCAGAAGAATTTGCTCTTCTGCGTTTTCATCTCATCTGAATGACGTTTCTCTCAGTTTCAGCAATAATGATAAACATCGACTTAATGTTCTTGCAAGAGCAAACGTCTTTTCTCGTTTCAGCAACAGTAGTAGACGTTGACTTAATGTTTTTGCAAAAGCAAACATCTTTTTTAGTTTCAACGACAGTAGTAAACGTTGACTCAATGTTCTCGCGAAAGCAGATGTTCTTCTGACGAGAAATAATGATGTTTTGAAATCATCATTGAGACTTTTCGTCAGCAGTCGAGAGTTTCTTCAAAGTTTGAGAGACTTCTCTGATTCTTCTTGCGAACGCTGATAAGTTGATGATCTTTTCAAATGATTTAATGATTATTCTCTTGTGATTCTTGATGCTCAGAGTCTTGAACTGTCGAGTGAAGATGATGAGCGTTGATGCTGACTGATTCAAGAAATTCTTCAAGAGTTCTTTCATGTATGCTAGATCACAAGTGAACTTTCTCTCGTCTGCATCAATATCTTTCTCATAGTTGAGTTTTCTTAACGAGTCATTGACAGAATTGCTCATTCTCTTTTGATAGAAGATCTCGAAGTTGTACACAGTAAGTCTGTTAACTTACTTCATCTGTCTACGAAAGAGCTTGATTGTTGTCATGAAGTATCAAAGATTTGCATGATTGCTGATTATTTCTATTTCATGTCAAGTTTCTTCTAGATAATGTCTTCAATGATTCATGCTTTCGATGATCATCAGCATTTTCTGATCATTTGCATCATAGTTTCGTTCAATCAATTGTCACTTTCTCGATCAGATGATTACTGAGTGTCAATGTAAATTCTCAAGTGTGATATCGGTTTGTTGAAACATCATTGCTCTCTTTGCAAATTCAGAGATGTTCATCTTCAATCTTATGACTTTTGCAAAATTGAAGTGCTGAAGAACAACGTTTTGAACAAAGATGACTTTCAGCTTCTGAAAAGCATTTCAAGCACTGTCGATGAACTCAATTCACTTCATTTATTCTTTGAGAATTCATCTCTTCTTTGCGTTAGAAAAGAGACTCATTTTGAGATGATTAATCAAGAATGATGCTATTCTTGAATAGTTTTTTATGAATCAACAATAGAAGTTGACAAAGTTGAGAAACATTTAAATCTCTTTTATCATTCTTGATTGTGATCAATCTTGAATGATTTGCACTCAATTCTTCTTCATTGAAATTTCTCTTTTTTCTACTTTATATTCTAGAAAGAATAGCTTTTTCTTGAAGAATTCACATTTGAAGAGCTTGATGTAAAGCTTTAAAATCTGCAGTTTGTCAAGAATTTATTGTACGTGATGAACATGTTTCTTGCAAATTTTGCTGAATATCAGAATGTCATTCAGATAAATGAGACAAATGATATTGAGAAATTTGAACAGAGTCTGATTCATATAGATCTGAAAGAAAGTCAATGCATTGATGAGATCAAAGAACATCATGAGATACTCATATAAGTCAAATCTCATATGAAATGTCATCTTTCATTCATCTTCTTCTTGTATGCAAAGTTTGTTGAATGTGTTCTTGATGTCAAGCTTGATAAATCACTTGATGTCTGCAAGATGATTAAGAGCTTCATTGATCAGCGAAAGAGAACATCTATTCTTGAGAATAATCGCGTTGAGTTCTCGATAATCAACGTATGATCGCAGCGTGTCATCTTTTTTAGATGTAAAGAGCATGAGCATCTCAGCTGAAGAAATGAAGTATCATATCATGTTTGTTCAAAGCTGTTTCTCAATATACATTTTTTGTGCAATGAGTTCAACTGCGAAAAGATTGTACAAAGAGTCTCAAAGAGTGATACAACTCTTCTTGATGCAAATAGTGTTACGAGCATATCAAGACTGAACAAGACTGAAGCTTTAATCAATTTGCAGTGAACGCTAACAAGTTCTCTGCGTAATGATTAGAACTAATCAACGAGCTAGTCAGATTTGACTCAGATATGACTCAGATATGACTCAACACTCTTTTTCTTTCTCAACATTCTTTTCTTTTATCAACATCTTGTTCATCTACATTACATTCTTTTCATGTCACAAACACATTTCTTTCGAGCCTAACGCAGTCTTTGAACATTACATAAATAAAAGCTTTTGTATCAATCTTCTTCTGTATTCTTAATATTCAGTTATAACTATTTCTAAAGATCAAGCACTATCAACTCTGATCTTCATTGATTGTATCATTTAGACACGATTCTGACATTATATTAAGAATTCGTTAATCACATGATACTGATCTCATTACTCATTCAACATACTCGTCTAGACAGAACAAGTTTAAAAAAATTCATTTATCTGATGATTGACAATAATCCAAAGATAGAACAACATTAAAGAGTTGAATAGAATCAACAACAAGACTGTTTGAATTGCTAAACTACTTATCGCTCATTAAGTATGCAAAGTTCACTCAATTACGAGAATCACGATAAAGAATCTTCGTGAATTGCTCAAGAATCAAATCGATCAATAGATTTAATGATAAAGAATCTTCGTTGTTTGCTAGAGAATCAATCAAATCAATCAACAAACAAATCTCATCTTCTTTGTTGAAGATTAAACATCACTCTATACATCTTTCTTTTTCAATCGTCGAACATCATCATTCGTTCAACTCTCTTTCAAACAAATCTCATCATGTCTAGTCGTTCATCTACTAAAGAGCGTTTCAAAGAATTTCGAAATCGTTTCTCTCAAATCTCTGATGCTGATTCATCGAAATCACGAACGAAATCATCAAGTGCTGCATCATTTATTCATGAAGATGATGAATCATTCGCTGAAACAATAATATCTCTCATGTTCTACAAAATCTGAAAGGCTCAAAGTCTAGTTCTTGATGAAGAAACAGATCGACTCTACGAGTTAGATAAACAACAAGAAGACGAAATCAAAGAGTTGAAGACTAAACTTCAAGCTAAAGAAAACACTTCTTCTGATTTCATCTACTCTGAGCGTTCTAGATCTCAAAAAATACCTGATTCTTCGCTATTTACTGATGAAAAGAATTCTACTTGAAAGAACTGATACGAAAAAATTCAGAATAAACTAGAGATCAACGTCGATCTCTTTTCTAATGAATGATTCAAATTGAACTATGTACATTCTAGATTATTCAATGACGCAGCTGAGATCACTCAGGCTAGACGCGAACGTGATTGTGTCAATCTCTATAAAATCATCAACAATCTTTTGAAAGAGCTAGCTCAGTTGTTCAATGATTCGAATAAGAAAGTCAACTTTCGTAGAGAATACTACAACTTGATTCAAGAATTCAAGAAATTTAATGAATTCTATACTCAGTTTCAACGTTTATTTTTCTATCTAGACTATCACGAGAAGCAACTGATCGCTGATCTGAAAGATAAAATTCATTCTCGTCTTTGATTCATTTGAGTAGATCAACTAGTTCAATCTGATTCTCTAAAGAAAATTCGTTTCTATCTGATTCATTTGAATAATAATTAGCGAGTCATTCGAGAGATCAAGAACAAGATCAAACGCGTCAATAATCTTTCTAAAACTATCTTTCATAAAGCGACTGTTGTCACTCATGTTATGATCCTAGCTACGCACCTTCGTTGATAGCTATGTTGATGACTATGTTGATGACTATGTTAATGACTATCCTGAGAGCTATCGCCGATCGCTCGCCGCTAGGGCATAGGCTTGTTCCGAAGCCAACCCTATTCAGGGTTAGCTTATGTTCTTCTGAGTTATATAGATAGTCGACCCTTCCCTTCTAGACACTTTCCTTCCTTAGCATTTATATACTCGTTACATTACACTCATATGACTCGCTCTATGCTGATTTCTAACATTATATAAATGCTTCTTCGTTACAGGCGAAGTGAAATAATCTGCATCGATTTCTTCGAATGCTTCTGCTAGTAGTTCTTCAACTCTCTATCGACTTTGGTCTAGCGACTTGCGTTCGTGCAGCAGCACTCATCTTCCTTCCCTCGTGAGCTGATTCAGCGAGAATAAACAAAAGATTCGAACTCGTGCGCTGGTCAGCGAGTATAAACAAACGATTGAAACCATCCGACTAGGTCAAAGATCAGCGAATTAATCGTTCATTCAGATTCGCAAGAAATTCTTCGAATTTGTTGAACAATCAAACGAGACCAGTCATAGAACTGCGTGAAGTCTCTATCTCGAGGAGCAAATCCTCAGTGAGCCTGCTTCAATGGCATCGTCAATGCGATGATCTATTCGCTCTCATCGTTCTACCCATCAGTGAACCTGATCATACGTTCACGTGCAACTAGTGAGTCTGCTACAATGACGAGCCCAAAGTCGACCTCTTCGATGAGCAAGTCGATCAGTGAGCCTGCTTCAATGACACTGTCAATGCGATGATCTATCTTCTCATCGTTCTACTCATCAGTGAACCTGATCATACATTCACGTGCAACTAGTGAGTCTGCTACAATGACATCTTTCGTCAATGCGATGATCTACCTACTCACATCGCCCTATCTATCAGTGAATCGATCTGCCGACTCGTTCGCGTGCAACTAGTGAGCCTGCTTCAATGACACTTCTACCTCGCATAGTGAGCCTGCTACAATAGGCATTTCGATTCTACACAAGGCTAAGAAAATACATTCATGCGAACATGAATCATTGAAGAGAGGAAATAATGTTACGATTCTAGCTACGCACCTTCGTTGATAGCTATGTTGATGACTATGTTGATGACTATGTTGATGACTATTCTGAGAGCTATCGCCGATCGCTCGCCGCTAGAGCATAGGCTTGTTCCGAAGCCAACCCTATTCAGGGTTAGCTTATGTTCTTTTGAGTCATATAGATAGCCGGTCCTTTCCTTCTAGACACTTTCCTTCCTTAGCATTTATATACTCGTTACATTACATTCATATGACTTGCTCTATGCTGGTTCCTAACAACTCAGTCAGTCAATCACGCGAAGTCTGATCAGTTAAAGTCGTGCGACGCGATTTTAACTAGCATCATAGAAGCAGATATTCTAGTCAAAAGCTGTTTCATATGTCATAAATCAGATCATAGCTCTAAAGAATGCTTCGATCAATCTACTAGAATTAATGCAGTGAACAATGAATATGATCGCTTTGATTTTGATTCGAATTTCTATTCAAAAAACTAGTCATCTCTTCAAAAATCATCAAAGAAATAGAGATTATATCTTTGTGCAAACTAGATGAAATTCTATTGAAAGAAAATTATTTTGAAAAGTCGTTTCTAATTGACGCTCATCTCATCTCTCAGAATCAATCTTTCAATCTTCGTTCTTTAATAGACAGTGATTCAGTCATCTACATGATCATACATTCTAATCTAGTCAATAAAGTATGCGAGAAACTGAAAATTCAATCTATATCACTGGCAAAAGAGAAGCTAATAAGAGATTATGACGAAAAGATATCTAAGAAGATCATCACTCATAAAATTCTATTCAATCTCATCATCAAAAGTCATAAGAAATTGACTGTATCAATGTTGATAGCTAATATCGATCATCATGAAGTCATATTGAGTAAGCTCTGAATGAACAAAAACGAAATATTACTGAATATGCAAAACGACATCATTGTTTTTTTGAATTAATTGAATACTTCTATTTCCATTTTTTCAATTTCTCTCAATTCAAAGCACTCAAGTTGATTGCAATCATCTTCGCTTTCTTCAATCATTCAGACTAAGATCTCTATAATGCTCAAACGACTCATTCAAAAAGAGTCATTCTCGATTTGAAGCATAGATGCAGCTTCGTTCAAGACATTGTTGAATCATTCAAAGAGAGACAAGATCGAGATCTTTACTCTATTTATAATGAACATCAATAGAAAAATCGCGTACAATACTCAGTGCGATTTGAACGCTCTAAACGTCTCTTCAATCAATGAAACAACTCAGAATTTGAAAGATATTAAAGCGAAGCTGTCATCAAAATATCATGAGTTTCTAGATGTTTTTGATTGAACTCAATCGAATAAACTATTCTCTCATCGCTTCTATGATCATAAAATTGAACTTATCAATGATTCAACGCTTTCTCGCTGTTGAGTCTATCAAATGTCTTTTGTCAAACTTCTGAAAGTAAAGAAGTACTTAAATGAGAATCTGTTGAAGAAATTCATCACTTCTAGTCAGACTCTCTATTTCTTTCTCATTCTATTCATTCTCAAAGCAAATGAAGATCTTCGATTCTGCGTGAACTATTGAAAGCTAAATGTCATTTTCAAAAGAAATAGATACTCTCTATCGCTGATAAACGAGATCATTGATAAAATAGTGAGTTGCAAGCATCTGACTAGATTGAACATCATATCAGCGTTCAACAAACTTCAAATGCATCTCGATAACGAGAATTACATCACATTTATCACTGCTTTAAAAGCATATAAATACAAGATGCTATCATTTGAACTTACTAATGAATTGATTTTCTTTCAGCAATATATGAATGACGTTCTATGAGACTTTCTGAACAACTTTTGTCAAGTCTATCTAAATGACATTCTCATCTATAGCAAAATGAGAAAGAAACATACAGATCACGTCAAACTAGTATTGAGTCAACTACGCGAAGCTGAACTGCAGATGAATATTCGAAAGTGCGAATTCAATGTAGAAGAGACTGTCTTTCTAGAAGTCATTGTATCAGAACTAAATCTTCGTATGAACTTTAGTAAAGTGACAGTCATAGTCAGCTGAATCACTTCAATTAATCTAAAAGAAATTCAGAGCTTCGTGAGATTTGTTAACTTCTATCGTTGTTTCATTAAGAACTTCTCGAAGCTAGTCAAATCATTCACTCAGCTGACTAGAAAGAACACATCTTTTGTTTGAAACGAGATCTGTGTTCAAGTCTTTGACAATCTAAAGAAACAAGTCAGCTCGACTTCAGTACTTCGTCACTTCGATCTCAAACAACAAGCTATTCTGAAGATCGATGCTTTGAACTATGTAAAAGATGAAATACTATCTCAGTATGATGACGAGAAAGTTCTTCATTCAATGATCTTCTACAGCAAAAGCATGATTCTCGCTGAAATCAATTATCACATCTATGACAAGAAATTGCTAGTCATTATTCGATGTTTCAAACACTGACGATTCGAGCTGAAATGCACTGAACTACTCATTCAGATGTTCATTGATCATCAGACTTTGAAGATTTTCATGAAAAACAAACAGTTGAGTCGATGACAAGTCAACTATCTGAACATTCTATCGAAGTTCAACTTTCAGATCATTTTTAGATTAGACAAAATGAACACTAAAGTCGATGCTTTAATCAGAATGTCTTTAACAAACGTTTCTGAATCAGCTTGACGTCTTGAAGATCATTTTCAGACTATTTTGACTTTCAATAGTGTTAGGAACCAGCATAGAGCGAGTCATATGAGTGTAATGTAACGAGTATATAAATGCTAAGGAAGAAAAGTATCTAGAAGGGAAGAGTCGACTATCTATATGACTCAGAAGAACATAAGCTAACTCTGAATAGAGTTGGCCTCGGAACAATCCTATAGTCTAGCGACGAGCGGCCGGCGATAGTCATCAACATAGTCATCAACATAGCTATCAACATAGATGCGTAGCTAGAATCGTAACATTACTTCCCTTCTTCAACGATTCATGTTCGCATGAATGTATTTTCTTAGCCTTGTGTAGAATCGAAATGCCTATTGTAGCAGGCTCACTATGCGAGGTAGAATAATGTCATTGTAGCAGACTCACTAGTTGCACAAGAACGTATGATCAGATTCACTGATGAGTAGAGCGATGAGAGTGAGTAGATCATCGCATTGATCGTGCCATTGAAGCAGACTCACTAGTTGCACGTGAACATTTGATCAGATTCACTGATAGATAGAGCGATGTGAGTAGATAGATCATCGCGTTGACGAAAGGCGCCTTTGTAGCAGGCTCACTATTTGCACGCGAACGAGTCGACAGATCGATTCACTGATTGGTAGAGCGATGTGAGTAGCTGGATCATCGCATTGACGAAAGATGTCATTGAAGCAGGCTCACTAGTTGCATGTGAACTCGATGACGAGTCAGGTTCACTGATAGGTAGAACGATGAGAATGAGTAGATCATCGCATTGAGGATGAGTGTCATTGAAGCAGACTCACTGTTGAGGTTTGCTCATCGAGATAGAGACTTCACGCAGTTCTTGACTGGCCTCTTTGATTGCTCTTTGGGGTAGAGACTTCACGCAGTCATAGACTGACTTCGTTTGATTGTTCAACAAATTCGAAGAATCTCTTGCGAATCTGAATGAATGATTAATTCGCTGATCTTTGATCTAGTTGAATGATTTTGATCGTTTGTTTATACTCGCTGATCAGCGCACGAGTTCGAATCTTTTGTTTATTCTCGCTGAATCAGCTCACGAGAGAAGAGAGATGAGTGCTGCTGACGATTGCAAGCCGGCTAGATCAAATGTCGATAGTGGGTTGAAGGGTCGACAGAAGCACTCGAGGATCGATGCAGATTATTTCACTTCGTCTGTAACGAAGGAGCATTTATATAATGTTAGGAACCAGCATAGAGCGAGTCATATGAGTGTAATGTAACGAGTATATAAATGCTAAGGAAGAAAAGTATCTAGAAGGGAAGAGTCGACTATCTATATGACTCAGAAGAACATAAGCTAACCCTGATTAGGGTTGGCCTCGGAACAACCCTATAGCCTAGCGGCGAGCGGTCGGCGATAGTCATCAACATAGTCATCAACATAGCTATCAACATAGATGCGTAGCTAGAATCGTAACAAATAGAATTGATGTTCTATCTATTGAATCGAAAGCAAATCTCTATCAACGAGTATGAATGATCAATCAAACAGATGAGCTCTGCAGCAAATATAGACAAGCTATGAACGAAAACAAGCTCAAATTTCATATCACTAAACTGAAGAATTGCAAAATCATTGACGACGTTCTATTTAGAAAAGATCTACTGTGAGTCTCTGAAAATATGCACACGAAATTACTACAAGAAGTGCATGATCAATCTTCAATCTCTCATCTCAACAATGAACGAATCATCGATCTAGTTCAGCATTTCTACTATTGATCAGATCATCGAGCTACTATTTGATGATACATTCGAAACTGTCATGCTTGTCAGCGAAGCAAAGTCTCTAGAAATAGCATCAATGAACTTCATCATTCTCTCTCGATTTTACAGAAACGCTGAAAAGATATAGCTATGAACTTCATCACTGAACTATCTCTGTCAGAAGACTATAACGTCATTTGCACAATCATATGTCATCTTATCAAAGAACGTCACTATGTTTTCTGTCATTGAAGAGACGATGACATCTCAGTCAAAGAAATGATTTAAATCATGCTATGAAACGTCTATCGACTGCATGATCTACTTAGTTCTATTGTTTCAAACAGAGACTTTCAATTCATATTGACTATGTGAAAAAGTCTTTGCAAGCGACTGAGAATCACAGCTAGTCTATTCACAATCTATCATTCTGAGATCGATGATCAATCGAAACGAGTCAATCAAGACGTTGAACGCGAACTTAGAATCTACTGCAATTACATGCAAGATGACTGAGTAAAATAAATATCTATGATGAAATTCAGTGACAATTCAAATATCTTCTCGATCTCTTCAATGATTTCTTTCTACTTCAATAAGAGATTTCACTCTCGAATAAGTTTCAATTTAAATACGACTGACTATGAAACAACTTGTGAACGTCTTGAAGCTAGAAAAGTTGATGATATTGTCATTTGAATGAAAGAGTTACTGAACTTCGATCGTCAACAATTGAAAAAGACGAAGCTGATCATCGAAGTTCAGATCAATAAACATAGATGAAACGTCACATATGAAGTAGATGACTGAGTTTGACTATCTTTCAGAAACGTCAAGACAACGAGACTTTGCAAAGATTTGAAAGACAAACAGCTAGATCTTTATCAAATCACTGTCAAAGTGAGTATCTTCTATCATCTTCATTTATCAGTCAGCATGAAGCATCTGCATTCAATGTTCAGCTCGAAACTACTGCAATTGTATTCAAAAGATCTTCTATCAAAACAGCATTCAGAATCACTCAAATCAATCACTATTGAAGACGATGAACATTGAGAGATAGACGATATATTGAACTTCAGACGCTATCGAGATCGAATACAATACAAAGTCAAATGAATAGATCTAGATAGAAACGACGAATGATACTATGTCGATAAAGGGAAATTCGATGACTTAGAAGAAGTTTTGAACGAATTTCATAAGTTATATTCAAACAAATCGCGCTAAATATCGAAATAACTATCAACAAAAGTGAGCAAAGAAACTACATTCATGCAAACATGAATTTTCAAAGAGAAGAGTAATGTTACGAGTGTATCAAGACTGAACAAGACTGAAGTTCTAATCAATTCGCAGTGAACGCTAGCGAGTTCTCTGCGTAATGATTAGAGCTAATCAACGAGCTAGTCAGGTTTGACTCAGATATGATTCAGATATGACTCAACACTCTTTTTCTTTTTCAACACTCTTTTCTTTCATCAACATCTTGTTCATCTACATTACATTCTTTTCATGTCACAAACACATTTCTTTCGAGTCTAACGCAGTCTCTGAACATTACATAAATAAAAGCTTTTGTATCAATCTTCTTCTGTATTCTTAATATTCAGTTATAGCTATCTTTAAAGATCAAGCACTATCAATTCTGATTTTCATTGATTGTATCATTTAGGCACGATTCTGACAAATAGCGTGATCATGAGACTCATGAATTGAAAGAACTTTGACTTTTTGAGCGAAGAGATTCGCGAAATTCGCAAATTCTTTTAAAACATTTAAGAATTGATCAACTATTGTATTCTTGATCTGTGTGAGTCGAAAGTTTTCTTCTGTCACTGAGAAATTCAAAGAGTCGTACAGAGCATCTAGAAGCAATCAAATGTGTATTGTGATGCTCTGTTGCTCGAGATTTTGAGTCAATCAAGCGCTTGAAACTTCTCGTTTCTTCTGATGATTACGTTGACAAGAAAACTTGAAAGTGACTTTTCTTACAAGATTAGATTGATGAATATTGCATGCAAAAAGACTTGATGCAAGTTTTACTTCATTGAACATTACATAAAATGATTCTGAAACTGTTTTTCAATGAGATAATCTCTTTCTTTCATTCTGAGCACACAAGATTCTTCAGCATAAGCATTAATGAACAAACTTGTGAATGAGATTGTGCTTTTCAAAGAATGAAAGATCTAACATGAGATTCTCTGAAGCATATTCAACAATGATAAAGATTTTCAAAATGCATAGATCACTCTCATCAAAGTTCTGAATGTTCAGATCAAGCAGTATTGTTTTGTGTAATCACATTGATTTATCATTGAAGAAAATTCTTGTGAACTTTCAAGATTGAATATTCTCGATCTTATTTAAACGTTTCACGAGACTGTGATGAATCATGTTTAACATACACTCAATGTTCATCATGATTTGAGTTTCAAGAAGATCAAGACATTTTGACTTGATCTTGACTATGAGAATGAATGATGTTGTGACTGAGTTTGAGTTCTTCAACATTATTAACACGTTCAGTTCAACAGACAGTTGACTGATTGAATTGACTCATTAAGTTTCATACTTTTCAGTTGCTTTCTTTTCTTGAGCAATCAATAGATGAGTGAAATTTATCGAGCTAAGTCTTTTCTCAAGACGTCGACAATGAGAATGTTGTTAGAAGCAGAAGAAACTTCTGAGAAGAAAGCTTCTGAAAAGATGAATCATGAGTTTGAACAATTCAACTCTGCGTGATTTCTAAATTTGCATCTGACGCATGCTCTCTCACTGACTCTGCGATATTTTTTCTTTTGAAAGACTGTTTTTCTCAGTTCTGATTCTCGTTGCTCTTGTTGATCATCAAAGTATTCTTCTTTTTCTTGATTATCAATTCTCTGCAAGAAACTCTGTGAACTCTTCTTGTGTGATTGATTCTCAAGAGACAAGTTCGTTTTCAATTATTAACTCTGCTGAGCATAGTTTGAAGCATACTGCGTGTCAATGTACTTCATCAATTCTCAACAGAACATCTTGCTTCGTTAAGTGAAAGTTAGTATGATTAGCTTGATCTTATTCAAGAGAAGTAACTCACTCAGAAATCTGAACAATAGCACTTTTTCAGACTTTATGATTTCAACACAATTTTGAAAATGTGTCTTGTTGAGTTTCAGAAAGAACAACATGCATGTTTGATTACTTCTTTTTATAATGACATTTCATAGATCATTCACTTGATTCTGAAGTGACTTCACATCAAGCAAGCATTGCTGAAGAGTTTCAAGAAACTTCGCTTATGTGATTTTACAATCTTTCTTCTTGACAATCTTCTCGATCTGTTGAAGATAGTGCATCATCGTGATCTTTACATATTTCGTGACGTAATCAAGCTTGTCATCATCTTTGATGTAGTTCATCTTAATGAAGTTCAACTTTAGTTTTCTGAGAAACAACTTCAGATTCTCATCAATGATAAATTTAGACTTCTTCTCTTTTAAGAACTTATTTGAAAAGATGATCTTAAAGATGATCATTCTCTTCTTAAAAAGATCATCATTGATGAAAGAACTCTTTATGACTTTAGCAATGATTCTTTTGTGAAACTTTGATTCAAGATGATCTGATGCACGACTTCGTCATGTTAAAAAGTAATCAAAGTTCAACATGCAAAATGCTTGATTCAGATCTTCTAACAAAATGATGTTCTTAATGAACAATGTTTCACGTCAAGCGCACATCTTCAAATAATTCTGTTGTCTTTGCAAAATCTTCACGTCATCGATAATGCTCTGAATTTCGTCGAGAATGACAAACGAGAATTCATGCTCAACGACTTTCATTCTTGTCTGAAGCAGCATGCGCTGTCTCTCTTCTCTTTTTACATCGACGCAAGCACTTCTGATGTTTTCATTCAACGCTGCATAACAATGAGTCTCTAATAAATTCTTTAAACTAACGTTTGCAAAATCAGAAGATGATCAAATTAATGAGATCATGATGTTGATGATGATCGCTTGATGCTGTGCAAGATTCTTCGTTGAGTTCAATTGAAACTCTCTTCTATTGTTGCAAGAAATTTGATCAAGCAAAGCAAATGCAAACTCTGGAAAGATGATGAAAGTAGACGAGACAATGCTCTCAAAAGACATGCAAATATTACTTTCAAAAGATGAAATTGCAACATCAAGAAAAGTTGTATCTTGATTATGATACTTGAAGAGTATGTTTACGACGTCAATGACAATGATCGCTTGAGTCAGAGATGCAGAAGTCTCAAGAATGAAAAGAAATTGAGATTCATTACAAAGATTGAGTGTCATATTCGAAGAATTGCTATTCAAGTCAACAATTTTTTTTGATTGTATAAACTATCATCTCTGCAATAGAGTAGAGTGTTAAAATTGTGAGTAGCTCGAGAAACTCGCAGTCACACTAGAGAATATGCACGTAGATAATACGATCAAATTTGATAGTAGCTTAGTAATATCTATTCATATAGAAAGTTAACACTAGACTATGAAATACAGAAGTGAACTCTTCTCTATATATTCAGAAGAATAAGCTCAAGCATCATCAATGAGACAAGCGAGATTACATGCAATTCATGCAAGATTTCTCGAAGATTGTATGTGACTTGAACTTTTATCATCGATGAAATGTTGAAAATTGTATGTGACTTGAATTCTTGATAGACTCAGAGACTCTGAAAATCGACGATAGAGATTCTCATAGACTCAGATTCTCGTTTGAAAGATCAATGATAGTGTTGAAGAATAGTTCTCATGTCTGTTCTCTATTCTCTGAAGAACTCTGACTTTCATAGATCTGAGTTCTGATACGTCTTTGCTTTGCTCTTCATTAATGATATTTTATACAACAATGTTTCGATTCAATTCTTGATTCAAAGATGAAAGATGTTTTCTTTGCATTCATGATGTTCATGATTGTAACATACATAGAACTATGTTCTTTTATTCAATGATTGTCATTCATTAAGCAGAGAAATATGTGATGAAAGAGAAATGCACATGATGAGAAGATAAAGTGTGATTGTATTGAGTAATTCTTTTCTTCTTTTGATTTGACTTATGTCACGTAAACGTTGAATGAATTGTTAGTATAGATGTGCAATCGTAATCATTCAATGTTTGACTCTGATTAATGAAAGAGAATACGTTCTGATCATTCTCTTGAGCTCTTGATTTTTCATGTGAATAAATGAATGACTTGACATCAAGTAAAGAAGATGAGCTCAAGCTCTCTCAGTATATCAGCGTGATTAATGAATCACTACTTCTTTAAGCATTGTAATCATGTTTTTCAATACTTGAAACGACTATTTTATTTGATATTTTTTCATCAATTACTTAATGATACTGTTGATGTGATGAAGACATTTTGATATCAATGCAGTCAACGAGTCACAAATTCTTCGATCACTTGTAATCACAACTTGCAAACTTTTCATCTGAGTTGTCTTTTTCACTAGTAGTATCTTTTCATCTCTTACTGACATTGACATGTCATTAATCTTCTTCGTAGATCAATTGTGACTGTTAGAAAGAATGTTGTTATGTGAGTGAAAACTCTGCATGATGACTTTTCTGATCACGCAACGTTCTAACATCGTTCAAACTGCGTTGAATTGAGATTTCTTGATTCTTCTAACTTCTATTCAAACACAGAATAGAATCAAAAGATTTGTAGTCAACATCATATACATATGAATCTTGTTATCAATTGAATTGAAATTATTTAAAACATTAATGATTTATGTTTTAAATTGAGTTGATAATCTGACATCATAACAAAAACAGATGAATCACATGCTTTACAAGTGAAGTGAGCATTTGCAAAGCATGATATACAATGATAATGATTGTTGATTTTAAGAATTTTATTTCTTCACTGAACTCTGATTCTTGAATATCTTAATAATAAAATCAACTTTTAGTTGAAAACATCATCTGTATAACTTGAAAGAACAGTAATACATGTTGATGTAATTAAAGAAGAAATTGACTGTGATATACATGCATATTGCAAATAAAACATTTGCAACTCATGTTTAAAAAGTAAATTGTTGAAATTTAAGTAATAAGAAATCTCATTCATCTTGAACTGTGAATCTATCATAAGAAAATTCTTTGAGTAATTTCTTGAGTTTAAGAAAGAAATCAGCATAAAGATTGTGCTTTATGTATATTACATGCAATGTATACAACATATTTTTGATAGAAAAATCATTTAATTCAACATTTTATCATTGTAATGACAAGAATTGAAACAGAATACTTTTGTGTTTAATTTATTAAAAGTAATTAGCAGAAAAAACTTAAATTATAAACATTCTTTAAATTTACATGCTAACTACATATAAATCTTGTTAAGATTGCATGTTTATTACTATAATATAATACGAATTCTAGAGATGCAACTGAACATGAAACTGCGATGAGGCGCGCATCTTCGACAAATAGAGACGAATCACATCACAAGAATGCTGACACTTAGTTGTCTTGAAGTCTTCACATGAGAAACTATCTTCACAAAAGCGAGGCAAGTATACTCAGCGATAGTGAGATCAGAAATCGCATTCGAAGCGTCAGTCTGACATCAGCGCGACAAGAAAAACGAACTGTCGAGCAAAGAACACAGGCTAGAAACACTTCAGAATCAGACTCTGCATCACGTAGCGAAAGTATTCAAAAGAGTAAGCATCGAAACTCTAGAGACAGAAATATACACAAGCTCGCTACATGTTCATCTGAACATGCTACAGAACAAGATCACGCTACACAGTTGAATCAACGATCGAATGCAAGAGATCAGACAAGCATGCAAGCTAATACGCGCTCGTTTGACGAGAGTTAATCGCGTCATTTCTCGCTTACTCGTCATCAAGAAAATAGTACTTCTGAATGTCTTCATTCAACAAGGTGCGAAGATACAGTCGAGACGCAGACGACGCTTTCTCTTCTTCACGATTTCAACAAGCGATAGCATCGCAATAGCGCAGTATCACAAAGATCAATGAAATCAACGATGAAAAAAGTACAAAGAACGCGTCGCAGACGTCAACGCAATCTCAGTACAAAGGTCGCACCTGAGCAATAAGACGATAAAGATGCGTGATGATCTTCAGAAAGCAGAAAGCATTCTCGCAACGCACATCAGAATCGAACGCATAGATCTGAATGCTTATCTGCACTCTAGAAACGTTTCAGACACGAATAGTTTGCGATGCGACTGCGAATGAAGTCATCAGACGACGAAGCATGTACTTATGCACTGCTCGAACTAATCGCACCTGCGATCAAGAATGATACAAGATGCTGACTTCTCGAACTATCAAATAATCATCATCATCATGAAGAATCTCAGAACAGTAGCGAAGATGATGATGAAAATGAAGCTCTTGAAGCAATTTAAAGTGACTAGAACACTCATTCTCTAACGTGCGATCAACGCGAACAAATTTGATACATAGTCTTAAAACTCACTGTTTCGATTGCGTGAAGCAGTCGTATAGACTGCGAGTAATTTTCTATCTCAGAGAGTTTTGTTCACTCGATACAAGTAGCATAGAGTCTCTCATGAGTCGATTTAATCAATGTCACAAGAATGTATGAATTTATTATTATTATTATTATTATTATTACTATAATATAAATAACTCACAAGTTTCATTAAATTTGACATGAGTAAACTTAAGAATTTCATTAATATCATTTAACAAATGTTCAGATATAAACATTTTATATGTAAATGATACATTGATGAGAAAACTTCATTGAGAAAAGAGAAATATAAATGAGTTAATAAAGAATGATTGAACTATGTTGTTTGATTAAAAGTGTAACATATGAACATTTTTGTAAAACACAATCAATCTGCATAAGAAAAATTTCTACAAATAATGCAAAACAGATGAGTTGCATGCTTTACAAGCAAAGTGAGTGTTTGCAAGACGTGATATACAATAATGATAATTGTCAATTTCAAGAATTTTACTTCTTCACTGAGCTTTGACTCTTGAATGTCTTGATGATAAAATCAATTTTTAGTTGAAAATATTATTTGTATAATTCAAAAGAACAGTAATACATGTCAATGTGATTAAAGAAGAAATCGACTGTAATATGCATGCATATTGCAGATGAAACATCTGCAACTCATGCTTAAGAAGTAAACTGTTGAAATTTAAGCAGTGAAAAATTTCATTTATCTTGAACTGTGAATCTGTCACAAGAAAACTCTTTGAGTAATCTCTTGAGTTTAAAAGAAAAATCAGCATAGAGATCATGCTCTATGTATTGTCAGAGACTGAGTTAGACTAAAGATACTATCAATATAAAAGATTGATATTATTATTACTTTGATAGAATTTAAATACAAGACAATACATCAAATAATGTATAAAATGAAAGACAAAGAGTGAAAGAAAAGAATGAGAACTCAACTTTTATATATATGAATTGAGCAGAATCAAAACTAAACAATAGATTTATGACTTAAGATTGCAAAGATTCATGCATATAACTGAGATGATTAAAACAAAATTGCTGAAACTAGATTAAAATAATGATGATTAAATTGATGACTTGATTCATTGAACTGCAAAACAAATTCAATGAATTAAAATTATTTAAAACATCAACAATTTATATTTTAAATTGAGTTGATGATCTGACATCATGATAGTAACTTCTCTCTTCAAGACTGAGCTTCTGCAAGATGATGAGAAGAAACAAGATGAAATGAGAAAGAATTAAAGATGAAGACTGAAATGAGACAAGAATTGATGTAAATGCATTTTAATGTGATGAAGCACAGATAAAACTAAAATAAATCTGAGTCACATTTGATTCAAATCTGAGCAAGATGTTTAAAGAGCAAGATGAGATGAAACGCATTTTAACATGATGATGCATAGCGAAATTGAAATACTTTTGAGTCACAGTTAAGTCAGATTTAAATGAGATGTCTGAGTCAAATCTAAACAAGATCTGAGTCAGATTTAAATAAAAGAAAGATGAAACATAGTTTAATGTGATGATGCACAGATGAAACTAAAATACATTTAAGTCACATCTGAATCAGATTTAAACAAAATGTTTGAATCAGATTTAGATAAAATCTGAGTCAGATTTGAGCTGAGTTGAAACAATGAAGATTGAACTTAAAGTTCTTGACATTGACATTAAGACATTTCACATGATAATACATGTGATTCTTCGATGACAGAGTTGACGAGATGATATTCATCAAGCGCTTGCTCACAATTATTCAGAAGATGAAAAGACTTTCAAGTAGAAAAGTGATCTTTTCAATCAATGTAATACTTGAGCAAAGATGAATTATAGCATTTATCATGCTTGAAGTTTAATATGCTGTTTACATATCAGAATCTTTCATCATTCTTAATGATAATGAGTTCTTGAGATTTTTGATGTTGATTCAAGAGAAAGTCACTTGCAATATGATTCAAAAGAATGACATGAAAGATTTAACTCAATGATCAGAAAATTGTTCTTGAAAACATGCTTGATCTTGAAGAAATCAACATTATGATCATTTAACTTGATAATAAGATGAGCAATGTTGAGATTGCAAGCATTTAATCAAACTTCATTCTCAATAAAGTATTTAAAACAAGAATGATGAGAGAGATTGATATTGAATTCATAGATGATTTGAGTTATAAGCATCTCATCATGTAGATGCTCAGTTAATTTCTTCATTTTCTTGATGAACTCTTTGACATTAATTAACTTGTCTCAAGCTTAAGATATAAGATTCTTGAACAGAGATTCAGAAAACTTGAAGTCTAGACGTGAGTTTTGACTTAAATTGATCAAGAAGAATGATGCTAAAGTAATTAATGATGATGCAT
>JAABUY010000931.1_pt1 | contig 43983 bp, 48 predicted proteins | sample 5560271 | NCBI WGS metagenome assembly JAABUY01 (sample SAMN10711886, study PRJNA513374) | rock metagenome | isolation source: Antarctica rocks | place: Antarctica: Victoria Land, University Valley
AGTAGTCCCGGCACGCGTCATCGTCAGGGAACCAGGCCAGCAGCTCCCCGTAGGAGCTCGGATAGTCCCTGCCCACGACCGGAGGCACCGCCCCATCCTACCTGAAATAGATAGATACCCCCCTCCCATGAGAAAGGCGACGCGACCGTCGGTTCGTCGAATCGCCGCAAGGCCCCGACCGATGACCATCTCACGGTCGGCAAGATTGATCCGCCCGACTGGGGCGCGCACGCTGCAAAGGACGTCATCCACCTTGGCAATCCGCGATCCCGCGGTACTGAATACCCGATCCGTGGGAAGTAGTCGCCCGTAGTCCTACACACCTTGATGGAAAGGAAGTCCGGTGCCCGTGTCGTTGTAGAAGGCGGATCTGGGCGACTGCCCCATCACGATTTCCACAACGTCCGACAGCGCCGTAACGCGCCAATCTGCCGGCACCGACCCCAACGGCGTGTCCACGGTGTCGAAGTTGCCGTGCCCCGGAAACCGAAACCGCACGAACCACTCGCGGTAGAGCGACCGAGTCAGGTCCTCGAGCAGCTCGATCCGCCGCTCGTTGATCTCGATGAGGTCGTCGAAGGCGGCGAGGAGCGCGGCGATCCGGCGCTGCGTGCTCGGGTCCGGCAACCAAGCTCGCGCTGAATGGATGCGGTCCGGCGCTGTATGCCGAATCTTTGCGCCCGTCGCCGTCGCACTGATCTGCGCCCGCAGCGACGGGTCGTTGAAGAGGTAGTAGATGAAGCGCTTGCTCGTCGAGCGGTGCCGGAGGCGGACCCGACCGATCCGCTGGTTGTGCAGCCACGTCGCTCCAGGGGGCACGAGGCCCGAGCTCCCCAGCAGCCCGGCCGACTGCTCCGTCATCGCAACGACCACGTCGTCCGGATCAAGAACGAACTGGTCTGGGATCGGTCCGTCGTAGCTCTTCTGCGCCGCGCCACGGTCTTTGAAGCCACCGGACTCGATGAAGTTGCCTGGGGTCACGAGACGGACGTTTCCGTCTTGGGTGAAGTACTGGCCCTTGAACCCATAGCCGTGAGCAACCTCGAGCACATCCCCGAGCGCCACCTCCCGCCACTCGCTCACGCCACTTCGTCCCGATCCTCCGACACCGCGGCCATCAGCTCGCGGGCAACGTAGCGCCGCTGTCCTCGCGGCCCTACCTCGGCCTCGGAGAGCACCCCGACCGCCTCGAGCTGGCGCAGCAGCTTGAGCGCGGTCGGCCGTGTCACGCCGAGCCGCGCCTCGACGCCCCGGGACGAGACGATCGGCGTCTCGCAAACGAGGTCGACGAGGGCCATGCCCCTGCTCGACCTGATCGTCTCCGCCGCGCTTCGGTAGCGTTCACGAAGCTCGACGATGCGCTGTGCGCGGGCAACTGCATCCGCGGCCTGAGTCTGCACGGCCGTCAAGAAGAGGTCGATCCACGGGATCGGGTTCCCGGTCTCGCGCACGGTCTGCAGCGCCTCGTAGTAGCGCTGGCGATCACGCTCGAGGTAGGCGCTCACGTAGAGCAGTGGCGCGGATACCCGGCCGCGGGCGACCAGGAGGAACACGATCAGCAGCCGCCCCAGCCGGCCGTTGCCGTCGAGGAAGGGATGCAGCGTCTCGAACTGGTAGTGCAGGAGCGCGTTCTGGATCAGCAGGGGGAGTTCGACGTCCTCGTGGGCGAAGCGCTCCCAATCGGACAGCAGATCGGGCAGCGCGTCGGGCGGGGGAGGGACGAACCGAGCGGTCCCTATCGTCGAGGAGCCCCCGCCGACCCAGTTCTGGCTCGTGCGAAAGCTCCCCGGAGTGCGCTCGCGGCCACGGACCCCGGCGAGTAGGCGCCGGTGCATCTCGCGGATGAGTCGGACGCCGAGGGGGAGGCGCTGGGCCTCCGCGAGCCCCCACTCGAGCGCAGCGACGTAGTTGAGGACCTCCTCGACATCGGCGCTCGGCGCTTCGCCGGTCGCCTCCATCTCGAGAACGTCGAACAGCGACGCCTGGGTGCCCTCGATACGCGTCGAGGAGAGCGCCTCGCGCAGCAGATAGGGGCGGATCAGCAGGTATGGATTCGCGATGAGCTGCCCGACGCCCGCGAGCGTGCCGAGGGCAGCCTCCGCATCGGCCAGAAGCCGTACCGTCGCCGTGGGCAGATCGATGCAACGGGGTATGGGAGCGGGGAAGTACGCGACGTAGCCATGGGGCCCGAGGGTGCGCCTGGCCTCCCCGAACGGCGTCGTCGCGTAATCGCCGAGCTGCACGCAACGACTGTATCGTCACTAAAGCGATGGCGCCAGATATTTAGAGACCTGCGCCGTCCGTGTAAAGTCCTTTACGGTCCCCCTGAGAGCAGCTGGGTGAGGACGTCGTCGACGCTCGCGCCGAACTCCGCTGCCCGCGCGGCCAACTCGCGCAGCTCCAGATGCGCCGCGGCCAGCTTCTCGTCGAACACCTCGTCCTCCAGGTCCTCGACCTCGGTCCCCACGTAGCGCCCCGGGTTCAGGCTCCACCCCTGCGCCTCGATCTCGGCGATTGTCGCGACGCAGCACAGCCCGCTCACGTCGACATAGCACCCCTCCGGGAAGCGCTCGGCGAACAGCGCATTGGCTCCCGACGCGAGCTCGGGCTCCTCCCGGCGGGGCCCTTCGCCTCGATGGCATCGCGCGCGGCGGTGAACCTCGCGTCGGCGAAGCGCAGGAAGATCAGGCCCAGGACCGGCGTGCCGTACTCAGACGCCTTCAGTCCCGAGTTCGCGCGCAGGTCGTCGGCCGCGTCCCAGAGGCGCCTCTCGAGCTCGCCGAGATCAGGCATCAGGCTGATCGCCGGTCCGCTTGCGCTCGACTGAAGCCACCGTCCCCGAGCGTACCGTCGAGGGCCGTCGTCAGCCGCGGCGGGCCACCGCACGCGTACCCCGTCAGGCCGCGCGCTCGCGGTCAATCGACGCTTCCCGGAGGGCGGCGTCGAGGGGCGGCGAGGGCGTGGCCTGACCGCCCCCACCGAGTTGGCCCGGCCCGGGCCGGCGAGCGGACGCTGTCAGCAGGGTCCGGCCGACTGGCCGGCGAAGAAGCGGGCGACGACAGCCCGGGCGCAGGGCGCCTGCTCGAGCACGGCGTGGGTGGCCCCAGGCACCACGACCAGCTGGGCCTGGGGAAGGCCGTGGGTCACCTGGAGCGCCCCCTCCAGCGGGGTAAGGACATCGTCGGCGCCGCTGAGCACCAGCGCCGGGACGTTGGGCAGCGGGCCAAGGGTGGGCTCCGCGCCGGCCGAGGGCCACGTGGAGCACAGCCCGGCCACCCCGTACTGGAGACCGACGTCGGGGGTGAAGGGGGCAAAGCCCGAGCCCAGCCTCCTGACCGCCGCGCGAGCCTTGGCCAGGCGAACGGAGCGCGGATCGCCCTGATACCAGGGCAGCGGCGAGTCGTCGCACGTGGTGGCCAGATAGACCGTCCGGCTCTGGCGCTCGGGCAGACCCGAGCGCAGGTCGGCAACCGCGGTGGGCAGGTCGCCGAGCAGGCTGAAGGGATCGCCGTGATGGGCGGCGTGCAACCAGAAGGGGAGGTGGGAGAGCCCTGCCTTGTCACCGATGAAGGAGTCCAGCAGCTGGGCCTCGGAGAAGCTGGCTCCCGCGATGCGCACGTATCCCGACCGCTGCTGGCGTACGACCCCGGTCAGGTCGGTGGCCGGGTCGAAGCCGCAGCGTTGCGCCTGGCACTCGGCGCGCAGGACGCGCACCGTCGAGCCGGCCGCCAGGCGGTAGAACGGATCGGTGTCCGGGGCGATCACCGAGTCGAGCACCATCGCCTCCACCCGAGACGGGTACAGGAGCGCGTAGTCGGTGGCGTCCTTGGTGCCGTAGGAGATCCCGAACGGGAGCACCTGGGGGATTCCCAGCAGGGCCCGGATGTCCTCGAGATCGGCGGCGGTGTCGCGCGACGCGTAGTGGCCGCGAATTGGCCCCAGCTGCCGGGCGCAGTGAGCCACGTCGCGGGAGCTGTAGCTGCGCTCACCCTCGATGCGCGGGCAGTCGATGGGGGAGGACTGGCCCACCCCGCGCGGGTCGAACACGAGCATGTCGCGGGTACCCAGCGCCGGGGCGGCCAGCCCGGCGAAGAAGCTGGCCGCCGCCAGGGCGGGCTCGCCCGGGCCGCCGGCGAGGCCGACGACGGTGTTGCGGGGTGGTCCGGCCGGATGCCGGTAGGCCAGCGAGAGCACCACCGAGCCCGCGCCGCTGGTGTGGTCCAGGGGCACCTGCACCTGGCCGCAGACCCAGGGCGCCCCCAACGTCGCGCAGGACCCCAGGGGTCGGACCCACCGCGCGGCCGCGGCGGCCTCGCTGTTCGCGAATGGACCGACGAGCCCGGCGAGCACCGCGATGCTCAGAGCAACCAGGGCCGCCGCCCAGGGGCGTGCCGGGGCGAGGACAGGAGCCCCGACGACTCGGGCGCTGGGCCGCTGGCCACCGTTCATCGGGCGCAATCTAGTCACGATCATGGCCAACCCGGCGCGGCCTAGGATGATTCGGCATGGCTCCCTCCCGCCGGCCGGCGCCACCCCTCCGCCTCGCCGCCGCGCGCCTGGCTCCGCTCGTCGCCGGCCTCGGACTCGTCGCCGCGTGCGGGTCCTCGGGTCCGGCCGCGGGCGGCCCGGGCGCGGCATCGGCGCCGGCCGCGGCACCGGCGTCCGCCCCAGCGTCGATCGCCAGCGCCGCTCTGGCCGATCCGGCTCGGGCGGGCTCAATTGACTGGCTCACCTATCACCACGACAACTCGCGCAGCGGCCTCGACCCGGCAAGCCCGCCACTCGGGCGCCCCCATCGCGCGTGGGCCTCGGCCCCCGTGCACGGACAGATCTACGCCGAGCCGCTGATCGCCGGCGATCGGGTGATCGTGGCCACCGAGGAGAACTGGGTCTACGCCCTGTCACGCCGCAACGGACGGGTGCTCTGGCATCGCCACGTCGCCCCGCCGGTCTCCGCCCGTGCGCTGCCCTGCGGCGACATCGACCCGTCGGGCATCACCGGCACGCCGGTGATCGACGCCGCCGCCGGCCGCGTCTACGTGGTGGCCTTCACCGCGGGCGGGCACCGCCACGAGCTCGTCGCCCTCAGCCTGCGCAGCGGAGCCATTCGCCTGCGCCGGACGGTCGACGCGCCGGGGGCCGATCCGCTCGTCCACCAGGAGCGCGGTGCCCTGGCCCTGAATCACGGCCGGGTGATCATCCCCTACGGCGGGTTGTTCGGCGACTGCGGCGACTACCACGGCCGCGTCGTGTCGGTGACGACGACGCGCGGCGCCGGCCTGCGCAGCTACCGCGTCCCGGCCGGCCGGGAGGCGGGGATCTGGGCCCCGTCGGGCCCGGCGGTCGATCCGGCCGGCGACGTCTTCGTGGCCACGGGCAACGGCAGCTCGACCTCTCAGCCCGATCACGGCAACAGCGTCATCCGCCTGTCGCCCGACCTGGGCGAGCGGGGCTACTTCACCACGTCTGGCACCGTGGCCGAGAGCGCGAGTGACGCCGACCTGGGCTCGGTCGGGCCGTCGCTGCTGGCTGGCGGCCGCGCCTTCGTCGCCGGCAAGACGGGAATGGGCTACCTGCTCGATACGACAAATCTCGGCGGCGTGGGCGGTCAGCGCGGCTCAACCCGGGTCTGTGGGGGCGCCTACGGCGGGCTCGCCGTCGACGCCGGGCTGATCTACGTCCCCTGCACCGACGGGGTCCATGCCGTCCAAGTCAGCGGCGATCGTCCGGCCGTCGCCTGGACGGGCCCGGGCTTACGCCGGGCCCCCGATCATCGCCGGGGGCGCAGTTTGGACCGTCGACCTCGACGCCGGCCGCCTGGTCGCCCTGGATCGGGCCAGCGGGCGCCAGCGGTTCGCCGCGGGCATCGGGCGGCCCAACCACTTCGCCAGCGTGGCTGCCTCGGCCGGGCTGGTCATCGCCCCGGGCGGTAACCGGGTCACCGCCTTCTCGATCCGCTGAGCCACCACGCCGCAGCCCGGAGCGACCGGCGAGCCGCCGACGCGCGTGGGGTATGGTCGCCGACCCCCGATGACGCGCGTGCCCGACCACCGCCGCCGCGCCACCCGCCCTCGAGGGACGGCCCGGCGGCGGGCCGGAATCGCCCTCGCCGTGCTGGGGGGCGTGGCCGCGCTGGGGACCGGGTGCGGCTCCGGGAGTCACCGAGACTTCCTCCCCCCCTCCCCGACGCCGGGCGCCTCCCCCAACGCCGGCGCCCCCGTCGGGGCCGGAGCCATCACCCTGCGGATGACCCTGCCCGGCGTCGGCCCGTCCTATGCGCCGGTGGTCAGCTACCCGGCCAGGGGCCACAGCGCGCGGATCACCGGACTCGTCGACCCGCCCAACGCCGCGGTGCTGCTCGAGCCGCAGACGAGCGCGACGCACGGCTTTCGCACCCTGGCCGCCCGCGTCCAGGCGGGACACATCAGCGCCCGGGTGGACCTGGGCCCGGGGGCCAACACCTTTGACGTGGTCGCCCTGAAGCCCGGCCTGCTCTCCCAGACGGCCCAGGTGGTGATCACCTCCGATCAGCCCGGGATCAGCGCCGATCTGCTCGCCGCCACCCAGGCCGCCGACCAGACCAATGCGCCGGTGACGATCTCCCCCCACGCCAAGCGCGGCCTCGGTCAGGCGCCGAGCACGCTGTCGCTGGCCGCGCCGACCATCGACCGCATCAACGCACCCCCGCCCCCGGCCAGCGGCGGGCCGGGACGCTGGCTCTCGAACTTCGAGGTCACCGAGTACTACCCGATCCCCGAGTCGCTGTTCTCCGGCCCGTTCGTAATGGCCCCCGGGCTGAGCACCGCCCACCGCCAGGACTGGCTGTACGGGCCGAGAGGCGTCGTGCTGGAAGGCGACGGGATCGGGCTTGACGGGCTCTTCTACCACGTGGTGGACGTCCATCCGCCCTACTCGTTCGCGCCCGGACCCTCCCAGCCGTTGAGCTACTACCGCAGCCTGGCCGTCGACCCGCGGGTCATCCCCTTCGGCAGCCACGTCTACATCCCGGCCTACCGGCGCATCAACGGCGGCTGGTTCGAGGCCGACGACACCGGCGGAGCGATCATCGGCAACCACGTCGACGTCTTCCGCCCCCCGCCGCAGACCCTGGCCGACACCGGGGCGCTGCTGCAGGGCCAACCTGTCTACGTGCAGGGCCCGTAGGCGGGGAGCGCGCTGGGCGGGGGCCCGCGTCCGGAGCCCGGCAGGGCCCCGGACGACACTGCTCAGGACAGGCTGTAGCGCTGCAGCGAGAGGGTGAAGCCGTGGCCGGTGTTGGTGTTCATACAGGTCAATCCACTTGTCCGGCTCTGACAGAGGAAGGGCCCGACCCGGCTGTCCTGGCCGTAGGCGAGAACCGAGCCGCCGGGATTCAGGGCGGTGTCGCCGGCGCAGACGAAGGCCGCCGATCCGCTCTTGCCCACCTCGACGCCCTGACCGAAGTCGACCACGCTCGGACAGCTCGCCGGGCGCCCCGGCGGTGACCAGCTGCGGCTGCGGATGTCGCAACGGGCGGCGCCGCCCGCAAGCACACAGCCGATGTTGGTCGAGGGAGTCTGGAAGGTGGTCAGGTGCACGGGCGGGCTCGACGAGGCGGGCGCGGGGGTCGCCGGCGAGGAGGTCGGGGCGGTCGACCCCTGGTTCGTCGGCTTCGAGGTAGCACTCGATGACCCAGCGGGGGTGCTGGTCACGGTGACCGTCTTGGTCGAGGATCCGCCGCAGCCGGCGGCCATGAGGGTGACGAGGACGAGGGCGGGACGGGTCAGGCGTGGTCGTCTGAACACCGGTCGAGCGTAATCGATCCCGGCCGTCGTCGGGGCAGCCCGCGGCCGCCGGGAGGCGGTGGCTCAGTCGACAGCGCGGCGCACGAACCCCAGGGTGCCCAGGGCCCCGAAGAGCACGAGCGAGACAACGAGGCCCAGCGCGATCCAGCCCCCGCCCAGATGGGGCAGGGTGCTCAGGGTCCCCCGCATCCCCTCGCTGACGTAGGTGATCGGATTGAGCAGCGTGAGCACCTGAAACCACTGCAGGTGCCCCAGGCTCTGCCACGGATAGAACGTAGCGCCGGTGAAGATGAGCGGGGTGAGGACGATGGCGAAGGCCACACTGATGCGGTTCGCCGGAACCGCCGTGCCCAGCACCAGGCCCATGGCGCCGGCCGTGAATGCGCCGAGGACCAGGACCCCGGCCCAGGGCAGCCACGAGGCGTGGGAGAGGTCGATGCCACCCGGGAGGATGAGAGCGGCGAGCGGCAGGATGAGCACGGCGGCGACGATGCCGCGCAGCGCGGCGATGATCAACTTCTGCACGGCCACCGCGGCCACGGGGAGGGGTGCGAGCAGGCGGTCCTCGATCTCCTTGGTGAAGGAGAACTCGATGACCAGCGGCAGGGCCGTGTTCTGCAGGGCGGTGAGCACGACGGTGAGCGCCATCACCCCGGGCATGAGCTGGGCCCCGTAGCCGCGCCCGGCCGACCCGATCTCGGGCAGCACCCGCCCGAAGACGAAGAGGAAGAACAGCGGCTGCAGCAGCGCCTGGGCCAGGAAGCCGACGGTCTCGTGGCGGACGGTGACCCACAGGTCGCGCCCGCAGAGGGCGAGGAAGGCGCGCAGGCGCACGTTGGCCGGGTCAGACCGCGCCGGCGCGGCCGGCGCGGGCGAGAGGCCAGCGTCGGGCCCGAGGGCCTGACCGCTCGCGCTCACCGCAGCTCCCGTCCGGTCAGGTGGACGAAGACGTCCTCCAGCGTGCCCTCGATCCGCCGCAGCTCTGAGACCTCCATCCCGGCCCGCTCGGCGGCGGCCAGGGCGTCCGAGAGCAGCGACGATCCCTGCCCGTACAGACGCAGGTGCCACCGCCCCTCGCGCTCGGAGGCCTCGCCCACTCGCTCCACCCCTCCCACGGCGGCCAGCGTCGCGCTCGGGTCACTGGCGGCGGCGACCGTCAGCTCGAGTCCGTGCTCGCCGGGCAGCAGCGCGCGCAGCCCGCGCGGGGTGTCGAGGGCGAGGACCTGGCCGCGGTCGACGATGGCGATGCGGTCGCACAGCCGGTCGGCCTCGGCCATGTCGTGGGTGGTGAGCAGCAGGGTGGTACCGCGGTCGCGCAGGTCGACGATGGTGTCCCACAAGAACAGCCGCGACTGCGGATCCAGCCCCGAGGTGGGCTCGTCGAGGATGAGCACGCGGGGCTCGTGCATGAGCGCCCGGGCGATCATCAGCCTCTGGGCCATGCCCCCCGAGTAGTTGTTGACGTGGTCGGACTCCCGGCCGGCCAGGCCGAAGCGGGCGAGCAGCTCGGTGGCCCGCTGACGGCGCTCGCGGCGTCCGGTGCCGAAGTAGGCGGCGTGGAAGGTGAGGTTCTCCAGCGCGGTCAGCGTGCGGTCGAGATTGCTCATCTGCGGCACCACGGCGATGCGCAGCTTCACCGCGACGGGGTCGGACGCGACGTCGATTCCGTCCACGAAGACACGGCCGGCCGTGGGCTTCACGCGCGTGGTGATCGTCCCGATGGTGGTGGTCTTGCCCGCGCCATTGGGCCCCAGCAGGCCGAAGATCTCCCCGCGACGCACGCCGAAGGAGACGCCGGCCACCGCCTCGGGGCCCTCGGCCCGGTAGCGCTTGTGCAGATCCTTGACCCGGATGATGTCGTCGGGGCGCGGAACGCCGGGGGTGCGGTCCCCGATCGACGGACTCGCTGACGCAGGGGCCGGGGCGGGGACCATCGCGTCCCAGGGTGGCAGAGCCGGGGGCGGGCGCTGCGCCGCGCCGCGCCGCGCCGCGGACCCGAGGTGGCAGAGCCCGGGGCGGGCGCCGCGCGCGGACCCGGACCCGGAGCCGGAAGCCGGTCGGCGCGAGACCGACGCTGCGTCATCGGCACGTGGCTGGGGGGCGGCGGGGTTCAGACCAGCGGTAGCCACGAGGCCTTCGCGGAAGGCTGGCGGGCCGGACCGACCAGAGGCGGTTACCGGCGGAGCCGCACCCCTACCCGCCCTGGCCGCGCAGCACCTGACGCAGACGCAGCGGGGCGCCGGTGCGCAGGATCGTGCGCTCGTAGAGAGACGCAGCGGCCGCGACCAGTGCGGCGATCGCCGCCAGGGTGAGGACCAGCGACAGCGCGAACTCGAGCGGCCATCCCGTGCCCGCTCGGCCAGCACATCGGCGAGCACATCGGTGACGATGGGGTCAAGCCCCGAGAAGGGCTCGTCCAGGACCAGCAGCTCCGGCTCGTGCACGAGCGCGGCCGCCAGCTGAACGCGCTGCTGGTTGCCCAGCGAGAGGCGCTCGACCTTCTCCTGCACGCGGTCGCCAAGCCCGAGGCGCTCGAGCCACTTGCGTGCCGCGGCGCGCGCGTCGGCACGCTCGAGCCCGTGGAGCTCGGCGAAGTAGGCGAGCTGCGCTCCGGCGCCCATGCGCTGGTAGAGGCCACGCTCCTCGGGCATGTAGCCGATCCGCAAGCGCTCTGAGCGCCCGATCGCCCGCTCGTCCCAGCGCACCTCGCCAGCGTCGGGCTCCAGCAGGCCGCAGATGATCCGCATCGTGGTCGTCTTCCCCGCGCCGTTGCGGCCCACGAAGCCGTACAGCGCACCCGCGGGCATGGTGAAGGTCAGGCCATCGAGCGCCCGCACGGGGCCGAAGGCGCGCTGTAGGTCGCGCAGTTCGAGCATGGCGGAAGAGTCGGCCCTAGCGCTTGGCGACACGCCGTAGCGCATCAACCGCGGATCGGCGCGGTCGGGTCAACGGGCCACACTACCGCTCCCCAAACCGACGTGCCCGCCGGGGCGGCAGATTGGCGCCCCACCGCTGAGTTCTGCGTCGGCGCCGGTCTAACCAAGCGAGAGCCCAATCAGAACCGAGCCACAGGAGAGCAAGAATGAGCCTTCCGCAGGTCGTGTCACGAGACGAGTGGCTGGTTGCTCGCAAGGAGCTGCTGGCGAAGGAGAAGGAGCTGACCCGGCGCCGGGACGCGCTCAACGCGGAGCGGCGCAGGCTGGCGATGGTCGAGATCGAGAAGGACTACTTCTTCGAGGGCCGGGACGGCACGGCCAGCCTGCTTGATCTGTTCGAGGGCCAGCGCCAGCTCATCGTCGGCCACTTCATGTTCAACCCGAGCTGGGACGATGGCTGCCCGGGCTGCTCGGCTGGGGCCGACGAGATCTCCGACGGACTCCTTGAGCATCTGCACGTCCGCGACACCAGGCTGGTCCAGGTCTCCCGCGCGCCGTTGGAGAAGCTCGAGCGGTACAAGGCGCGCAAGGGCTGGACCTTTCCCTGGTACTCCTCCTACGGCAGCGACTTCAACTACGACTTCCACGTCACGCTGGACGAATCGGTCGCCCCACTTGAGTACAACTACCGGACCCGGGCCGAGCACGAGCAGGCGGCACCGCCTACTACCTCGAGGGCGAGCAGCCCATCGAGGAGCCGGGCTCGAGCTACTTCCTGCGTGACGGCGACCGCGTCTTTCACACCTACTCCACCTACGGCCGGGGCGCCGAGATGACCGGAGGCTCGTACTACTTCCTCGACCTGACCGCCCTGGGCCGCCAAGAGGACTGGGAGGAGCCCAAGGGTCGGGCGACCAGCGCCCGCGGTGCGATCCCCGACTTCTCGGCTTGACCCGTGAGCGCGCCCGCGCGATGAGCTATCGATGCTCGAGCTCGGAGCGGGTATAACCGACGGTGATAAGCGGAGCGGGAGAGCGCGGCATGGAGATATACGAGCCAGCAGCGAGGACCAGCGTCGAGACCATCCGGCGCTACGGCCAGTTCGCCGATCGCGGTGACGCCGCTGAGATCGCCGCGCGGGCGTGGACGGACGCCGGTTTTGACGACGAGAGCACGGCGAGATGGCTGGAGGCGCGCTGCTTCGATGCCGAGGCCGCGCGCGCGTTGGCCGAGCTTGGCGTCACATCGGGGCAGGCCGCCACCCGCACGCGTGATGGTGGCGACGGCTCCATCGCCACCATCGCCTACAAGGTGGCCAACGGGGACCTGACTCCTCGCCAGGGCGCAGCCCGGAGCCTGTCGAGCCGGTGATCTGAAGCCTCGGCGGGAGCGCCTAGCGCGCCTTTGGATCGTGAGCTCCAGGGCGACAAGGGCTCGCGCTGACGTGCCGTGGATCCTGAGCGACATCCCCGCATCCCAATGCCTTGTCCGGTGCATCTTGATGCGCTAGGATGTCGGGGTGCGTACGACTCTGACCCTGGCCGACGATGTCGCCGCCGCCATCGAGAAGCTCCGGCGCGAGCGCTCCATCGGCCTCAGCGACGCCGTCAACGAGCTCATCCGCGCAGGCCTGACCAAGCAGCAGAGTGCCGCTCGGTTTCGCCAGAAGGCGCACGACCTCGGCCGCGGAATCGACTTCTCCAACGTCGCCGACGCCATCGAGACGCTTGACGGGGCCGCCGCTCGCTGATGCTGCTCGATGCCAACCTGCTCCTCTACGCCGTCCACAAGAGCGCAGGGCAACATGAGGCGGCCGCCGAATGGCTGACCGAGCAGCTCAACGGCTCGCGCCGCGTCGGCCTGCCGTGGCAGAGCCTCGGCGCGTTTCTGCGGATCGCGACGCACCCGCGCGCCTTCGAGCACCCGCTCTCTCCAGCCACCGCCTGGGAACGCGCCATCGACTGGCTCGCCGCGCCGGTCGCCTGGATCCCTGCACCTGGACCAGAGCATGGCCGCATTCTCGGCGAGCTCATGACAACCCATGATGTCCGTGGCAATCTTGTTCCCGACGCGATGCTCGCTGCGCTGGCCGTCGAGCACGGCCTTACGCTCTACTCCACCGACACCGACTTCGCGCGGTTCCGCGAACTGCGATGGGAGAACCCGCTGTCCTGATTGGTGAGCCGACGGTTGCACTCAATGGGCGGTCCCGGACTCGAACCGGGGACCTCCTGCGTGTAAAGCAGGCGCTCTGACCAGCTGAGCCAACCGCCCTGATTGCGCCGGACAGGGTGGCAGGCCGGGAGCGTCGGGTCACCCCAACGCCAACCAGATGGGCGACCGCCGTCGGCGCGCCCACCCGCGGTGGCTAGCCCAGCCGCTCCCGCAGTGCGGCCTCCAACTCGCCCTGACGATAGTCCCCGTCCCAGCGCTCCCCGTCGACGAAGAAGCTCGGGGTCCCGCTTATGCCCACCCGCTCGCCGCCCGCGAGGTCGCGGGCCACCCGGCGCAGCGTCACCTCCCCCATCCGGTCGGCGTCGAAGCGCTCGATGTCGAGCCCCAGCGCCTCGGCATGGCGGCGCAGGGCAGGATTCTCCAGCTCGTGCTGATGGCCCAGCAGTCGATCGTGCATGGGCCAGAACGCGTCCTGCAGCGCCGCCGCCTCGGCGGCGCGGGCCGCGTCGAGGGCGTGGGGATGCTTCTCGACCAGGGGGAAGTGGCGAAAGACCCAGCGGAGCTCTCCAACGAGCTCGCGCTCGAGACCGCTGACGACCGCCACGGCCATCCGGGTGTAGGGGCATTCGTAGTCGCCCAGGACGAAGAGCGCGACCCCGGGCCGTGTCGCTCCCCGGAAGTGGTCGACGTCGTTGTCGAAGCTGGGCTCGAGCACCGACGGCCACGCTACCGGGCGAAGGGCCCTGGCCCACGCGCCCGCGGTGATCCATGGGCTCTTAGAACCTGTCTCGGAACGGGAATCGGGGGTTTGGCCGACAAAGACCTGTGCGTCGCAAGAGGGCCTTGACCGGGCCGTCTCCGGTTGACCGTGGCCGCACGGGCTCAAAGCATCACCTGATGACGTCGGCGGAGCACCCGCCGCAGGGGCGGCCGGCGGAAGTTGGCCTGGGACAGCGAGGCGTTGATCGCCACCAGCGTCGCCGCGGCGGCCAGGTGGGCACCGCCCAGGGCGCCCAGGACGCGCTTGGCCCGGGCCTGGCGCTTCGGCGTCTGCTCGGCCGGGGTGCTCCCGTCGTCGAGCGCGACCCGGCCGTCGGGCTCCATCCGCGCGAAGCGGACCCCGTTGACGGCGGAGGCTACCCCGGTGAGCGCCACGGCGGCAACTGTCACGTCCTTGAACCGCGCGAGCCTGCGCTCCCGACCCGAGAGTCGCGCGTCGGACGTCTCGTCGGACCGGGCGCCCAGCCAGCCGCCCACCACCGCGGCGAGCGCGAGCGAGTTGACCGTGCCGTACCGCCGCCAGGCGGCGTTGACCACCGCCCCGCGCTCCCGGGGGTTGGAGATGTGGGCCAGCGCCGGGTGCATCCCGACCCGGGCGAACAGATTTCCACCCAACAATGCCGCCGCACCGAGCTCGTGGACAGCCCGGGCCGCCGCGGAGATTCGATCGCTCTCGACGGCGACGCCCACGACGGCCCGATAACCCCGGGAGAGCCAGCGCAAACGGTGGCCCGGCCTCAGGGGCGGCCAGTCAACCTCCGCAACAGCACCTCCACCGAGCGCTCGAGCTGCTGGATCGTCGCGTCATTCACTCGGCCCACGCCGACACGGTTGTTGACCCAGGCGTTGATCTCGCGGTGGCTGCGGCGGTCGCGCCGGCTGAGATCGGCAACCAGGCGCCGGCGCTGGTCGCGGAGCCGGGCCCGGCGCTCGAAGGCCGAGGGCTCCGGGGGCGTTTCGGCTGGCGCCGCTTCGCTGGAGCGCGGGCCAGCGTGGGTCAGACCGGGCGTGGCGATCGCGGCAGCCGCCACTCTGGCGCCCCCGCCGAACAGCGCCATCTGCGGGGCGACATCAGCAGCCAGAGGAACGAACTCCACCGGCGCCCGGCGCTCGACCTCGACCGGACCCTCATCCTCGTCGAAGCCCAGTACGTCCTCCTCCTCGCGCCGGCGCCGCAGCGGCGCCAGCTCGGTCTCGATCTCGGCGGCGTGGCGGCGCAGCACCGGATCGGCAGGGAGATACAGCCAGCTCGGCTCGGGCGCGCGCCCGGGCAGGGTGCGGACGAAGCGACCGACGATCTGGCGGAAGACCAGCGGCGTCTTGGCCGCGGTGGCGTAGACCCCGACACGCAGGCGTGGGATGTCAACGCCCTCGGAGACCATGTTGACGGCGACGATCCACGGGTCGCGCGAGCCGGAGAAGCCGGCTAGGCGCTCGGCCGCCCGCGACTCGGTGTGCAGGACGACGACCGGCGGGCGTCCGGTGACCTCGCGGAGCAGGGTGGCGAGCTGGCGGGCGTGGACCGAGTCGGCCGCGACCACCAGGCCGCCGGCGTCGGGGTGGGGTCCGGCGCGGAGCGACCCGAGCTGGCCGTGGGCCTCGCGCAGGATGCGGGGCAGGCCGTCGGGCAGCTCGGGTGAGATGGCCGTGCGGTAGCGCCGACCAGCCTCGCGGGCGGTGAGCACCGCGTGAAATGAGGACTCGATCTCCTCGTCGCCACTGCGCCAGGACAGCGCCCCGTCGTAGGTGACGAAGGTGACGGGGCGGCAGACCCCGTCACCCACCGCCTCGGCATAGGAGTAGGCCACGTCCGGCTCAGCCACGCCGTCGCTGTCGTAGGAGACACCCGGAATCGGCGCGGCGTCGGAGCGAAACGGCGTGCCCGAGAGCAGCAGCCATCGCCGCGCGGCGGCCATGGCGGTGGCGAAGGCCTCACCCCAGGCCAGCTCCTGACCGAGGTGGTGAGTCTCGTCGGCGATGACAAGCGTGTCCGGACCAACCTGGCGCGCCCAGCGCCGGGGGGCCGAGGCCAGCCGCGCGTAGGTCACCGCCACCCCGTCGAAGTCGGCCGGCACCCGGGCGGCGGGGGCATCCGGCAGCAGGTCGAGCCCGAGGCGCCCGGCGGCCGCCGCCCACTGGCGGGTCAGCGGCGTGGTTGGACAGGCGACCAGGACCGACCGCACAGTCCCGGCGCGCAGGAGCGTCCGGGCCAGCTCGAGGGCCGGGCGGGTCTTACCCGCCCCGGGAGCCGCCGAGATCAGAAACGGACCGTCAGTCCAGCCCTCCAGCGCGCCCAGGGCGCGCGTCTGCCACGGACGCAGGGCCGGGGGGACCCAGCGGCTGGACGGACTCCGGGAGGCGGGGCTGGACGCGTGGGCCACGGACATCGAGCCGTGGATCCTGCGAGGTCGGCCGGACGGCTCGCGCCCGGGCCGAGGGACGCCCTACTTGCCGGTCCCCGCCCCGCCCGAGGCAGCCCCGGTGGTCTGGAGGTGCAGGTCGCCGGCACCGACCTGGATGTGGCCCTGGGAGTCGCGGATGTGCTCGGTGACGGTGCCCTTTGTCCCGTCGCCGTAGACGATGTCGCAGGTGAGCGTCGCGCCGGCCCGGGCGGTGACGCCGGACGGGCAGTGCACCGACGTGGGCTGCTGAGCCCCGGGGGAGGCGGTGATCGCCTGGTGGATCAGGGCTTCAGCCTTGCCGTGGTCGATCGTCGTCGTCCCGCAGCCCGCGGCGAGCAGGCCGCCGACGGCAAGGGGCGCGAGGCGCAGGGGTAGGGCGGGCATCATGGGGTCTCCTCGGGTCGGGCGCGCCGGGAGGGCGTCTTAGCCGGCACGCAGGGACGGAATCTAAACCTCCGGCGCCGAGGGTGCCCGCCCGAGGTCTGATCGCCTAGGCTGGCGCGGCTCGATCCACCCACCGTCGGAGGAAACGCTGAGCGCAGACGGCTACGTAGCACCGGCCCGGCGCCCTCACGGCTGCGCTGAGCCAATCACTCCCCGGCCAGGCTCTCGGGCCGACCAGACCGTCCTGCGCGAGGTGGTCGAGGCGCTGGCCGTCCTGGAACGGGCACCCGGGTCCCCGGGCGAGCGCGAGGCGGCCGACTGGATCTCCGAGCGCCTCGCCGCCGCGGGATGCCGGTGCGTGGTCGAGGAGGCCGAGTTCCTCGACGGCTATGCCCGGCCGCTGATCCCCCTGGGCCTGGCCAGTGCCGGCGCTGGGCTGGTGGCCCTGACCGGACGAGCCCGCTGGCTCGCCGCCGCCATCGGGGTGACCACCGCGGCGGGGGTGGCCGACGACGTCCAGAACGGCACGCGGGCGTGGCGACGGCTGATCGGCCGCCCCCAGGCGACGCAGAACGTGGTCGCCGAGGCCGGCCCCCCCGCCGCGCAGCGGACCCTCGTCGTGCTGGCCCACCACGACGCGGCGCAGACGGGCCAGGTCTTCGACCAGAGACTCCACCACTGGCTCGGCGAGCGCTTCCCCGGGATCCTCGAGCGCATGGACACCTCGCTGCCCCTCTGGTGGCCGGTCATCGCCGCGCCCCTGCTGGTCGTGGCGGGCGCCGCGCGGCGCTCGCGCGGATTGGCCGCCGCCGGACTGGCCGGGTCGCTGGGCGCCGCCGCCCTGGGGGCCGACATCGCGCGCAGCCCGACCGTCCCGGGGGCCAACGACAACCTCTCGGCCGTCGCCGTCCTCGTCGCCCTGGCCGAGCGGCTGCGGCGTGAGCCACGGCCCGGCCTGCGGGTGCTGCTGGTCTCCTGCGGCGCCGAGGAGGTGCTCCAGGGCGGCATCCACGGCTTCTGCGCCCGGCATCTGCCGACCCTCGATCGGGATCAGACGTGGGTGCTGTGCCTGGACACGGTCGGCTCGCCCAGGCTCATCCTCGTCGAGGGCGAGGGCCCGGTGATCATGGAGGACTACTGGGACCGGACCTTCCGCGACCGGTTGGCCGGCGCCGCCGAGCGCGCCGGGGTCACGCTGCGGCGGGGGATGCGCGCCCGCTTCAGCCTCGACGCGATCGTCCCCAGTCGGGCGCGCTACCCGACGGCGGCCCTGTCCTCGACGGACTGGGCCAAGGCCCTTACCGAGTACCACCAGATGACCGATACCCCGGAGAACCTCCACTACGGCACGGTGGCCGACGCCGTCGAGGTGGCCTGGGAGCTGCTCGGCGAGCTGGCGGCGGGCGGCCCGGGGCTCGAGCCGGCTCAGCGCGGATAGGACGCGTCGCCGCCAACCGCCAACCGGCTCGCGCCGAGCCCGCACCGTCGATACGCCCCGACGAAAACGAGCGCCGGCAGCGCCACTCGCCGGCCGCGTTTGGCTACGCTACTCGCGCGCGAGCGGATCGACGGCGTTTCGCAGCGAGTCGCGGCGTCCGGGTGATCCGCAGGGTTCTCGCCTCCGTTAACCAATACAGTTGTTCACAACAGCGGTTTTCAGCGGTGCTCCAGCCCTCGCGAGGGGGGGGGAAGCCAGCGGAGCCGAAAAAAGCGGCTGCCTCGCGCCCGGTCCGGGGCGGCGGCACTGCATCCAACTGGAGGAGGGCGTATGCCCGACCGAACCCCTGACGAGCAGGGCCTCGCCCCCAGCGGCGCGATGGCTGAGCTCGCCAACGACCCGTCATCACGGAAGCGATTCCTGAAGATGATGGGCACCGCCGGAGGGGCCAGCGCGTTCAGCGTCTTCCTGGCCGCCTGCGGCTCCAGCAAGAGCTCGACCTCGCCTGGGAGCTCCAGCCCCCCGCCCGGCAGCACGCCGTCGCCGAGCACGCCGTCTCCTGGTGGTAGCAGTGGCGGCATGGGCGACATCAAGATCGTCAACTACGCCCTGACCCTGGAGTACCTCGAGGCGGACTTCTACGCCAAGGTCGCGGCCAGCGGCCTGTTCAAGGGCGCACAGCTCACGGCGCTGAAGAAGATTGGTGCCAACGAGCAGCAGCACGTCTCCGCGCTCACCGCGGCGGTCAAGCAGCTTGGCGGCACACCCGCAGCCAAGCCGCAGACCAAGTTCCCGCTGAAGTCGGCGACGAGCGTGGCCATGCTGGCCGCGACGGTCGAGAACCTAGGCGCCTCTGCCTACCTCGGGCAGGCGGGCAACATCCAGAGCAAGCAGATCCTCGCCGCAGCGCTCTCCATCCACACGGTGGAGGCTCGCCACGCGGCGTTCCTCAACACCTTGGTCGGCAAGTCGGTCACGCCTGAGGGCGCGTTCGCCAAGCCGGCGACGATGGATGAGGTCCTGCCCAAGGTCAAGCCCTTCATCGTCGGCTGATCATGGCCGCCAGACAGGAGACAACCATGAGCACCGATTCAGAGCTGGCGCAGCCTGAGCTCGCCGGCATCGAGGTCCAAGGCACGACCCGGGGGGCGTTCATCGTCCGCGGGGCACTGGCTGCGGGCGCCGTCTTCGGCGCCAGCACGGTTGGGCCCTTCGTGTCCGAGGCCCTGGCCGCGGGCGGTGGTGGGGATGCCGACATCCTCAACTTCGCCCTCACCCTGGAGTACCTGGAGACGGCCTTCTACAAGAAGGCGCAGACCCTGGGGCTCAGCGCCAAGACCATGAAGCTGGCCAAGGCGTTCGGCGCCCAGGAGGCCCAGCACGTGGCCGCGCTGACCAAGGCCATCTCGGGAGCGGGAGCGACGCCGGTCAAGTCGCCGAAGTTCTCCTTCCCGATCACCGACGAGGCGAGCTTCCTCAAGCTCGCCGTCACGCTCGAGGACACGGGGGTCAGCGCCTACAACGGCGCCGCGCCCTCCATCCAGAGCACGGCGGTCCTCGCCGCCGCGGGCAGCATCGTGCAGATCGAGGCGCGTCACGCCGCCGCGATCCGCAACGCAGCCGGCAAGTTCCCGACGATCGCGGCGTTTGACAAGCCGCTGGGCAAGTCGGCGGTCCTGGCCGCGGTCAAGCCGCTCATCAAGGGCTGATCACAGGTTCCAGGTCCCCTGAGCGAGGACCTCTTCAGCGGCGCGGTCACCTGTGGGTGGCCGCGCCGCTGATCCTGGGGGGCCTCGGGCCAGCTCGCCGGCCGGACTCAGCGCGTGAGATTCGCCCGCTGGGCCACGAAGCTCTCCACCGTCCGCCTGAGGCCCTCGGCGAGCGGCATCTCGGCCTCGAAGCCGATGGCCTCCCGCGCGCGGGAGACATCGAGGTAGCGCGTCGGCTGGCCGTCGGGCCGGGAGGCGTCCCACACGATCTCGCCCTCGAAGCCGGTGATGTCCTGGATCATGGCGGCGACATCACGGATGCTTGTCTCCATGCCGGTCCCGATGTTGATCGGCTGCGAGGAGTCCAGGCGTTCGGCGGAGAGGATCATTGCCCGCGCGGCATCATCGACGTAGAGAAACTCGCGCGACGGATTGCCGGTGCCCCACACGGTGACCTGGCCGTCGCCTTTGCTCGTGGCCTCGAGGAACTTGCGGATCAGCGCGGCGATCACGTGTGAGTCCTCGAGGTCGATGTTGTCCCCGGGCCCGTAGAGGTTGGCCATCACCGGCGCGCAGGAGTCAAAGCCGTACTGGCGGCGGTAGGCATCTGAGAGGACGATGAGCATCTTCTTGGCCAGGCCGTACGGCGCGTTGGACTCCTCGGGGTATCCATCCCAGATGTCATCCTCAGAGAACGGGACTGGCGTGAACTTCGGGTAGGCGCACACGCTGCAGGCGGCCACCAGCTTCCCGACACCCGCCAGACGGGACTGCTCGAAGATGTTGGCGGCCATGATCAGGTTGTCGTGGGCCAGGGGCGCCGGGTTGCGCCGATTGAACCCGATCCCGCCAACCCGAGCGGCAAGGTGAAAGACGGTGTCGGCGCTCTCGACGGCCGTGCGGGTGGCCTGGGGATCGCGCAGGTCCAGCTCCGAGGAGCGGACCACGCGGACGTCGGCGCCGAGCGCCTCGAGATCGCCGACCAGCACGCGTCCGAGGAAGCCGGCACCACCGGTGACGGTTACCGTCCGTCCACTCCAGGCACTGGGGTCGGGTTGGGCCATGGTCGCTACCGCCGAGGGTACCGACGTAGACTCCTCGGATGGCCAGGACACCCGCGATCCGCTGGCTCGACGATCCCGAGGACAAGGACTACGAGGCAGCCCACAGCTTTCTGAGCATGGTGGTTGCCCCGGCGTCTGTGGCCGGGGTGATCGCCCGCCTGCGCAGCGCACCCCGGCAAGAATGGGCAGCCAAGGACATCCTGCGCGCGGCCGGGCTTCCCCCGCTCAAGCCCAAGCAGAGCGCTGAGGTTGCCGAGAAGGGCAAGAAGGTCAAGGCGGGCAGACCCTTATCCCCCATCCTGGCCATCGGCGGCCTGCGGGAGTTCCTGGTGGTGGCCGACGGCTACCACCGCGTCTCGGCCGCCTACCGCGTCGACGAGGACGCGATGGTGCCGGGCCGGCTCCTCTGGCTCTAGTTGACCGCATCGGGTCAACACCGGGGTCGCGAGCTCAGCGTCCGAGACGAGCGGTGGGTCGAAGGCTTCGGCGACCCCTCCCTGGAATGGCGGCGCGTGTTCTCCGAGGTGCTGGGCACCTTCCTGCTCGTGCTCGCCGGAGCGGGCGGTGGCGTGGTCATGGCCGCCAGCCACGACAAGATCAGCCCGGCGGCGGCGGTCACCGCACCGGGCCTGACCGTGCTCGCGGTGATCCTGTTCATGGGGGCGGTGTCGGGCGCCCATCTCAATCCGGCGGTGAGCATCGCCTTTGCGGCGCGGGGCGACTTCCCATGGAGGCGGGTACCGGGCTACGTCGTGGCCCAGCTGCTCGGGTCGACCCTCTCCGTGCTCTTCCTGCTGGCCGTCTTCGGGCGGGTGGGCATGCTCGGGGCCACCGCGCCTGGGGCCGGCCTCGACGACACCCAGGCGATGCTCGTCGAGCTCGTGCTCACGGCCGGCCTGGTCAGCACGATCCTGGGAACCGCCTCACGCGCGCAGAACCTCGGTCCGATCTCCGCCATCGGCGTCGCCGCCTACATCGTCCTGGCCGGCCTGTGGTCGGGCCCGGCCTCGGGCGCCTCGATGAATCCGGCGCGTTCCTTCGGCCCCGATCTGGTGCTCGGCGACTTTTCCCACCTCTGGGTCTACGTGGTGGGACCATTGGCGGGCACCGTGGTGGCGGTGGCCTTCGCGCGGATCCTGCGCGGGCCCAGCGGGCGGGACGACACGGCCAGCAAAGCCGCCCAGGGCTCGCTGGGGCCGCCGTCCGGTCGTTGACCTGGGCGCGCGGCCAAGCCTGCCCGGTCGGCGCCCGGCGTTTGGTCTCGGGCGCAACGGGCATCGGCTTGGCATGAGCTCACCCACCAGCCAGGTTCCCCACCTCAGTCTCCCCGGCGACGTGGAGATCCCCCAGCTCGGCTTCGGCACCTTCCAGGTGTCGGCGAAGGAGACGACGGACGTCGTGACGCGTGCCCTGCTGGCCGGCTACCGGCTGATCGACACCGCCGCGATGTACGGCAACGAGGCGGGCGTCGGGCAGGCCATGCACGCCTCGGGCCTTGACCGCCGCGAGATCTTCGTCACCACCAAGCTCGCCAACGGCGACCAGGGCCACCAGCGGGCCCCGCGCGCGTTCAAGGAGAGCCTCAAGCGACTCGAGCTCGAGCACGTCGACCTCTACCTCATTCACTGGCCCGTGCCCGCGCAGGATCGCTACGTCGAGACGTGGAAGGCGTTCATCGAGCTGCAGGAGCAGGGCCTGATCCGCGCTATCGGGGTGTCCAACTTCCAGCCCGCCCACCTCAAGCGCCTGAGCGCCGAGACCGGCGTGACGCCGGCCGTCAACCAGGTCGAGCTGCACCCCCACTTCCAGCAGGTCGGCCTGCGTCGGGAGCACGAGGAGCTGGGCATCGTCACCGAGGCATGGAGCCCGCTCGGCCAGGGCAAGGCCCTCGAGGACCCGGCCATCACCCAGATCGCCGAGGCACACGGCCGCACGCCCGGACAGATCGTCATTCGCTGGCACCTGCAGCTCGGCAACATCGTGATTCCCAAGTCGGCGACGCCCGAGCGCATCGAGGAGAACTACGCCGTGCTCGACTTCCACCTCAGCGAGAGCGAGATGGAGGCCATCGAGGCGCTCGACAGCGGGGAGCGGATCGGGCCGGACCCCGAGACGTTCTCGTGATGGGCTGGCCCGGACCCGGACCAGTTCCCGGCGACGGTGGCCCTCTCGGGCACCCGCGGTCCCGCCGGGCAGATCCAGATCGTCGTCTGCACGACCGTGACAACCCGCGTGCGCCGGGGACGCAAGCTGGCCAAGAGGACCAGAAGCGCTGCACCTCACGGCTCGTGAGCAGCCCCGGGCGCTTCGCGAGCGCCCGGGGCGCCCGGGCGAGCGTCTCGCGGGCGCGGGATCGTCTACGCCGCCGGCGTGGTCACCCACGCCGGGCTCGTGCTGCTGGCACGACGGCCGCTGGCCGCAGGCCGCTACGCGTTGACCCTGACGCTCAACCGCGCCGGGCACACGACAACGATGAGCGAGATTCTCACCATCGGCTGAGCCGTGGGCTCGCGCGCATGAACGACGCGCAGCCGGAGACAACCGCTCGACGGGGCTAGACGCCTAGCTCCTCGGAGGCCATCTGGGCGCCCTTGACCCGGTTGGTGATCTTCTCCATGGCCACGTCGCGGGCGAAGTCCGGCGAGCCGTGGGCCGGCTTGAGGTCGCGGCTGAACGGCGAGAAGCCGCAGTCGTCGGTTGCGCCGAGGCGCTCCTTGGGGATGTACTTGGCCGCAGTGACGAGGCGGTCGCGCACCTCCTCGGCCGTCTCCACCGTCGGGTTGAGTGGGTCGACGACGCCCATGAAGCACACCTGGGCCACGCCGTCGGCGTCGTCGCGGCTGTACTGGCCGACCAGCCGGTAGACCTCCTCCTTGTCCTCCTCCGAGGCGCATTGGATGAGGAAGTAGCCCGCGTTCATCTGGAACATCTTGCTCAGCAGCTTCTCGTAGGGCACCTCCTTGGAGTGCACCGAGTCATTGTCGCCGCCGGGGCAGGTGTGGATGCCGATGTTGCGACGTTCGTCGGCCGAGAAGCGCTCAAAGACGCGGTTGTTGAGGTCGATGAACTCCTGGAGCATGTCCTTGCCCGTCCAGGGGTTGCGCGAGTCGTTCTTATTGGCCAGCCGGCCCTCGGTGAAGTCGACCGAGACGCGCTCGGCGCCGGCGGCGAAGCACCCGCGGATGTCCTTCTCGACCTCGTCGATGACATCGGCAAGGAACTGCTCGCGCGAGTAGCCCTCGAGCTCCTCGTCAAGCGGGTAGAGCAGCATCATCATCGACGGGGAGATGACCGCCTGCTTGACCGGCTTGGAGGCGATCCGCCTGTTCTTCTCGACGAACTCCGAGGCGTAGGTCTTGTAGCGAAACGGGCCGCCCGTCAGGCGGGGCAGCTGGCGGTGGTGGCCATCGTCGAAGATCGCGAAGTACTGCCCGTCTCCGGCGAGGTTGTCCCCTAGGCCCGTGCCGGCCAGCGTGTCGGTCAACGGATAGGTGGCGAAGCTCGACTCGCGCTGCTCGCCGTCGTTGACGTAGGTCTCGCCGGTCTCCTCGAGGCGCTTGATCGAGTTCTCCGCCGCCTCGTCCTGCAGCTTCTGCAGCGCGGCGAACTCGATCTTGCCCTGGTCGTGATCCTCGTAGGCGTCCTGCAGCTTCTCGGGTCGGGGCAGGGAACCAACCGTCTCGGTGGGAATCGGCACGGCTTCTCCTCACTTGCGCTTCAGGGACAGAGGGCGACAGTGGCGCGAGCTACAGCCAGCCCGCGGGGACATCCGCGGTCTTGCGGGCGACGATCGCCACGTAGTAGAGCGGCTGGCCGCTGACCGACAGGCGGTGGCGGTAGCGGCGGCGAACCACCGGATCGATCGTCCCCTCGGTGAGCATCCGCCGGATGAGCAGATTGAATCCGCTGGGATCGGTGTCCTCGAGAAAGTGATCGCGCAGGTTGAAGGCGACAAAGCCGCCGGGCGCCACGTAGTTGAACGCATTGGCGAATGCCGCCGGCGGGATGTCGCCGAAGCCCAGCGCCGCCACGCTGGTCAGGCAATTGAGGTCAGCCTCGCGCAGGGTCCGGTCCTCGCCCACGCTGGGTTCGCTCATGTCGGCCACCAGGTAGTCGTCGTAGAGGCCGGGGCGGTCGCGCTGGGCGGCATCTCGCGCCGCTTCGATGATGTCGACGCCGACGAGACGGTCAGCGCCAAGGTCATCGAGCTCCTCGGCCACCATGCCGTTGCCCGCACCGAGGTCAAGGACCCGCAGCTCCGCGGGGTCCTGGCCGCCCTGGTCGAGGGCCTGGGCGAGCAGCTCACGCATGGTCCGCGGTGAGTTGCACTGGAGCTCGTCGTAGAACAGGCGCTCGTAGAGCCCCTTGACCCCGAAGATCTCCGCGTAGTCGTGGAAGCGCAGGCGCTGTCGCGGCTCGCCGGCGACCTCGATCCAACACCACTCGGTGTCCTGGTCGTAGCGTTCGCCGACCGTTGCCGGCAAGGAGATGGCTAGGTCGATATCGGTGGACCCTGTGGTGGAAATGGCAGCTCCTTCTCGTGGTTTCCCGTGACTCCGGGCTGGTCGTGGCGCTAAGGCTCCCCTTATCAAACCACGTGAACGGAGATTTACGCCCGATCGGGAGCGCCGAGGCGCCAGACGGGCAGCAGACGCGGAGCCTGCTCCTAGTCAAACTGCTCGATCGAGTCGCCGATCAGCCAGAACATCGGAGGCCAGAGGCCGACGAAGATGGCCCGCCGCTCGGCGTTTCCCCGCTCGTCCTCGCCGAGGGTCTTCGCGCGGATCCACAGCGCGATGCACAGTCCGACGCAGCTGAGCGATGCGGCCCGCAGATGCCATTCGCGAAGCCCCGCACGATGGAGTCGCTTGGCCAGCACGACCCGTAGAGTGACAGCTCCCACCGCCGGGTCTCCCCTGCTCGAGCCGTCGTCCGCTGGTACTACTTGCTTGGTGCCACGCCGCCCGCCCGCCAAGCTGTTGCTCTCGACGGCGGCGCGTTGGCCGGTGGGGGTCAGCCTCACTTCGTGGCGCTATTTCTGGCGCACGCTGCCCGTGCATCGGCGTGAGCTGGTGGGATCCCTGCCGCGGGACGCCGGGCCCGATCTGCCCGAGGGGATTGAGCTCGAGGGCATCCAGCGGCCCAGCGACGGCGCCGGACCGCTTGTCCACCGCATCTACCGCGCGGAGATCGCCGGCGCCCAGGTCTCGCCTGAGCAGCTGCTCGACACGATCACCCGCGACCTCAACGCCGTGGCACCGTCAGAGTTCGCGAGCTTTCACAAGCTGAGCGGCGACGCCGGGGCAATGGCCGTGGGCGACGAGTACGTAGTGCGGATGCCCGGGCCCTGGAATGGACCGGTGCGGGTGATCGACAGGACGCCGAGGTCATTTCGACTGGTCACCCTCGACGGACACCTCGAGGCCGGCCAGATCGAGTTTCGAGCCATCCTGGGTCCGCGCACCCTCGACTTCGTCATTGAGTCGTGGGCGCGCAGCGGCGACCGACTCAGCGATTTCCTCTACAGCCACCTGCGCATGGCCAAGGAGGTCCAGCTGCACATGTGGACCTCGGTTCTGCAGCGTGTGGTCGCGCTGGCCGGGGGCGCGATGGAAGGCGGCGTGGTCATCACCACACGACCCGTCGCAGTCGAGGGGGGCTCGAAGGGTGCCCGGGACCGACTGACCCAGGACCGAGCCCAGCGACGGCTGGCCGGACTCGCCACGCTCGCCCAGAACTTCGATCCCTCGGCCGAGGAGCACACGCGGGCCAACGGCTGGCATGTCGACGACATGATCGAGCCTCTTGCCCCCGAGCCCTCGGGGCCGCCGCTCGCTGATGGCAGCTGGGAGACGGCAGCAGAGCTGATGCGCGCCTATCAGCTCGCCGATCCCCGGGTCGTGCGCGCCACCTTCCGCGAGGATGCACCCCTCGCCGGCCGCGACATGTTGCTCGAGATCCGCTTCCATGGACTGCGGCTCCACCTGGGCGTGCGGGTGGACGAGGTCTACGACGAGGAACGACAGCTCGCTGGCCGCTCGGCACGCGTGTTCGGCTGGAGCTACACCACCCTCGAAGGGCACTTCGAGGAGGGCCGCATGTACTACGAGATCTGGAAGTGGCTGGACACCGGGGACGTCGAGTTCCGCCTGCGTGCCTACTCCCGCACGGCTCGTCGTGGATCGGTGGCTCGGCGTGTCGCCTTCAGGCTCATTGGCCGCCATCAGCAGCTCGCTTTCTACCGCCAGGTGTGCCGGTGCGTTCGGCGTCTGACCGAAGCCGAGCTCGAAACCAAGCACGTCGCCACCTGAGCCCTCGGACGGTGGGGGTGGCGACGCATCCGCGCACCCTGAAGCCCCCGGTCAATCAGGATGTCGCGCTCATCGACAGCAGCAGCCGGGTCACCGCGGCGGGGTCGTCCCACATCGGGAGATGTCCGCAGCCGCGCAGGACGACCTGGCGGACGGTGGTCGGCACGTGCCGTGGGGGCGCGACGAGCCGGTCGCGCTCGCCCCACGCCAGAGTGACCGGAACGCGGATGCGCTCGAGTCCCTCGAAGCGCCCAGCGCGCATCGCGGCGTTGACCGCATCGAAGCCGGGAGCGCGGGCGTAGGCGCGGATCATGCGCGCAGCGTCGCTGGCGGGCACGCGCTCGGGACGGGCGACGGTTCCTGCCAGCGCGAGCCGGCGTCCGCCGGGGCGCCACACCAGCAGGGGGACGAGCGGCAGCGCGAGCCGGGCGACCTGGCGCGCGGCACCCAGCCGCGGTGCCAAGGGCGCCGGCCACAGGCCCGCCGGGCACAGCGCGGTGACCGAGCGCGCGCGCCCGGCCAGCGCCAGCTCGAGTGCGACCCAGGCACCGAGCGAGTTGCCCGCCACATGCGCGCGCTCGATCCCCAGCTCGTCGAGCAGCCCCCCAAGCGCGACCATCAGGGCACGCGCCGTCGGCTTGGGCGGCTCGGCCAGCGCAGCGGAGTCGCCGAAGCCGGGGAGGTCGACGGCGATGACGTCGCGCTCGGCGGCGAGCCCGTCGAGCACGGGGTCCCACGAGTGGCGGTCCCCGCCGAGCGGATGAACAAGCACAAGCGCCTCGCCGGCCCCCCGGCGCTCGTAGGCCACTGCGCTCATCGGGCTACTGTTCGAGGGCGACGATCACCGCGCCGGCGAGCAGCGCCGAGGCGCCGGCGACGGCCGCGGTGGCGGCGGGAGACTTCGCGGGCAGCCCCTCGCGCGCGGCGAACGTGGCGGCGATGTCGGCGCAGTCGCCGAGTACCGCCGCCGCCAGCCAGGGTCGGACGGGCTCGTCGCGCAGCGCGCCGGCCAGGGCGCCGACGTGCAGCAAGGCGTCGCGCGCGCCGAGGCCGCGCAGGCCGACGCCGGCCGCCGCGCTGCCGCCACCGTCGCCAAGCCAGGTTTGGCTCAGCCGTCCTGGGGCGGCGATCAGGGCAAGCCCGTAGGCGATGCGCAGGGTGGCGAGGGCCGCAGTGGCCTGACGGGCGCGTGACATCGTGTTGGTGTACGGATCGCTGGCGCAGATCGATCACGACGACGTGATCCCGCCGCGAATGGCCGCCGTAGTTGCCGGTATGGAGCTCAGCGGTACAACGGCGCTGGTCACGGGCGCAAACCGCGGGATCGGCGCCGCGCTGGGCCGGGCCCTTGCCCAGCGCCCGCTGCGGCGCCTGCTGCTCGGGATGCGCAATCCGGCGAGCTGGGATCCGATCTCCCGGCCGGCCGGTGGCGCGCGCGAGATCGTCGCCGTGCACATGGACCTCTCCTCGCGCGAGCAGATCGACGCCTGCTGCGACGCGCTCGGCGAGGAACTCGGGGCAATTGACGTGCTCGTCAACAACGCCGGGCTGATGACCGGGGGACTGCTCGAGGAACAGGACCTCGAGCAGGTCTACGCGATGTTCCAGGTCAATCTCGTTGCCGTCGCCCACCTCACCAGCCGGATCGTGCCCACAATGGTCGGCCGCTGCACCGGCATGGTGGTCAACAACACCAGCATCAGCGGGTATGCCTACTTCCCGGCCGCGAGCACGTACGCCGCCTCCAAGGCGGGCGTCGTGGGGCTGTCGGAGTCGTTGCGCCGCGAGCTGCGCGGCACCGGCGTCGGCGTGCTGCACCTCGTGACGCCTGGCGTTGACACCGACATGCTGGCCGACACCGAGCAGGTCTACGGCCGGCACATCGACACGTCGTCGTGGGGTCGCGTATCACCCGAGGAATGGGCGCATCGCGTCTTGGGAGCAATAGAGCGCGACGCCCACGTGCTCGGCCCCGGCGGCCGCCTCGGGCTGGCCAAGTTCGCCTCGCGCGGCCCCGCGGCCCTGCTCGACGCGCTCTCCGCGCGCATGTTCAGCCGAGAACCGCGCGGCTGAGCGCGCTCAGACCGACGCCAGCGCTACCGGGTCGTGGGCGGTGAGCGGGCTCAGCGCGCTCACGCGCTCGGCCCGGAAGGACGGCTTGGCCAGCGTGACCTGGACGCTCTGGATCCGGCGTTCGGCGAAACCGCCCTCGGAGTAGGCGAGATAGAGCGTCCACAGGCGGCGGAAGCGCTCGTCGTAGCCCAGCGCCTTGAGGCCCTCGCGGTTGGCCACGAAGCGCCGCCGCCAGTGGCGCAGCGTCTCGACGTAGTGCGGCGAGAGATCCTCGACGAAGATCGGGCGCAGGTCGGTGTGGCGGGCCACGCTGCGGCTGATGACCTCCATCGAGGGCAGGCAGCCGCCGGGGAAGATGACCGTGTTGGCAAAGCTGCGCGACGCCTTCTCGACCTCGTAGGCCCGATCGTCGATGGTGATCGCCTGCAGCAGCATCGCGCCCTCGGGGGTCAGCAGCTGCGCACAGCAGGCGAAGAAGGTGTCGAAGTCGCGCCAGCCGACCGCCTCGATCATCTCGATCGAAACCAGCTTGTCGTAGCTGCCGCGCAGGTCGCGGTAATCCTCCAGCAGCACGGTCACGCGGTCCTCCAAGCCGGCGGCGCGTACGCGCTCCTGCGCGAAGGCGCGCTGCTCCTGGGAGATGGTGGTCGTGGTCACGCGGCAGCCGAAGCGGCCGGCCGCGTAGAGCGCGAAGCCACCCCAGCCCGTGCCGATCTCGAGCACGTGGTCGGCCGGGCTGAGCCCGAGGCGACGGCAGATGCGCTCGAGCTTGGCTTCGGAGGCTTGCGCCAGGGTCATGTCAGGGTGCTCGAAGACCGCGCTGGAGTACATCATCGTGGGGTCGAGCATGAGCTCGAAGAGCTTGTTGCCCAGGTCGTAGTGGGCGGAGATGTCGCGCCGGCTGCGCCGCCGCGTGTTGCGGCGCAGGCGACCGGTCACCGCCAGCCAAACCGCCCGCGGCGGCAGCAGCAGGCGGCGCAGGCGGTCCACTGCCGGCATGTTGATCGCGGCGAGACGAACCAGCGCGGTCACGTCCGGCGATTCCCACAGTCCATCGGCGTAGGCGGTTGAGAGCCCGCGACTGCCGCGCAGCATCGAGCGCCAGAAGCGCGGAGCCCTGACCCGCAGCACGGCGCGCGGAGCGCCCGATCCGAAGCAGTGGCGCCTGCCGTCTTCGAGCACCGTCAGCTGCCCATGCGCGAGACGCGCAAGCACAGCGAGGACGAAGCAGCGTACGAGGCGGTCGGTCACGGGGTGGCCTGCGCGTGCGGATGGGGATGGGCGCGGACACCCTTCAGACGCAGCACGAGCGCCTGGCGGTAGATGCGAGCAAGCACCCGCAAGCTCATTGCCGGTTGGCGGAGCGTCAGCGTCGCGAGGCTTCGCGGCGTCAGCTCGCGGCGCGTCATGGCCAGCGTCGCATCGAACGCGACGTGGTCGCCCCGACGGCTGGCGATGTGCACGGCCAGACGCTGATCGGGGTCGGCCATGCGCCACTCGTAGACGTGGTCCATGCCCATGAACGGCGACACGTGCAAGTGCTTGGCGACCCGCCCCTCGATCGCCCCCCCGCTGGCGTCGGGGTCACGCCCGAGCACGTAGGCGTGGCGCTCGCCCCACGGGGTGTTGGTCACCTCGGCCACGAGCGCGACGGGTCGCTCACCGGCAGCGTCGAAGCAGTAGTAGAAGGCCACGGGGTTGAAGCAGTGGCCCAGCACGCGCAGGTTCGCGAGCATCCGGATCGGCCCGCCCGGACGCGACCCGAGCCGTTCGCCGACCAGCCGCCGGACCGACTCCGCCAGGGGCACCGCGGGGTCCCCGAGGTAATCGCTGCGGCGGAAGCGAACGATGCCCGGGGGCGACGCGACCAGCCGGCCGCCCAGCAGGGCGGGCAGCTCGTCGAGGTCGACATAGGCCATGTGCAGGCGGTAGGAGAACTCGTGCTCGCGCACGTCGAAGCGCCGATGGCGGACAGTTCCCTCATAGAGTGCGCTCGCGGTCACGGCAACCGCGCTCTGAAGCGCTCGCAGACGCGAAGGGCGCTGCGCACGCCGTCCTCATGAAAGCCCCAGCCCCAGTAGGCGCCGCAGTAGCTGGTGCGATTGCGTCCGCTGATCTCCTGATGGCGCGCCTGGGCGGCCGCACCGGCGGCGGTGTAGACCGGATGTGTGTAGAAGATCGTCCTGATGATCGTGTCCGGATCGATCGTCTCCGTGCGGTTGAGGGTCACGCAGAACTCCTGGTCGGCCGTAATGTTCTGCAGGCGGTTCATGTGGTAGGTGACGGTCGTGCGCTCGGGCGGCTCGTCGAGCAGGTGATAGTTCCAGCTGGCCCACGCCGCGCGGCGGCGCGGGAGCAGGCGGCGGTCGGTGTGCAGCACGGCCTCGTTGGGCTGGTAGGGGATGGCGCCGAGCAGCTCGTGCTCCCGGTCGCTGGGGTCGGTGAGCATCGCCAGCGCCTGATCGGAGTGCGTCGCGACGATCACTTCGTCGAACGTCTCCGGCTCCCCTCCCGGCGTGGTCAGCCCGACGTGGTCGGCCGCGCGGGTGATGGCGCTCACCGGCGTGCGCAGCCGCAGCCGGTCTCCGAGCGGGGCGATCAGCGCGTCGACGTAGCGCGCCGACCCGCCGCGCACGGTCTTCCAGCGCGGCCGGCCGCGGAAGCCGAGCATCCCGTGGTTGTCGAAGAACTCGGCAAGGAAGCGGGCGGGGAAGCTCCAGAGCTGGCGCGGATCGGCGGACCACACGGCCGAGGCCTGGGGGACGATCAGACGTTCGACGAACGCTTGAGAGAAGCCCTGACGCTCCAACCATACGCCGAGCGAGGGACCCTCGCCGTCGGTATGCAGCAGGTCGCGCGCCTCGCGGTTGAAGCGCAGCAGGTCTGAGATCATCCGTCGGAAGGTGGGGTCGACGAGGTGGCGGCGGTTGGCAAAGAGACCGTTGGCCGATCCGCTGGAGTACTCGAAGTCTCCGCGCCCGTCCGACACGCCGAAGCTCATCGTCGACGGCTGGGAGGCGACGCCCAGACCGCCGAGCAAGCGCTCGAAGTTTGGATAGTTGCGGTCGTTGAAGACGATGAACCCGGTATCCACTGCGTAGGAGGCGTGATCGGTCTCGACCTGGATGGTGTTGGTGTGGCCGCCCGGATAGCCGTTGGCCTCGAAGACGGTCACGTCGTGCTCGCGCTGCAGCAGGTGCGCGGCCACGAGCCCGGACACACCGGCGCCGACGATCGCGAGTCTCACGGGCGTTGGTGGGTGGGCATACCGCCCTTGTGTTCGTGCCAGACCCGGTTCAGGATCAGCGCGAGGAACCTGCCACCCCAGCGACCGAGTGCCTGCCGCGAAAGGCGCTGCCGCCTGCAAGTCCTCTGTCAGGCCAGCGATGCTGGCGATAGCGCGTCAGAATGCCCATCGAGATGCGTAAGGGGTGCCGCCCCCTACCTTGTCCCTTTCGGCCAGACGCGGCAGAGGAGACCACCCCGTGAGAAGAAGGCGCCGACCCGCTCAGGAACTGAGGGCAACGATCGACCGGCTACCGCTCGAGGTCCGTCAGGCGGTACTCGACGGGATCGAGAGTCAGCGGATCATCGCCGGGGCCCACGCCGACGGAGTGGGCGGAGTGTGCCCGATGGTGGCCGCCGACGTCCGCTGGCAGGGCATTAGCCGCGGGAGCGTCGAGCGGGCCCAGGAGGCGGCCCGCGCGTGGGATCGCTATGCCGAGGCGACCGGCGCCTGGCATCCGGCCACCAAGCGTCAGCTCTTGGCCCTGCGCGCCATGCTCGAGGCGAGCATCTTGGAGCAGTCCACCGGGACCGAGATACCGCTGTCTGAAGCGATCGCCGAACACCGGCGGGTCAGCAGGTCGCGCCACCGCTCAGCAGAGGCGCAGCCCGTGGCTGAGCCCACCTCCCGCCCGCGCCCGGATACCGGTGAGCGCAACCGCACCAGCGAGCTCCGCGACCGCGCGGGATGGTCCTGGCTGCGACCGTTTCGCAGCTACGACGACTACGAGCAAGCCCTACAGACGCTGCGGGCGCGGCCGGAAATGGAGAGCCGCGAGGTGGAAACGGAGAGTCGGGAGCCTCACTACGCGGGCTCAGGCGTCTGAGACGAAGCTCGGCGGGAGCCGGCTGACAGGAAACGGGTCGTCGCGCGATGACCCTTTAGCGACGGAGAGTCGCTGTAGGCGCGAGGGGGGCCGGTCTTCTCCCTATGGCCGATGCGTCTGACCCGAGATCTTCCAGGTGCCGTCTGGCTGCTTCTCCAGAGTGGTCGCCGCTGATCCTCCCAACTGAAACCGGAAGCGGGGTCGCCGTGGAGCTGGAGACGCGAGCATCAGGCGTACCCGAACGAATGAAATCTCGTCGTAGCGGACATAACAAGAGTTCGCTCCTCGTACTCCGCGACGAGCGGTGGCTCAGTGTCTTCGAGGCTCCGAGCAGGTGCTACAGCAACGCGCCGCGAGCCGGACGAAGGGCTGTGCCGGACCTCTGATCACAACACATCTCCGAAAGGAGCGTGACGCCCATGGCCGCCACGCAGACCACCAAGTCCCAGACCGCCGCAACCAACCCCAGTGAGACCCCGCGCAGCACATCCGCCAAGACCGCTGCCACCAAGCGCAGCACAACCGCCAAGAAGGCCGCCGCCTCGCGCGCTCGCCGGGCCGCCGGCGAGGAGGCGCGCAAGACCCGCGCCCAGGTCAAGCGCTCGAGCACGGGCGCCGGTCGCCAGGCCGATCGCGCCGAGGCCAAGGCCGAGCTGGGCGTGGCCACCGTCAACAACGCCATCCAGGGCGCCGTCGGTGCCGGCTTCCGTGGTGCCACCACCGTGGTCGAGAAGGTCCGCAAGGCGTTCTAGCCCTTCAGCCTGCTGCTGCGCTGACCCACGGGCCAGCGCAGCGGCGTTGCGTAGAGCGGTGGCGCGGTCACTTTTGCCGATGGGGCGGCTCGCGCTGTGCACGGCGTAGATTGATGGGCTTGATCCGTTCTAGCTCGTGCGCGCTCCAAGCCGGTCGCGGTGCCGGGTCCACCAGGCACCGCAGGCCATGACGCTGGTCCAGGCCTTTGCCGACGGCTCGCGCGAGCAGCGGGACCTGCTGGGCGGCAAGGGGGCCAACGTCGCTGAGATGACCCGCGTTCTGGGCGCGGAGCGGGTTCCGGCTGGTTTCACGATCACCACCGAGGCGTGCGTGACCTACCTCGAAGCCGGCGGCGAGCTGCCCGATGGGCTCGAGGAGCAGGTCGCCGAGCACCTGCACTCCCTGGAAGAACAGACCGGCAAGCGGTTGGGCGACGAGCAGGATCCGCTGCTGGTCTCGGTGCGGTCGGGTGCGCGCGAGTCGATGCCGGGGATGATGGACACCGTCCTCAACCTCGGGCTCAACGACCGCTCTGTCGAGGGCTTGGCGCGCCGCACCCAGAACGAGCGCTTTGCCTGGGACTCCTATCGCCGGTTCGCGCAGATGTACGGCAACGTGGTGATGGGCATCCCCGGCGAGCGCTTCCAACAGGCGATCAAGGAGCTCAAGAAGCGGCTGGGCGTGAAGCTGGATACCGAGCTCGACGCCGCCGCCGTGCGTGAGCTCACCGAGACGTTCAAGGGCTTCTACGACTTTCCCCATGATCCCCAGGCCCAGCTCGCGGCGGCCATCCGCGCGGTGTTCGATTCCTGGATGGGAGACCGCGCCGTTCAGTACCGCCGGCTCAACGGGATCCCCGACCGGTGGGGCACGGCGGTCAACGTCCAGCAGATGGTGTTCGGCAACAAGGGACCTACCAGTGGGTCGGGCGTGGCGTTCTCGCGTGACGAGGTGACCGGCGAGCCGCAGCCCTCAGGAGACTTCCTGCTCGACGCTCAGGGCGAGGACGTCGTCTCGGGCGTTCGCAACACTCTGGATCTCTCGGAGCTTCACGAGCATCTGCCCGAGGTCAACGAGGAGCTCCTCGACATCCTGCGCCGGCTGGAGCGCCACTACGGCGACATGCAGGACACTGAGTTCACCGTCGAGGACGGGCGGCTGTACATGCTGCAGACGCGCAATGCCAAGCGCCCGGCGCAGGCGGCCGTCCGCTTCGCCGTCGATGCTGTCTCCGAGGGTCTGCTGGATCGGGCGGCAGCGCTGCTGACCATCGACGCCTCCTCGCTGGATGCCCTGCTGCATCCCACCTTCGACCCGGACGCCGACTTCGATGTCCTGGCGCGGGGGGTAGCCGCGTCACCGGGTGCTGCCACGGGCGAGATCGTGTTCACAGCCCAGCAGGCGGTCGAGGCGGGAGCGGAGGGCCGGGACGTCGTGCTCGTACGACCGTTCACCGAGGCCGAGGACATCGCCGGGTTTCACGCCGCCCGGGGCATCCTGACCTCTGAGGGTGGCAAGGCCTCTCACGCCGCCCTGGTCGCTCGCGGAATGGGCCGACCCGCCGTGACCGGTGCCGGCGAGATCGTCGTCGATCTGAGCGCCGAGAAGATCCGGGTGGGCGACACGACGCTGCATCGCGGAGACCACATCGCCATCGACGGTACGACCGGGCGGATCACGCTGGGCGACGTGCCGCTGATTGCGCCGAAGGTCTCCGCGCAGTTCGACACTGTGCTCGCCTGGGCCGATGAGCTGCGTCGATTGGGCGTGCGCGCGAATGCCGACAACCCGCAGGACACCGCGCAGGCCCTGGAGTTCGGGGCCGAGGGAGTCGGGCTATGCCGCACCGAGCACATGTTCCTCGGCGAGCGCCAGAGCCTCATGGCGGCGTTCATCCTCGCCGCAGACGAACAGGAGCGCGAGCGAGCCATCGAGAAGCTACGGCCACTGCAGGAGGAGGACTTCCAGGCCATCATCTCAGCGGTCGCCGGCCGGCCGCTCACCGTCCGACTGCTCGATCCTCCCCTGCACGAGTTCCTGCCCCGCCCCGAGGACCTCGAGGCCGGCTCCCCCGAACGCCGCCGGGTCGAGAGCCTGCAGGAGACCAACCCGATGCTCGGGACGCGCGGGGCCCGGCTGGGCGTGCTCTTCCCGCCGCTCTACGAGATGCAGGTCCAGGCGCTCTTCCGCGCCGCCAAGCGCGTTGATAACGCCCGGGTGGAGGTGATGATCCCGCTGGTGGCCTATGAGCGCGAGCTCGAGCTCCTGCGCGAGCTCGTTGACCGCTGCGGCGAGCGAGAGGAGTACGAGAACTACACGGTTGGCACGATGATCGAGCTGCCCCGGGCCTGCTTCCAAGCCAAGCGCATCGCGGCCTTTGCCGACTTCTTCTCCTTCGGGACCAACGATCTCACCCAGACGGGCCTGGGCTTCAGCCGAGACGACATCGAGGGACGCATCCTCGGTCGCTACATCGATGTGCGGATCCTCGACCGCTCCCCCTTCGAGACCCTCGACGCGCCCGGGGTCGGACAGATGGTCCGCATGGGGGCCTGGTTAGGCCGAACCGCCAAGCCCGAACTGCAGCTCGGCGTCTGCGGTGAGCACGGCGGGGATCCCGACTCGATCGACTTCTTTCACCGCTCAGGAATCGACTACGTGTCCTGCTCCCCGTTTCGCGTGCCCGTCGCCCGGCTCGCGGCCGCCCAGGCAGCCGTCCGAGATGACGACCCGGGCTGACCGGATGCCCCCGACGCAACTGGCCTGCGCTTCGCGCGACGCGTCATCGGCCTCGGCGTCGTAAGCGTCGCGTTCCTGGCCGCGTTCGTCTGGCAGGAGCGGCGGGCCGCCGAGCCGATCATCCCGCTCAGCCTCTTCCGCTCGGTAGTGTTCCGGATCGCCAGCGCGCTGGGGTTCGTCGTCGGCCTCGCGATGTCGGCGCGATCATCTTCATCCCACTCTTCCTGCAGCTGGTTTACGGCGTCAGCCCGACCAGCTCGGGTCTGCGCATGCTCCCCCTGATCAGTGGCCTGCTCGCGGCGAGCGTCGCGTCCGGGCGCATCATCACGCGCATCGGCCGCTACAGGGCCTTCCCGATCGCGGGCACGGCCGTGACGGGCCTGAGCATGTTCCTGCTCTCGCGCCTGCAGGTCGACACCCCGCCGTGGCTGGCCTCGGCCTTCATGCTGGTGCTCGGCGTGGGTCTGGGCCTGACGATGCAGGTGATCGTCCTGGTCGTCCAGAACGACGCGCCCCGCCGAGACGTCGGCGTCGCGACCTCCAGCGCCACGTTTCTACGCTCGATGGGCGGCTCCCTCGGCGTCGCACTGTTCGGCGCGATCTTCGCCTCACGCCTGGACGCCAAGCTCACGGCGCTGCCCGCCGCCGTCTCTTCGAAGCTGTCGCGCGGCATCAACGTCAATCCCGCGGAGGTCCACGCACTCCCCGCGCCGCTCCGCCACGACTTCCTGCTCGCCTTTGCCGATGCGCTGTCGCCGGTATTCCTCGTCGGGACTGGCCTCGCCGCGCTGGCCTTCCTCCTCGCCCTGCTGCTCAGGGAGATCCCGCTCAAGGACATTGCCCGGCGTCGCCGAGCTCGCTACCGACCAGGCGGCGGCCGGAGGGACGCCAGCCGAGCCAGTCCTCGCCTCGCGCTGAGGCGGGTCAGGGGGCCTCAGCCCGCCGCGGCTAGGGCAACGGTCCGCGGCTGAGGGCTCGGCCGGCGCGCCCACGCTCGGGCACGTCGGCGTGCCAGTTGGCGAGCGGCTTGCCCGATCCGGTCCAGTGCGGGAGCGACAGCGCCAGCACCGACGAGAGCGCGGCGACCTGGGGCTCGTACATGCCGCGGAGCTCGTCCAGGTGGGCGCGCGCGGTGGGCGCATCGGCGATCGCCAGCCCGCTGCGGTCCAACAGGTCGTACAGCTCTTCGAACTGTGCAGACTCCAACCGCTCGGGCGCTGGGGTCGGCGTGGCGCGGAAGGTGTAGGTGAGGTCGGAGACCGCATGACGCGCGAGAGCGAAGGTCAGCGTCGCGGAGTCCGCGGTGTTTACCGGCGTCGCCGCGGGATCAGGGCACAGGCGTCGAGCACCGCCGTGATCGACGCTAGCCAGTTCTGACCGAGGTGTTGGGAGCGGTAGTACCCGATGACCGGATAAGAGAGGTGGGTCTCCATCAGCTCTGCCGCCCAGCCCTCCCACTCACCGAGGTAGACGAGCAGCTCGTCGACCTGGCCGCGGTCGACCGCCCGCCCGATCAGCGCCCCGGCCGACGGCGGCAAGCCGGCGCGCGGATCAAGCCGCGAAACCGCCGTCTCCCGCCGGGAGAAAGCCTGGAAGAGAGCGGGCAGGTACCCGATGGCAATGAACAGGACCCCGAACCCCGCGGCCGCCTCGACGAGCAGCAGGACCTTGGCCGCAGTCGAGGTCGGCTCAAGCCCACTGGATGCGCTGAGAAAGCCGCCGGCACTGAAGTACAGATCGTCGCCGAAGGTCCCCGTGACGCCATCGCCGCGCACGTGCGATCCCACCGCGTACTGCAGGGCGGCAAAGCCCAGCACCAGCCCGGCGGTCCAGAGCGCGACGATGAAGAGCAGGCCAAGCGGGCCGAACAGGCCCAGCAGCGTCTCGCGCGGCGACTCGGGCAGGCGCCGCGCGAACCAACGCCACAAGCGCCACAGCAGCTCGAACAACCCCCGCGCGAGCCGAGGATCACGCTTCACCCTGACCGGCAGCATGAACGACACGAAGAACTCGCCGAGCATGGCGAGCACCAACAGCGCTCCAAGGATCCCGGCGGCGACCCGCACAGCGCGACCATTGCAGATCGGCCCTGCCATCTCGCCAACGTGATCGCCGCCCAGCCGACGCGGACGCTCGGTCATCGAGCCGGGTCCCGGTAGACCTCGCAAACCATCCCCCTCGATAAGGTTCTGCGCCGAGTCGCGAGCGAGAGAGCGTCGGCAGTTCGTGACGCGGACAACGACTACCCGCACCGAGCGCGTGCGGACCCGGCGAGATGGACGCCCACGTGGTCCTTCCCGCGTCGGGCTCGGGAGCCGGGATCCTCGTGCTACAGGAGATCTACGGCGTCAACGACTACGTCAAGGAGGTTGCCGAGCGCCTGGCCCACCTTGGCTACGTCGCCCTGGCTCTGGACCTCTACTGGCGCATCGAGCCAGGACTCACGATGCCTCACGACGAGGCGGGGCTCGCGCAGGCCATGGCGACCGTCAGAAGCCTCGACCAGACGGCGGCGGTGGCCGATGCTGTCGCGGCCCTCGACAGCCTCCGCCGGCTTCCCGAGGTGATTGGAAAGGTAGTCTCCATCCACCAGCGCCTGCTCACGGGAACGCGCCTCGAGGAGTACGCCGGCCAGCTCCGCACCACCCAGAACTGGATCGGCGGCAGCGACTACAACCCCTGCTCCGCAGCCTTCATCCCGCCGCCTCATGAGCACGTCGAATCGCTTCTCGAGGATCTCTGCGCATTCTGCAACTCCGATTCACTCCCGGCCGTGGCCCAGGCGGCGATCGCACACGCCCAGTTCGAGACGATCCACCCCTTCGTCGACGGCAACGGCCGGACCGGGCGCGCCCTCATCCACGTGGTGCTGCGCCACCGAGGACTGGCGCCGCGGGTGCTCCCCCCGGTATCGCTGGCCCTCGCCACCTGGTCGGCGGACTACGTCGGCGGCCTGACGGCGACCCGCTACTGCGGACCAGAGACCTCGCGCGCAGCCCACGACGGTCTCGACCAGTGGATCGCCCTGTTCGCCGCGGCGACTCGGCGAGCGGCCTCCGACGCGGAGAGGTACGAGGAGCGGGTCGCCGAGCTCCAGGTCGCATGGCGGGAGCGCGTCGGAAGGGTCCGGGCGAACTCCGCCGTCGACCTTCTCATCCACGCCCCCGCGGCTCCGATCATGACCGTCAAGAGCGCAGCCGCATTCATCGACCGCAGCGAGCAGGCCGCGAATGAGGCCGTCGCGCGGCTCATGGATGCTGACGTTCTGCGCCAGACCACGGTGGGCCGGCGCAATCGCGCCTTCGAGGCCGCCGACCTCATCGACGCGCTAACCGTCCTCGAGCGCCGGCTCGCCAGCCCCGAGGGCGAAACGAGATCGTCTGCCCCCTCCCGACGGGTGCCCCAACGGCCGTCAGCACGGCCGCCCGTCGCGCTTGGCAGCTGACGCCATTAGCCTCGACGGGTCCGGCTGGCGGCCTCAACCGGCGAAAAGGTCGTGGGCGATGAGCGCAAGGGATGAGAAGGGCAAGACGCCTAGCGCCAACTGGGGTCGTGGGGCCCTGGAGTGCGGTGCGCGGGGGATGCAAGCGCACTCGACCGAGAGGGAGGGTCGAGGTTGCAGACGTGCCGCGCGGCTCGGGGAGAATCCCTCAGCGTCCCGGTCGACCTTCTGAAAGACCAAGTTGGGGGCCGGGGCTCAGCTCGTGGTTGCGCCGACGGCGGGGAAGTGCGCCAACGGCGTGGACCTCGAAGCTGACGCGCGCTTCAACGCCGTGTCGCTGAGCGCGGCGCGGAAGTCGAGACAGCATGCGGCCCCACCAGATCCGGTTTCTCAACGGTTGTTGGGCGTCGCTCTGCTCGCCAGAGCTCAGCAAGGACGGCGACCCACCTGGGAAGGCTCGGCGAGCCTCGCTTGAGCTAGCTCAGACGCGCACGGTGCGTCGCGACCTACGCCGGACCGCCGGCTTGGACGGAGAGGTCCCGAAACCCCACTCTCGTGGGGAAGTCAGGCAATGTCCGGAGCCTCAAATAGTCGCCGAGCGTGGCCCCCCTGAGAGGGCTTCCACACGAGCTCGGACGACCCGGTAACCGAAAGCCGACGGGGAGACTCGAACTCCCGACCCCTTCATTACGAGTGGCTCTTGAGCAGGCGTATTTGGCTCTGTGGCGCGGTCTCAAGAGTGCTCAAGTGGGCTCAGGTCGGGACACATTTGCCCCGTTCGGGACATATCTCGGGACACGCCGCGCTTCGCGCTCGAGCATGGCCCTCGCGCTCGATCACCGTGACCCGAGAGCTCGCCAGTTGGGGCCCCCGGCTGCTGCGCTTCGGCCATCGTCCCCGAGAAGCCAAGCCCCTACGCGATGCCCGGTAGCACGCCGGGGGCTAATGTGGTGGCGTTACGGGGGCCATACTGGTGGCTCAGGTGCTATCTTCTGGCCCGTGACCAACCAAGAGCCTCGATGACTACGATCGACCAGGTCCATCGCATAGCGGTCTCCGAGGAGATCGCCACCATCGCCCAGGCCTTGCAGGAGACGCTGGGGCAGAAGCTGGTCGCGTTCGCGGTGGGCATCAAGGATCCCAAGGCGATCGGCAAGTACGCCGGTGGACGCCATCCGCGCGTCGACACCGAGGCTCGCCTGCGTGACCTCTATCGCATTACGCGCCTGCTGCTCTCTGAGGAGACCCCTGCGACCACGCGGGCGTGGATGATCGGGTCCAACCCCCAACTCAACGACGAGGCTCCGATTGAGGCTGTTCATCACCAGAAGACCGCCGCGGTCATGCGCGCCGCGGAGGCCTTCGTCCTCGGCGGGTAGTGCCCGGCCCGCTACCGCGAGAAGGACGGGCTGATGGCCCGGGTCGCCGCGTTCCTCAATAGCGATCCCGACCCGGGCTACGACTTCGAGCCGGGTCGCGTGCCGCCCGACTACTTTGCCGACCGCATGAGCACCGACCGGTCGAGCGAGACGTCGTCGCGGGGGTGACAGGCGGCCGGATCGAGCCGGAGGGATGGAGCACGCGTCGCCACGCCGAAACTGTACGTCGCTCCGGTCCTGCTGTCTGCGCGTCCTCTCGCTACATTCAGGCTGGGCATGGCCGCCACGGGCTCGTGACCGCCGCTCAGGCACCGCTCGCTCCAGAGTATCGTCCGGGCATGAGCGCGAGCCGTCATGCCGTCGGTGCGCGGACCGCGTGACCGACGCTCCTGAGTTCGCCGAGCCTCCCGTCGTCGAGATGGCGATGGGCGTCCAGTTCCATCCGCTGCCTGCGCTGCGGGGAATCGGCTTGGCTTCGCTGCGCGAACGATGGCGGACGGAATATCCCCGCGTCGAGGAGCAGGCCCCTCTCCCCCCCGCGATAGAAGGCGGCCCGATGCAGGGCATCGCGCTTCAGGTTGGCTTCGGCCCCGTGCCCACCGTCCGCCACATGTTCCTGAACGAGGCAGGCTCGGAGTTCGTCCAGCTCCAGAATGACCGGCTGGTTGTCAATTGGCGCGAGGCGCAGCCATCGACCCCGTACCCTCGGTACGAGCGGATGCGCGCGCTGTTCGTGGAGCGGATCAGCGAGGTCGCAGAGTTCGTCGAGCGCGACGAGCTTGGGATCCTCCAGATCGTTCAGGCCGAGCTGAACTACGTCAACGCCATCGACGCTGAGGCTGGCCAGCAGGGGCAGCTCGAGCGCGTGCTCCGGACTTGGTCGGGCACCGCCGAGCACCATCTCGGCGAGCCGGAGCAAGCACGGGTCGTCCTGGCATTCCCTATCCCGGACGTTGGGCGGCCGCCGGTCCAGATGTACGTGGCCGTCGATCCGGCTCAGAAAGCGGACGGGACGCCCGTGCTCTTCCTGACCTTGACGGTGCGCGGAGCGCCGAGCGGTGCGATGATGGAGGATGCCGTGCAGTTCATGGACCAAGGACACGACCACCTGGTCCGAAGCTTCAGCGAGCTGACGCCGCAGCCGATGCACAGAGTGTGGGGACGACGCTCATGACCCTTCTCGACGACCGACCGATCGCCTCGGGGATCACCCGGCGCCCTCAGCCCGGGCCGACCCTGCCCCACCGCGATGCCTCTGACGACTTCTTCCTCGGCGATCCGGACAGCTCCCGGCAGGTCACCTTGTCGGTTCCCGGCATGCCTCGGGGCTTTCGGCCGTGGTGGGTGGAGTACGTCGAGCAGGAGCTGAATAAGCTGCTCCGGCTGCGCTCTGGCTGGGACGGCCGACGGGCGCTTCCGGTCGAGAGACGAGCCGTCGAAGCGATGGTCGGTGTCCTCGCCACGCTGATGGACGAGACGTCCGCCCTTCCGCAGCTGTTCCCGCTGGTCGATGGCGGGTTGCAGGCAGAGTGGCACGTTGGGGGCAACGACATCGAGGTCGAAGTCGATGGCGCCGGCCACGCCCATGTGCTCGCCACCACCGTCGGTGAGGAGACGATCGCCGAGGGAGTGTTGGAGCCCTCCCACGCGCGACAGCTCCTCGATGCGTCGCGGAGCTTCCTCCAGCAGCTCTCCGCTCGGATCGCAGCGCTTCACTGAGCAGGTGACAACGGGCGAGGTCGGCGGCCTTGCAACGCCGGAGGACGACGACCCCAGCATCCCCGATGCGGACGCGCTGTATCGGCGCCTCTCAGACAGCAGCCCCAGCATGGTCGCCTACGACCAGGAGACCGGGGAACGTCTCCGGCCATCGAGCGGAGCGTTCAAGCCAGACCCTGACGGAGTCTCCGTGTACCGTCGGAGCCGATTGGAGGAGGATGGCCTGAGCGGGCAGGACGTGGCGCGCCACCCGTGGAATCTCGTCGCCAGCGTCGATGTTGGCGAGGTTCGCTCCATCGCACTCGGTGTCCGTGACGACCCGTGGCCATCTGACATCGACGAGGCCGAGCACCCCCGCAACCGCGCGCACGCGCTCATCACGGGTCTTGAGCGGCTCGGCAAGAACGCGCAGCGCCGGCGCCAGCAGGAGCTTGTCAAGCTGTCGTCGGTCACATTCGTGATCGGCTAGTGGCGCATCCTGCAAGTGCGCGCCCAGGTAGGGGTGTGGCGTCGTTGGTCTTGAAGTTCTTGCCGATATGTTCGGCGAGAATGGAGGCTGGTGATGGCTTTGAAGGGTGTGGGCAGAGGGATTGAGCTCAGCGACGAGGACCGCTGTGAGCTGGAGCGGATCGCGCGGGCGTCGAGCTCTGAGATGCGGCTGGTCGAGCGGGCGCGAATCGTGCTGGCGGCTGGGGAGGGGTTGACGGGCGTTCAGATCGCTGAACGGGTGGGGTGCGCGGAGCGGACGGTGAAGAAGTGGCGCCCGCGGTACGCGCGCGATGGGATCGAGGGGTTGGCAGACGCGCCGCGCTCGGGGGCGCCGTTGACCCACGGTCCGGTGAC
>JAABUY010000933.1_pt1 | contig 43804 bp, 68 predicted proteins | sample 5560271 | NCBI WGS metagenome assembly JAABUY01 (sample SAMN10711886, study PRJNA513374) | rock metagenome | isolation source: Antarctica rocks | place: Antarctica: Victoria Land, University Valley
GCGCTGGCGAACATGCTCCCGCGCGCCTCATGGCATTCTGCTGCAGCGCCGACAAGCGCGGCGCTCCGCCCGGCCCGGACAGTGCCTGGCACCACGCTTTGTCAGCGCGCAGGTCTCTGATTCTGAGATTCTTGCACTTCCTCCCACCGCTCGCCGCTTGGAACTGAGCAGTTGCTTATCTCTGCAGGCACCTGCAGCAGACCAGAGGCCACCACCGGGTCTGCCACACAGCGAAATTCCACAGCGCAACCCCACAGCGCAGCAAGGCCAGACGCTGGGTAGCACGGCGCTTGCAGGCCAGCGTGCGCTACTGAGGAAAGCAGACGCACACTCGATATAGCCGAGTGCTCAGGCTCCCTGATGCCCTACACTGACCCGCCCTCGAGAGAGAGTGCGGCCAAGTGAAGTGCTTGCAGAGAGCGCTACTAATGCGGCTATATACCTACCTATAGGCGACTGCGCCGTCTGAAAGCAGGCTGCCTTGCTTAGCCTTGGGCTCAAGACCTGGAGCATGCGCCCCGCCATTGAGTTCTATGTGTGGGATCGTGCTCCAGTTGCCTGGCGGGACGGGCTGGGCTGTGCGCCTGTCAGCTCGCTGCAGCAGGCGACCCGCTGAGCACCAGCCTGCGCGGCAGGTCTCGAGATGTGCGCAAAACACATCAGCACGGTGTGCGGCCCCTGCGACCTCGGTGCCATTGGTTGTCGCTCTGGGACAGTATGCGGTTGACACTGGCGCTCGTGATGAAGCGCTCCGCACATAAACTGGAGTGCAGCCCCCCGCTTGCCAATGCGGCGACTGAGCCTGTGCCGCTGCTGCCGCCGCGCAGCAAGCGCAGCAGGCGCTGGGAAAGCGCGCGGTGGTCGGCACACGCAAGAGCAGGAACGGGGGTGGCACTGGCAGGGTGCGCTGGCATCAGCGCCGCCGGTCTGCCTTTCTTTTGCTTGCTGCATTGGCACTCTGCACACGCTTAGTGGGATGAGCGCTGGTGTGCACAGAGAGTGAAGAAGAAGGAGGAGGACGACTTCAGCTGGCGCGATGAGGACGCGGCCGTGGGAAGCGAGCAGGTTGCAGCCTCCACGCCCCCACCACTACTGCCAGGCGCGCCGGCCTCAGCCGTGAACGCCACGTCCTGCATATCCTGCAACAGCAGCAGAATAAGCCAGCAACGGAGTGAACGCGGCGCAGGCGGCTTCAAGAGCATGAAGTCGCGCTGGCTCAGCGAGTTTGAGCGCGAGCAGCGCGAGCGCGAGGCCGCCAGCCGGGGCCAGGCCGGGCAGCCGGCCTGGCCTCCAGCGCGACCGGCGCACGCTGCAGCTCCGGCGCGTGCAACGAGCGAACCTGCCCCCGGCGGCCGGCCTGGCCTGGCGGCGGGCGCTGGCAAGGCTGCGGCGGAGCCTGAGGCCGGCGCTCAGCCTGGCGAGGCAGCGAGCGTCGGCAGGGCCGCAGGCCCCGGCAGAGTCGCAGCCAAGCCTGTAGCACCAGCGGAGGTCGCAGGCGGAGCAGTTGCGCTCGACGCCAACGCCGGAGAGGCGCCGTGTGGAGTCAGCTCCCCTGCCGCTGCCGCGCCGCACCTTGCACCCGGCTCCGCGCCCGCCGCTGCCCCGCGTGCTGCGCACGCTGCGGCCGGCGGCGCAGCCACAGAGGCTGCAAGGCCGGCGGCGGGGTGCATGCCTCTCCCAGACGGCGAACGCGGCGGCGACGTGGGCCATGCAGGGCTCACAGCGAGCGAGCCTGCGCGCGACCCAGCGCCCGCTGCAGCGGCGCCACCAGCCAAGCGCCGCGCTGCGCCGAGCGCGGAACCCGCAGACATGGTCAGCGACGCCCGAGCGCGCGAGGGAGGTCGTCCCGCGCCGGTGCGCGACGTTAGAGCGGCTGACGTGCAGCCGCGGGTGAAGCACGAAGGCGGCTTTGGCGCGCGCGGGGCGGCGGGCGCAGATGCCCGGCCGGCTGCCGGCCCAGACGTTCGCAAGCCTGCCGGAGCGATCGCTGCGCCGCGCGGCGCTGGCGCGGGCGCAGGGCGTGCGGCCGCACGCGTTGCCGCGCCTGGGGCGGAGCTAATGGGCAGCGCGGAGGCTGATGACGCGGCGGCGAAGGGCGAAGCTCGGGAGGCCGTGCGGGCGGGCGCCATCGCCGAGGGCAGCCGGTCTGCCGCGGCAGGCTTGCCGGCGGATGCTGCTCGTGCCGTTGACGAGTGCAAGTGCGTCCACCCCATGCCCGCTCCTGCAGCCGCCACCTCTTCCCCAGCTATGCATGAATTGCAATCCGGGTCCCGTTTGTTGGTGTATGTCTCGAGGCAGGAGGCAGTTTGCCTATTATTGGTGGGGGACTGCCGTGTGCACTTGCAAGGACTTGTATAGCATGTCGATGTAGAGTATGCCAAGCCAGATGACACCAACTGTTCCACCTAGGAAGAGAGCAAGGTTGCATCTGTGTGTCGCTATGCATCCCTGTGTCGCATGCTGCCACGTTGGTGTGCTTGCATGCAGGGCGGCGGCTGGAGAGCGGCGCGCGGTGAAGGCGGCCGCGCGCAAGGCGCGCGAGGCGGCGGAGCGCGAGCTGGACGCGAAGCACGAGGCCGATGCGGACGCCGAGCTTGACAGCAGCGGGAGCGAGCAGCGCGCCGGCTCGCCGCAGCGCGCCAAGCCGGTGCGGGCCTGCGGGCCTGAGACGTCACTGCTATAGGTAGCCAGCGCTCTGTTTGATAAGCCAGTCTGGCAAACACTTTGCTGGAAACTCTACGAGTGGTGGGAGTCGAGTGAGGTGCCGGAACATGCCTCAAGCCCTGGGCTGCACCCGGCGTGCCTTCGCCAGCCGCCCAGGCATGCCACAGACATGCTCGCCAGACGGCGCATGCGCGTCACCTCAGCGCCTGCCGTTTGCGCAGACCGCCTGCGCCGCACCCGAGGTTGCGCAGCCGGCCGCTGCGGACCAGCTGCCAGCGCGGCCGCGCGCGGTGCCGCCTGCGCCGGGCCGCGGCCCAGCGCCTGCCAAGCCCGTCGCCGCGCACTCGGACGACGGCGTCCGAGCTCGCCCGACCCCGGCGCCATGCCGCGCGCCCGCTGCGGCCGTGGCCGGCGTTGCACCCAGAGCCGCCGGTGCCAGGAGCACGGGGCCATCCCGGCCATCATCGGGAGCAGCTCGCGCCAGCGAGCGAGCGCCTCACGAGGACGCCCTGCCGGTAAAGAGCGAGAGGGCTGACCGCGCGGCGGTGCCGCGCATGCGCGCGCCGCAGCCGGGCTCGCGCGAGGCCCGCGGCGACCCTGGTGCGGACCCTGGCCCCATCCGGCAAGCGGGCGACAGCGGCGCCGCGCAGGCGGCTGATCCAGACGCGGTGCGGCAGCACGCCGCCGCGGACGCACGACCCGCCGGCGAGGCCAGGGCCCCGCACGCGCACCGCAGCGCCACCCGCGCACAGCTGGCAGGCAAGCGGCCGGCCCCGCAGCCGCCTGGCGGGCGCAGCGCTGCCGGCAAGGACGGCGGCGGCGGCGGCGGCGGCCTCAAGGCGGCCAAGCGGCCGCGCCCGACGCGCGCCTGGAGCAGCACCAGCTCCGAAAGCAGCCTTAGCGGCGGCACTGTCGCCGGGCGCGCTGGCGGCGGCCCCGAGGCCGACACCGCGGCGGCAGCGCCGCTGCCCGCCGGCGGCCCAGCAGCGCTGGCGCCGGCGCCGGCAGCCGCGCGGCGCGAGCGGACGCACAAGGGCCCTCGGCTGCACAAGCGCAGGGACGGCCACGGCGCGCTGCGGTGCGGCGCGGCGGCGGGCAGTGGCGCTGCCGCCGCCGGCGGGCGGCCTGGGCCGCCCGCGGCGCCATGCGCGGGCGCGGCGGCTGCACAGCAGGGCCTGGAAGTGCGCGGGGCCGGCGATGAGCCAGCGTCGTCAGCGGGTGTCGGCGGCGGCGGCGGCGGCGGCGGCCAGGCGCAGCGGCTGGCGCCCGTGGAGTACCTGGGCGCGGGCGCTAAGCGCGCGCGGCCGCTGGGAGAGCTGGACCTTGCTCTGTGCGCGAGCTTCGGGTGCGCGCCTATATCGGCCCTACATCGGCAGAGCATCTGGGCGTCTTGAGGATGTAACGCCGACCGTGTCTTGCTTGCATGAGGCTTCCCGTCAAGCCCTGACCTGTCGCCGTGCACCCGCCGCGCCCGCTTGCAGCGTGTCAGGCGTCTCAGGCTGTGTGAGGCCGGCGTTGCGAGCCTGCTGGGCAAGGGCGGCAGGGAGCTGTGGCGCCTGCTGCGCGCCGACTTCCGCGACGCCCTGCCGGAGAGCGCCGACCTGAAGCTGCTGTACCAGGCGCGGCCCAGGGCAGGGTGGACAGGGGCATTTCGGCACGAGTTTGCGCATGCACGCCTGAGAGCGGGCGCGAAGGACATGTGTGGGGCCCTGGAGCACACACCGCTGCCGCGCCTCAGCAGCTGCAGGCACACGCTGCTGCGGCGGTGCATGTCGGCTCGGATCGGGCCCTGCCGGCCCTGCAGCGCCAGGGTGCAGAGGGGCAGCAGGGCGGGCTCGGGCGGCCAACGCGGAGGTGTTCAATACGGTGTGCGCGTGCGGCCCTCCAGGACACGGACGGCAACGTGTTCAAGGTGGCGCCGGACCAGCCCTGGCCCCACTTCCTGGCGGACGCCTGCTGCGTCATCGTGGCGTGCAAGTGACCCCCCCCCGCGCGGCCGCGGGGTCCTGCCGCGGCGGCGGCGTGCGCGTCGGCACAGGCGCCGGCGGCGCCTGGTCCGGGCGGGCGCCCGCGCCGTGAGCCCTGTCGCTGCCGCGCGCGGCCCTGCGCCCCTGCCATGCGCTTGTGGCAGGGCTCCGGCCTAGGGGAGGCGCGGGCCGCGCACCTGCTCCTCACGTCCGGTCAGTGATGCTGCGTATGGAGCGTGCGCAAGCTTAACAGATGTCGCTTGCGGCGCTGCACGCAGCGCACCGTCTCTCGCGTCCAGGCCACAGGCTCTTTTTCTCACATGTGGCATGCTGCCCAATGTTTTGCCTGGCTGCACACATGGTTCTTTGCGTCTCCTGCTTTGCTGCCCTGCTCGCCCTACACTTATGGTAGGGTCCCTCCATGGGCTCGGTGGAGGGCCGTAGGGCACCAGTCACGCTCTGCGTCCTGCAAGTGCCCTAATTTCACCCTCAAGCGTTGGATTCCAGCATGTCAGTTCATCTGCGGTAGCGTGGGCGTGGTACACTGGTGCGCGCCTGTCTGGCAGCAGCGCCCGGGGGCCTACCAGGCTGTGGTGTCCTTTTGCCGCTCGCAACGCGTTCTCAGCCCTGCAGATGCCGTGGGCAAGTGGTGCGGCATGCAGTGCCCGCCAGCAGGCGTGCGTGCGCGCGGCAGCTTGCGCAGCGCAGCTGCTTTGCCACCCGCCGCGCTAATTTCTGGCGCGGGGCAGCGGTCTGGCCCTCCTGCTGCAGCGCCGGTCGTGCTGCGCGCTCTCTAGAGGCGCATGGCTGTGGAGTCCGCATGGCAAGGCTGCGCGCATGGGGGAGCGGGGTCGCTGCAGGGTTACAAGTTGATGCGCGTGCGCGCTCATCTGTAAGTAGTGTAGATCATGGCTGCCTGCCCGTCGGCGCAGGTTGCCCGCCTGCTGGGGAAGGCAGCAAACTCTCTACAGGTACCACAAGTTCTCGGCCAGTGCGTGTTTTCTAAGGATCTGTGGGCTGCTGTGCGCCCGCCCTCGTCTCCTGACCATGCTCCGCTTGTGGTACCACACATGGCGTGCTCCGTTTCGGTCTGGCCCCATGCTCCGAGGTGCATCATGATGTCAGTTGTTTTGAGCGCGGTTGCGCAAGGCCCCCTCACTGTAACCAGTGTCTGGGCACTTGCGCGTTGCTGCTCTAGCACCTGAGGAGATGTACTGTTCCACAAAAAGTTCACATGATTCCTCTTGATATTACATGTCATGAGGGGTGCGCCACACCCCGAACAGCTCACAGCCCAGCACACACGCAGCTCACACACGCTCTCTCCAATGCCAGTCAGTGCACCTCTCGTTCAAACTCTAGCGACTCCTGCAGCGACGCCTGCGCGGGACCCTGACAGACCCTGCCCTGCCCACCCACTCGCAGCCCCAAAGCTACCTAGTAGTACATGCGGCAGCAGATAACATGCAACCTTGTCAGGGAGCGCCACCGCCGCGCTGCGCGTCTTGCAGCCCCCGGGTGGGCGAGGTGACTGTAGGAGGTCCACTCAGTAGTGGCCGTTGGCGGCGGGCATGCGCGCGGCCGCCTGCAGGATGGCAGGGTCGACCTCGGCGCGCAGGTCCCGACTGCGCGCGCGCGAGTCAGCCCCTGGCATGCACCGTGGTCGCTTCAGACGCCTGAAAGGCATATATCGAGCATGCTGGGTCACGCGGCTGTGGGGCGCACGGTGGCCTGGCTGCTGCCGCACGCGCAGGCCTTGGCCGGGCGCGCGCGTGGCTCAGCAGACGCAGCGGCGGGCGCTGTTTTGCGACCAAGACAGGCACTGCGCAGCACCCTCAGGCCGGATGGGCCAGGTCGGCGGCCGCGCGGGCAGTCATGGGGCAGCCGCGCGAGCGGACGCCCAATCTCTTTTGCCTCTTCTGGAGTCACCACCTCGTCTTCTGTTTTCACGTACACGTATGCCAATCTTGTGCCTGCTTCAATTGGCGCCCTCAGGGCCGCGCCTCATGACCTCCGTGACGACCGCGACCGGATCGGCGCCCTCGTGGATGACGCGGAAGATGCCCTCAATGATGGGCGCCTCCACGCCCAGGCGCTGCGCGAGCGCGTGCGCGCTGCGCGACGTCAGCACGCCCTCCGCCACCGCCGTCATGTTGCCCACGATCTCCGACAGCTTCTCGCCTGCGCGCCGCGCGCGCGCGTCAGCGCGCGGCGCCCGCCCGGCCCTGCCGGCCTGCTGGGCGTGCGCGCGGCGGCTGCGTGCAACAGCCAAGGTAACCAAGCAAGCAACGGCAAAGGCATGGTCGTCAGCAGTAAGTGCGAGGTCCACAAAACAAAAGACGTCTGGGAGCGGTTAGGAGGCCTCGGTTACTCATGATGAGGGACCGCCTTCGTCAATGCAAATTGTGGTGCCACACTCGTAAGCGTCGTGGCATGCCCAGTGCAGGGACGCGCTGCACCGGCGCGCCCTCTTCGACGGGCCCGGCAGGGCACCCCGCGCGCACCTCTGCCGATGCGCAGGCCGACAGTCCGGTTGCGCGACAGGTCGCCTGCGCGCAGCGGGCAACCCGCTCCGAGAAGGCTTTCCTCCTGAAAAAATCAGGGCAGGAGGATAGCGGCGATGCATTTCGGGAGGCAGACCTTGAAGGGTCGGAGAACGCTGCACAGGCCTGTGCTCAAACTCCCGGCAATGTGTTTGCCTCTGCCCCACCAGCGCTTACAGCGGGAGGCGGCCAGACGTGCAGCTGCGCGCAGGGGGCTTGAGACAGCACAGCCCCGCCCCGCCACGCCCCTGTAAGTAAGCGCCAGGTCGCCCATGAACCTAGCATTCAAGGCTAGGTGCAGGTGAGCCCTGAGTCGCTCATGGCGCGCCTGTGCAAGTGAGGACCAGGTCGCCCATGCCGGCGAGGCCGCCCATCGTCAGCGGGTGCGCGCCCAGCGCGACCGCGAGCCGCGTCATCTCGCTCAGGCCGCGCGTGATGAGCGCCGCGCGGCCGTTGCAGCCAAAACCCAGGCCGTCGTTGATGCCGCACGCGATCGCCAGCACGTTCTTGAGCGCGCCGCCCAGCTCCACGCCTGCGGGCGCCAGAGGCGTGGGCCAGGTCGGGGCATGCTGTGCCCTTGCCACACGCCAGCGCCACCCCCACCACGCCGAGCGGCCTATCCGCGCGCGTGCCCGCAGCGCCAGCCAAGCCCGCTGAGCGCGGCGCACAGGCGCTGCGCGCGCGCGCGCCTGCGAGCCCGTGCGGGGACGCGCGCACGCCGCCTCCCTGCCTCAGGCTGGGGTATGATAGGGTCAGGGTACGCTAGGGTTGGGGTAGGGCGCGCCCTGCACGTCCGTCGTGCGGTAGCAGCGGAAGCGCGGCGTGGACAGCAGGTACTGCGCGCGCCCGGCTACCAGGTCGTCGGTCGCCGCGACCGTGACCACCGTCGGCAGGCCCGCCGCCACCTGCGCGCCCGCGCGCGCCGCGGCCTGACCGGCACGCGCGCTTACACCACTGCCGGCCACTGTGCTACTGGTGACTGAATGCCAGCTCCGCGGCAGTGGGCGCGTGCGCCCTGCTTCGGGCTGCAGCGCTGCCCCGCGCCGCCGGCGCCGGCGCGTGCATTGCCGCGGCTGGCGCGCCACCGTCCCCGCGCCTGGCGCCGACCTGCGGCCGAGCTCCGCGGCGGAGCCAGGACGGGCTGCAGGAGGCGCGGCGGCCCCGCGCGCGCCGCGATGCGCCCCGGACATGCGGCGCCGGCGAGCGGGCGCCCGCGCTGCGATGCCCTACCCCGACCCTATCATGCCATGTGCCGCGGCGGGCGCGCCTCTGCGGCGAAGCTCGGCCCGCTCAGGAAGGCGAGGCGGCTGTGCAGCGCGGGCGGGAGGACGCGCGTCAGGATCTGGTTGACCGTCTCCAGCGTGTCGTTCAGGATGCCCTTGGTGCACGACACCAGGATCTGCGCGCGCGCGGCCCCCCGCTCGCGCCTGCTGGCCGGGTTGCCGCGCGCAGGCGCGCGCGCCGCTGCGAGCGCGCGCGCAACGCAACACAGTCGTCATCTGTGTGTCGTGCAATTCCGCACCATTAAAACACTGAACACAGGACAGCCGGCCGGAAGCCAGAGGCCTGCTGCGACCTGAGGACGATCCTCATCCAGGCAGTGCATGGTGCACACAATGCTGGTTCGACTCTGAGACAGAAACCCTGCCCGTCAGGATGGGACTACGGAGTAGCGGGCGCGCCTGGTCGGGGCGCAGCTTGTCGCGTATGGCGCTCATGGTCGACGCGACAAAGGGCGTGGGCACCACCATCAGCAGCAGCTGCCCATGCTCGACCACCGCCGCCAGGTCGCCCGACGCGCGCAGCGCACGCGGCAGCTTGATGCCCTGCGGTGGGCGGCAATTGCACGTTAGGTGAGTCAGTGTTGACGCCGCCGCCGCCGCCGGGGCACCCGCCGCATACAGCGCCGGCGGGCGGCTGACTCAGGCGTGTGTCGCCGGCGTGCGCGACGTGGACGCCTGACACATCAGTGCAGCAAGGCGCACAGAGCAGGCCGGCGGAGCATGCCCATACGGCGGCTCACGGCGCGGTCCAGGACGCCCTGCGCCCCGGGCCGCGGCCGGCGGGGCGCAGCCCCGGGCAGGACAACCGGGCCCGCCGCGGGGCGGCGGGACAGCACGCGGGCCGCGCCTTCAGGTAGGTGGTGTTCTCCTTCACAGCCGGGTCATTGACGCCCTCCACAACCTCCGGCTCACGCGCCCAGAGCTGCGTGTCGTGGCCCATGTGCGCGCAGTGGCGCGCAAGCGCGGTACCCCACGCGCCGCCGCCGATCACGCCCACACGCACGCGCTCCTGCGGCGAGCGTACTGAAGTGAACCATGCTGAGAGCCGCTCTTGAAGCTGCAGTCTTTGGCAGCTGGCGCAGGCTGCGCAGGCTTGCGCACTCCACGCTCTGCTGCCGGGCGGCACTCCTGGCTGTGTTGCAGGCCTGAGGCAGGCTCGCATGGGACAGGAGGCATAGCAGCAGCGGCCGCGCGTGCCTGGCTGAGCGCGGTGCGGTCCGGCGAGCGCGGGCGCTCGGCGCCGCCGCCATGGTGCGCCACCGCTGCCGCCGGCGGGTCAGCAACTGCGGTGGCCGACATCTGCGCAGCGGCTCTGTGCAGTCGCGCCTCCACGCGCCCAGGTGAGGCCTCTGCGCGCGAGCGTGTCGCACGTACATAGCCCCATGACCCATGACGGAAGACACTCGGGATGGGCACTCGTGTGCCTCCACAAGCGGATCAGTCTGTTGTTGGTCGCTCACGGCTGCGAGCGCAGCACCAACTGGCCAGGTCGCATCCATGTGCTGCACAAGGTGCAAATGCAGGCGCCTCTGTCGTCTGCATCTTCAGGGGCCAGGCTTGTCCTCAGAAGCCAGGCCCGCTGGAGAAGACGCAGCACTGCAGGTTGAGGCATGGCGATGCATGCAGGGGTGACCGTGCATTCCAGCCTGGGCAGCTCACAGCTCTGAGCGGTCCTCGGGACGCACGCCGCACGCGTTTGCAAAAGTGCAGCACTAGAGGTCTGAGCAGTTGGTGCTGCAAACTTGCTGCTCAGACCTTTTACTAGACCATCACGTCCGCCGTGCACACTAGACAAGCGAGATCTGAACACAAGAAGTACGCTCCAGAGAGATACGCGGCCAGACACTCCAACTTTGCTTTCACACAGCAAGCATTGGGTGCCTTCCAGGAGCTGAGTGCTCACCTGTAACACTGTCGCCGCACACCAACGTGCTGAGCCTCCGCTCCCTGTACTGGCTGGCAGCTCCTCCCTGGACCTGAAATACGACAGCAGCGGTCGAGAGCACTTTAAACTTTGGGGGTGCGCTCTCGGGTATGAGGGGCATTGCAACGTTAATCGGATTCAGATCCAGGTCTGCATGATTACCAAGCATCAACATCAGAAATGCAGGCCCTCATGCACAGCCGCCCTGACTTCAGCTGGCACTGCCGGCCCCGCAAAAATGTCTGCCTCCAGCTGCGCGGCGAGCGGCGCGGCGGCTGCGCAGTACCGCCGCGCGAACGCGCGCAGCGACATGGCCGTGAACGCAAACCATGCCGCTCGCTCTGCCTCGGTCTCAGCCGCCGCCGCCGCGGCCGCAGCGCCAGTGCCGCCCCCTCCGCCGCCACTGCCATCGGCCTCTTCTGCGGCGGGCTCGCCGGCCGCGGCCATGGCCGCGTCGGCCGCGGCCGAGGCCGCGGCGGCGGCGGCGGCGGCCGCCGCGGCGCGCGCGGCGTCCAGCTCGGCGTGCCCGGCGGTCAGCACGTCTCGGAACAGGCTGAACGCCAGCAGCAGCAGCTCGCGCTCCTCGGCCACGGCCGCGCCCAGCTCGGCCTCCTTGGCGGCCACCTGCGCGGCGCGCCCGGCCCGCTCGCACTGCGCCCGCCGCATGCGTGGCCGGCTGCCACAGGGCGTGCGCTACGTGCTCAGGAGGCACGCGGCTGCAGACGTGCGCGGTAGACCCCGCCGGCCCGCCAATTCACAGCCTACGGCGCCCTCCCCCCTGCACCGCGTCATGCAGACCTGCATGTGTACGGCTGCGCATGCAGAATGCACATGCAAGCATTCTGCATGACACTGAGCGAGCAGGTGCGCACGTGGTCCTCTGCGGCAGCCGTCGCGGCTGCGGCCGCCGCCGCGGCCGCCTCCACCTCCTCCGCAGGCGGCGCCGCGCTGCCCGCCGCCGGCTCGAACGGCGCGCCCGCCGCGGCCTGCGCGTCACCCAGCGCCACGCGCGCGGCCGCGAGCTCCTCGCGGGCATCCTGCCGCCCGCGTGCGCACAGCTCAGAACATCTCTCGTGCCCAAGCTGTCAGTGGAGGAAAGTGATGTGGACAAGGGCTGTCGTGGTGCAGGGCACTGGTAAGCAACAGGTCACCCCTCAGCGCTAGGTAGGGTAGGACCCTAATTCTAACCCTCCAGCACGGCGCAGGGCGGCCGGGACGCGCGCCTGCGTGCGCGCCAGCGTCTTGGCCACCGCGCCATGCAGCGCCTCCCAGGCAAGCCCGGCGGCCAGCTCGTCGGTCAGCGCGAGCACCGCGGGCGTGCCGAGCGCCCAGCGCACGACCGCGCCGGCGCGCACCTGGCGGCGCGGGGGTGCGGCGTGAGGAGCGCGGCGCCGGAGGGGCGGGCGCCTAGCAAGGCACCTCAGCCCGTCCGCATGAGTTCAGGGTGCCTCAGAAGAGGATATGGGGCCTGCCAGCATCTGTGACCACTTCCAGGTCGATCCATGCGGCCATTGCCGTGATGCATGACACGCGCATGCACATGTCCACATGCGACTGGCCAGCAACATTATGGGGCGGGAGAGACGGAGTTGTGGACACTGCAAGAGCCAAACAACTGTGAGTGATGGGGAGCGCGGACCAGGCGCAGCGCCAGCAGCCGATCGATGGCCTGCGCGGCGCGCTGCGGCGCGGCCGCCCACACCGCCGCGGCCGTAGCCACCGCCGCCTCCTCGCCCTGCCGCCGCCAAGATGCGCCGCCGGCGTCACAGGTTGCCGCTGGATCCCACCAAACGCGAAGACGGGGCACAAAGCCGCATGCCAGAAACACAACAGACACTGCGCACCTCAGCCCGGCACCCTTAAGCAGCGGAAGTGCATCCGCTGCACATGGCGAAAGATGCCCAACCAGGCCGGAGGGCATGAACGCCGGTCACGGACACATGCGCTATGTCCTGCTGCTGCCCAATTATGTGCTCGGCTAGCAGGACATGGCCGCTAGAATGTCACAGGGCGGGGACCTGCCCAGCTCCAAACGCGCGCCCTCAGGCATTGAGGCGCTGGGCCGGCGCGGCCGTGACGGCACGGCAAGCCTGGGGGGCGGCCGGGCGCGCGCCTCCGGCCCCGCCTCCGCCAGCAGCGGCGCCAGCGCGTCGTGGTAGCGCTCGAGCGCGATCAGCATGTGCGTGAACGACTTGGCGCCCGCGACGAGCAGCGCGCGCAGCAGCGCCGCGGCCGCGCCCGCCGCGTCGCCCAGCTCGGCCGCCAGGCCGGGGCCGCGCGCCCACGCCAGCAGCTCCGGCGCTGTCTGCTTCTCCTTCACCTGCGCGCCACGCAGAGCGCCACATGGGACTGGAGCACTGGCAGTTGCCGCCTGACTCAAGCCTCCTGCTAACTCGCCTGCTCACATGGCAGTAGCAATAGAGGCTAACTTTCTCTATGCTCACAGGCAGTGTCCCTGGGGGCTTAACAAGCGCGCCGCGACACAGTTTGGGTGCAGGCCCCTGGCGTGTGTGCAGACCAAGAAATGGGCACACCATGGCCAGGGCTACGCGCGCCGCGCGCGTCCCGGCGTCCGGCTCCATTGCCGCCTCCGCATGCGTGGCGCCGTTCTGGTCGCCGTTTGCCAGGCCGTTCTCGGCTTGGGGCGGCGGCGGCGCCAGCGCCTGCGGTGCCCGCAGGCCGCTGCATTGCTTGAAAAAAAGGAAGGAACACAACAGGCGCGAATGAGGGAATGCACACCTTAAGACACAGCACAGCTTGGTCCAATGCAACCAAGGGCGCCAGCAGCGCACACCGTCAAGGCCGGCTCTGCCCAGGAACCCGAGCAGTACCGCCTGCATCCGAGGATGCACAGCCCGCCGGACGGCACACAAGGAGACAGTGTGCGCATGCGCGCGCGCCAGCCCCACGCAAGCCGAGCGGTGCGCCGCGCAGATGGGTGTCTGCGCCAGGACAGCTCTGGCCGGGCCCACCTGCGGCTCCGGCTTGGGCGGCAGCAGGCCGTGGAAGCTAGGTGGCAGCACTTTCTGGATGCGGTCCCAGTACGACAGCCGCACCAGCCGCGACAGCGTCGCCTCCACAAAGCGCCTGCGGGGTTTGCGCGGCCGCAGGGTCAGGCGCGGCGCAGTTTGAAAACATGAAGCAGGCACCAGAATACAGCGCAGTATGAAAACATGAAGCAGGCACCAGAATACAGATTGGATGCTACTCTGTTATTATACCCCTTTTTTTTTTTTTGCATCACAGCACCCTCAATCCTGGCCAACGCTGAAAATGCAGACATCCTTCCACAGCTGCACACAGCAGGCTGCAGGTGTGCTCCCATGTCCTGGCGCAGATCCGCTGCAGCAACACCCGCATCTGGTTATCCGGGCACAAAGCGCATGTCGCGCTACCAGGCGCGAGGCGATGCCGCCAGGCTGCGTGCACGCAGCGCTGGCCAGCCTCTTCCTGGACACGAGACGCTGCGGGGCAGCAGGGCGGCCGGGGCGCGCGCCGCTGCGCGTTGTGCGGCGGCGCGTCCAGCACGGCGCGCCACTTGTCCCAGGGCCACATGAACTCGAAGTTGGACAGGTGGTACGCGAGCCAGTCGCTCAGGCGCCCGCGCAGCTCGGGGTCCATGGCGCCCAGGCGCGAGAAGCACTCGCGCACGCATGCGGACATGGAGCGCGGGAACGTCGGCACGAGCTTGCACACGTCCACCTGCGGACCGTCGCGCGCGCGGCAGTCATCAGGCAATGGCTAGGTGGTGCTGCTTACTGTCCACCAGCCTCAGCACAATGCTCGCAGTTGCCTGCAGATGTCGACCTGCATGCTGTCAGCCAGGGCCTCCATGCACTTTGACGAGCTTCAATCTGATTGGACCCAGGCAGCACTACAAACAGGCGCGCCGCTTGCTGCTGACATACTTCTTCGCAGTGCTGATAGCAAGCGCGCTCACTGCTTCAGCATTCAAACCTTTAGCAAGCGTGCTTGCCAGGCAGGCATGGGCGGGCAAGCTCTGCCTCCCCAGCTGGAGGCCCCGGCCGGCGCCAGGGCGCGCCATCAGCGCGGAGTACGCGAGCGGCTTGAGCGCGGGCGCGGGCAGGCGCAGCATCTGCGCGAATAGCATCTCCGCCAGCAGCGCCTCATGCTTGTCAGGCAGCGGCAGGCCTGCGCGCGCGGGCGCAGCGGCGGATGTGACCGGCGCACGCCAAGGTCCATTTCGAGCGACCACACGCTTTTTCCTAGCCAAGGGCAGGTTTTTTTCTAGCCCAGGGCAGTGCATGCGTGTTCTGCTCTGCCACACTCCCGCAGCACCCTGAACTCTGCATACCAGCACTACAGGCCCCTTTGCGGCGCAGTCAGGGCCCCACGCAGGCCGCCCTGCCGGGCGCCGCACCAAGCGCGACGCGGCGCGCGCACTGCACGCGGTCGCCGTCGAAGAAGTGCAGCGTGTCCAGGATGTACTCCTCCGCGACCAGGCGCTCCACCAGGGGCTTGCCCTGCGCCGTGTGCTCGGCCGGCAGCAGCCGGATCAGGCCGCGCGGCGGGAACGCGACCGCCGCCGCCGCCGCTGCCTGGCCCCCGCGCGAAGCGGCCGTGAGAGGGTCCGTTCCTGCTGGAGCCTGCTGCTATGTGTCGCTGTGGTTGAGGATGACATGGGCGGCCGTACTAACAGTGCGCTCTCATGTTTTCTGAGAGACGTGCACAGCCTTCAGCCGTCGGGCCAAAATGCGCCACTGCTTGCCTATAGCAGGGCGAAAAAGGGTACAGATTAAGGACACACAAAACCACAGCGGCATCGGCGCGCACCTCCGCAGGCGTCGCGCCCGGCGGCACGCCCGGCGGCGCCGTCGGCAGCGCCAGCGACGCCAGCTCGTGCGGCTGGCCGGCGGCCAGCGTGACCTCAAACGCGTAGAACAGGCGCGGGATGCCGGTGACCACCCAGTTGCCGGTGACGCGCAGCTCGCTCACCGCCTCCCACACCTGGGCCACGGCAAGGTCATGCTTGGATGCTGCAGAGGTGAGCTTCGTGCGAGGCCAGCCAGGATTAGGCCTGAGGCAAGACAGAAAGTGCAGCTGCAACGAGGCAGCCGCATCGGCTGCGTGCGTACAGCAACGTAAAATAAGGCATGGAGACAGCAAGGCAGATTGTGGAGCACAGGAGTGAGGGAATCACACATCCCGTCTTTGCCTCGTTCGTGACTCCTGCAGAGGCGCACCTGGCCAAGGAAGCTGGCGCCGCCGCTGTCACTGGGAGCGGCCGCGTCGGTGTCGCCGCGCGACTCGAAGAACGGCCGGAGTGCCGGCTGCGCATCGCGCGGCCGCAGCTGCATGTAATGCTCGACGGCCTGGAAAAGGCGCCCCACCTGCATGCACACCACTCGTCAGCAGTGCAGCGAACTTTGCCATTTGAGGACAGGGCCGTATGGTTTCATTTGCTCTGTTGATCAATGACGTGAACATGACCACACAAGGACCGTTGACACTCGCCTTTTTTCCCCCTCTTTTCACCCCCTTCACCAGAAACGCAAGACAGGTAGGCACAGTGCCCACCTCGTTGGGCGCGCTCTCAGCCAGCTCGCTGCCGCCCCAGGGCAGCGCGGCAAGCACAGAGTACACCAGGTGGTCTGCGTACGGCTGCCTGCACCGCTTGTCGTCCTCGTCGCCGCCTGCACCGCCGCCACCACCTCTCTTTCATTTCTATGCTCTGCCCAGCGGCGCTGGTGAGAGGCCGGTGGAGGCCGCACCGCCTTCGACAACAGCGACGGCCGTGTCCACGACCTGCTGCAGCCCGGCGACGACCGAGGACGGGTGCAGCACGTTGGCGACGACCAGCGCGGCAAACAGCCGCAGCAGCATCCGCGCCTTGTGCCGGTCGGGCGCCGCGACCGCCGCGCTAAGCTCCCGCTGCGCAAGGGCGACCAGCTCCGCCACAAACTCGCGGTTCTCCGTGTTGAGCAGCCCTGCGCAAGATCTTGACGTCAGAGAGCAGTTTACCAAGAGGTTGAAGTCAGAGAGCAGTTAGTTGCGCAGCAGTCCATAGCCACGGCAGAGTGCACCGGACCGAGTGAGGAGGAGTATGGTATGGCGTACAAGGGATGCAGCCACACCTATGAGCGTCGCATACACCGGCGTCTTTGGTGACAGCTCTACAGCGCAGTCGAGGATGATGCGCCGCAGCTGCGCTACCATGGAGTTAGTAGCAGGGGTGTTGGCACAAGAGCTTGCAGGCCGGCGGCTGGTGCCGCAGCACAAGAGCGCACCGCGTCGCCCTTCGAAACCAAGTCACGCGCAAGCGTCCGGTGCAGAACATCCAAGTCCTCCTCGATGGCAGGCGCGGGCTGGTCCTGCACCACGGCACACACATTGTGTTCACAGACCACCGTCAGGCACACGTGATGTGTTGGCGCTTCAAGTTTCATGGAGAACACGCACCGGCTGCTGGTCGCAGAGCTGGATTATGGACGCCAGCAGCGGCTTGATGCCATCCTCCTGGCCCCCATGCTCGTCGCGCTTGCGCTTGTACCCGCCGCCGCCGCCGCGGCCCCCCCTGTGGCCATACTCCTGGTGGCCGCCCCCAGGCTGGTCATAGTCACGGCCGCGTTTGAAGCGGTCGCCCATGGCGTTCCTGTGCAAGAAGAGCTCAAGGTAGTGTGCCTCTTGCGCATCAACTGCTCAGTTGGACCAACTACGGGCCTAACTAGGCGATCATATGTGTATTCAAGGAACAGACGACTTTCTGTGGTCATAGCTAAGCTGTTCAAAGCACTTGGCGGTTCTGTCAGCTGTTCTTGCGTTGCGGGCAAGAGCTTTGTGTTGAAGATGCCAGTGCATGCAAACAGTGCCGTGATGGCTTGCTGATATGCTCTTAGGCATGAGCTTCAGCGTGCACGTGCAGCAGGCGTTCACGCCACATAGCGAGGAGGGTATCCTTACGGGCAGCTTGCAAAGCTCCCGCTTCAACCTCGGGAGTAGGCACCAACCAGATAACAAGATGATGTGAAGAAGCACGCCATGGACGGTGTGGCGCAGCTAGAACTGGATGACGACGCGCCAGAGGCTGCCTGGCCAGTGTTGTTGGCCGCTGCCGACCCGCCTCCTGCGCCGAGCACAAGCGCACAAGTGCTGGAGCCTGCTAACCCGCCGAGCAGCAGCAGGGGGGCGCCAGTGCCACGCGACGCACGCATATGGCCGTCACCCACGCTTCGGCCTCCAGCGCCCTCTGCGGCTATTCCAGTGCCGCCGCAGCGCGCCAGCCTGCAGCCGCCCTCGGTAGCAGCGCCTGCTGGCTCTGGCGGCAGCGGCAACCCGGGCCTAGGCGCCAGCGCGTCTGCGCCGCGCATACCCGGGCCGGCGGGGCTCCTGCAGCGGGCGCTGGCGCAGGGGCTCCCTGTGACGGGGCTGGACTCGCTGCGGACCGGGGGCACGCCGAGCGGGGCGGGGGGCTGCGCCAGCGGCGCCCGCTCTGGCGGTCTGGCGGACCACGACTTTGAGGCACCGGCGTGGGCGACTGCGCTTCGCGAGCTTGGCCTGAGCAGCTTTGACGGTGCGCTTTGCCCCAGCTAGAACCTGCTTACAGGGGAGGAAGGGGTGCCAGGGAAATTGCGCAAGCATGTCGTGAGCTACCCATGGTGTGCCAGGACGCTCCAGCCTGCGCTGACACCTTATGAAAGATGGCTGCGCTTGATGCGAAACGCCAAGTGCGTATCCTAAAGTGAGCATTGCGCCCTTTGCAGTGGCACACCCACATACGCACTTATCGTTGCCACCGTGCAATGCATCCGGCCTGCTGTGCAGCTATCTCATGTCACTGCCGTGTGCTGGGAGCGAGCAGAGTCATCGCCGGCGCTGCAGCACACAGTCGGTGGCCTGGCGGCGGGGCCTCGCCGCGTCCCCCGCCTGCTGGCTGGTCACCTCGGTTGCGCTGACCGGCAGCAATGAGGCCTCTATCCGGCTTAAGGCGCGACGTCCGCTTGTAATCTCTGGGTCACCGCATATTATGTACGGTTTGTGTAGAGGTTCCTGTGCCCCTTTGATCGCCATCATGCGCATCCGCAACTGCCGATGAGGTAGCTGATTGCAGGCGTATTCATATGTGTGACCGCTGCTGGGCGTCTTGCACTTTGCATGCCTCTTAAAAAAAGGTGCAAGGAACCTGCATCAGCATTCTGCTGGCGGCCCACCTCAACAAGGCACGCGCGTCACCATGCGCATGCACACATGCGCAGGACCCGACTGGAGCCGTGGGCGCGGGGGTGACCGCGCGCGGGATGGACGCGCAGCCTGGCTTGGCACCCGGCGCGGCGGTGCTGCTGCGCGATGTGGCGGTGCTGCGCCTGGGCCGCGTGCCCTACCTGGCCATCACGCCCGCCAATGTGGTGAAGGTGCTTCCCCAGGTCAATCATAAAACATGCCGAGCATGGGCGCATGCATCTGTCTGAGACCCTTGGTTGTGGTGTGCATGAGGCTTGCATTGCAGGCCAGTGCAACTCGCAGCACATGCTGCTGCGGGCTCGAGGTCGCCTGACCGTGCGGCTTCGGTCGCGACGCCCAGGTCGTGCCTGCACTGGAGCGCGGGGCGCGCGCGCGCCGCGCCGACGCGGCCAACCCCAGCCTGTGGACGCTGAGCGCGCCGTCGGGCTCGGGCGCGGCTGCCAGCCGCCCGGGCCGGGATGCCACCGCGCCTGCCGCGTCTGGCTGGCAGTCGACGACAGGCGGGTCCAGCGGCGCCGGGCGCAGACCGGCGCCAAGCGGTCCCCCCACGCAGGGTCTGGGGGCAACTTTGAGCGGAGGGTCAGCGCGCGCAGAGCGCTCGCCCGGCGCGGCTGCCTGGGCGCGGTTCCTGCCTCGGGGCACGCCCGCAGCGTCGGCCCGCCATGGAGCAGGCGCGGCAGAGGACGTGCTCTCCATCGGGCCGCATGCCTCGACCTCCCAGCTCATGGGTGATACGGGCGCTGGGGACGACCTGGGCTCGCAGCGCGCGCCGGCATCCAGCGGCAGCGCGCAGCAGGGCCAGGGTGCTGGGGCAAGCCGGCGCGCGCCTGCTGCCCGAGCGGCCGGAAGCGGGGGAGGAAGGGGGATGCCGACCACGGCAAGCCAGCACGCAGTCATGCAGGCGCGCGTGGGCACAGATCGGGGCACAGTCGCGGCAGAGAGCGGCCGATGCGCTGCTGACATGCATGCAGCCGTGCAAGGCGCGGCAGGCCTGCATGCGGCCAAGGCATGCGTGGGCGTGGTGCAGCACGCCGCCTCTGCAGAGGGCCCCGCATGCTCGGCAAGCCAGCAGGGTGCCTGCGACAGAAGCCCAGGGCGCGGTGCTGAGCCTGGGGATCCAGCCGAAGGGAGGGGAGGGCAAGCAGCGCCAGGGCTGGAGGCGCGGGGGGCAGGCGCACCTGCGGTGCTCTCCGAGGTGCAGAACCTGAGAAGCGGCGCGCGCTCGGCAGCAGGCCACAGCAGCCCGCCGGCAGCAAAGCACGCGCGCGTGGGGCGTATGAATGCGCAGGATGTGGCGCAGCTGTTTGACGGCATGGAAGAGGATGACTGCCACCTTGCCGCACTAGGCCTGCTGACGCCTTAGGCAGGATTGTGCTATAGACATGATGCATTGATGTGCTTGAATGTGCTAGGATGATTGTGGCCTCGCTTATCGGGGCCCGCAAATCAATGTGCATGCGAAGTGCCAGTAAGCACTGATGCAGGTGGTCTGATTGAAGTCATCAGATAGAATGCTTATACTCTGGGGGAAGTGCCGTGCATGTTTGGACTTGGCTGTATGTTACAGTAACACAGGCATGCATTTGAAAAACATAGCACCGGCTGGCAACGTAGCAGCAGTATTGCCCGTGGCCATGTTGCCGCGCATGTCCCTGACTTGACGTAGATTTCGTGCTGCCCGGTCGAGCAAAGAGGTATGACACATAGCGGCGACGGTGGCGACCTTCACCGCCGCCACTCTTGACAGTGCGAGCTAGATGCGTGCCGAACACATCCGCGAGACCTGCATGCCCTTACACTGTTGGCAGACATCCACCCACTTGCACACATCAGTGCACTGACTACATTTTATGCACCAGCGCGTCAGGCTATGCTTGTTCATACCTGACATGCATCCCCTGTGACGCACAGGCGAGCGCCGGAGATCAGCGGCGTATGGCACCCTGGGCGCGCCCGGCCTCCGCAGCCTGCCCAGGCCGCCGCTGCCCATGCCGTGCCCGCTTTGTGCAGCACGCCAAGCACCCGGCCCTTGCTGGCGCTGCCTGCGCTGCCCAGCGTCAGTGTTTGTAAGCGTCCAGGCCCACTGGGAACATGGAGGGAGAGCACAGCATGTGAGGGAGAACCTCCTCTCAACAGCTAAAAGAGAATTACTTGGGAGAAACAAGCAGGCCACGCAGAGGATAAAGCCTACCTGCTTTGTGCAATTCCAAAAGTAGGCTTTGCGTGTTGTGGCCCCTCTGCAGCGAGCTCGCAGCAGCCGGGCACGCTGGAGAGCCGTTCCCGCGCTTGGTTGCGCTGGCCTTGGTCCTGCACGCACGACTCAGGTCGAGTGTTCATCGTCAGCAGCGCTGGCAGCACCTTGCAAAGCATGCAACTTTGCGCTCTCTGTGGTTTCCTTGCCTCACCCTAAGCATAGAGCTCAGCATGCATGGCACGCAGCAAGCCAGATGAAGACTTGCGAAGCTTGCTCGCCGTGAGCATGGTTCACAAGGCGCAGGGCAGTGCACGAGGCATCTTGAGCTGTCGTAAAGTGGCTGACACCCGCACGGTGCAAAAGACTGCTGCACGAGCGCGTGTGACACGCTTTGAAGCCAGACTCTGAGCCACGTCAGTTCTCTACTGCAAGCGAACACCTTCGCCTGGCGTCCTCAGTGCTTGGTGCAACAGAAGGAGCCCTGCAATAGCTCTGCTTCAGGTACTTTTAGCTGCGGGCCGCTTCAAGGCAACCAACCTAGGACTTGCGATGGCGCAAACTGCTGGCACCTGTGCAGTTCGTGACACTGACAACCCGCTCAGGTCAGACAATGGCTTGCTGAAAGACTAAGCTAGCTGCCTGACAAGCTATAAGTAGACCTTCGCAAGGTAACAGCGCTTTCCTGCAAGCCCTTGCAGGCGTGCAGCTAAGCAGGGACCACACAAGTCTTGCGGCTCTGACCAGGCGCGGTTCTCAACACTCCCTTCTGTGCTTGCTGCGCAGGTGCGGAAGCGACATGGCGCAGCAGCCGCACTCACGCAAACGGTCGCGGCAGGCGCCTCATCCGGCAGCGCTGCCAGCTGAGGCAGTGATTGACCTGACGGGAGACGACACGCCGCCAGCGCCGGCGCTGGCACCTGCGCCTGCTCTTGATGGTGCTGTCCTCCGCAGCGACAGTGAGGACGAGCGTACCCTGCCGCAGCGCCGCCGCAGGCGGCCCAGTGCTGCCGAGGACGTCATCTTGCAGGCGCATGCCAGACAGCAGGCGCTTGAGCTGGAGGTGTCTGCCCTTCAGCGTGAGCTGCAGGTGAGGGCGCCGGCATGCATGGCCGCATCATATGCTCAGTGGCAGCGTCTCTGCGGTAGTATTGGACTGATTCAACTCCTGGGGCACTGCAGGCGCACAGGCAGAGGCTGCAACCTGAGCAGGGGATGCGCCGCCAGGAACGAGGTGCGCTGGCCCGCTGAGGTGTTGCAGCGCTTCCGACCCCACACATGCTGGTTAGGCCCTGGTTCAACCAGACAGCACGCCTGCTTGACGCGATACGCCACTGTGCATATGCCACAGAACATGCGTCATTGACAGCCGCTTTCACAGCGCATGCCGGCATCTTATTAAGAATGCATGCGCAGATGTGCAGCTTGGGTTCAAGGTTCATTAGCATGCTACAAGCAGCCTGCGAGAGCTAGCACATCCTTCAAACAGTGCAGCACGTAAACTTTGCCATGCTGTGATTGTGACGCTTGCTCAGAGGCCGCAGGCGCCTGGGCAGACGCCCCGCCGGACATCTGGCAGCTCGTGTCGCGCTCCATGGAGCCGCGCGCCTGGGCGCGCGCATGCAGCGCAGCGCGCAGCCTGTATGCAGCGCGCGTGCGCATTGCGCGGGCGCGGCCCACCCGCCTGGAGGACTTCACCAGACGGGCCGCACAGGACTGGGCGGCCGCAGGCTCCATCTTCCTGGACCTGCGCGCCTGGGCCGACCTGCCGAGTCTGTATGTAAACCAAGCAGTCTACGCGCTGCGCCAGGTCTACATGCTGCCTGCTCTGAAGTGCCTGCATGTCATGGAGTACGTCGAACGCACGCTGGACTTTGAGACCCGCGCGGCCACGGGCGCAGACCCTGGGGAGATGGGGTCTGGCAATTACCCGGCCGGAACCGCTTTTGGTATAGCGCATAGTGCGGCGATGGGGAGGTCCCTTTTACTAGAACGCTTGAACTTGCCAATGCTACGCGTGCTTAGCCTGGACACAGTGCTGCTGATCCAGCCACTTCCGCCTATGCTTGCGGGGCTGCAGCACCTGGTGCTGCGCATCGACGACGACGGTGCTGACAGCCGGGTGCGTGGGCATGCCGGACATGTGTCATTTCATAAGAATGCGAATGCAGTGATGGCCATCACTGGCAGCTTGCCCGCACTGCGAACGCTTTACATAGAGGCAGCGTTACTCTGCTACATTGGCGGTGCTGGTGGATATCGGGCCGAAAGGGGTGACCTGATGCCATGCAAGCACCTGAAAGCGCTTGCGCTGGTCAACGTGCACGTCGAGGCGGCCATGGCGGTGGCAAAGGGGTGCCGCGTGGCGGCACTGCTGCCGGCGGACGCCATTGACGACCTGGACGAGTGGGTCGGCAGTGCTGCGGGCGCCGGGCTGCGCGCGCGCGCGGATGCGCTCGTCGTACGCGGCTTTCGTGACATGCGCCCGGCGCTGGCGCAGCACGGCCTGGCCAAGCTGACGCGCGACCTGCGCGCCGCGCGGCTGCCCGCGCTTGCCGAGCTGCGCGTCGTGCTGGACGCCGCCAGCCTGCCGCGCCGGGTCGAGGAGCACGTGCTGGAGCTGGGGCTGACCGACGCCAATCTGCCCGCGCTGCGCGTGCTGGAGGTCGACGTCCCGTGCGTGCTGCGGCTGTGCCTGGAGCGCATGTCCAGGCTGAGGACGCTGGTGCTTGCGGCGCACGCGCTCGCCGAGTTCCAGTGGGCGCCCGCCGAGCCGCCCGGCGACCAGGGCGTCCCGGATGGGCACCCTTGGGCGGCCATATCTCTCCGCATCGCAACGGACCTGCCAGACGACGTCCGGAGCAAGCTGCATGACCTGTTCTGCAAGTCATGTCAACGTGACGCAAAGGGCAGGGCAACCTTCGGGTCATTCAACATCCAATGTGACGGCGGCGCCTGGCAGGGTGCAGCCCCGGCAGGGTTCATCCCGGGCGACCTGCGCGCATGCGCCTGCCGCGCGTGCCTGGATTGCCTGAGCCGTGCCGGCCTGCCGGTTGCGGCTGCGCAGGGCTGGCGGCGCGTGGGCTTTGACCGCCTGCACGCACCGCTCTGCACCTGAATCTGTGCCTTGTATTCATTGTCAGGGCACATGAGTGTATTGTTAAAGTGTTTTGGGCAAGTGACTAAGACGCAAAATTCAGTTCGCAAGTAGTCAAAGAAGGCGGTTCTATTCAGTGGGGAGGTTTTGCCAAGGACGGCACTGGGTTGTCTTTGTGGTGCGCGATCTGAGTAAAAGTTTTTAAGCAAGCACGTAGAAGTTTAGGACCACCTTGCAGGTAAGGATTGGGCAAGTTCTGCTGTAAGCTGTTCACTTCATACACTTGCTTTGGCTGTGTGCAAAACCTATAGCCGCGATCTACCTGCATGCACGTAGAAGCTTAGGACCAGCTTGCAGATGAGGAAGTCGGTGACAGTGTAGTGGGCAAATTTAGATGTGAGCTGTTCCTTTCATTAGCACTTGCTTTGGGTGCATGGGCAAAACTTGCAGTGTAGGTCCAGCATGCATGGTACTTGTAGAAACGGCTTATGCTCTGAGGAAGTTTGCGGTGCAGGTTTGGGCTTGGCTTTGCTTACAGAACCACACGCAGGCAATGATAGCGAAACACAAGAAGCAGCTTGCAATGTAGCAGCACTGTTGTGTGGCCATATTGCTGTACATGCTTCTGACCTAGCCTTCATCTTAATACTGCTCCGTCTGTAGAGAGGTGTGACATGTAAGCGGCAGACGGCGTCCTTCATTGCCGCCCCGTCTTGATAGTGTGAGCTAGAAGCGTGCCGAACATCTCTGCATGACATGTAGGCCCTTACATTGTTGGCAGACAACAAACCACTTACACGCATTAGTGCACTGACTGCATACATGCACCAGTGCGTCAGGCTATGCTTGTCCTTACTTACATGCATCCTCACCTACATGCACCCCCTATGATGAACAGGCCAGCGCCCATGGTCAGCGGCGCACGGCGCCCCTGGGCGCTCCCGGCCTCCGCAGCATGTGCAGGCCGCCGCTGCCCATGCCGTGCCTGTGTTGCGCAGCGCACCGAACGCCCGGCCTCTGCTGGCGCTGCCTGCGCTGCCCCGCGTCAGTGCTTCTGGGCATCCGGCCCACTGGGAGCATGGAGGGAGAGCACACGTGTGGAAGAGATCCTGTCCCTAACAGCTAAGTGAGATTCACTTGTTTCTCACAACACGAGCACTGCGTGGCCACTGCTTGGAGGAATGCAGCCTACCAACTCCAAAGTAGGCTTTGCGGCCCCTCCGCAGCGAGCTCGCAGCAGCCAGGCTCGCTGGAGAGCCGTACCTGCGCTTGGTAGCGCCGCTCTCGCTCTCAAGACATACATGGATCAGAGTGTTCATGGCCAGCTTGGCTTAGCAGCACCTTTAATCAAATGTGCCTCACCCTAAGCATGAGCCCCAGCATGGATGTCACGCAGCAGGACAGAGGAGGACGTGCGATTGCGATGCTGTTTGCTTGCCGTGCTCGCGCTTATGCATTACGTGAGGCACCTTGAGCTGTCGCGCAGCAGCTGACACTCGCACGGTGCGAAGAGACTGCCTTGACCCAGCGTGTGCTTTGAAGCCAACCTGCGAGCTATGTCAGAGTTTTCTTCTGCATGCAGGTACCTTCGCGTGCCAAACCGGCGCACCTCGGTGCTCGGTACAACAGAAGCAGCCCTACGTTAGCTCGGCGCAAGGTACTTTGCGCTGCGCGCCGCTTCTTTGCAACTAGACTCGGAGATGCTATAAATACGTGCAGGTGTTCACTACTGTGTGTTGTGAGTGCACAGGGCGAAGCCAGAGGTGTAGCAAAGTAGCCAGCCTGAATGCAAGCGTCTAGCTCTGGATCGTGTGGTGCCTGACTTCTTCAGCCTACACGTTCTCACTGCAGCTTGCCTTCTGCCACATGTCACGCCCCTGGCACGTCCCGGCAAGACTCAACCTGCTCGTGCACGTGCCTGTGCAGTTGTTGACACTGACAACCGCGCTAGTGCGACAGTGCCTCGCTGCTTGACGGTGCTCGCTGCCTGACAAGCTCTAACTGGCGCTCTGCAAGTTAACAGCGCTTCAGGGACAAGCCTTGCAGTCGTGCAGCCAATCAGGGCGGACCGGAGTCTTGCGGCTGAGACCAGGAGCGCTTCCAACACTACTCTGTGCTTGCTGCGCAGACGCGGAAGCCACCATGGAGCAGCAGCAGCGCTCCCGCAAATGGACGCGGCAGGCGCACCAGCCCGCAGCGCGGCCAGCTGAGGTGGTGGGTGACGTTATAGGAGACGACGCGCCGCCAGCGCCGGCGCTGGCACCCGCGCCTGCCCTCGATGGTGCTGTCCTCCTCAGCGACAGTCAGGACGAGCATACGTTGCCGCAGCGCCGCCGCAAGCCACCCAGTCCTGCCGAGGACGCCAACCTGCAGGCGCATGCCAGACAGCAGGCGCTTGAGGTGCAGGTGAGGGCGTTGGCATGAATAGCCGCATTGGGTGCTCGGTGGCAGCCACCTGCGATGGTGCTGGGCTGATGCAGGTTGTGGGGCGCTGGCAGGCGCAAAGGCAGCGTCTGCAACCTGAGCAGGGGACGCACCGCCAGGAACGAGGTGCGACGGCATGCTGAGGTGTTGCAGCGCTTCCAACCGCACACATGCTGGCTGGACCCTGGTTTAACCGCGCACCATGCCTACTTGGCGCAATGTGCCCCTGTGCACATGCCACAAAACGCTGTCTTATGGACAGTCGCTTGACAGCGCGTGCCAGCATCTTTCTTGAATTGCATGCTGCATATCCGCGCACATTAGGTTCAAGGTCCACCAGCATGCTACACGCAGCCTGCAGGAGCTTGCACCTGCTTCAAGCAGTGCGGCACGCACACTTCATGTCGTAATTGTGACGCTTGTCAGAGGCAACAGGCCCCTGGGCAGACGCCCCGCCGGACGTCTGGCGGCTGGTGGCGCGCGCCACGGAGCCGCGCGCCTGGGCGCGCGCGTGCGGCGCGGCGCGCAGCCTGTACGCAGCGCGCGTGCGCATTGCGCGGGCGCGGCCCACCCGCCCGGAGGACTTCACCAGACGGGCCGCACAGGACTGGGCGACCGCAGGCTCCATATTTTTGGACCTGCGCGCCTGGGCCGACCTGCCGAGCCTGATCCTCGCTTGGGACCCAGCCGTCTACGCGCTGCGGCGCCAGGTCTATGTGCTGCCTGCTCTGGAGTGCCTGCATGTCGTGGACTACGGCGAGCGCACGCTAGAGTGCGAGGCTGACGAGGATCCGGAAGCAGTAGAGGGGTTTCCGGAGATGGATTGTGTCCGCTCCTTGGCCGCAAGCCGACGGGGCAAGGCGCGCGACGCGGCGCTCGGGCGCTCCCTTCTACTAGATTGCATGACCCTGCCGGCGCTGCGCGTGCTGAGCCTGGACGCGGTGCTGCTGGACAGCCGGCTGCCGCCTTCGCTTGCGGGGTTGCAGCACCTCGTGCTGCGCCTGGACGACGAAGATGCTAGGTTCCGGATGCGTGGGCTTGTCCCATATCTGCCGTTTCACAGGAATGCAGATGCATTGAGGGTCATTGCTGGCGGCTTGCCTGCATTGCGGACGCTTTACATCGAGGCGGCATCCCTCTGCCACATAGGCGGGGTTTATCGATATCAATATCGGGCCGACAGCGGCAACCTGATGCCATGCAAGCACCTGGAAGCGCTTGCGCTGGTCAACGTGCATGTCGAGGCGGCCGTGGCGGTGCCGGAGGTGTGCCGCGTGGCGGCGGTGCTGCCGGTGGACGCCGTGGACGACCTGGGCAAGCGAGTCGGCAATGCCGCAGGCGCCGGGCTGCGCGCGCGCGCGGACGCGCTCGTTGTACGCGGCTTCCGCGACACGCGCCCGGCGCTGGCGCAGCACGGCCTGGCCAAGCTGACGTGCGACCTGCGCGCCGTGTGGCTGCCTACGCTCACCGAGCTGCGCGTCGTGCTGGACGCCGCCAGCCTGCCGCGCCGGGTCGAGGAGCACGTGTTGGCGCTGTGGCTGACCGACGCCAACCTGCCCGCTTTGCGCGTGCTGGAGGTCGACATTCCGTGCGCGCTGCGGCTGCGCCTGGAGCGCATGTCCAGCCTGAAGACGCTGGTGCTTGCGGCGCACGCGCTCGCCGAGCTCCTGTGGGAGCCCGCCGAGCCGCCTGGCGACCAGGGCATCCCCGATGGGCACCCATGGGCGGGCATCTCTCTTCGCATCGCAAGCGACCCGCCACACGACGTCCAGAGCAAGCTGCGTGACCTCTTCAGCAAGTCATGTCAACGTGACGCAACGGGCAGGGCAACCTTTGGGTCATTCCACATCCAACGTGAAGGCGACGCCTGGCAGGGTGCCGCCCCGGCAGGGTTCATCCCGGGCGACATGCGCTCGTGCGCCTGCCGCGCGTGCCTGGATTGCCTGAGCCGCGCCGGCCTGCCGGTTGCGGCTGCGCAGGGTTGGCGGCGCGAGGGCTTTGACCGCCTGCACGTGCCGCTCTGCACCTGAAGCACGCTCAGAGGAGAGGTGTGCTTAACACGCGCTGTGGGGGAGCCTGAGGTACTGGTAGAGTGCTTTGGGTTTATGTGAAACGCTAGAACGAGCCTGCAGGTAGTTAGAGAATAGGGGTCTGCTCAGTGGGGAAGTGTTCTCAGCGCATGGCCATGGTCTGTATGGATGTAACTTGATTTTTCACGCATGCGCGTTAAACTCTGAGACCGGCTTGCAGGAACCTGGTGAAATGTGCAGTGGGCAGGTTTTGCTGTGCAGCTATTATATACGTTAACAGTGCTTTGGCTGTGTGTGAAGCGTAGTAAGCGCTAGGAGTGGCGGGGATACCCGCTTGGCCTGTGAGACTCGTGCATTGCGGTACATCCTGTGCCACATGTGACACATGCTCTTTTTCTATCACCACGGATCCTGTGCAACCAGCCCCGCCCATCTGAAGCTGAGGTGTGTGGTGAAATTATGCCATCCTGGCCCCCAGAATCTGGGGGCGAGGCCAGGCCTTGCCAAGCCTACTGATTGGGCTAAAATTCATGCCGAGTGGACTGCAGTGCAACATACGCCAGGCTTCTTGCCCAGCCTTGTGCTTGCCATTGTGGTGGCGCTGGCTGCAGTTGTTCTCAGCAAAACGTCTTCCTTTCACACTGGCGTGCTTTGTGTTGAAAGAGATGCAATACAGGATTTGAGCGTGCTGAGGGACAGGTGCAAGCTATGTCAGATATGAAAGCACACTGCTCAAGTGTGCATGCCAAGCATGGCCAGCACCTGCGCCCAGCGAGTCGCGCTTGGGAACGCAAGCGCACCCGAGAGCTATCCAGCTCTCCGGCTTGCCAAGGACGGCGTGTGGTTGGAAGGCGTGGGCGCCGAGTATCTGCAGCGCTCCAGCAGGTTCAGCGCGCTGAGGAGAACGCGTTTGCTGCCGAGGAAGGGCAGTTCCAGACTGCGCTGAAGGAGTGGTCTGTGGCGTGTGCAGCACTGGGTGCAGGCGAGCAGACGGTGCGTTCCTGGTGGCAGGCAGCAAAGGAGGCTGCGTCCCTGACACATCTTGCAAACTTGTTTCCCAGCGTCAATGGCTTGCCACCTCTAGCCGGTGTACTGCTGCAACGCCACGCAGCAATTTTCTGTTCCTGCGCCCGTGTCCTGGCGGTGCTATGCAGTACAATGAATCCCTCCCCGTGTGACTGTGCTGGAACAGGTGCTGCTGAGGAAAGGAGGCATCAGAGAGAAGGGCTTCAAGCCACAGTCAACACACTTCCTGCTCATGCCAACGGCCTTCCATGTCGACGCTGCTGTGCTGGCGCCTGGGGCGGCGGAAAGGTACCAGAAGGCGAGCAGACCCATCCTTGTGACTCTTCAGTCTGTAAGCATTCACTGCTGCCTGTGCCAGCACTGCCTGTACAGCTCAGCCTGTACACATGTGCTCATAAACGTGGAAAGGCAGCTTACTGACGGGCCCAGGCACCTGCACACCTGACCAGGGCTGACAGGGACGCTGATTTGCAACATAATCGGTGCTTCAGTGGTACATGACAAGAGCTCTTTTTGGAGTGCGGGTCCTGGTGCGCGACTGCTGCAACACAGCTTTCTCATCACTGCTCGGTGCCTGCAGGAGCTGGGCTATGACCCCAAGGGGCTGCCCAGCCTGGAGCTGGCCGTTGCGGCCGAGCTGACGGGCGCCTGGACGGTGACCGCGCCCGCCGACCCCCGCGCCGGCGAGGAACTCCTGGCCGCGACGGCCGGGCTGCACGTGTATGGGCCGGCTTTCCTGCAGGCGCGCGGCCGGACTGCGTGCTATGAGCATGAGGTGTTGATCAGAATTCTTTTGCACATGAAGGGACTTCTGGCGACATGATGATATGCTGGGCTGAGATGCGCATTTATTGCCGTGCACTAGCTGGACGGCCCCGCACCACAGCGCTGCATGTGGAGGCGTTTCGCAATTTCTGCACAGCATGTATGGCACTACACTTACCTGACCCGCATGTGCAACAAATGTGTTTTGCCTTGAAAGGCATGGGGTCTGCTGATGCATCGGCTTTGGGGGTGGCCACTCTTCCACATGCACTGCTCTTCGCAATGCGCTGCCCGCTGTTGGCGTGGGTAACGCAGCACCTATGCCTCCCGCTCATATTGCTTACCCTCAGGCAGCGGAACGTCCTGGAGCGGCATCTTGCGCTGTCCACGCACGTACATGCGGATCGGTGTGCATTAGTCCCCCTCGCGAGGTGCAGACATGCTGCACGGGCATGCCTTGACGGCGCGGGGTCGATACAGGCGCGCCTGGAGTGGCGCCCGCACCAGCCGCTTACGCTGCTGGAGCTGCGCGCGCGGCGCCTGGAGCCAGGCCTGGCGCTGCCCGCGCGCGACGAGTTCTTGGGGTGCTTCTCATGGGTGGATGTCGGCAAGGCAGCCGCTGTGGAGGCTAGGGACCGGTGGGCGCGCGGCGCGCCCGCGCTCCCGGACGACGTGTTTGCATCAAGGCAGGCCGCGCTGCGGGGCGCGCTGGCCGGCATGGACGCGCAGGTGCTGTGGCCTCTTTGACTGCGTCTGCAGTGCACATATGCTAACGGAATGCAGTACGGTGGTCTTTTTTGTCTAGTAACGGCAGCGTGGTGGGCTACCGATGTGCCAGCGCTTCCAAGCGCTACATGGTGACAGCCAAATAGGCTGTGCTAAAACGGGCGTGTTGACTGAGTGTCCGCTCTTGAGACTGAAGAGGTGGCTTGTGAACGGTGTTGTAGGCAGCTGGCTCCACTAATGCAGGTGTGAGCCAGAGTGTGTACACCAGTCATGCTAGACCTGTGGTACGAGGGTCTATTACAGGTGCAGTGATGTATCAGTGAATCAGCTGTGAGTAGGCTCTGTATAGTGCGCTTTCTCATTTTCTGCTTGCAGAAAAAAAAGTGCCTGAGCTCTTACTGGTGCTGTATTCTAAGCAGCGCGTCATTTCATGCAGTACTCCGTGCAGCACCTACATGTGTGAGCTCTCACTGTTTGTCGACCCTGACATACATCCTTCCCTGGTTCATGAGGAACCCGCACACTAGATCAACGGCAGACTCTGCTGTCACCCCTGCCTGGAGGGCGAGCGCCCTGCCTGGAGGGCAAGCGCTGCTTACAGAGGGTCGCGGACTGTCATGACCAGTGTGCATTAGCATCTCGTACCAGAAAAAGAGCCAGCACTGCCTACCAGTTCCATGCCAATTCCATTGATGGCCTGTGCTAAGACAGCTTCTTATTCCTGGAGGCGAGCTCGCTCCTGCGTACCCGAGCAAAGCACAGATTTGCTCACTGTGTGCATGCATGACAAAGGAAATGCTATGCACATAACACATCAGCCACATGAGCTGTTGACGCACTTAGCACATCAGACAACCTGCTGTTAACGCACTGCGGCAGCCTCATGCTGTGCACGGTGCTGAGTGTAACGACAGCCCGTAACAAGGTGGGAGGGCGCACATTGCTTCGGTGGCCGCCGCCGCGCGCGTGACTTGGCAGGCGGCACGCCAGAGCACGAGCGCGGGGATGACAACCCAGATGGAGTTCACACACACAAAGTAGAACCAAAAGTACAGTGGCTCTGGTCGCGAGCTGGACAAGCCTGCACGGGCGGGCACATTAGTCCGGTCAACTCGTCTGGATGTGAGCAGGTGAAGCATGAGAGCTTCCAAGACTCTCAGGTTCAGCACAGTGTCATGGGAGCTGCATCATGTTATGCTTCTCAGGGCGCCAACATGGACCAGAAGGCGCGCCTTCGACATAAGTAGTGGCAAAGTACAGGACGTCGCCATAGAGCTGGCCTAGGGAGATCGCTATCTGCACGCACGCCGGAGTCTGGCTTTCGGCCGTGGCCCTGTGCAGTCCAAGACAAAGTGGGGGGTGCCCTGCCTGCATCACGTGCCGCCAGGGCCAGCGCCTTGCGATGGCGTACACCGCTAGCAGGCTCAGCGGCCCCCACAGGAAGGCGGTGACGGCCTCCATGCAGATGACAAAGCTGTCGCGCGTGGCATAGCGCGAGTCCGCCTTTGCGTACTCCTTCCCTGCCCCCGCCCCTGACCCGCCTCAGACCCGTGGCACGGCACAGCACCACAGCAGTGATAATGAGCTTGGACGCTCGTCGCACATATCTCCATCAGCACGTTGCCGCTCGTGCTCCTGTAGAAGTCAGCGTGCAGCACCACGGCGCCTGCGCAGTGCACCCGCTACGCTTACATCCAGCCTGTGGCAGCAACAGCCTTCTGCTACTTTTGGCAAGCAACGACGGTTTTTCCTCACCTTCGACCACAAGGTGGGTGGTGCCCGAAACAGCCATCCAGCACATGATGAGGCGGTCCGCGGTCGTCAGCCGCTTCCCCAGACCTGCGGACCAGTCAGTCTTATAACGAGCTGCGTCCATACCATAAGCACTGCTGAAAGTGCAGCAGTGTCTGCTGCGGGGTGGGCTGCGCGCCAGAGGCCGCCCATGTGCATGCAAAGATGACCGCGGCGGCGCCAAAGAACGCCGTGAGGATGCCTTCGTATGGGAGCACCAGGGGCTGGTAGCCAGGCAGCAGAAGGTCCCGGGGGTAGTACGGGTGGCGGTCGCCAGGCACATCAGCCACTGCGCTTGGAACAGAGCTGAAGAGCGACCTCGCGCCGCTGACAAGTAGGTCCATCCGAAGCAGCACTTGCTTCAGCAGGAGCTTTGCGCATCTGGAGACGCTCAGACGCCCCGTAGTGGGCATCACGCATGGGTATTGCTGCATGCGCAGCTTGGCGATGAGATGATCTGTGAGGTCCCGCCATGTGATCGTGCTCCCGGTGCCCAGAGTGCGTCCTGGCAGTGATGGCAACATGCTTTGCATGTCTGCGTGCACCCGGGTGACTGCACAGCACGTGCTGCATGGCCGCCGGCAGCCTGGTCCGCAGTGCTCACAGCTCAGTCTGCTTCAGCGCGAGGCCACACTGGCAGCCCGGCGTCCTGGCAGCCCTCGGCGCCGCCGCGCGCGCGGCGTCACTGGCCGCGCTCCAAGGCCACGAGTTCCAGCTCAAACACGCGCGACTTGCCGGCCATCATGTTGTTTGCGTCCAGGCGGACGTTGGCCTCGCCCAGCGCCACCACCAGCGCGGTGTCGGCATTGGCCAGCTCTACCAGCATGCCCTCCTTCAGGCCGCCCTGGCTGCGGTAGCGCCCTTCCAGGCGCTCGATCTCTGGGTGCATGCGCGGCACCTGCAGCGAGGGACTTGAAATCACATGCTGCGGAACAGCGCGACTGCCAGCCACAGCTCCTTCTGCATACAGCTAGACAGGCATTACTCAGGCGCGGAGCTGCCACTGCATGGATGGCTGCTGAGCACCAGATGGTCCCAAGTACTCAGCAGGTAGGTGGCCCCTAACAGCAGCAGCTGCCACGTGCGCTTATGCCAGGTACGAGCGAGGGCGCATCTAAAAAAGCACAGAAACAACATAAGCTGGAACAGGTTAACATCACGACCTGTTAGAACAGGCGTTGCAATGTTGCAGGTGCTGGGCAGCACCTCGAAGAGCAGGTCGCGCTTCCACTCGCCGCCCTTGGCCTCCAGGGTTGTGGTGCCGCCGATGGGCAGGCCCCGGATGGCCGCGTCAAAGGCCTGGAAGAGCTGCACAGCGGGCGGAGCGCCACTCAGTGGCAGTCAGGTGGGCTCCCCGTCAGGAGTCTGATGCACCGCCGGCCAGGGGAGAGCGCAGGCCCGCTTACCGGGTTGCCAACAGCCTCCCCGGCGCCAACCTCAAACGTCACCTGCTGCCCCACACCTTGCCTGACTGTGGATTGGAGGCAGTGCATACACGTGCCTAGTGCCACAGGTGCGGCAGACGCTTCAGCGTTTACATGCATGCACATGCGTGCCAGCGCGTCACAGGAGGAGCCGCACTGGTTCACTGTGCTCCCTGGAGTCGTCGACAATGTTGCCACTTTCGTCTCGACATACGTAGTGCAGCACGACAGTGTCTCCCTCCACCGCTACGCGAGGTGCGTCACCTGTTGCAGGCAGGCAGGTGGCGCGTGGGTGCTTGCAAGAGGCGCTGCCAGCACTGGTGCACTCAAGCTTGCGCATACCGGTAACAAGCTGAGTGGAGCCCTGCTGCTCGATGCAGCCGCAGCGCCTCCGCGCTCGTGGCCGCGCCACTGCTAGGTGTGCAGGTTGCAAGGCAACCTGGCCTTGCCGCACTTGCCTGTGAGCACAACTCAACGAATGTGCATGCGCTCTGCTACAGGGCGCTCTGCCGCCATGCAAGCAGGCCGGGCGGCAGCTAGATCGGACAGTCATTGTGCAGGTCGCTTGCACGCTGTGGGTCTGAGAGGCGCCCATCTCCAGTGGAGAACCTGCCCAAGATGAACATGGCAACTTTGTTGATTGCCAGGCAGTTTTGTCAGGGTAAGGTGTAACTACTTGAGCAGTGTGGGCGGCAGAATGTTTTGGGGCTGGGCAGAATGGCAGGCCCTTTTGGCAGAAGAGAGCGCCTGCCGGCAGAAATCTGCCTACTCCCTGAAATGTGTGTGTGTGGGGGTCTAATGGCCCAGGATTAGGGGCATTGGTGGCCAAACCCTGGAAACATGCCAGGTTTCTGCATGCGGGCATTTCTGCCAGATTACTGATGCGGGCAGAAGTATTCTGCTGGCCTGGCAGAATGCTGCCTGGTTAATGGCAGGCCTTCTGCCGCTCACACTGCACTTGAGGCAACCAATCTTATCCGTGGAAAAACAGGCCAGACATTTAACTTGCTGTGGACTGCTGCACATTGCTGTAGACATCGCGGGGCATCGCTGTGACATCGCAGGGACACTGGCTGAGCTGGTAATGAATAAGTGTGCAGAAGTGTGCCTGCGCAACCAGAAGGGGGTACGAGAAAAGGGCGCAATACGCTCAACCATGGCTCAAAGCACACTCGCGTCATGTTTTGATCTGAAGGTGAGGTGATGTATAGCCTGCCTATCTCACTGTGCCGTCACGCCCGGCAGCGCCAAGGTGCGGCAGCGCCAAGGTGCGGGTGCGCGGGGGAGGTCAGGGTGCGGCTGCGTGATTGCGGAGGGCGTAAGGACGGGTAGCACTTCGTGAGCGCGCACTTCGAGGGCGCGCACTTCCCAGGCCCGGTGCACGCGCAGCTTGCCATGGCTCAACCTCAGGTAGGCGAGGTTGTTCTGCTCCACGCAGCAATACGTGCTCCACTTTAGCTCATGCGCAGCGCGGCCGGACTGGAATGAGGGCGCCGCAGCTGCCCGCACGCTCGCTGCAGCTCTCGCACGGACTGCGCGTCTGGCAGAGGTGGTCGCCTCGGTGGAGCACCATGACGTGTCTCGGTGCTTCACCGCGGCGGCCGCTCCTTCCAGAGATGCCGATCGCGCAGTACTGCACCGAGCGTGAGCCGGCCGCGCTGCGCAGGAGCTAATATGCAGCACGTACTGCTGCGAGAGCAGAACAACCTCGCCTACCTGAGGTTCGGCCAGTGCAGGCTGTGCACGCACTGGGACTGCGACGCCCTGCTGCGTGGTGAGGTTGACGCGGTTGCTGTGGGCGAGCGCACCATCCTGCTGGCCTCCTTGATGGGCCCCTTTGCGGCCCGCGCTACACGTTCCACCGCTAGTTGGTGTGCGCCCCCGCGCTGCACTGCAACATCCCAGAGCGACACGAGCGGCTCTGGCAGTGCTGCGCCTCTGGCGCCCTGAGTGACGAGCGGCGCGTGCTGCTCGGATGCACTGCGAGGCAGAGTTGCTAAGGACGGGCTTGCGCAAGCACCGCGATGATGTGTGCATGAGAAGAAGCCCTGCATGGTGTGGCATGCGTTTATGTTAGGAGTGCATGAGATCACACGGATGGGACTGCAAACGTTCGGCGCTCAGCAGTCTAGCTGGGGCTGTGCTGTGCATGAAGTCTATCTTTCAATTGCTCAGGTAGATTTCTTACACTGGCGCAGCCCCAGCTAGGCTGGGGTTGAGCGTCGGGCCTTTGCAATCCAACCGTGTAATCCCATGCATTTGCAGACAAAGCAGGCAACACTATGCAGGTCTCTTGCCATATGCTAACATATTCAGATTGCGCGGGTGAGAGGAAAAAAGCTGCGCACACCTGTCCCCAGCACTTTGCAGCACACTGCAATCAACCAGCATGTGCCGCTCATCACCTAGGGCGCCAGAGTCGCATCACTGACAGAGCTCACACATTGCAGGTAAGCAATGGACTAGCAAGTCACTGTAGAGCTTTCTGCGACCGGCATCCTCCTATTCTTCTGCAGGGCACAACAATGATGCCAGGTTTGGGTCGCAAGGCTGCAATGTGAAACCAAGGCCTGCTGTGTTGAAGCAAACTGTTGGGCACATTTGATGCACACTGCAACAGGCGCATGCACGTCTTCCAAGCATTTACAAAACAGCTGCGCATGTTCCGCACTGCCCTTCCAAGGGCTTCACGAAAGCTGCTAGCACCAATAGACAACATAGCAGCAAATGACAGCCGTCGGAACAGAGCTGCTGCTGGACAGCTTACACACACTACCTGCAACGCAGGTATTGGCAGTCCTCGGCACGCCTGACACCAGGCTGACCAACCTCTCACACGAGCTGCACGCCGCGCCCAGCAACCACCTCGCCCAGCACCAGGGCGTCCGGGTCGGCGGCGCGCGCGGCGGCCGCGCTGTCCCGCCCCACCACCACCAGCATGCCGATGCCCATGTTGAAGGTGCGGAACATCTCGTCCTCCGCCACGCCGCCCGCCTGCTCCAAGCAGGCCTCTTCATCAGCCGCAGGCGGCCGCGCGGGCGCACACGCTGCTGCCACGAGGGTTCCCGCACGCTGCCGTGTCCGTGCGGCGTGCTTGCCTTTTACATAGTCGCGGGGGCTGCTTGCATGCGTATTCATATTGCGCTTTGCTCTGATCTCAGAAGCACAAGGCAAGCCACAGCATAGGTGCTATACACAGCGGCAATCAGACATTCGAGCACCTGCATACTACACATGGTCACATGTGAATGCTGTCGCATCAGGGCATCTGTGCAGACGCGGCGGGTGTGACGACAGCCCCGCGGCGCAATGCGCGATCATTCCCACTGGCGTCCAGTCCACGGCCAGAGAGCAGCAACATCACGGCGTCCTGATGTGGGGCGCGCCTGCTGCAGCCAGCGGAAGAGCGGCGGCACCTCCCAGGCGTCCGTGCGGATCCTGAAGCCCAGGTCCTTGCCCTTGGGCACGATGCGCGGAATGTTCTCAGGGAACCCGCCTCCGGTGATGTGCACCACGCCCTGCGCATGCGATGAAGCGAACGTGAGGATAACTGCACGGTGGCAGGAGGCTGCCTGTGCAGGTCACATTGTTTGGCCTTCTGTCCAGGTTCCTGACAAGGCATGAAGCATGAGAGCAGGTCACAGCACTGCGTAGCTGCAAGGCTCTCTGGTTTCCGGGTCCTGCAGCGATGAGAACCTCAGCTGGATCGCACTTGTGCCGCTCTGCAGGCGGGAGCGCCGGGCCCAATGCGCACCCGCACGTCCACGCCGTCGGCGCCGATGAGTGCCAGCAGCCTGCGCACGTAGAGGGCGGTCGGCGCGAGCAGCGCGTCGCCAACGGTGCCGCCGCCGCCCCAGGGCGCCGCTGCGTCCAGGCGCGTCTGGGACACCTGGCGGCGCGTTGGACGCGGCTTCGAGGCCGCTGCAGCATGCCTAGTGGCGATGGCACCGGCGGCTCCTCGGTTGCGCAAGTCAAGACAGCTGCCCCATCTCAGACACCAGGGCGCTAGCCAGCTCCTGAGATGCACATTGCCAGAAGGAGTCTGAAAGGCTGCACGCATGTTTACTGTATTGTGCAAACATAGTTGTTATGGAGTGCAGGGTTCAGGGTGCTGGTGGCCATACCGTCCAACACAGGAGGCAGGGGAGCACCTCTAGGACCTTGCGCACGAGTGAAAAGCCATTGGAGTGGACGCCCGACGACGGGAAGCCCAGCAGCATGTCGCCCTCGGCGATCCGCGCGCCGTCGATGACCGCGTCGCGCGCCACGGCGCCCACCGCAAAGCCCGCCACGTCATACTCGCCCGCCGCATAGAAGCCCGGCATCTCCGCGGTCTGCGCAGTGTGCGCACGGCCTGCTCGTGCGCCGCACGTAAAGGGATGTGTTGCGGCACGCTTGGCACGCAGCCACCTAAGAGGGACACAGCCCTGGTGCGTGGACGCAGCACAAAGCGCAGTAAGCAGCCCCGATCGTGCTGCGTGCAACAACAAGGGCACGTCAGGCTGCTGAGTGACGTGCATAGCAAGAGCACAGGCGCCGGCGCACCTCGCCGCCCAGCAGCACGCAGTCGCTCTGCCTGCACCCCTCCACGATGCCCTTCACCACCTGCGCCCGTCCGCGGGAGCCGGTCAGCGCAGGCGACGCGCCGCAGCCGCTGCGCTGCCTGCCGCAAGCGCAGCCCGTGCGCGGCACGCGCGCCAGGGACCAGCGCATGCGCACCGCCTCCGCCTGGTCCACATCCAGCTTCCCGGTGGCAAAGTAGTCCAGGAAGAAGAGCGGCTTGGCGCCGGAGGTGATTATGTCATTCACGCTCATCGCCACCAGGTCGATGCCGATCGTGTCATGCTTGCCCAGCTCGAACGCGAGCTTGAGCTTGGTGCCCACGCCGTCCGTGCCGGCGACCAGGAAGGAGTCGCCTTGCCGGTTCAACAGGAGCGCATTCAGCTTGCGGCAGCACGTATGCTTGGTCGGAGGGCACCCACTGACAGTCACCATCTATATTTACACAGTTACCATCGCTATATTTATATACGTGCGCACCAAAGGGGACCATGCCGCTGAAGCCGCCAATGCTCGGATTGAGCTTTTGGATGCGGCGCACGAGCTCGTTGCCAGCGCTGATGTCCACGCCGGCATCTTTGTAGCTGAGGCCCTTGCCGCCGGCTGGCGCCTCTGCGCGGCACCTCAGCCGCTGGGGCCGGCATGGCTGCGCTGCGGATGCGGACGGAAGGCACACGCATCCCCGCGCTCGCAGGCTCGGCCGCAGCCATGCGTTCCCCGGCGCCTGGTTGTTGCCAATGCCAGCGGCCATGCCGTGCAACGTGCTACCTCTCCGCACACCCCATTCTGGATATTCACAGGCACCTCACAGTGCGACCAGTCCTTTGAGCACACTGACACGAACCGCTCTGATGTCTCACGCCTTGGCGCATCCAGGAGAAACAGCTCTTAAGCGCAGGCCCTCTTAGGGCTTTGCGTCATAAGAGGTGTGCATATGCGAAGGTAAGGAAAGGAGAAGTAAGAGGCCCATTCTGAGAAGCGTGCTAAAAGCTGCTTGCTTGGAGACACATAGTACAGAGGTCTGCGATGGCGCACCGCTCCGGATGTGCAGGCTCGGCGCCGCGGCTGGCAGGTTGGCCTGGCCTCGTGTTCTTTTATGCCTGTACTGCATTCAAGCTGTTTGAAGCCTGCAGTCCTGGCTTGATATTTGTGCTCGGCCCTGACCAATACATTACTGAAGCGCTTCTTGCACTAAAAGAGGTTGGCACCTGCCGCAGCAGGCTGGTCAACGCAAACGGCGAGGGCGCAGACTTGCAGGCCGCTGTGTGCTGTGTCGGCCCCCCCGGCGCCGGCTGTCAGGCCGCCCGCAACAACCGGCTCGGTGCGCGGCCCGTGCTGACCGCGGCGTGGGCAAGAGCTTGTGCTGGCAGAAGTACGAGCGAGCCAACAACTGGTACCTCTGTGTAGGCCGCCTGCTTGCCAAAGCCCGCACAGACTGCGTGTATGGAAGCCTGATAAAGCTGCAGTGCAGCAGAGCGCGCTTACAAAGGTGGGCACTGCCTTGTGTCAGGAGCAAGCAGGCTGGTGGTCCTGCACAGGTGAAGAAGGCGCAGACGTTGACGGAGAAGATTTTGGCGCGGCACAGCAACAACGCGAGCGTGGCGCCCGGCCAGAACATCTGGACCAACGTAGATAAGCTGATGACGCACGACGTGTGCGGGCCGGGCACCTTTGGCATTTTCCAGCGCGAGTTTGGCGAGAACGCACAGGTCAGCCGCCCCGCTTGCTGCCTGCAGCGACCTTGCCCGTACAGCAAGGACTGCGCTGAACGTACCTCCGTGATGGTCGCTCATGCTGTCCGCCGTGCGCCTCTGCGGCAGGTCTGGGACCCAGAGAAGATTGTCATCATACCAGACCACTACATCTTCACGTCTGACCCGCGTGCCAATCGCAATGTGGACATCCTGAGGTGTGCGTCATATCTGCGCCCTTCCGCCGCACAGGTGCTTGTCACGCGCTGCGAGCCACTGGCTGCTAAGGCAGTGTGGTGGGGCAGGGATATGGTAAAACAGTACGGCATCAAGTACTTCTACGACATCACAGACCGCAGTGACTTCCGCGCAAATCCCGACTACAAGGGCGTGTGCCACATCGCGCTGGCGCAGGAGGGCCACTGCAAGCCTGGTGCGTGCCTTGATTTGACTAGGCAGCTTCCCGCCCGAGCTGCCATTTAGTTTTACCGCCAGTGTAAGGGTGTACGAAGGGTGACGCACATCGTGTTCAGGATTGGCAGCATCGCCTGGCGCTTGTCGCTGAAATGTGTTTCCATTATTGTCGTCGCCGCCTTGCTGATCACACTGTCCTTGCTGGGCTTTATAGTGCTCATCATTAGTGTAGAACCTTGCTGAGAAGCGCGCTGAGCTGCGCCGGCCGCGTAGGCGAGGTCCTGTTCGGCACGGACTCGCACACATGCAACGCGGGTGCGTTCGGCCAGTTCGCGACGGGCGTGGGCAACACGGACGCCGGCTTCATCATGGGCACTGGCAAGCTGCTCATCAAGGTGCGGCTGTGTAAAAGCTACGACATGGGCCGGCATGGCCTGACGCAACTGCAAGAGCGCGCGCAGCGCACGAGCCGATAGCTTGTTTGCAGACGCCGTGGGCAAGGAATGCATCAATAAAGAGTTAAACGTCTGTTCCATATTAACATGGCACCAGGCTGCCACGTGAAGCGGCGGCGCGCACAAGCGTGTGCTGTGCGGCAGCGGCTGGTGCCGCGCGGGCCGCAGCTCGTCACCACGTGGCGCGTGCAGGTGCCGCCGACGCTGCGCTTCGTGTTCGAGGGCGAGCTGCCGAGCTACCTGCTGGCCAAGGACCTGATCCTGCAGGTCATCGGCGAGATCAGCGTCGCCGGCGGCACGTACAAGGCCATGGAGTTCACCGGGCCGGTCGTGGACGCGATGACCATGGAGGACCGCATGACGCTCTGCAACATGGTCGTCGAGGCCGGCGGCAAGAACGGCGCGGCCCCGCTTGTGTGCGGGCAGGGAGTGTGCAGGCGGGAGAGGGCGCACGCAATATCCAAGCGAGGCACTTGTCTCATGCTCAGGGCGCGCGCATCGCTCGGCGGCGGTCCCTCCCTGTCTGCTGTCTAGCATGGTCGTTCCCTAGCATCGGTGCAAATGCCAGCAGGCAGCGCTTGCGTCGCGTCAGAGAACCTCCGGCTGCGGAAGCCATTGCCTTGGTGCCGGCCCGCGCAGGCACCTGCCCGCCCGACCAGACGACCTTCGACTACGTGCGCGAGCGCACGTCGGAGCCCTTCGAGCCGGTGTATGCGGACGACGCCGCGTCGTACGTCCAGGAGTACCGCTTCGACGTGTCTAAGCTGCAGCCGCTGGTGGCCGCGCCGCACTCGCCCGACAACCGCAAGAACGCGGCCGAGTGCCGGGACGTGAAGATCGACCGCGTGTACATCGGGTGCGCGCCGCAGCACTGGCCTGGGCGGGCATGGCGCTTTGCACGCCTTGTGAGTGAGATCCAATAAAAAAGTTTTGACGCTGGGCTCCCTGCTAACTCAACACGCGCCTTGCCTTGAAGGTAGGTGGATGTCTGTCGCGCACTACCCACACCACAGAGCGCGCTGGCCCGCCGCGTGCCGCGGCCCAGGCCAGTGTGGGCGCGCCGAGGACGGCAAGCCTTAAGCGCCCTTGCAGTGCGCGATGGTCCACGTGCGGCACCACAACTGCGCCCACGCCAAGCCCAGACACGCGTCGAGCGACCCCTGACTCCGGCGCGCGGCCGCCAGGTCGTGCACGGCGGCAAGGCGAGGGACTTCCAGGGTGCTGGGATCAGGGTTATGTGTCAGGTGAGGCTGATCCCAGTGCGGCGCTGCCAGGTCGTGCACGGGCGGCAAGACGGAGGACTTCCAGGCGGCGGCGCGGCTGCTGCACCGCGCGGGCGGGCGCGTGGTGGTGCCCACGTTCCTGGTGCCGGCCACGCAGAAGGTCTGGGCGGACGTGTACGGCCAGCCGCTGCCCGACTGCGGCGGCCTCACCGCCGCGCAGGCGCGCCGCCTGGCCCCGGCGGTGCCGGCGGCAGGACAACCTCATATGCGTTTCGGTGAGCGGGGGCGCGTGCTGCCCGCGGCCGCCAGGCTTGCGGCGGCCGCAGACCCACGTGCGCTGGCTTGCGTGACTGGCATTCGAGGGGGTTCCACGGGACTTCAGCAGTGATCTAGTGCTTGGGAGGAGTCCGGCGTCGAGGGCGGGGAACGGCGTATGACGGGCAGGGCGCCGGGGCCGGGCAGGTGTTTGACGCAGCGGGGTGCGTGGCGCCCGCCGCGCCCAGCTGCGCGGCGTGCCTGGGCGGGCCCAAGGACACGTTCGCGCGCATGAACGAGCCGCAGGTCTGCGTGTCCACCACCAACAGGCGCGCGGCGGCCCTTGGCTTTTGACCAGCCTGCCCTGCCAAGGAAAGATTGCCATATTGTGCCATCATGCCTGCGGCCGCGCTCACGTCATAAAGGCGGTGCGCGCTCAGCACTGCACGTGCCTAACCAGTGTGAGGTGGTGTGATGACTGGTTTGCCCTCTGTCGGGGCAGCTGCAGGCGCTGTGTCAGTGTGGATAGCAGTTGTGTAGATAACAGCCGTGCCACGACAGACGACGAGTGCCTGACATCCAGGTCTTGTGACCAAGTCCGGCCGGCGAATTTGTTGCATGTGGCCCGCGCGCAGGAACTTCCCGGGCCGCATGGGCCACAAGGACGGGCAGGTGTACCTGGCATCGCCGTACACCGCGGCCGCCTCCGCGCTGGCCGGGCGCGTCGCGGACCGCGCGACTATGGCGCATAGGGGCGCGTGCTAGAGCTGCCGCCGTGGCTGCTGAGCACCGCACGGGCTTGGAGCCGGGGCATGAGCCTGGGAGTTTGCCAAACTCAGTTTGGAGCATGAGAGCATGGGCCGGGTGCGTTGCCTTGTTGTGCAACCTGTCAAAGTCCCTTTCTGGGCGGAGCAGTAGGGTTTTTGAAAGGAGAGGCTGAGTGCGCACGCCCTTGGACTTGGAGCACTGTCCACCGCGGCCCAGGTGCAAACGGTTGATACTGCTGCAGGCAGTGAGGTCATGCAGCTCGCTATGCGGCTTTGGAACAGTGCAGTGAACAAAGGCAGTGCACATGAGGTGCGGGGACGACGTAGGTCTGTGTTTTGAGCGGCCTGGTAAGTGTGTGTCTGGCCTATAGTTCGTCAGAGGTTG
>JAABUY010000934.1_pt1 | contig 43773 bp, 19 predicted proteins | sample 5560271 | NCBI WGS metagenome assembly JAABUY01 (sample SAMN10711886, study PRJNA513374) | rock metagenome | isolation source: Antarctica rocks | place: Antarctica: Victoria Land, University Valley
TGAAAAGAAGTGATCAAAAAGCACATCAGCACATAAATTTCTTATGTTGAGAGTTTTATGTGCTATTTCTAGTGTTAACCGCCATAGCCTTATAGGCTGCATGCAATGTATGAAGAATAAATAAATAAAACTAAACAGCAAATGATCTTTCTTAATTCACTGAATCTATCTCAGTTCACTAAATTATCTTTCAGTCATTCAGATATACAAAATCTTCATATTCTGAAATGTTCTTCTGAATAATCTGTTGCATAAGATTGAGATAACTGAGTAAATCATTTATAATCAGTTGTTAAGTTATTTAATGAGTACTGACTGCTGTAAAAAGAACTTTGCAGAGATCTGTAATTTCAGTTCTTTGAAAGTAGTGAACACAGAAGTTGATGTGATTCAGATAAAAGAGAAGTATATATTGCACAGTTTGCACTAATTAATCATATAAATATTACTTGTTGATCTCAGAGACTTTCATAAAGATCAGTTAGACATTAAGACTCAGCATCTCTGTGTAAAACAGAAACAGTACTGTTATTTTATACTTATAAAGACTGTCATAAAGCTGATGAACTGACTGAGCTCAATTTAACTTTTATATAATTGCTTTTTGTCTTGCTGACTTGCAGATTCATCTTTATTTTCACTTTAAATTTATTTATTTAATCAGTGCTTTCTGTAAATTCATTTACTATCTTCTTAATTGTATCTAAAGCTGTCTCTATTTCTCTATTTATGTCATTACTCTTTGTTATAGACTCTTCATCTTTGTCAGTGATCTAATTATGAAGACTGTGTCACATTTACATCTTCTTAACATTCTGCTGACAGAGACTCAAAGTGTCATTTAAATTATGTTGATTACTTATTTAATTTTTGCAGAGACTGAATTGTCAACTATTTTAAGAGATCTCTGCATTGTCTTATATTTCATGTATAGATTCAGAGATTAAACATTAAATTTCTGTTCTAAAGCAGCTATAAATGTTCTTTTATAGACTTTCATTGTTTTTTTTTAAATAATAGTTCTGCAGACATTTCAGTGACTTAATGAATAAAATAGCTGATGAAACATCATTATTTTGCAGACTTCACATCTGCAACTTATATAGCATGATTAATTAAATCACTGCTGTGTAAAGCAGTTAAGACTGCTCTGTAAATGAATCTTATATAAATGACATAACACATAAAAAAACTTTAAATATCATAATGTCTTTCTGAACTGTCTATTATACATATTCTCTTCATTTTAGTCTTATATCAATTTAAACACTCAATACTTACAATGTTGTCTCTGTCAGAATTATCTAATCATCAAAATGCATTATGTTCATCAGATTCTCACTGAGATCTCTGCAACATCTTATAAAATAAATCAGCTTATATTTATCTGATATAAATCTTACTTTATATCTTTTTGCTTATACAATGCATTAACTATAAGCTGACTTCAATCTGTGACAGTTTATCTGTACTGAGATTTTTTATATAATCAAATTTGTATTATTTACAAAGTTAAATGTCATCATCTCATCTTCTGAGCACTGAAACATTGTCAGCAGTTCTGATACAAAGAATAAAAAGAGAATTGAAGAAAATAAAAATCTTTAAGAAATTTCTGTTTTTATGAATATTTAATCATCTTCAAATTCTGAGAAGACTATTTTTGTGTGACATTTAATCAGAAAACATTCTATAACATAAATAATTTATGATAAGAACTCTGTAAATTACAAGGTGTGTAGCAATCTCTTATATAAGACATTGTTAAATATCTCACTGAGATCAAAATTAAACATTAAGATTATGTACTTTAACTTTGTCTTTTATACAGTGTTGACACAGAATGTAAGCAGCTTTAAAACAATAAAAGTAGATCTTTTTTTTCTGATTTTCATTTAATTTCATAAAAAAAGATTATGTATCTCTGTTGTCTCAGCAATTCACTCTATAATCAGCTTTTTCAGCAGCTTTATAATGATGTTCTTCAGTACAATGAACTGATAACTGCTTGACAGTAAGTAGTTTATTTTTTTATTTTTTTATAAAATTATTATAATGAATTCTCAGAAGCTCTTAGACATCATTTTGCTGATAAAGTATCTGTTAATTATTTATATAAGATCATTCTTAATGAAGAGAGTTACAGTCTTAAAAGCTTCATTTAAAATGTTGTTTAATTTTAAAATCTTATCATTTAGCAGTTTATGAATTGTCTGCTTAATCTGCTTTACAATAACTGTTAAAAAGATATTTAAATATAAAAAATGCAGATAACTCATTGTTAATGTCTCTGAGATCTGCTTGCTTCTCTTTTAAAAAGAACTTCTCTGTTAAAATTTATGTCTTAATAAAATTATCACTATTTATGTTATTCTGATCTGATCTTCACAAAAATAAGATGTGAAATAATGCTTATAATTTATCTATGCAGAGCTTACTTCATCACAATAGTCTTTATAAATTCTTCTTATAAGAATTGTTTAAGATTAAGATTGACTGTTTAATGAATTGTCATCAGTTTGTGCACTTTACATGTTGTAGTTTCTTCTTAAGTAGACTTTAAAAAGATTGATAAGATATCTTGTTGTGATTTATCTCAGTGTCATTATATCATCATCTTGCACATCTTGTGCTCACAAGAAGTTTCAAGATTCTTGATGATCACTAAGAGTTTGCTTGCACATATAAGTGAGTCTTTAAGCAGTGTTTCTCTCTTAAAGATAATAGTTTTAGTATAAGTGAGCAGTTAATTTCTGAGATAATTAACAGTATTTATAGTCTTGACTAGGCTGAGTGCGCAGGTTATACATTGACTTTGTATCTAAGTAAAGAATATAAAAAATAAATTTTATATCTTAGTTTTGTAATGTATTATTCATAAGAGTTAGAGCTAACATGATGATTTTATGTAGTTTATTATTGCATAACTAAGCTCTAAAAAATGATGCTTTAATGACTCAATTAGGTCTAGTTTTCATAGAGTTAAAAATAACTCAACTTACAGATTACTCAACTCATATCTAAAGTGCAGTGGTCTTTTCTTCAACTTAACTTAACTTTATACTTAGTTTAGTCTTGACTTAGAAACAATTAAGTAGTTTAACATTTAGTAGTATAAAATTCTTTATTGTATAGAGTGTTCTTTAGCAACACTTTAATATAAAGTTATATTCTAAAATATATAATATAACATACTTAAGAATAGCTCTGTAATCAGTTATATAATTTATTATAATTTAATTTATAAACTTTTTCTCTTCATCAATATACATTCATACAATCTTCACTTCAAACTCAGTCTGTACTTATTGTAGTTACATTTTAAACTTATTAAAGAACTAATTCTTTCTTTTAAAAAATAGTATTTATAATTTCTGCATATAGTCATTAATTAATACTGCAGTGTATAAGCTGTCTATAGAAGATGATGAATTATATAATTCTTAAAAATTAATGTATATATATTTTAATTACTTAATAATGATTTATATTTTCTTATAATATATAATCTTTATCTGTTTGTCGACTACACAGAGCTTACAGACTTTACTAAATAGTTTATATAAATCTTTTAATTTAAAATCTTCTTATTTATTTATCTTATTCTCTCTGCTTAATTTTACATCAGTATTGTCATCACTTACTATATCATCAACATTGTTTTCAATTTCAGTTATAGATGATAAATTAACTTCAGTGATAATTTAATTAATGTATTTAATTTATATAATACTTAAATATACAAGTCAACAGTGTCATAGTTGCAGTTTCTTAATGAATGTACATGAAAAGCTAAATCAATCTTATTGCTATTTATGCTCTGATGTGTTCTGTACAGTTATGAACTTATGATGATATTTTCTTTCACTATATTAAGAATAAATAAGTTTTCAATATATTATGCACTGACTATAGTGTGTTCATCTCTTATAAATGTCATTTTACTATCTTTATCTTAATAAATAACATCATTGTGTTGTATCTGTCTGAGTAATATAAAATTTAATATGTACTCAGAAACAAAAACTACATTTTATAGTAAAAAGATTTTCTGTCTTTATATAGATCTTTATATTTTCTCACTTTATTGCTGTTATCATTTCTCTGTTTATAGCTTTAAACTTCTTATAATATGAATTAATAATAGTGAAAAGATCTTAACAATTTATAATGTATGTAAATGCTTCAGAGTCAATATATTAATTATATAAATTATTTTAAGTGCTAAGCAGTGTGTTAAGTTGTTTCTTGTTATGTATTAATGACTTTAAATTACTATCTTCATTACTATTGTATTTAGTCATCTTCTGCACTTTATACTTTGACTTTTGATCTGCATTATAACTAATAGTGTCTCATTACTTCATTAAGTCATTTATACAATACTTTAATTTAATATAATCACACACTATGTACTCTAACTCTCTGCAGTTATAGCAGTTCAGTTCTTTTGTAAACTGTTTGAATTCTTATACAGTGAAGATTTAATTAAACTTAATATTAACTTCTTAATTCACTTTAATTTATACTTCTTTAAAGATTAAGATCTGTCAAGCATTTGTTATTGTTATTTCTTTTTAATTTAATAAGTAATTCTTTCAGACATCATACTTGTCTGATAGACTTTCAAGTAATGTAATTAAGACTAGATTATTTTATACATCTTATTCAATAGAGATGACAGTCTTAATCTTCTTTACTAGACTGATTACCTCATTAAATTGTGTATTAACAAACTTCTTATGTTAGGATTGTATGTGTGTAAGAAGCTGAATTCTAGCTATGATGAGAATATCATACTATATATATATAAGTCTCATGATCAGACAAGTAAAGTCAAAGCAATAGTCTTTGTATGAGGCATTTAGTTATGTTGTGAATAAGTAGAAGCAATGACCTTGTTGAAAAGACAGCAAGCATACAAGCAAGATAAGATGATTAAGAATCTTAAATAAATGAATTGTGACAATCTATCTGCAACAAAGAAACAAGACAGCAATCTTACTATTAACTTGTTGTTCTTCTGCATGAACTCTTCACCTTAAGTGTAGTCTTCATTATATCAATATGAGATAAAAACATCTCATCATACTTCTTCATCAGATTCATCACATTGTCTAACTTCTGCATCACTAGTTATGTATTGTATTCAGACTCATATTTCTTTCAATGTGCAAGGTACTATGTCATTAATGTAGCATTTTAATCTTATTAAATGATTCATTAATTAAGCAGATATTCTAGCTTAAAGAACTTTCACTCATTGATATTCTCTTCAACAAATACTGTTGAAGACTCATCTGTATGTAAGCAGTTATAAGAGTTGTTTTTGAATGAAAAGCAAGACTTAAGTTGAGCTACAGTGAAGACTGAATGAATGTATTAATGAAATGAAATATTAAGCTTATAAACTAATTAGTTTATTCTGTTGATGATTTAAAAGAATTTAACATACTGTTGTTTTAACTTCTTATTAGTTATGACTAATATGAAGTATTCATGATGAAGTCATAATAATGCATAGTTGTCAACTCTCATAGCTAAAGACTGATGCTTTTGATCATAGTGATATTTAATGTTTATTTTGACAAAGTCTATAGCATTAACAATCTCAATTTGTGCAAATAATATGAGTAGAATGTGTCTGATGTCAGAGATGACAATGAAATTGAGAATGACAGTGATGTTTAAGCTAAAATCATATATAATTTTGTTGAATATTTTGCTGATGACATTCTTGCTATTATTCAAGTTAAATTGTATGAACAGCAGACTTTTAAGCTATTCTGTTGTTTTTGTTATGATGTTCAGATAGAAATGTAAAGTTATTTTGACTATTTAATTTATACATTCACTTTGTTTATTGACCTGAGAATGATATGCTGCTGTGTAAAGAAGATTTACATCTAGATACTTAAATAGAGTCTTTCATAACTCTAACAGAAACTTTGAATTGCAGTTAGAAACAATAGTCTTAGATAAATCTCAATCTATAAGATATAGATGATGTAAAAGACTATTGACTCACTGCTGCATTAAATAGATGACTTGCTCTGAAATTAAGATGATTTGTTTACTGAATTTGTCTGTGACTGAAAGAAGACAATCAAATTCTTTAGATTTAGATGAGAATAAAGTTAAAATGAAGTCTATAATGAGAGTGTAAAACAGAATTGATAATGACTGAATTGACTGCAATGAGTTATAAAACTTATAACAATGTACCTGAAAGACAAGACATTCTGAACAGTGTGTTAAATAATTCTTCAGGTGTTTAGAGACTCTTTTAAGATAAAAGACTGACTATAGTCTCTTTATGCATCACTGAAAGTCAGAATGCTCATTGTGTGTATGTATTATGTGAAAGATGATCTTATGAAGTGTGTGTAAAACAACTAGCTGTCACAGTTTGAATGTGTGATCTAATGTGAATAGACTATGATGTTATATGATGTTATTACTTTCTCACTTAAACAGCAAAATAATAATGTACTCATCACTCTTATTCTTATCAAGAACATCAATACTCTTATTCTTATTGAGAACATCAATGATATAATGTCATGTCAAGTCTTCATCATAGTCTTCAACAAGATGTTTTCAGAATTCATCTGACATTTCAGTGTATATCTTAATAAACAAAACATGTAGCTTGTCTTTCTTCATATTAGTTTCTGATGACATGATCAAGACTAAGCATGATAAGACATCTGAGACAATATGCTGTTTGTTATACTTATGATGAACATTTAAATTGAAGTGTTGAAGGTATTTGCTTGCTCACACAAGGTAAAGGTTTTGCTTTTTGATTAACATTGTCAATAAGAAGATTTGTTTCACAATTCTCATGTTTGCTTTATGATTCATATAAATAATAGTGACTAGATTTAATGACTTAATAAGATGTCTGACTTTTCAAATTACTTAAATCATATCAGCTAGCTTAAGCTCAGTGAGTCAATAATGTATTTCAGCTGATTTAAGAAGTCTACTTAGAAACATAATAGACTGAATTAAGAACTTTAATGAGAAGATCTTTGTCTTTAATGCATCTTTCTTGATATGAGCCTCTTTCTTAATGTGATATATCATTACTCTGAAGTCAAATAATTTAAATACATTCAGATCAATATAAAGCTGTTTGACTGAATTAAAATGAACAAGATAGATAGACTTGAATAGTAGTGACTGTAGTGTTTCAAAACTTGCTATTTTGACTAAACTTGACTTCATAAGACTGATTCTTGTAACATATGACTTATGTGAATTTTCTGCCTTAGACACAGATTTCAACAAGATTGTCTTTCTCTTCTAAAGAGACTTGATGACAGCAGTATAGTGTAATACAAACTGTCATAGTCAGTCAGTTAGTTCAAGATAGGTTTTCAGCTTTTTCAGAGTATATAAAAATGTTAAATAAGAAATTGCTTTTAGCTTCTCTTCATCAGTAATTAGTTCAAACAAATTAACTTTTTGATTTAATAACTGAACAGTAAAGTACTTTAAGAAGGCTTTACTGAGCTTAATGAATATGTTCTTCTTGACAAATAGACTGAATATGATGTTCAGATAATGAAGATATTTCTTTAAGATTTTAAAGTAAATAATGATGTCATTCACATAGATGTGTACAAATTCTCAGTATAAATGAAGCAGTTAATCAATTTGTCTTTGTACATAGATGAAAGAATTCTTACATCTCATTATTGTCACATTGAATGACTTCTGACCTTAATGACTTATCATTATAAGTTTGTGTCTGTTGTCTGAATGTACACATCACTAATAGAAAAAGAATGCATAATTCATTACACTGATATAGAATGCATTCTTGACTGTGACAGTAATATCAGCTTGTAGAGATAATGAGTAGGCATTTGATATAGTGACTGCATTAAGATCATGAATATTCATCATAACTTGACTCTTATACTCATTATTTTTAAGATTTTTCACATCACAAAGACTGAATAGCTAAACAGTGTTTTCTGTACTATTCAAACAATGCAGTTCTGTCTTTATAACTCATTAAAAGTCTTATTCACTACTTTATAATCTCTTAAGTCTAATGAATATATACTCTGACTCATTTAAAGACCTTGTTGTTTCAGTTTAATTTAAGTAATATTCACATTCAGTTATTCATAGATAAATTCTGTTGAGAAGTGATGTTCTAGCTGCTTCTATGAAGTGAAGTAGAACTAGTATCAGAGACTAAGTGAAGACTTTATTTACATTAACTGCAGTCAACATTCTTTCTACTTCTTCTGCAACTCTCTCGATCAAGATGTGCTCATAGACAACACAATTTAGAAATTTCACTAAATGACATAGTATAGCATGAATATCTACTTTCTTTCAATAAATTATGAGCTCAGATTAGCAAGAAGCTTCTCAGAGAAAGTGCATACTTTTAATGTGATGATAGCTGAATATATTGACTTTTAAGATTTACAAAAGATTTATAATAAATTCAGCTTTAGCAGAATCAGCACACTGACAGCAGCTGTGTATATCAATTATTGAGATTTACAGTCAATTTAATTTTAGCAGTATCACTGACTATTGAGATTTATAATAAATCTGACTTTAGCAGAATCAGTATTTTGCAGCAGTTGAGTATATTTAATTTGAAAGATTCATAAAGAATTAATCTCAACAAAAATCAGCATTTACAGTTGCTCAGAAAGTACTGTTCTTTAGCAGCTTAATATGAGTCATTAAGATGAATAAATATTATTATCTTACAGAATAAGAGACATAAAAGCTTTCTATTTATTTTATTTATATTATCTTTAATATATACATTGTTATTTTACTTTATTCACTTCTTATACTATGTATCAACTATTGTCATCATGAACTTCAACAACTTCTTTATAAAGCAACAACTCATCTCAATTTTCATTTGCAAGAACTGCAATCAATGATTCATTCTTATAAGAAAATAATTGATAGAAGAAGATCTATAAAATATTGTTAAAATCTTAATAATTAACATATTAATTAGTGAATTCTCAGACTCATTTTCTCTCAGCAGTCTTGATTTTAGAAGTTAGAAAATTGATGTAAAGATTTTATATTAATTTATTATTTACATAAATGTAGATGATTAAGAATATTTAATGAACAAAATCAGTGCAAAGAATGTTTGAAATGTGCTAAAGTTTAAGTATAAAAAGAAGCTGCAGATGACTGAGAAACAATATTTAACAGAGTTTGTTGAGTATAGAATATCAGAGAATATATTTATTAAAGAAGTATAAATTTATTTGAGTAAATTCAGTAAAAAGATTGCTGCAACTCAGTTTAATATGATTGAGTTGTTTAAATCAGAATAATGATTTTAGATGCTGCTTTAAGTGCTATTAATTAAGTATATTGTAATTTACAATGTCATTGATGCTCAAAATAATTCAGACATCAAGAGAGATTTATAAAAGCTTTAAAAGAAAGAGATACAACTTAAGACTGATAAGACTGTTATTGTCTTGTAAACAGATAAATAGAAAGAAGATTAATGTTTAATGAATTAAAATTGTAATTTATTGAATTATTGCACAGTTAATATTAAGTAACATTATTGCAGATCATTCAGCTTAAATAATGATTATTTTTCTTATTACTTTATTAAGTACTTTCTTTGCAATGACTTTCACTTTATTAAAGATTGTGAATTTCTTTCTAATGTTAAGCAAGATACTTAAAAGAAGATAAGCAGATTAACTGCAGTTAAGCTGTACAGATTGACTGCAGTTAAGTTGTATTAAAAATTAATTTATAAAGAAAAAGAAAAGAGACACAAAGTCTTTAATGTAGAAGTCAATAACAATAATGATGATGATTTCTTCTTTAAATTTAAAGAGAAAGAGAAAGTTAATAATGAAATTGCTGCTCTGTTTAAAAAGACTATCAGTAAGATGTTTAAATTTAAATAAGTTACAGACTTTAAATTCTTCTCATACATAACTGATTAACTTCAATTCTTTAATGATCTTCTTATATGAATGAGATAACAATAAAGTAAAATTAAAAAAAGACATTTATACTCTTATTATTGTGAAGTAATCATTATACAAATTAAGTCAGAAAATTCTGTAAGACTGAGTTCAACACTTTACATATTTAAACTTAAGATCAATCTTCTGTCAAGAAAGTGAATATGCAAAATGAAACTGCATAGAAGCTTTAATCAACACTGTCTTTAAATGTATAATAAGCACAGCAAAACTATAATAGAAGCATCAGACTGAGACAGAGTCTATATAATTAAATATATTGTAAAAAGTCTTAATGAATTTGCTTTAATATCTGCAATATACACATTACATTCAGAGATTATCTTCTCTATTATTACTTCAGATGCAAGTCTGCATATTTAGATCTATGAACATAATCTTATGACTGACTTCTTAAATGTTGACATTGCATCATTAAATGAAAAGATCAAGACTTACAGACTTTGATATTAATAATTTGCTCATCTTAATTTTGTAAAGTTGCATAATCTTTACAAGATGACAATTCTTAAAAAGTTAATTCTCATCATTGAGAACAACAAGAATGTATATGAGATTTATGCTTTAATTAAGTTTATTAATAAGTAAAATTATACTGTAAATAAAAAAAAGATTAACATTCTTGTTCTTATCTTCATTGACATATACAGCTCATTATTCTTATCATTTAATGAATATTAATACTTTCTGAAGATAGTAGATAATCATTTCTGAAAGATATAAACAATACTGCTAAAGCAATGTAATGAAATCTTATAAACACTGTAAAAATGATAATTAAAAACTGAATTTCAGATCAGTGCAAAGATTTTTGCTGTATAAAGCAATAATAAAATGAAGTTAAAGTTCACTTTAAATAACTGATGCAAATCTCTTAACATTACACTGCAATACATGATGCTCTACATATTAATTCAGAATGACATTATCAAAAGAGCTATCTGAATCACTGAGAACTCAGTACACATCATAATTAAAAAGATATAACTGTCAATAAAGTTTTAAGTGTAGACAGCATAGACAGATATTTATCTTTATAATTAAACAGTAATTAATTTCTTAATTAATGATAAATAAATAACTTTCAAGAAAGCTTTCACTGATGTGAAGTTATTCATTAATTACATTTATATATAAAAATGTAAATGCTACAGCTATATTGATCTTAAGTTACTATCTAAAGACAGACACAACAAATTCATGAATTAAGAATGAATAAGAGTTTTTATAAGCTATATTGAGAAAATCATAAAGCAGTATTAGCTTTAAGCTTTAGATCTTAAGTGCATCATTAAAAATTATGCTGTAAAGTTTGCTAAAAGTAAAAAGAAAGACACTGTTGATCTTAAATTGCAACAGTAAACATTAAATGTTTTTTTGAATAGAAGATTTATTGAATATTTATAAAAGAAGTTAATCATTATAAAGATTATAGCTTCAGATTAAACATTTATGACTTAAAACAGTAAAATGCAGTCTGACTTAATTACAGTTAAGATTAATAAATCTTAAGATAAACAACATGAGATCAAGTTGACTGCAGTTAATCTAAATAAATTATTAAATAAAAAGATCAACACTAATTAAGTTAAGACAGTGACACTTAAAGAAGTCAGAATCTTTCTGTGTGTTAAGATCTTAAAATAAAAGAGAGATAATGATGACAATGATTAAGATGTGAATGAGCTTTTAATTAAAATATTAAGAATTATACTGACACTTACAGCATTTTTTACAGACAAAGAAGACTTTATAATTAAATCTGACATTTTAATGTCTGTCATCTATGCTGAAGCAGTGAAAGACTCAATCTGAGAAGAAATGTAAAAGAATATTATTTATGTAGAGTTGACAGTTTTGATAATAAATGAAATATAAGAAGAAACTGTATCATTAAGAAGAATCAACATTGTAATCAGTAAATAAATCTTTAAACTTAAGTTAAACATTAATGAATTCTTAAACAAGCTTAAGACAAGACTTATGACAAGAGACTTTTCATAAACATATAATGTTAATTATAAAAATATTTTTATTCTCATTATTAAGTTTAACACTCTGTGAGTCTTTCTGACTATCATTGCACTTAAGAATTTAAAGTATCATTAAGTAAATGTCAATAATGTTTTTATGAAATTCTTTCTAAAAAAAACAATCTATATAACATTTTTTTTTAAAGTCAATATTGCATCTAATTATGTTCTACACATACTGCACAGCCTTTATGATCTTAAGCAAGCTGCATAAAACTGACATAAATGATGTATCATTAAACTACTTAAATTAAATTTTCATTAAAGCAAGACTGATTTCTATTTTCTTCTTCACAGCATCAAAAGAATTATGCTGCTTCTTTATATAAATAATATTATTGTAACTTCAGCAAATCTATTATATATTCTTTGATTTAAGTAAGCTCTTATGAACATGTTCAAAGTTAAGAACTTAAGAAAGATATAGAAAATTCTTAACATTTAAATTATATATAATTGCAAAATAAGAACTCTGTATCTGAATCAGACTCATTATGTAAATAAGATATTAAAGAATCTTTATATGTAATTTAATAAGCACAGAGTCATCAGCATTTTATTTAATAAATATGACACTCTTTGCTCTGTTAACTTAACTGATTAAAGAATAGATTAAAGACAGTATTAATAGATAATTAAAAATTTAATGTATATGACAATTCATATTTAATTAAACATTATCTTCATATTAAATTGATTAAGTCAATATCTCAATGATTCTGCAGAGCATCATGAATACATATTTAAGAAATTATTGTAATATATAAGATTAATCATCAATTTCAGCATCATATACAGCTTTAATGAAAGTTAAGTAATGCTTAAATACTCTGACTTTAATTATGCTTCAGACAAGCAAAATTAAAAATTAATTTTAGAACACATTTATATGCTTAAAAATGAATTAATGTTGTAAATAAGTTAAAAACAGAAGTCTGTTGTCATTTTAATTATTAAGATCAAATACATAACTATGTCAATGTGCACAAAGACTGAGATCTGACTTGAATAGATGTTAAGAAATATAAGTATAAATAAATATTTTAAAGTTAATTTATACTGTGTAAGTATTCAAAAGAATGAAGTTCATTGAGTATCTTTACTTATTTAGTTTAAAGAAGATAATTAAGCTGTCTTAATCTTAATTAAGAATGTATATATACATAAGTAATTAAAGTACATTAATATCTTTTATTACAACATCTGCAATCTGCATAAATACAATCAGATTCAGATAGACTTTATGTTCAGTTAAAAAACAATTATTAATGAACTTATTAAGTCTCTGTCTAGACAGATCTTTAAGTGATTCATTGAATTTATAAAATTTACTGTTAATAATTAATTAAATTCTTAAATGATTTATTGAACTCTTAATGATGCATTTAGTCATCTGATGTTTATCATCAGTGAGAGTCAATAGATGCAGTCTTATTAAGTGAAAATGTTAAGAAATGATGTTTTAATTATTTCTATAAAGTAAAATAGAATTAATGTCAAAAACTAAGTAAAAACTTTATTTACATTAACTGCAGTCAACATTCTTTTTACTTCTTCTGCAACTCTCTTAATCAAGATGTACTCATAGACAACATAGTTTAAAGATTTCACTAGATAACATAGTATAGCATAAGTATTTACTTTCTTTCAATAAATTCACAAATTTTTAAAAGTCTTTTCACACAGCAGAAAAGCAATCTATCATATTTATTGAAAGAAATGAATATTCATGCTATACTATGTTGTCTAGTGAAATTTCTAAACTATATTGTCTATGAGCATATCTTGATTAAGAGAGTTACAGAAGAAGTAAAAAGAACATTAATTGCAATTAATGTAAATAAAGTCTTTACTTAATCTCTAACATTAATTCTATCTTACTTTATAGAAACAGCTAGAACATCATTTCTTAACATTTTTACTTGATGAGACTGCATTTATTGACTCTCACTGACAACAAACATTAAATAATTAAACACATCATTAAGAGTTCAACAAATCATTTAAGAGTTTAATTAATCATTAATAATGAGTTTATAAATTTAATAAATTGCTTAAAGATTTGTTTAAACAGAAACTTAATAAGTTCATCAGCAATTATCTTTTAATTGAGTATAAAGTCTATCTGAATCTGATTGTGCTTATGCAGATCATAAATGTTGTAATAGAAGACATCAATGTGCTTTAATTATTTATGTATATATATATTTTTAATTAAGATCAAAATAACTTAATTATCTTCTTTAAGCTGAATAAATAAAGATACTTAATGAGCTTTGTTCTTTTAAATGTTTATGCAGTATAAATTAATTTTAAGATATTTGCTTATATTTATGTCTCTTAACATCTGTTTAAGTCAGATCTCAGTCTTTGCATATATTGACATAATTATATATTTAATCTCAATAATTAAGATAACAATAAACTTTTATTTTTAACTTATTTATAATACTGATTCATCTTTAAGCATATAAACACACTTTAGAATTGATTTTCAATTCTGTTTATTTAAAGCATAGTTGAAGTCAGAGTATTTAAGCATTGCTTGACTCTTATTAAAACTGTATATAATGTTAAAATTAATGATTAATTTTATGTATTACAGTAATTTCTTAAGTGTGTATTCATGATGCTTTGCAGAATTGCTGAGATATTAATTTAATCAATTTAGTATGAAGATGATGTCTAATTAAATATGAATTATCATATACATTAAACTTTTAATTATCTGTTAATACTGTCTTTAATCTATTCTTTAATCAGTTAAGTTAACAGAGCAAAGAGTGTCATATTTATTAAATAAAATGCTGATGACTCTGTGCTTATCAAATTATATATAAAGATTCTTTAATATCTTATTTACATAATGAGTCTGATTCAGATGCAGAGTTCTCATTTTGTAATTATATATAATTTAAATATTAAGAATTTTCTGTATCTTTCTTAAGTTCTTAATTTTAAACATATTCACAAGAGCTTGCTTAAATCAGAAAATATATAGCAGATTTGCTGAAGTTACAATAATATTGTTTATATAAAGAAGCAGCATAATTCTTTTAATGCTGTGAAGAAGAAGACAGAGATCAGTTTTATTTTAATGAAAACTTAATTTAAGTAGTTTAATGACATATTGTTCATATCAGTTTTATGTGACTTACTTAAGATCATAAAGGCTGTGCAGTATGTGCAGAATATAATTAGATGTGATATTGATTTCAAAAAAAAATGTTATATAGATTATTTTCTTCAAAAAGAATTTCATAAAGATGTTATTAATATTTACTTGATGACACTCTAGATTTTTAAGTGCAATAATAGTTAGAAAGATTCACAGAGTATTAAACTTAATAATGAGAATAAAGATGTTTTTATAGTCAATATTATATATTTATGAGAAGTCTTTTGTCACAAGTCTTATCTTAAGCTTATTTAAGAATTTGTTGATGTTCAGCTTAAATTTAAAGATTCATTTACTGATTACAATGTTAACTCTTCTTGATGACACAGTCTCTTCTTATATTTCATTTATTGTTAAGACTGTCAGCTCTATATAAATAATGTTCTTTTACATTTCTTCTCAGATTGAATCTCTCACTGCTTCAGCATAGATAACAGATATTGAAATATTAAACTTAATTATAAAGTCTTCTTTATCTACAGAGAACATCACAAGTACTAGTATAATTCTTAATATTTTAATTAAGAACTCATTCACATCTTAATTATTGTTGTCATCATTTCTCTTTTATTTTGAGATCTCAACACACAGAAAGGTTCTGACTTCTTTAAATATCATTATTTTAACTTAATTAATGTTAATCTTTTCATTTAATAACTCATCTAGATTAACTGCAGTCAACTTAATCTTATATTGTTTATCTTAAGACTTATCAGTCTTAATCATAATTAAGTTAAACTGCATCTTACTGTTTTAAATCATAAATGTCTGATCTAAAGCTGTGATCTTCACAATAATCAATTTCTTTCATAAATGTTTAACAGATCTTCTATTCAGAAAAACATTTAATATTTATTGTTACAGTTTAAGATTAACAGTGTCTTTCTTCTCACTTTTAGCAAATTTCACAGCATAATTCTTAATGATACACTTAAGATCTAAAGCTTAAAGCTAATACTGCTTTGTGATTTCTTCAATGTAGCTTATAAAGACTCTTACTTATTCTTAATTTATGAATTTGTTGTATCTGTCTTCAGATAATAACTTGAGATTAATGTAACTGTAGTACTTGCATTTTTATATATAAATGTAATTGATGAATGATTTTACATTGATGAAAGCTTTTTTAAGAATTATTTACTTATCATTAATTAAGAAGTCAATTATTATTTAATTATAAAGATAGACATCTGTCTGTACTGTTTGCACTTAGAACTTTATTGATAGTTGTGTCTTTTTAATTATAATGTGCACTGAGTTCTCAGTGATTTAGATAATTCTTTTGACAATGTCATTTTGAATTGATATGTAAAGCATTATGTATTGTAATGTAATGTTAAGAGACTTACATCAGTCATTTAAAGTGAACTTTAACTTTATTTCATTGTCACTTTATACAGCAAGAATCTTTGCATCAATCTAAAGTTCAGTCTTCAGTCATCATTCTTACAGTGTCTGTAAGATCTCATTACATTGCTTTAGCAGTATCATTTACATCTTTTAAAAATGATTATCTATTATCTTCAAAAAATACTGATATTCACTGAATAACAAGAATAATGAGCTGCATATGTCAATGAAGATAAGAATAAGAATGTTAATCTTTTTTTTGTTTATAGTGTGATCTTATTTATTGATGAACTTAATTAGAGCATAAATCTCACACATGTTCTTGTTGTTCTCAATGATAAGAATTGACTTTTCAAGAGTTATTATCTTGTGAAAATTATGCAACTTCATAAAATTAAAATGAGCAAATTGTCAATGTCAAAGTCTGTAAGTCTTGATCTTTTCATTTAATGATGCAATGTTGATATTTAAGAAGTCAGTCATAAGATCATGCTTATGAGTCTGAACATATGAGCTTGTATTTAAAGCAATAATAGAAAAGACAGTCTCTGAATGTAATATATACACTACAGATATTAAAGTAAATTTATTAAGACTCTTTACAATATACTTAATTATATAGACTTTATCTTACTCTGATGCTTCTATTATAGTTTTGCTGTGCTTATTACACATTTAAAGACAGTGTTAATTAAAGCTTTTATGCAGTTTCATTTTGCATATTTACTTTCTTAATAGAAGATTAATCTCAAGTTTAAACACATAAAGTGTTGAACTCAGTCTTACAGAATTTTCTGATCTGACTTGTATAATAATCACTTTATAATAATGAGAGTATAAATGTCTCTTCTTAACTTTAATTTGCTGACATCTCATTCATATAAGAAAGTCACTGAAGAGTTGAAGTTAATTAATTATATATAAGAAAAATTTAAAGTCTGCAATTCATTCAGATTTAAGCACTTTACTGACAGTCTTCTTGAATAAAGCAGTAATTTCATCATTAACTTTCTCTTTCTCTTTAGATTCAGAGAAGAAATCATCATTATTGTTATTATTAATTTCTGCATTAAAAACTTTGTGTTTCTTTTCTTTTTCTTTGTAAACTGACTTCTGATATAACTTAACTGCAGTTAATCTGTACAGCTTAATTATAATTGATTTATTTGTCTTCTTTTAAATATTTTGCTTAACATCAGAAAGAAATTCACAATCTTTAATGAAGTGAGAATTGTTGCAAAGAAAGCATTTAATAAAGCAATAAGAAAAATAATCACTGTTTAAGCTGAATGATCTGCAATAATGTTGCTTAATATTAACTGTGTAATGATTCAATGAACTGCAATTTTAATTCATTAAATATTAATCTCTCTTCTATTTATCTATTCATAAGACAATGACAGTCTCATCAGTCTTAAACTATATCTCTTTTTTCTAAAGCTTTTATAGATCTCTCTTAATGTCTAAATTGTTCTGAATGTCAATGACATTGCAGATCACAACATACTTAACTGATAACACTTAAAGCAATGCTTAAAACTGTTATTCTAATTTGAACAATCTAATCATATCAGACTGAGTTGCAGCAATCTTTTTACTGAATTTATTTAGATAAATTTATATTTCTTTAATAAATACATTCTTTAACATTCTATATTCAATAAACTCTGTCAAATATTGTTTCTCAGTCATCTGCAGCTTCTTTTTGTACTTAAACTTTAATGTATCTTAAACATTCTTTATACTAATTTTATTCATCAAATATTCTTGATTATCTGCATTCATGCAGATAATAAATTAATATAAGATCTTTATATCAATTTTCTGATTTTTAAAGCTGAGACTGCTGAGAAGAAATGAATCTAAAAATTTACTGATCAGTATGTTGACTATTAAGACTTCAACAACATTTTATAGATCTTTTTTTATCAATCATCTTTTTATAAAAGTAAATCATTAATTGCAGTTCTTGTGAGTAAGAATTGAGATGAGTTGTTATTTTATAAAGAAGTTGTTGAAGTTTATGATAACAATAGTTGGCATGTAGTATAAGAAGTGAATAAAGTAAAATAATGATGTATATATTGAAGATAATATAAGTAAAATAAATAGAAAGCTTTTATATCTTTTATTTTGTGAGATAATAATGCTTATTCATCTCAATAACTTATATTAAGCTACTAAAGAACAGTGCTCTCTGAGTAACTGTAAATGCTGATTTTTGTTAAAATTAATTCTCTATAAATCTTTTAAGTTAAACATACTCAGCTACTGCAGAATACTGATTCTGCTAAAGCTGAATTTATTATAAATTTTAATAATCAGTGATACTGCTAAAGCTGAATTGACTGTGAATCTCAATAACTGATGTACACAGCTGTCATCAATGTGCTGATTCTGTTAAAGTTAGATTTATCACAAATCTCAATAATTAGTAATACTGCTAAAGCTGAATTGACTGTGAATCTTAAAAGTCAACATACTCAGCTATCATTACATTAAAAGTATACACTTTCTCTGAAAAGCTTCTTGCTAATTTGAGCTCATAATTTATTGAAAGAAATGAATACTCATGCTATACTATATCATTTAGTGAAATCTCTAAACTATGTTGTCTATGAGCATATCTTGATCAAGAAAGTTACAGAAGAAGTAAAAAGAACATTAACTGCAGTCAATGTGAATAGAGTCTTTATTTAGTCTCTGACACTAGTTCTATCTTACTTTATAGAAGCAGCTAGAACATCACTTCTCAACAATATTAGCTAAAAATGTAGTTGTTGTAGAGTTCTTGTACACTGTAACACTGATAGAAAGAGTTGTCTTTATTGATTTAAATGTGTTCAGTTTAAGCTCAGATTTTGAGCTTAAATCTTTATACTTATATAAGAGTTTGAGTACTGCTGCTGTCATGATGACATGACATAGTCAGTGTAGTTAGTCAGCTTTATAAGTAGCTAAACTTCATCTGATCACTAAATTACATGTAGACTCATCAGTAATGATGTAATAGCAATCTTCATAGTTTAATTTAATAAGATGTTCTAGTCTCTAATTGTGCCTTATGCTGATAGGTTAATTCATCTCATTTTAAGTTATTATAATGAAAACACTGAAATCAATCATATAAGCAAATAGAGTCAATCTTAAGTCTTTAGACTTAAACAAGAAATTCTGTTCTGACAAGTGTCTGACATGATGTATTTGAATAGGCTGTTTGATATGTAATGATATGACAAGATTGACTTTGACATGTATGATACATTGAGTAGAACTGCTTTGTGAATGAACTTCAATCAGTATAATAATCTTTTAATATATATTAATGATGACTTGTTTCTTTAAGATAATAATGTCAATTTGCTCAGACCTCATAATATTTATTCTGACTAGCATCTTAACTTTGAGATCATCAACAAGATAAGTCTTTCATGTAATCACTGCTTCAATGTCTGTACTCACTAAATGTATAAGTACTATGACATACTTGCTAGTCATATGCTTGTCAAAGTTAATTTCTTATATTGATATAGACATAGTCATCATACAAATTTCTATTTTGTCTTTACAATAAGATTTAGAGAAGATTTAATTAAACAGAGTGACTGAACATTCAGTATTTAGATAAATAAGCTTGATGATAGTCTTATCTGACAGATAAGCATTGACAATGACATAATGTTAGTTTTAAAATTCTCAGTCTGTTTTAATGTCTTTGACAGCAGTGCTTGTTGACACAATCTTTAATAATTTGCTTAAGAGCTTTGCTAGTATGATCATTGATTTCAGACCTTTATCAGTGAAATAATGAGTAATTTTGATTTTAGAATGAAGATAGTGAAATAGTGTGTTTCTAGAGTTGAAGATTTGATAACAATTGTAACATTGAATCATAACAATAGTCATGAAATTAATCTTAAGTTCTTCTTCTTTCTGATTGTAGTCTTCAACATCATAGTAGTTCACATTCTAGTTCATTACATGATAGTCAGATTCATATAATTTATACTTCTTCATTTTAAAAGAATTCTCTATTCTCTCATTGTTAATGTTCTTATCATTCTTCTGCTCTTCTGCCACATAGACTTTAGATTTGTTCTTATTGTATTTCTTCTTAAATCTGTCTTTATTATTTTGTTCACTGTACACATTTAACTGACTGTTCAGTGACACAGCTATTGTCAGAGATCTCTGATAAGATAGTTGTTTTTAACTGTAAGATTAATCTTGACCTTGAGAATCTTACTAATATTGAGAATTTGATTGTTAATTTAAATACTGAGAAGTAGACTGATTAGCTAATTAATACTGTGAATTGAATGATCAATAGTTTGATTTAAAACCTTGATTATGAAAATAAAATTAATTAAAAGATTAATACTCACTGTGTTGTAATCTATTCAGCTAATTATATTGACTTGTTTGTATCACTTAACTGAGCTAATTAATCAAATTTGATGCTGTCAAAGCATGATGACATTTCTGAGTCATTTTGCCTCAGATGCTTGTCTTCAAATCAAGTAATTTAAGAAATTAAGTCATAGTTGTAGCAGGCTGAGGTTTTGGCACATGCATATGAAACTTATGATCTAAATTATTTCACACTACAATCAGTTAATTATATACTAATATTATCTTAATCATCTTAACATGACAAAATAGCTTCTGAACAAAGACACAAAACAATTTATCTTTATAAACATCAGTTATGATGTACTTATTGTTCTAAATGTTCTGTAAAGTCACTGAGACTCTTTCTTTAAACTGTTTAATGAAAATAATATATCACTAATCTAAGTCAACATTGTCTAGAAGATCTCATTTTATGTTAATGAGTTCAATAATATGTCATAACAAGACTGTTTCACATAAGCAGACTAATATTACCACACATAAGGCTTCTGATTCTTTAATTAAGACAAGAATATAAAGACAATTCATAAAGATAAAAACATCTTAATAGTAAATATGTCAACTGAAACTGTCTATAAGGTCTGCTTTAAGTTCATAATCATTAAATTCGGAGTTAAAGTAGTCAATATTGTCTGATTTTTACATCATTAATGCTCATGATTTAGATGTCAAAGTATTATTATTGTTATTGTTATTAGATGACTGTCTGTTTTCTTTATTGTCTTCATTGTCTCAATTCAGATTTTGTATGAGGTCAATAAGCAATTTTCATTGTTAATGTATGAAACTAAAGTCTTGATAGCTCTGATTAACATTATCATTGTGATTATTCATCATACTGATATAATATTCATTATAAGATATGTTCTTTGTCATATTAGTATGAGCAGATGAAGCTGACATATTGTTATTATCTTAATATTCTGAATTAAACTGATTTGACTTAATCTGATTAACTAATTCTAACAAAGCTATGTTGAAGTTATTTAAGTTTAATAAGAAAGTTAACACAAAGCAGTGAAGACTGTTGAATAACTGAAATGAATCAATAGATAAACAGTCAACATTAGTCTTTAATGTTGTAGATATCTTTTCTTTATCTTTCTTGCCTTAAGTTCTGATAGAGACACTGATGAAGAGATTAGAATTAGGTGAAACTGTTTTAAACATATGATGTAGACTATAATGAGTGTATCATTGAGGCTTATGAGATTATAATAATCTAATAGTATACTTAAATGAATGTTTAACCTAATGATTAGGTAGTTTGACCTGATGAGATAGAGTGACAAAGTGAAAGTAAGATAGAAAAATGATTAACTTAAAGACTTTGATGAATTGTTATTCTAATGTTGCAATATGTGAGCTGATGAAAGTGTTAATGCTATTAATTTGTTAAAATTATATGTGTATAAGAAGCTGAATTCTAGCTATGGTGAGAATATTACACTATATATACATAAGTCTCATGATCAGACAAGCAAAGTCAAAGTAATAGTCTTTGTATAAGGCATTTAGTCATGTTGTGAATAGATAGAATCAATAATCTTGTTGAGAAGACAGTAAGTATACAAGTAAGATGAGGTGATCAAGAGTCTTAAACAGATAAATTGTAATATCTCATGCTTTAAAACTTTAATCATGACAAAATATAGTAGAAAAGAACATAGTTTTACATAGATAACATTCTGTTTAATCTGTATATAAGTTGTACAAAGTCACTCTTATATCATTAATGACTCATCAGTGTTCTTTATATTTTTAAATAAATTGTTATTTATTTATTTCTTAATAATCTCAGCTGCATTGACTGCATTATGTTCATAATTAACTGTCTATGCTGCTGTGTTTTCAATTGTATAATTATCTATAACAATATCTTAGAATTCTTTCTTCTTAAGTGTCAATATCATTATGTTTAATTATCTTGTTCAGTTCTTCATCTCTTTCAGTTTCTTTTCCCATCAAACAATGTTTAGCTTGTTACTAGTCATTTAGCTTAAAAGAATTAGATATAAACAGTTTTCTTTATTGATTTTATACAATTTGAGAAGATCTCTATTGCTTATGCAATTATACTTGCTGAGCTCATAACCTAATAAATAATAGATCTCTAGATGAGTATCTAAGCATATAGTAGTAGTTGCACACAACACAAGTATGTGCAATGCAAACTCTGCAAGCTATAGAGAATGCACTAAATTGTACAAAAGTAGTCTAGTATATCTTATCTTAGTGAGCTTACTAAGTCTCTTTTCTATGCTCTGAGTATTTAAGTCTAGACTCTATATCTGCTACAAGTGAGTCATATAAGTCATTTAAGTCATTATGTATTGTAAGAAAAGAATGATTTTCTTAGCTATGAGCTATGACTAGTTATATAGTCATTAATTAAGATTGCAATCAGGCTCTTGCAAAGCAAGCAAAGTAAACTAGATAGATGCAGTGAAAATATAGAGAAGACAGTGATGTAAGAAGAAGTTATGATAATTATAATAAGTATTGAGAAGAAACAAAAGACTATGCTTTGCTGTTAAGATCACATTGACTCATAAACTTTATATGTAATTAAGTTACATCATTATTACTGATTTTCACTTTCTTAATCTTAATTACTTTCTTCATCATCATTATTAACTTCAGAATCATCATGTTGTTGAGCTTCTGTAACAACATCATATAGACATTATTTATCTTGTAAATCTTTACATCTTAATTAATTATTATTACTGTCAAAGAGAATCTGTCTAACAATGTCTTTATCTTCTTTGCTAGAGTCAAGGTAATTTACATGAGTAATGTAATAGTTATATTACTGAGAGTCACTTATATCTTAATATCTTTAATGATGATCTGACTGTTGCTATATATCTTATAGATATTATAAACAGATAATAAACTGTCATAATGCTTTTTTACATTGATCAAAGTCATTCTGAGATATTTAAACAATTATATATAAATATAAGACATGTATTCTCACTCTGCAGTCATGCTGTTGTGCATTATATCATTAAAAATGCTTGTTATCTTCTTTATGACTGTGAGATATTCTCATTCACTAAGATAGCTGACATCTAACCTGATTATTGAGCTTTCACAATAGTTTTTATATTTCTTTAAATTCTTTATCTTTTCTTCTTTTATTATAAAGAAAACAAGTTGTCTCATTATAGCTGACTAACTGTTGAACACAGCAATGATTATTTTCTTTAATTTTAAGTTATTCTTCATCACTTCTACTGATATTTCTACTGTCACTTGATCAAAGACTTAATGCACTTTTAATTTTATAAAATTAAATATTTCTTTGTTCTTCTCATCAGAACTTTTCTTCTCTAATATTGATTGCTTTTCTCTCTGTTTAAATAGCTAAATACATAGATCTTGCTGATTAAAATATTTATAAAGCTCTTTATTAAACTTAAATATATATTTAATATACTTCTGTTCATTAAGCAAGATCTTCTTTACATTATTAAGTTCTTACTATACAATAATGATGTTACTGTTCTTAAACTTATCTGAATAAGTTACTTAACTTAAGATGCAATATACTTTCTTAATGTTTGCTGAGATGTCTGTGTCACTGACTTTAAGAATTTTAAAGTAGTTGATGAACTTGTTTATACTAAGTGATCAAAGTAATGAACAATATAAGTAATATAAACAATTATATTCTGAAAGACTCAGCTCTGTAATAGAGAAGCAATGAACTGTGATAAAGATGTAATTAAAGTAAAAGTAAGATTTAACTGATTATCATTATAATATGTGCTGTAGAGATAGTGAATAGTGCTGTGAAACATAAAAATATAGAAAGATAGAAGTTTGCAAGATAGCAAGTTATGTAATAGCTTGAGTGAGAATATAATGCAAAGACAGTGACAATGTGAGTTGTTGTTGAGGTGAGACATAAAGAGAATTGAAGTAAGATATAAGAAAGATAAAGATGATCTTGCTATTATCTTTAATTTATAAAATGTTAAAGTTTCTAAATGCAGTTAGCCTGAAGCAAGAGTAAAATTAGTGATATTATAACAATTTATTACTTTTTATGAAAGCAGAGCTTTCATATGCTGTGTGTTGACTGCATTAAACTTATCTATAAGCTTGTGAGAATTATCTAAATTCTTAATATTAATTTAAATATTATATTCTGATTTATATTTAAGTTAATGTACTAAATATTCTGTAGTGTAACTGTATTCTCATCATGAGATTCTTTCACAAAGAATTCACTCAATCTTATACTCTCTGTGTCATTTACTATGACTGTCTTAAGATGATCAAAACAAAATTAATAATATAAATCTTTCTTTAATTTCATAACTAACTGCAAATGAATCAATATAACATTATGAATCTTTCAGTTCAGCAATATATTTAATCAGTATATTAAACACTTTATTTGCTCTGTAACTCATAGCAGTCTCACAAATTGCTGACTTACTTTCTTGTGATCTTTTATACTGAGTAGTATGTATTTACAATGAAGACACAAGTTGATCATATCTTCAATGTAAAAGAACTTGAATTTATAAGTCTGATTATAGTAATGCTTCATTTTCATTACAGTAAATACAATAATGTTTCTTACATCTATGTAAGCTAAGTAATATTGATTCATTCTGATTAATTAAATAGATTAATTAGCAAGAGTAATTATCTCTTTCTTTATAGTAAAAATCTCTTTGTTGTTTGTCTGAGTAAGGTTGAGTACTTCTTGTGTGTGAAATTCAAATAAAATTTATGTAATAATAAAAAGATTAAGCTGTACTTAATAAAGTTGTTAAGAGCTGTTTAAAGACATAACAGAATAATTAATTACTTATTTGACTGCTTTAAAGTAATAAGATAGTGATGCAGAGCTATTTAAACTATTTAATTGATTTATTTTGAACTGCTGTTGATCTAAGAATGATATGTAGTCAAAAATAATAGATTTACTTTTAGTTACTTAAAGATTCTGTGTCATAGTTTTAACACAAATTTTCAATCTCAGTTGAAGATTATGACTTGTAAAAGTTCTTAGTTCAATAAGATTAATCTGTTCATTAAGTAAATTGCTCAGTCTTTTACTGTTATAGTCTTCTTTTCTAATATGAAGCTGACTGCCTTACTGAATTTATTAGGCTGGGTGCGCGGGTTTTAGATTTCATATATGACATTAGTGCCCGCGAAAGGAACGCGAAAAATAGATTACAAAGTTCAGTTTTGCAATGTATTATTCGTAAGGGTTAGGGCTAATATGATGATTTTATGTAATTTATAATCACATGACTTAGCCCTAAAAAATGATGCCCTAATGACCCAATTTGGCCTAGTGCGCATAGAGTTAGTAATAACCCGACCCGCGGGTTGGGTCGGGTTTTTACAGGGTTATAGGTGGCCTTTTTGAACTCAACCTGACTCTATACTCAGCCTAGAATTTATCTATGACAGACATAGCTGGCTTATAATCTTCTGATGACTCTGATAGAGTCAGTATGAAGTTAATAATTATGATGTGAAAAGACTGTGATGATGTAAGAATTAATTAAAGAAAGTCATATAACTTATAATGTAATGTCTGCATTAGCTGACATTGTGAACAGTGATGTAGATATTTATGAAGATACTTAAATAGATTAGATATATAAAGATCTTCTATAAGTCTTTTATAAATTTCAGTGTATTCAGAGTGACTCATTGAGTTGTAAGCTAGAAAAAAGATCTTAAAATAAAGATTAGTGAATATACAGAGTCAGTATTCTTGTTTAATGTTCTTGTAATAGATAAGATCTCATATCATAATGTAAAGTAACATTACTGCATTCTGTTCTAATACTTCATTTGCTTAAATCATTTACTTAATTCTTGCTCATTGCAGTTTCTCATAACTGATAATGATGCATTTCTAAAAGTCTGAGAATAGTTTAACTAATGAGATCAAATAGATAAGTATATTCAACATATATAAGATCTTTATAACTGATTCTGTTAATTCAGATTAATAGATCTGACTAATTAGTCTGAACAATGTATTAAAGATTGTATTGATCTTGTTAGACTTATATTTAATGTTAAAATAAAATCATTGCAGATATTCTGATGCTTAATTAAGTTGTAGATTAAGTTTCTCAATGAAGATGATGTTGAGACTTATTTATTATGTAATTAAGACTGTAGCTAAATGATCTGTATAGATTATAGTAGTTAATTTGATGATTTTAATTATATAATGAATTTTCTTTACTATTCACACTATACTGACAATTTCTAGCTTCATGAATCAGTAGTGTGTCTTGACATCTGTGAGTAATCTACTTAGAAAGAATATTGATTTTATACTTTTCTGTTTAGACACTGTAGTGTCTTTAATTTTCATTTTAACATAATATATATATACATCAAATTTAAATTTCTTGAATGCATTCAAGTCAATGTAAAGCTGATGTTTTACTAGATCTTAAAAACAAATTCTAAAGTTAATGAAAGACATTTAACTCTGTTAATGTAGACTCTGTCAAATCAGTCTGCTCAGATATTCTTTTTTGTGCATTGTCTTCAATGTTTCATATTTCACAGTTCAGTGTTGTTTTTCTAAGTTAAAGAGACTTCACTATTGCTGCATAGTATGATATATATTGACATAAATATTCAGTGAGATCTAGATATGTCTTTAGCTAATGAAGAGTTCTTAAGAACTTAAGATTCATTATTGCTTGTAGTTTATTCTCTATAGTGATTAATTCTAAGACATTAACTCTCTGACTGAGTAAATGAGCTGAAGAGTATTCTAAAAAGAATTTTTCAGATATAAGATAGATATTTCATTTTGATAGTATTTTAAATATATCTTAAAGATGTTGTAGATGTTTCTGAAGTGTCTGAGAGAATATTACAATATTATTTACATAGACTTTTATGTAGTCTTTATGATCAGAGTATTTGATCAATCATTTGCTGAATATACACTGAAGAATTTTAATAACTTATAATCATTATCTTAAAGATCTCTTATTCTCTGTAAGAAACAACTGTTAAGCAATGACAATGTTTAGATTTTATTTGTTATTAATAAAAGAAACTTATGCAGTTAACTGTTGTAATGTATTTTACTTTATAAATAATGATTAGAATGTCTGTCTGCAAGAAAACTAAATAGATGTTTAATATAATAATCTTATTAAGTATCTTAATGTCAATGATCACTCTTTCTTTTTGAGTCTCATCTGAAGCTGTTTATCATACTACAAAACATGAATAAGTAAACAGAATCAACACATTAATTTATTTTACTCTTTTCTGCTTTTACAGTTTATTAAAGATCTTATTAATGATCTCTTGATCAGTTTAACTGACTGAGTAAATATGTACTTAACTGAATTTATATTTCTTCTGTCAGTTATTCATGAATGAAATCTTCATTCATTCATTCTCTAAGATATCAACAAAAATTTCATTATTCTTTCATAGTAATAAAAAGTTGTTCACTATCTGCTCAAGTTTGCAAATGATTATTAAGTCTTTATTATAAAAAATGATATCATTGTTGAGTCTATATTTGTTGAATTGATCTATTTCAAAATGTAAGACAGCTATGAGTAGTGTGTCATGTATGCATTTGTGAATTTATTTGTTTTGTTGCTTGTCTTTTGTCAAGATAGTGACAAGATAAGTTATTATGAAATTGATTCAGTAATATCTCTTCACTTTATATTCAACAATATAATTCATTCTCATCTTTTGTGATATGATCAAGGTATTATTTGTATTGTTTTGAACAAGAACTTTAAACAAGTTATGATTGATGATGTGTACATATATTGAGACATAATTGTAGATGAGTTTAAACAGTAAATTGTGATTCTTAGATAGCTCAGTGTTAGAGACTGACACTGCTTTATGACTTTGAGATAATATCTTAATTTGTGACTTAATTAAGATTACTTAGTTTGTTGAATTTGTTGACAGTGTCATTACTGTTAAAGATAACTTAATGTTACTGTAGCTACTAATAGTGATGACTTGTTTCAATAAATTTATACAGATCAACTCAGATATCAAGATGTTTATTTTTATTAGCATTTTTGCTTTAAGATCTTCAACAATGTGAGCTTTTCTTTTTATAATTGCAGTGCAGTTATCTGCACTGAGCAGATACAGAATAATATTGATAAATTTACTGAACTAATATATATTTGATTTTAATTCTTAGATCTTAATTAAGAATAATATATGCTTAATCTTTAAGATTGATGACTACTTCTTAAGAAACTCTCAGTCTATTAGTGTCATAATGCATTCAGTATCATGGCAGATTGATTCATTAAGTGTATTATTGCTTAATTTGATATTTGCTGTGATGTAATGTTACTTACAAAATTCATAATCATTACTAATGAATTGATCTGTCACAGTTGACTTGACATAAGATGACTGTAATGATTGTTTTGATTTGAATGCTAAGATTGTATTGTTAGAACTTTTATTGCATTTATTTCATAGATATTTGTGTAGCTTATTGTTTAATATAAAGAGTTTATTACAATGACAATATTGAAACTTCTTAAGTTCAGTGACATAACTAATATCTACAGTGTTGTTGTTGTTCTGTTCAGATTTCTTAAATTTAAATTTCATTTTCATTTCTGTCTCTGTTGTGTCTTCTGCATCAGCAGAATATTATATATCTTTTCATAATATATCTTCTCAAACTTCTGATACTTCTCTTGTTCATTTAACAGTGTTATTTTCTCATTATTCTGCACATAATAGACTCTAAAACACAGTGACTGATTTAATTAGTTAAATGAATGATTTTACTAATTTAATCAATTTTAATTATCTGCTTAAGAATAATAAGATAACTTTCTGTTTTAATGTTGATTCTAAGTTGACTCAGTGAACTGTCTTTTGTTTTTAGTCATTATTTGTAAAAACACTCTGATTTCAGATAACTACTGTTAATCTAACTGATTTGTATGCTTCTGTTGCTAATTATTATTCATATTATAGTCATAGTTGTTATTAAAGAGAGGTCAATTTTCATAGAAGTATAACTAAAAAGAATGATAGAAGTTACTGAATTGATTTTGATAGAAATTATTAAATTTAAACTTATTAAATTAATATAAAGATGAATGATTTCTGAACTGATCCCGAGCAGAGCTGAATGACTAAATTTGTTTAGAAAATCTCATTAAAACATAACTATATATATTAAATCAGATGTTTTTCTGAATGTTGATGGCCTTGATCAGTTTAGTGATGATTGACTGTTTTATAAATATTAAGAGATGAAGATAAAGTTCATCATTAAAGTATTTATATGTCATAAGAACTTAAGCATAATCTGTAGTAGCAATATTTAAATTCTCTTTATGAAGAACAATTAACTATACATAATCAGTAAAGTTCTTTTATCTTTAGACATTTTGCACAGTATATTGCAGTGTCTTCAGAGCAGTGAGAGAACAGTTTAAAGAATTGTGAAAATGAATCTTCAAGATCTTGCATTACTTTTCTACTTTGTTGTTATCATTTTGTAGCTTAACTAAAGTAACATAAGCTAACTTCTCAGTATATCATTGATCTATCTTGCTGAGTAAATATGACTTAACATTCTTCTGTATCTTAACTGCATTTATAGTCATTGTCTTGACTTATAGTTAATTGATGAAGCTAAATACATTGTAATATATCTACTTATTGTTCTTCACCTCAATAATGTTCATGTCTGAGTTTGAAGTAAACAGCTCAATGTTCTTTAATTGAAATAAATTATTTTTCTCATATTCTACATTATGTTATGTCTCAATCAGAGATTCCTCTGATATAGAGTCTAGAAGTTAAAGCTTGTGATATAAGAGAAGTTTTAAACACATTAAAGTTAACTGATAGATAGCAGTATGCTAAGTAAGAATTGTCATTAAATACATTTATTTTCTTAAAAAAAATGATCTGTCTATATACTGCTGTCTTGCTGTGCTCATCAAGATCATTATAAACATAACAAGCTAATAAAGCTTTCTGAGCTCTATTATCTCACTGAGATTGCTGTAAGCATGATAAGCTGAGTAATTTTATATTTAATGATACACTGTCTATATATATAATTAGTTACTACATAATCATTACTGAATATAATCATAACACAATCTTCTTTCTTTTAAGCACTAGTTCTCTAGACTTCATAAGTAAAAGTATATTTATAACTTAACTTTTTCACTGAAATGTCTTTTACAAAGTAGAAGAATTGTTTGTGTCTTATTAAATTCATTATAATATACAATTATACTTCTTCTTCAATCTATAAGCATTGTTCTGCATCTTTAACAGTTTATATCATTATAACTAATTCTTTAAAGTGTTTTAAATGTATTTGTCATACTCATTTGTGCATTTCAGTGTTGTTAAAATCTCTGAATTGCACTGATCTTTAACTGAAATATGAACTTGAAGTGATGTTAAATGAACATACTGTTCAAGAAAAGATGCTAAAAAAACAGACTACTCATCTCTTTATATTGAATATAAAAGTTCTTTATTTTTTGAAAACTCTTAATTAAAATAAAAATTATATTATTATCAAAGTTTGCTGTGTTGCTGAAGAGCTTAACAATGATATAAATGAAATAATAAATAATAAAGAAATTTTTAAAAACATCTTAAACTTTAATTCTCTTCTGAAATCAATGAATTTTAATTTCTTCACAAATTCTAAACTTTCTTCTTAAATTGCTGAAATGTTCTTACATAATTAAGTAAGTTTTCACAAAATTCTTATATGCTTTTTAAAGCATCATATTCTTTTCATTTAATAAAATAATAAGCTTTCTTATTAATCATTTTCTTTTCTAAAATGTTCTCAACTTCATATTCAGTTTTGAGTTCAACAGACATCAATGTGACTTGAAGTGATATGAATTAATTATAATGTTAAAGCATTAATGCATAAAATACTAAGTGTATTTATATTTCTTAAAGTAAGTTTAATTTATAACTTAATTTCTTAATGTTTTGTTTGATCATAAATGACTCAATGTTTTTATTTATAAGTTTTTTACTCTTCTTCTTCATTTATATGTTGTTCATTTATAGATATATCTTCTCTTCAATCTTATATAATTTTACTTCTGTTATTCATTTCTTCTATTTCTTAATTCTCTTCATAAGATCAGCATGCAGTTTCTTAAGCTTCATAATATTTAATATTGCTCTCTGACTTCAAGATCTGTACACTTATGAATTTCATTAAATCTTTAAGTGATATTTATAATTCACTTTAAATGATGTCTTTCTCATGATTTCATTTTGTGCATTTTTGTACATAAACTATGTTATAGACAACAGTTATATTCAATTGTTCTATTTTATATTAACATAATGTTACAAATATATTTTGACTATCTAATTCATTTATTCACTCTACTCATCTATCTATAAATGATACACTATTGACATTTTATGCTTTATCTCAAACTCTGCTGTGAACATTTCTCAGAACTTACTTGTAAACAGTTTATCTTTATTAATAATAAACTTCTTTAATAGTTTATAATTGCTAATTAATTCTCACAATATAATTTACATCAATGCTAATGCTATTGCAGTTTCTCTGAATGAAATGAACATTGTACATTTCATTAATTTATTTACTATAATCAATATGCTGTCAAATCTGACTTTTCATGTTGAGTTCTTGAACTTTAATAACTTCATAATAAAGTTCATAATAACAGACTCTTAAAGCACATTTAATACATTTAATTATGTTATTTCATTATAATATTCATCTCTTTAATTCTTATTGCATCAACATGAATTACATTTAACAATATATTCAGTAATTTAATTACAAAAATCATTAATGTTGTATCTTCTTTATATATGATCTTTTGTACACTTAACTTCTAAATATTCATCAGCTCAGCTGTCATAACATATTTTAATAAGTTCTTTATTTATTAAAAAAATATTCTTTATTTTATACATTGCTGCTAAGACTTTCATGAGAATTTCTTTCTTATCTTTATATAGAATTTCAGTGTAAATTGTTTTCACTTTTTTATAATTAAATTATCTATTTAAAGTGTCTGCATCATCATTTTTATTATTCTTCTTATAATAAATTTAAAATTCAAAGTCTGCTAACTGTTCTGTTCAGCAAATCTATCATTAATTTAGTTACTTGATTGTTATGAAGTTTCTTAAATTCTTATGATTCATAAAGATTTAAATAAATTTACTTATATTTATAAAATAAGATCTTCAATCTTACAATACTTTCACTATTGCAAGAAGTTCTTTATCATAAATCTTATATCTTTTCTTGAGTTCTGATAACTTTCTAAATTAATATATAATAAACTTTCTTTGCTCATCTTCAATCTAATATAGACATACTTTAACTGCAAAATTTAATGTATTAATTTTCAGTATCTTCTTACATACTTGATTGAGTATTTGTAGATATGTTATTTTATTAAAATTTTTCTTTAATACATAAAACACATTCTTCTGTTTTTTATTTCAATGTTATTTCTCATTCTTGTATGTCAAATACATAAGAGATTTTGCAATCTTTATATAATTAAATATAAACTTTCAATAATAATTCATTAAATCTAAAAAGACTTATACTTTCTTAATCTTTCTTAACATTGATTAGTTTCTGACTGCTTTTATCTTTTTTAAATTTTTTTCAGTTTGTTTAAATTAAATAACATATCTTAAAAACTGTATTTTCTTAATTTCAAATCTGCTTTTTAACTTTTTCACATATATAGCTTATTTATTAAACTTTATTAAAATCTTTTATACATATTTGCAGTGCATCTTAAGATTGTCTGAGTATATCAGAATATTATTAAAATATATAATTACAAAATTATTAAAATACTCTATCAACATATCATTGATGAGTCTCTGAAAGATAATTAAGATATTTTTAAGCTTAAATGACATAATAATATACTCATAATGTTTATATCTTGTTCAGAATGTCATTTTTCATTCTTTGTTCTTCTTTATATATACACAATAATATGCTTTCTTCAAATCCAAACTTATAAATTACTTAACTTTTTCTAATCTGTCTTACAACTCTTTTATCAGCAATAAAGAATAACTGTCTCAATGAGTTATTTCATTAAATTGTTTATAGTTAATACATAATTGTTTAATGTCATTCTTCTTTAATATAAACAAAATTAAATATTCTATCAATGACTTTAATGATTTAATGAATTCTTTTTTTAAATTCTCATCAAAATAATTTCAAACTTTCTTGAGCTAATCTTTACTTATGAAGTAAAGTGACATTCACTTTAACTATTTATTGTTTATACGTAATATCTCATAATTTTAAGACTTATACTCTGATAAGCTCTTTTCTGATTGTTTAGAAATATTATATATATTTTTTGTTATATAAAGTTTTTTATTGATTCAGTTAATTTAAAAATTCTTTTTATGTAATCAGAGCATCTCTAGTATAGCATCATACTTAACTAACATAAAAACATTTAATCTTAACTTCTGTGAATTATTTTTTTATCATGACTTTAATATTAACTTCTTTATAAATTTATTTGTATTCTTTGTTGATCATATATATCTATATTGACTTTAATACTCTTCACAGTATCAGTTCTAGTCATTTAATTACTTGCTGCAATATGAAGTTATTAATCACTTTTAAATTTATTATTATTTAAAGTTATTTCTTTAGCAATATCTTAACATCAATTTATATCTTATAATCATTATTATTAACTCATTAAGACATTAAAAGCTTCTTATTCTTTAGTTTCACTGAGAAAGCTTAAGATTTTTTAACTTCTTAAAACTTTTTATTTTTATTAAAGTTTATAAGATTCAGTCTGTGCTTTATAATTCATTAAACTTTTTTTCAAGATTCATTAAACTGATCTTATGATTCAGCAAACTTTCTTCATAGTTCTTTAAATCATATCAATTTCTTACTGATCATAATTAATTTTATATATTTATTAATTTTTTTCTCAGAGAGAAGAAGCCACAACAGCAGCAAAACTCTCAATACACAACTTAAGCAGTTAAATAGACTGCATAAAACACTTTAAAATCATTCTCTTATCTACTTGTCATCACATTAATGACAATTTACATAAAGAACACAGATGCAACACAGAGAAGACATAAAAACTCTGTTAAATCATCAATTACATTTAAATCTCAACAATAAAAGAACAGAAAGCAACAAAACATTACTGAACTCATCAATGCTGATTAATACACTTTAATTAACAGACTTAACAAACTTGCAGATGATCTCTTAAAGTTTAAAAAGACAGATCAACAACAGAACAAGATGTCAAATATGATTTAACAGATGTGTATTCTCTGAACACAATTAAACTAAAAGAAGAACTCTGCTCAGAAGCAGCTTTTAAGAATAAAGAAAAAATTGAATAATTTATTAATAAGTAATGATTCAATGAATTAAGCTCAGCTAAAAATACAGAAAGAATGAGGTTCAATGAATTAAACATAAATAAACATAACAATGCAAGACATTCATTAAATAGTTAAATTGTTGTTGCAACACACTGTAATCAAAGTATAGCTGTTAAACTTATAAAACAAATCATTCACTGAACTTCTTGTCACAGTTAAGTCTTTAATTGCAGAAATATATACAGTAAAATAACTACAAAGCAGCAATATTAAGATGTCAATTTCTGATCAGTACACAAAGAATTGAGTGCTCAATCAGTTACAGATGAAGAAGCTTTAAATTTTACATTAAAACTACTTTGTAAAACTTTAAGAAGTATCACTCTTTATGCAGATCAACAGCAAGAAAGATATATGTTGAGAAGTGATGTTTTAGCTGCTTCTATAAAGTGAAGTAAAACTAGTGTCAGAGACTGAGTGAAGACTCTGCTCATATTAACTGCAGTCAACATTCTTTCTACTTCTTCTGCAACTCTCTTAATCAAGATGTGCCCATAGACAATACAGTTTAGAAGTTTTACTAAACAGCATAGTATAGCATGAGTATTTACTTTCTTTCAATAGATTATGAGCTCAGATTAGTAAGAAGCTTCTTAAAGAAAGTGTATACTTTTAGTGTGATGACAGCTGAGTATATTGACTTTTGAGATTCATAAAAGATTCATAATAAATCTGACTTTAGCAGAATCAGCACACTGACAGTAGCTGTGTATGTCAGCTATTAAGATTCACAGTTAATTCAGCTTTAACAGTATTACTGATTATTGAGATTTGTAATAAATCTGACTTTAGCAGAATCAGCATTCTGCAATAGTTGAGTATGTTTAACTTGAAAGATTCATGAAGAATTAATCTCAGTAAAAATTAACATTTATAGTTGCTCAGAGAGCACTGTTCTTTGATAGCTTAGTATGAGTCATTGAGATGAATAAATATTATTGTTTTACAGAATAAGAGATACAAAAACTTTTTATTTATTTTATTTATATTATCTTTAATGCATACATTGTTATTTTACTTTATTCACTTCTTATACTACTACATGCCAACTATTGTCATCATGAACTTTGACAACTTCTTTATAAAGTAATGACTCATCTCAATTCTTACTTGCAAGAACTGCAATCAATGATTTACTCTTATAAAAAGATAATTGATAAAAGAAAATCTATAAAATGTTGTTGAAGTCTTAACAATTAACATACTGATCAGTGAATTCTTAAACTCATTTTTTCTCAGCAGTCTCAGCTTTAGAAGTCAGAAAATTAATGTAAAAATCTTATATTGACTTATTATCTGCATAAATACAGATGATTAAGAATATCTGATGAACAAAATCAGCATAAAGAATGTTTAAAATACATTAAAGTTTAAGTACAAAAAGAAGCTGCAGATGACTGAAAGACAATATTTGATGAAGTTTATTGAATATAGAATGTCAGAGAATGTGTTCATTAAAGAAATATGAATTTATTTAAGTAAACTTGATAAAAAGATTGCTGCAACTCAGTCTGACATGACTGAGTTGTTTAAATTAAAATGATGATTTTAAATACTTCTTTAAGCATTATTAATTAAGTATGTTGTGATCTGTAATGTCATTAATGCTCAGAACAATTCAGACATTAAGAGAGATTTATAAAAGCTTTAAAAAAAAGAGATACAGCTTAAGATTGATGAGACTGTCATTGTTTTGTGAGCAGACAAATAAAAAGAAGATTAATGTTTAATAAATTAAAATTGCAGTTCATTAAATTACTGCACAGTTAATATTAAGCAACATTATTGCAGATCATTCAGCTTAGACAGTAATTATTTTTTTTGCTGCTTTATTAAGTACTTTCTTTGCAACAACTTTTACTTCATTAAAGATTGTGAATTTCTTTCTGATGTTAAGCAAGATATTTAAAAGAAGACAAGCAGATTAACTGTAATTAAGTTGTATAGATTGACTGCAGTTAAGTTATATCAGAAGTTAATTTATAAAGAAAAAGAAAAGAAATACAGAGTTTTTAATGCAGAAATCAGTAACAGTAATGATGATGACTTCTTTTTTGAATTTAAAAAGAAAGAAAAAATTAACAATGAAATTACTGCTTTATTTAAGAAGACTGTCAGTAAAATGTTTAAATCTAAATGAGTTGCAGACTTTAAATTCTTTTTATACATAACTGATTAACTTCAATTCTTCAGTGACTTTCTTATATAAATGAGATGTCAATGAATTAAAGTTAAGAAAAGACATTTATACTCTCATTATTGTGAAGTAATCATTATACAAGTCAGATCAGAAAATTCTGTAAGACTGAGTTCAACATTTTATGTATTTAAACTTAAGATCAATCTTCTGTTAAAAAAGTAAATGTACAAAATAAGACTGCATAAAAGCTTTAATTAACACTGTCTTTAAATGTATAATAAGCACAGCAAAACTATAATAAAAGCATCAGAGTAAGACAGAGTCTATACAGTTAAATATATTGCAAAGAGTTTTAATGAATTTGCTTTAATATTTACAATGTATACATCACATTTAGAGATCATCTTCTCTGTTATTGCTTCAGATGCAAGTCTGCATGTTTAAATTCATAAACATAATCTTATGATCAACTTCTCAGACATTGATACTGCATCATTAAATAAAAAGATTAAGGCTTACAGACTTTAACATCAATGATTTGTTCATCTTGATTTCACAAAGTTGTGTAATCTTCACAAGATAATAATTCTTGAAAAGTCAATTCTCATCATTGAGAACAACAAGAACATGTATGAGATTTGTGCTTTAATTAAGTTCATTAATAAATAAGATCACACTGTAAATAAAAGAAAGACTAACATTCTTGTTTTTATCTTCATTAACATATATAATTTATTACTCTTGTTATTTAACAAATATCAGTACTTTCTGAAGATAATAGATAATCATTTCTGAAAGATGTGAATGATACTGCTGAAGCAACATGATAAGACTTTATAAACACTGCAAAAATGACAGTTAAAGATTAAACTTCAGACTGATGCAAAGATTATTGCTGTACAAAGCAACAATAAAATAAAGTTAAAGTTCATTCTAAATGACTGATGCAAGTCTCTTAACATTACACTGCAATATACAATGTTCTACATGTTAATTCAGAATAATGTTGCTAAAAGAATCATCTGAATCACTGAGAACTCAGTGCACATCATGATTAAAGAAATACAACTGTTAATAAAGTTTTAAGTGCAGACAGCACAGACAGATGTTTATCTTTACAATTAAATAGTAATTAATTTCTTAATTAATAGCAAATAAATAACTTCTGAGAAAGCTTTCATCAATGTAAAGTTATTCATTAATTATATTTATATATAAGAATGCAAATACTACAGCTACATTAATCTCAAGTTACTATCTGAAGACAGACACAATAAATTCATAAATTAAGAATAAGTAAGAGTCTTTATGAGCTACATTGAGAAAATCACAAAGCAGTATTAGCTTTAAGCTTTAGATCTTAAGTACATCATTAAGAATTACACTGTAAAGTTTGCTAAAAGTGAGAAGAAAAATACTGTTAATCTTAAACTGCAATAATAAACATTAAATGTTCTTCTAAACAGAAGATCTGTTGAATGTTTATAAAAGAAGTTAATCATTATGAAGATTACAGCTTTAAATCAGACATTCATAACTTAAAACAGTAAGATACAGTTTAACTTGATTACAGTTAAGACTGACAAGTCTTAAGATAAATAATATGAGATCAAGTTGACTACAGTCAATTTAGATGAGTCATTAAATGAGAAGATCAACATTAATTAAATTAAAATAATGACACTCAAAGAAGTCAGAATCTTTCTGTGTGTTGAGATTTCAAAATGAAAGAAAGATAACAATGATGATGATTAAGATGTAGATGAGCTCTTAATTAAAATATTAAAAATTATGCTGACACTTACAGCATTCTTTACAAATAAAAAAGACTTTATAATCAGATCTGACATTCTGATGTCTGTCATCTATGCTGAAGCAGTGAGAGATTCAATTTAAGAAGAAATGTAAAAGAATGTTATTTATACAGAGCTGACAGTCTTGACAGTAAATGAAATATGAGAAGAGACTGTGTTATTAAGAAGAGTTAATATTGTAATCAATAAATAAGTCTTTAAACTCAAGCTGAACATCAATAGATTCTTAAACAAGCTTAAGATAAGATTTGTGACAAGAGACTTCTCATAAACATATAATGTTGATTATAAAAACATCTTTATTCTCATTATTAAGTTTAACACTCTATGAATCTTTCTGACTATTGTTGCACTCAAGAATCTAAAGTATCATCAAGTAAATGTCAATAACATTTTCATAAAATTCTTTCTAAAAAAAACAATCTATATAACACTTTCTTCTGAAGTCAATATCACATTTAATCATATTCTGCACATACTGCACAGCCTTTATGATCTTAAGCAAATTACACAGAACTGACATGAACAATGTGTCATTAAACTACTTAAGTTAAGTTTTCATCAAAGCAAGACTGATTTCTATCTTTTTCTTCACAGCATTAAAAGAATCATGCTTATTCTTTATATAAACAATATTGTTATGACTTCAATAAATCTGCTATACATTCTCTGATTTAAGCAAGCTCTTGTGAATGTGTTCAAAGTTAAGAACTTAAGAGAGACACAGAAAATTCTTAGTATTCAAGTTATATATAATTATAAAATGAGAACTCTGCATCTGAATCAGACTTACTATATAAACAAGATACTAAAGAATCTTTATATGTAATTTGATAAGCATAGAGTCATCAGCATTTCACTTAATAAATATGATGTTCTTTGTTTTGTCAACTCAACTGATCAAAGAATAAATTAAAGACAGTATTAATAGATAATTAAAAGCTTAATGTATGCAGCAATTTATATTTAATCAGACATTGTCTTCACACTAAATTGATTAAGTCAATATCTCAGTGATTCTGCAGAACATTATGAATATATATTTAAGAAATTACTGCAATATGTAAGATTAATCATCAATCTCAGCATTATGTATAGCTTTAATGAGAGTCAAGCAATGTTTAAATATTTTAACTTTAACTATGCTTCAGATAAACAGAATCAAAAATTAGTTTTAAAACATATTTATATGCTTAAAGATGAATCAGTGTTGTGAACAAGTCAAAAATAGAAGTTTGTTATTATCTTAATCACTGAGGTCAAATACATAATTATGTCAATGTGTATGAAGACTGAAATCTGACTTAAACAGATATTAAGAAATATGAACATAGATAAATATTTTAAAGTCAACTTATACTGCATAAATATTTAAAAGAATAAAGCTCATCAAACATCTTTATTCATTCAGCTCAAAGAAGATAATTAAGCTGTTTTAATCTTAATTAAGAATGTACATGTACATGAATGATTAAAGCACATTGATGTCTTTTATTACAACATTTATAATCTGCATAAGCACAATCAAATTCAGATAGACTTTGTGCTCAATTAAAAGATAATTGTCAACAGACTTACTAAGTCTCTGTTTAGATAAATCTTTAAGCAATTCATTGAATTTATAAAACTCACTGTTGATAATTAATTAAATTCTTAAATGATTTGTTGAATTCTTAATGATGCATTTAAGTCATCTGATGTTTACTGTCAGTGAGAGTCAATAGATACAGCCTCATTAAGTGAAAGTGTTGAGAAATGATGTTCTAGCTGCTTCTATGAAGTAAGATAGAATTAATGTTAAAAGTTAAGTAAAGATTCTGTTTACATTAACTGCAGTCAACATTCTTTCTACTTCTTCTGCAACTCTCTTGATCAAGATGTGCTCATAGGCAACACAGTTTAGAAATTTCACTAGACAGCATAGTATAGCACAAGTATCTACTTTCTTTCAATAATATAAACAATACAATTTTTATATAGAGAATCTGCACTGCTTTTAAGATCATTCTATTTACACTCATCATAAATAAGATTTACTGACTGCACATATTTAAGCAGTACAAGTCTTAACTGTAAAAAGACAAAATTAAAGAAACTATAATAGTCAATCTTCTTCTACAGACATTACAGCACAAGATTATTTAAAAGAAACTGATCATTAACTTTTAATTATATAATGTTTATTTTCATGATTATAACACCCAGATTAGACAGTATTTTAACTGTAAACAGTAAAATTATATACAGTCTGTCTGTGAAAAGACAGTGAAGTACAGCATATGTGTAGATACACATTAAATTATGAACTGCTTTAAGAAAAGAGTTTTATGCATGAACTGTGATTAGACTCACAAGATATGACAAAAAACAGTGTACAAAATCTTTAAAAACTTTCTTGTTATTTATTAAAAGAAATGTGTGATTTTAACAATTAAAATGATGACAATCTGTAGTCATTTCACAATTACAACATAACTGTCATCACAGTCTGACAAATTTAAAGTCATTTAATTAAAAAAGTAAAAATAATCTCTAAGCACTGTGTCAATATCAATTAAGCAAGATTTTAATTGTTTATAAGACATCTCAACAACAGCATAAGATCTTACTCAGATTAAGCTCTTTATGTTAAGATTTAGTAGCAGTGATTAGAAAAGTCATTTAATGCATAATGAAATGTTGATAAATCTTATAAAAAAAGATGCTGCACAATTAAAGTTCTCTTTATGTTAAATATCTGAATTCTTTAATTTAACTATGATCTTGCAAACTATAGCACAACAAAATTCATTCTAAATGCAGCTAACTTAAACACTCATTAAGTACTGATCATACAGAAACAGACTTTCAACAAATATATAGTATTTATTTATTGTTCTTAGAGTTATATTCTGATAAATGACATCAATTTAACATTTAAAATATACTTTATGATCAGCAAAAAGACTTCAGTTTACATCTGATTGTTTTAATTATATAATCAATATGTAACAGCACTGTATATGTGTCTTACAGACAAGAACATCATCATCATAAATGTATATAATTTATGAAGTAATAAATTACAAATTCAGACTTAATATATCATACAATAGATTATTCATGAAGTTCAAAAAAAATCATGCTTCTAAGAAATTTTAATGCTCATCATTCTTTCTGAGAAGGCTCACATATCACTTATAAAATACAATCAAAACATCTCTACATCACAACAGTAATAAATGATCTCTCATTATTCATCTTAAGAGAACTGTCAATTTGAAAGAGAAGCAATCAATAAAGTGTTATTGATTTTATATTTGTTTCAGTAACAATTAAGAAAGTAATTCAATTCTATAATTCAATGAATCACTAAGTAATTACTTAAGATCACATCTTAATAGACATTTAAATTACAATATTAACAAAGAAGTCAGCATTAAGCAAGTGCTATATACTGAAAAAGCTTGACAAAAAGAAATTTAAACAGTATCTATATCAGAAAAAGTAAATGTATATATTATGTCTATTTACAGCTCTACAACAGATCATTTATAAAGATTTAGAGAAACACTGCTTAAAGATTTACTCATATGTATAAGTAAATTCTCAGTGATCATCAAGAATCTTAAAACTTCTTATAGATGCAAGATGCACAAGATAATAATATAATGATATTGAGATGAATTACAACAAGATATTTTATTAATTCTTTTAAGATCTATTTAAGAAGAAACTACAATGTATGAAATATATGAACTGACAACAGTTCATTGAACAGTCAATCTCAGTCTTAAACAATCTTTATAAGAAGAATTTATGAAGACTGTTACAGTGAAGTAAGCTTCATGTAAATAAATCATAAGCATCATTTTATATTTTATTTTTGTGAAGATCAGATCAGAATAATGTAAGTAGTAATAATTTTATTAAGATACAAATTCTAACAGAGAAGTTCTTCTTAAAAAAAAGATAAGCAGATTTTAAAAACATTAATAATAAATTATTTACATTCTTTATACTTAACATCTTCTCAACAATTACTGTAAAGCAGATTAAGCAGACAATTCATAGACTGTTAAATGATAAAGTTTTAAAGTTAAATAACATTTTAAATGAAGCTTTTAAGACTGCAGTTTTCTTCATTAAAAATGATTTTGCATAAATAATTAACAGATACTTTATTAATAAATTGATGTCTAAAAGCTTTCAAGAATTCATTATAGTAATTTTATAAAAGAACAGAAAAATAAACTATTTGTTAGATATATAACCCACGATAGCTGTGCTATTAGTGTGGTGCCACCTTTTAACAGGTTATGAGCCCGGGTTAGTGCGTGATAACTTGCGTAAAATGGCG
>JAABUY010000938.1_pt1 | contig 43690 bp, 76 predicted proteins | sample 5560271 | NCBI WGS metagenome assembly JAABUY01 (sample SAMN10711886, study PRJNA513374) | rock metagenome | isolation source: Antarctica rocks | place: Antarctica: Victoria Land, University Valley
GCGGACAGCGACGCGGAGGGCAGCGCTGCGGAGCCCGAGCTCGCGTTCCAGCCGCTGGCGCTGGGCAGCGCCGCGGAGGTGCATCCCGCCCAAGTCGTCACCGAGACAGGCCACTTGGCAGTCGTCTCACGCTTCCTTCTATGCAGTTGGAAAAGACATGGAGGGCTCCAAGCATGCCTGCCACAGACGAGCATGCCATGGCGACCTGTGCCATGTGCATGAGAGCAAGGGCCTCACAGCACCTGGAGCAACGCATGTGCAGCATGCCCTGCATAGCACGTGGTGGCGCTCGGGCTGCCGCGGTGCCTGGCAGTCGCACGACCATGCGCGGCGCTGACCGAATGGCGCATGCACCGCGCAGGTGCTGCCGCTTTACCTGCACTCGGAGATCATGTTTGCAGCCTCGCAGCGGCCCAAACTGCTAGCGCGCATCATGGACGCGCTGGGCAGCTCCGCGCTGCGCAACGCGCGCGCCGAGGCCGCCGCCGGCGGCTGAGCCGCGCGCGCAGCCAGCGGCGACGCTGTGCTGCCCGGCTGCGACCGAAGCAGAGTCGGTTGCCTTCGGCGCGCATGCGTGGCGATCAGGCGTCGGGCGGCGCTTGCCATGTCTTCTGTGTGCACACACACGTGTGGCCAAAGTCTGGCCTCAGCACGATCGAACCACACACCATGCTGCTTTGCAATTCCAGGGCATGTCAGCTGTCTAAGCGAGCGGTGCAAGTAACCCTTCCATATGGTGGCATGTTGCCCATTACCAATTAACAATTAGGTGTGCTTACTAGGTCTGTCAGCGTGGTCACAAGCGGTCTGATGTAAGGCATGACATGTACTTGTTCACTAACAGGGCTCCTGCGCACTCTGCAAACGCGAACGTGCGCACAGATTACAGCATCAGGATTAATGGTTTGCCTGGATGTCAGCTATGACTCTGCATGCATGCCCTTTGTGCCTTGCCATTTCCTGTGCCTAGTCCAGGCTCGACGACTGGGCGCGCACCACAGTTACACGTAATGCAGAAGCACAGCGACTCTACTTGCGTACGGCCAGACTGGCGGTCATACTAACGAATGGCAAGCAGAGGCGTCACACTTAGCAGGCATGCTTACCAGCTTCCTCAACAGCAGCACACTGAACGAAGCAAGCACAGCGCTTGCAGCCTTCTGAGCCCCACGCTGGCACGCAAAGTTTACGCAACTGCGAAAACAAAGTTAGCACTACGCGACCAATGCCTAGCATGCATGCTACCTAGATTAGTTCGCAGCTGCGCACAGATGTGGGCGCCCACAGGGGTTCTGGGCACTGCATTGTGCCAGTTGCGGTGGCAGGTGCCACCTGAAGGGCAAACATGCCGCGAGCAAGCGCGCCCACAACAAGCGTTCCAATGTACCAGCACCTGCTGTTCTTCCTGAGCAAGAGAAACAGCCTATAACAGGCATACACTGTCAGTGCAGCATGAGCCTGGTGCAGCCACAAGGCTCCCCCAGACTGCTGGGTCACGTGATGATACAAGCTCACGGCCGTTCAACAAGCAGAGGTTCCGGCGCCCCGTACTAGCCCTGCACACGGTGCCCTGGGCCTCTACCCTTCGCATACGTTTTACCAGCATGGATGGGGTTTGGGACATCCCACAGACACCAGGGACCACCTTGTGGCGTCAGCCGTTCCCCACACCTTCCATTAAGGCCGAAAGCTCGGCAGAGGCCCTCACGGGCCGGCGGGCCGCGTCAGAACAGGTGGAAGATGTCCTCCAGCCCGCGCTTGGCGGCGTCCACATCGGCCGGCGCGCCGTCGCCGCCCGCCGCGCCCGGCGCCAGCGCCGGCGCGCCCGGCTCCGGCAGGTCGCCCAGCTCGAGGCCGAGCTCCGTGGCCGCCTCCCGCACGGCGGCCGCCTGGTCGGGCGCCGCCAGCGTCGTCACCGTGCCTGCCGCGCGCGAGCGCCTCACTACGAGCACGTGCTTCTCTGGTGCTGGGTGAGCCACCAGGCTCATCAGCACCCATGACTTTGGGCTGATTGCTGCAAACGCATGGCCGCCACTTCTCAGACGAGCGGGCGTCAGCCACACAGCGCTAACATGGCACACGACAGCGGTATACCCAAGCACACCCCACCGTCAACGTCTTGGCGTTTTACAAAATGCGTCTCGCGCAAGGGGGGCGCGCGCCGGGCGAGCGCGCGCCGATGCGCCCGGCGCGGCCGGCGCGGTGCAGGTAGTCGGCGGGCGATGCCGGCGGCGCCAGGCTGTACACGTGCGACACGGCTGGCAGGTCCAGCCCGCGCGCGGCCGCGGGCGTCGCCAGCAGGAAGCTCGCGCGCGCGTCGCGGAATGCAGTCAGCGCCTGCGCGGCCAACGCGCCGTCGGCGGCGCCGCAGCGGGCCGCTCTGCCGCCTCTGGCTCTCCTTCCTCCAGGTTCCCCGGAAGTGGCGTTTACAAACAATTAACCAGCATCCCCATAACGTACTGCCCTGCACGGCCCAGGCGGCCCTGCCAGCGAGAGCCCGCTGAGCGTCCACATGCCTCGCTTGAGTATGGTCCGACACACTCTTCAGAGCAGGACGCAGTTGGCGCCTGTGCGTACACGCCCGAGCTGCTATTGTGGCACACATGTCTGCTGGCGGCTCGGGCCTGTAAATGAGCCCAGGCAAGCATCTCGGCCACCACCACTTCCTGCAACATCCCGCTGCCACAGTCCGTACTGGCCGCCGCAGCTGCTCCGCCTCGCACCCACTGGCCACTGTATGCACACAGCGCGTCTGACACCAGCATGCAGCTGGCGCAGGAGGTACACATAAATGCCCCCTGAAAGCACTGATCGTGTGTGCGCTGTGCGCTCTTCAAGCGTCCATACAGGCACCTTGCCGTGGCCAGCGTGCCGCAGCGCTCGGCACGGCGGCCTCACCTTAGTAGGCTCCTCGCCGCCGGGCAGCAGCACGCTCAGCGTGTGGTCGCCCCAGAGCGCGGCGCGCAGGGGCGCAGCCGCCGCGCGCGCGTCCTCCTCTGTGTCGGCAAACACAATCACGCGCGCAGGCGGCGCGTCCGGGCCCGCCCTGCACGCGCGCAGAGCGGACTCATAGCGTCAAAGGTATCTATTCTGGGTGTCCCATGGGTGCCAAGGAGCGCCGTTGATTACTAAGATGCATTTAGTGAAATTTGGGCGCCCGGATCAGTCGCAGCTGTGCCAGATTGTGCCAGAACAGCAGCGTAAGGGCTGGCCAAATGGAACATACTTGCCAGCACGCTTCAGCGGGGCAGCGCTTACAGCACCAAATGCAGCAGGCATTGGTTTGCAGTACAATGGGCACAACACTTATGATAGAAGTAATATCTTAGCAGAAGTGAGAAGTACAAGCGCCAGAAACAACTCACACAGCCCACGTGTTTTGCAGCCTGGTCAGGTGCAAATCATCACAAGGTGCTGATCAGTACAGGATCTGACCGAGCGCGCACTCGGCCAGGTCGGCGCGCAGCTGGCGCGCGAGCGCGGCCAGCGCGTTGCCGCGCACGACCATCAGGCGGTGGCGCAGGCCGGCCGGCGGGCGGCCGGGCGCGCCCATGGCCAGCGAGACAGGGTCGACCAGCCAGCCCTGCGCGGCAGGGTGTCAACTCACGCTTGATGCACACGCATGCTGAGCATGCAGCGCCTGGCTCGGAAGTCGCGCATGCCGCGCCAGGTCCAGGCCAGCAGAGTGCTGGCGCGTCAGGCAGGGGTGCCGCGGGGCAGCCGCGGCGCCCCAGTCTCGCGGCCTGGTTGGCGGCGCGCGTCGCTGGCGAGGCCTGCGGCACGAGCTCTGGATACTAAGTGGCAGCCGCAGGATCCTCTGTCGCAAGCGCGCGGCGCGCCTGGCGCACTGCCGCCTCCAGCGCCGACTCGGGCGGCATCGTGGCGCCGACCAGCACGACCTGCGGCTTGCCGCCGCCCGCGCCCGCGTCCGCGGCGCCGCCGCGATCCTCATCGCCCCCGCGGCAGGCAGCGGCCATTATCGCCGCCAGCTCCGCCGGGTGCGCCTGCGGGACGGCACCGGGTGGGGCATGCGCGCGTCGCCGCAAAGCTCCTGACCGCGAGTTCCTGCTGCATATGTCAGATTAAGGTTAGGGCAGTGTTCGCCCACCTGCAGGCAGGCGTCCGCCTCGTCCACCGCGACCGCGCGCACGCCCGCCCACAGCCCGGACCCGGCCGGCCCGGCCGCGACCGCGGCCAGGTGCGCCGGCATGCCGACCACCACGTGCGCGCCGCGCAGCCAGGCGCCCTCGCCGGCCGCCGCGGCCTCGGCCTCGTCCAGCACACCGCGCACCTGCGCGCGCGCTTTTGCTGACACGCGCGTTTGCGCGTATGCTATGGCATCTGTACAAAGGCAGCCCAGGCCCCAGACAATGGCTTGACGACATTGGCGCGCATGACTGCAGAGTGCAGAGCGCTGAGCGCTGACTCGATCGAGCAGAGCCGGGTGCAGTCTACCCTCGGCTGCGGTTGGAAAAAGAGTGCATGCGAGGCTGAGGCGCGCCTGGAGCCCGCGCGGCCCGGAGTACGCGAAGATGTTGGCCGGGTTGCCGGGGATGCCGACCGCGACAGAGCCGCCGAACAGCTTGTACACCTGCGACGAACTCATATGCTTGCCAATGGGGTTCACACATTGATGAGCACTTCGCCCTTGCGCACGCCGCTGACTGTCAACCGCAGGTGGCAAGCATTGTCAACCACAAGAGGGAACAAGTACTCCCGTGTTCGGCTGGCGGTGCTCAGGTGGTGAGCACCGCGCGGCTCTAGTCGGCCCGTCACACGAGCAGCACAGGCCACGCCCCGTGCAGCAGGCAGACCCGGTGCGGCGGCAGTCAGGCACAGGCCGGCGCTATGCGCCGGGACCCATGCCGGCGCCTCATTTGGTTGGGGCCCGCGCCAGCAAGGCCGTCTGCACGCCCAGCTCGCGCGTGGGCACCACGACCGCCAGCTGCGGGCCCTGCGCACGCGCCCGCGGCGCTGACCCCTCACCTGTGGAGCGCATGCACATGCGCGTGCAGTCCGTGGTGAGACACCGCGCATGCAGCCTCGTTGAGCACGCTGCATGGCCGTGACACACAAAGCGTGTGTGTGCACCCCGGCAGAGGCCGCTGTGCTGCCCAGCCGTGACGCGAGGGGCAACTGCTGAAGCGCGGTTTCCCTTTCATGGGCCCGGCCACCCACACATGCACTCCTGTCCCCATGTTGCCACAGGCAGACAGTGACCTGGCTTGCACGGTGTTTATACATTTGCTGCCTTGGGTGCGGCTGAGCCAGGTGCGCAGGCAGCGCGCCTGTGACTCATCAGGCGCGGCCTCTGGGTAGCTCAGGCGCGCGAGCAGCGGCAGCAGGTATGCCAGCGTCTTGCCCGAGCCTGTGGCCGCGCCGATGACTGCATCCGCGCCCGTGCGCAGCACCGTCGCGGCGCGGCGCTGCACGTCTGTGCGCGCACGCGAAGCCCTGCTGGGCAGACAGCACGCGCTTGCACAATCGAATTCGCTCCAGCATCATGATGGCACAGCCATGAAGGGCTACGAGCTGAACAGATGCATGCTGGCATGCATGCACCCTGGCCGCACATGCAGCTGCCGGCCTTGAGACACACAAAGAGCTTCCCACATGAAGAGCTTCTCATGCATGCATGCATTTGTATCGGCAGCCCAGGGCAGCGGCCTGGGCCGCACCGGTCGGGTAGCGCCACCCCAGCTGCTCGGCGCGCTCACACAGCCAGGCCGGGATGTCGTATGCGTGCCAGTCCAGCAGCGTGGGCGCCTCGCCGGGCGGCGACGCCCGGCGCAGCGCGTCACGGATGCGCGCCGCGCGGCCGTAGTCCTCGCTCTGCAGCGCAAGGTTGAGCTCGGTGAACAGCGCGTTCTCGTCCACCGCCTGCGAGCACAGCACAGGGCTTGCTACTTTGCCGCCAAAGGCGCTTGTGTGAGCCGCATGCCAGTGCTGCTTCCGCAGACAGCAGCGAACGCTGTATGTGCAAGCAGTGCGTGGGCTTGCTGTTTCTTGTCGTAGGATATGTTGAAGCAGCCCAAGTGCAAGCTTGCCTCGGCGCCGCCTGCATCATCTGCAGCCCGCAGCCGCCAGCCTAGCCTCCTGCCCCGCCTCCGAGGCTGCTGGCTCGCTGGTTGCGCCCTTACAGAGCAGTGTAGGTGCAAAGCTGCTGTGTGCACGTGCAAACTGCGGTCGTGACAGCGCGGATGCGTTGTCAAAGGCCTGTGGGACCACTCAGATGTGCTGGCGGTGCCGGCGCCGCTGCACCAGGCTGGAGTGTGCAGAGCGGCAACGTGCATGGCAAGGCTGGGCTCTTGTCTGCTGCACTCGTGCTTTCAGGCACCGTGCAGATGCAGGAGCTGCACCTGCAGATCTACTTGATCAAGGCGCGCACTGCGAAACACAGAGTCGGAGACTGTGGACAAAGTCATTCATAGACCTGCCCGGAACCTTTGCTGCTTGCTGTCCAAAACTATATTTCACCATAACAGCCATACCAAGAGTGATCGTTGAGGGACGTCATGGCTTTCTGCGCCCTGCACAGCGCGCCAGCGCCGCCCTGCCGCTGTGTGCAGAGGCCCAGTGCTGCTGCGCCACATAGCTCCCAGCAGCGGCCCGCGCAGCGGCGGCAGAGCTTGACCTGCAGAGCAGCGCTGACAAGGGGACGGAGCACAGCCAGCGTCGCTGACCTGAAGCGCTCCATCCTATCGCAGGCGGGGTCGAAATGCGGCCTGGACAAGTGCGTGACAAGGTTTGGAGTTACGCTCAGCCAACCTCTCATGTTACCTTGTATGCGCTGATGTCACCTTGTACAGCGCAGGACTGAGGCGCAGAAAGCGGCTGTGGTGGAGGTTGTGGAGGACCTGGAGCGGGCCGGTAAGGTGAAGGACGTTGATTTCACCGGCACAACGTGGCGCCTGGCGTTCAGCACGTCCACCACAGAGTCTGCCGGCAAGCTCGGGCCCTTCACGGGGCGCGTGCGGCAGGCGCGGTCCCTGTCTGTACTTTGCACGATGCGCTACTGCCAGCACTGTCCGACCTCTGCTGCTCTATACCAAGCGTGACAGAACTGGCTGCACTGCACTGCTTCAGCCGTAGAGCCGCAGTGGTGCAGCGCCAGAGCTGTGACCTGCCTGTGCGCTTCCCATAGGTAGCACCGCTGCACAACATCAGCAACTGCGTCTCAGCGAACCCTCGTCTGAAGTGTATTGGCACTGTCAGGCGGGACCACGCACGCGTTGCAGCCGCAGCGCCCACGCCCCTCTGTGGCGCCGCAGGAGTTCCCCGCAGACCTGCCCGGCCAGTACCTGAACAGAGTCGAGTTCTTCGGCGGCCTGGTCCAAGCGCGCCTCTTGGGCAACTACATGAAGCAGGGCCGGCAGCGGACAAACCTGCTGTTCCTGTGGACCGAGTTTTCGCTCGGGCCGTTCAAGTTCAAGAAGGTGAGGCCGCTCTTCCTAGCCCCCCGTACTGAGTCGGCTGGTGTGCAAAAGTTCCTGGTGCAGAGAGGCTGAGCTTGGAAAGCGGCCCCCTGCAGGAATTTCCGCCGGGCTTCAAGGGGCACTGGAGCCTCAAGTACGTGGATGAGGACATGCGCTGCTTCAGCACCAACAAGGGCAATGTTTTCGTCTTGCAGCGGGTGGATGAGTGAAGCCGTCATGAAGAGCTCGAGGGACGCAAGAAGTTGGTAGCGCTTGCATGTAGTCTGTGATTGATTTGAACGCATGGATAGCAGTGTACAACAGTTCTGACTGCCACGTGTTTAGTGCATGCCAGCCGCCCAGTCGCCCAGCAAGCCTCAAGAGGGTGCAGGATGCATGAGCAGCCGCTAGAAGGTCGAGTTATGCTGTAAGATCATCAGCCAGCTCTTCCAGCTTTCCAGTCAACTTCTGTGCATCTGCGAAAAGGTAAAAGTAGAGTCTGCCAAGGGGCAAAAGTAGAATCATAGATTGCAACAGTGTCAGCAGATGCGCTAATCCCACCATTCACCATACTTTTCAATACTTACGCTGCAGCCAAATTGCTATTTGCCGTGACTGGCCTGTGCAGATGGCTGGCAGCATACACTGCGACAAGCTTTCTAATCACTCAAATTGCCCTACAATGCTTGTGCCGCACTATGAACAGCCCAGGCTGGGTCAGCTGCTGGGGAACCCTCCCTCCTGCTCGCTACTGGGTCTGGCATCAAATGATACAACTAGACGCATACACATCAAAATTAAACTTGCATTTGAACATGCACAGTGCCCAGCCCAGACTCACCTCACGCGGAGAAAGCAGCTATCCCTCAGCACAGCACCAGAGCACAGGCATACAAGGTCCTTCTGCTCAGGCTTCGACTGAACAGGGCGCGACTGCTCTTGCCCACAACTCACCCTTGACAGACCATGCCATACCATGCCAACCATGCCATACGGCAGCGCCCGGTGCAAGCGGCTGTGTCAAGAGGGCACCCTCGTGCCGGACATGCGCTGTCACAGCATCAGCCGGCTGTGGTCGCGGTACCAGGCAGCACTTAGCTAGCAGCGTTGTCAGCGCTGGTGGGTGTCAAGCCCTTGAGGCTCAGATCGATCGCCGGAAGAAGCGATGGCGCAGCGCGCCGCCTGCGTCAAGGCGACCGCGATTAAGCGAGTTGCGACGCCTGATCAGTTGCCGCGCCAGGTCCCAGCCGGCGCCGTCGCGGCGGTCGAGCAGCGCCAGGTTGCAGCGGGTGCCGCGCGTGAGACGCCAGGCCTCTAGGTCGTAGTCCAACTTGGCCAGCTCCACGTTAAACGTGCGCGCGGCCTGCGGGCTGCGCAGCTCCGGCACTGCGCGGCCATTTGCATGCGTTGATACGCATGCGTTGGTTTGCATCTTTGTCGGAGCTGAGCCACGTACAGGAGCTTGCATGGCATATCAGGCATGCGCAGCAGCCTGGAAGCTTCACCGCTTCAGGGCATCAGTAACGACTCAGCAGCACGGCATGCACCCGTACCAGGCGGCAACATGTTTCCCCAGAGCTTCCCCTGCATCCCAGCGCTTGCCAGCCTGCAACAGCGGAGCATGCCCCTGGCGATGGCTTTTACACGTCCTTCACGGCGCACTTTGTGTACCGTGTGTGCGCCTTACCTTGTCATCTGAGCGTGCGCTGAAACCCCGCAATATGAGATGTCCCCGGCCGTGGACTGCCAAACGTGTGAGCACAGAACGTGTTGGGCCACACCGCAGAGCTGCATGAGCAGGATGCCGAACGAGTAGGTGTCGAACAGGTCAGGCCGGCCGAACTGCCAGGCCAGCGGCGACAGCACCGCCGACAGAAATGCCACCGGCGCGCGCGGGAAGCTGCGCGGCATCACCAGCTCCTCCGGCGGGCTGCACAGCGGCGCGGGCTACCAGTCAGCAGTGCGGGGGCAGGTGACGCCACCTTGCAGCAGCTCACCCACACACCCCGGCCCTAGCATAGACAAGAAGACCAGCTTACGAGCGGCATGATCCTCTGCTATAAAAATCCCTCCCCCTTTCATGCAACAGAATGCGTGACGCTTGCTGTGCCTCTTCATGTCCTGCTCTGCATACTCACATGCACTGTTCAGCAGAGTTGGGAGGTAGCTGTATGACTTGGTCCGCCAGGTTCGTACCTATACCGTGGGTCCAGCATGCCGGTCTGCGGGTTGAAATTGATTCCGGTGCACATGTCGACTGCCGCGCCAAAGTCAATCAGCTTCACCTGCGCGTGCGCATGTGCGGCGTTGGTGTCCAAAATAATCGCCCTGCTGCACGAGCTAGCACTGTGCTCTGTACAAGCTATAAATGCCACCAAACTTCAAACAATAGGCGTCATTAAATCCTTTCGGGTGGCTTGCCTGAGCAATGCCTGCTGCAGCAGTGCCAGGGCAGGCGCGCGCCTCGCCATTCACGGTAACCAAAATGTTCTCCGGCTTTATGTCCCGGTGGACGATGCCGAGCGAGTGCAGCCGCCGCAGCCCCTTCAGCAGCTTGCGCAGGATCGTGCGCACGACCTTGGCGTCCCGCTTCTCAGGGTCCAGGCTCTCGCGCACGCGCCCCAGCATGATCTTCTCGAGGCATCCTGGGAAGGCGCCGATGGACCCCTGCAAGAGCAACATTACAGTGCGTAGGTGCTAGCCACTACCTATCGCACAGTCGCGCTTCCTCTGCCACCATCGCAGGTCGATGCCCAGAGACACACCCTTGAATTCATTTTGCAAATGCTGGTCAACACATGGCCCACAGAGATGTTGTGCGCAGTCACATCACTCCCTTACTTGATAGACGCAGACAGATTCTCATCGAAACTCCGAGCACTGAGCGCGCACATCAGCCTCCACACAGACCGCAGCGACTGGCAGAAGCAGTGATGCACCTGGCATGCGTCCGCGAGCGTGGCATCGCTCTCAAACTTCCACACCAGCCACTGCGTACCGCGCAGAAAGCCGCCATCGCTGGCGTCCGCCACAAACTCGCCCTCATACTCCGCCACGCTGCAGCACCAGCATGCAACACCATGCTCAGTTTTATTGAAAAAAAGGAAAGAAAACCTGCCACTACAGGTCCCACACCTGCCAATGCAAGGTGTGAACGAGAACGGAGACATGGCAGGGACAGGAGTAGGAGTATGTTTGCAATGCAGCAGCTCTGCGAGCATGCAGGCGACGGCCGCACACCTGCGGCGCACGATGGGGTCGCGCATGATGCGCGCGTTCATGTAGGCCTCCGCCTTGCCGGTCTCCGCGGCGCCCTTGGCCATGGTGCCGCCGGCGAGGAAGTCGCGGCGCACGTCGGTGCCGTCCATGTTGACGCGCTTCAGCACCACGCGCCGCCGCTTCTGCTCCGGCGTCAGCTCGCGCGCGGCCACGCGCTCGCCGCGCAGGCCCTCGAACACCTGGCGCATGCAGGCTGCGGCTGAGCTGCATCCCGTGCCGTAAACATGGGTGTTACAGTAGGATCAAGATACGCTGTGACGCATTACATGAGACGCTGCTGGGTTCTGTTTGTACAGCTGCGGCGTTTATGCGCCGGGTGTTTGGGGACTGCGCAGGATTCATGCACAGGCTTGCCGTTCAGTCAAAATGCAGACCTGCAGCACGCCACCGCAGCTTGCCTGGCACACGACAACAACCTGACCACACGGGCGAGCCGCGCCTGGCCAAAGTTGCCGCCGCCCATGCGGTCACGCAGGGTCAGATCCGAGACGCGCCACCGCTTTTGAAACACGCGGCCCAGCGGCACGAGCAAATAGAAGTCCAGAATGCCTAGGATCGGGCTCGGCCGCCCCAGCAGCGCGTAGTACAGCGCCTGCGCACGTCAGCGACCTGATAAGAAATGAGTGAGACCAGCAGCAGGGTGTACAATCAGTTTCTTTCCAGATCACCATGCTCTCCCAGCAACTAAGCATTGTTGCCTGCTGCTGCCCTCAACCTGTCAGGTTGAGATCCTGTACAGGTCCTTGCACATCCATGCCAATGCATAGTCCATGATGCCCTGAAATGATGCCTGCATGCACATGATGATGGCCGTGGGACAACGCTCCAGCAGCCTGGGTAGCACAAGGGTGCCGACCCCGCTAGGCACGCTGCCCGAGCGCTGTGTGCCTGTTGTGCTGAGCGCATACGTGTCAACAAGGCCAGGCCACGGCCTGTGGCAGCCACTGTACAAGGGGCACACCCTCCCTGTGCGAAGGCCGACAAGCAGCGACGGGGCCTGGAAAGGAGTGGTCACACAAAGGGCCCGCACCGCCAGCCTGGCCACGCCGGGCATGGTAGGCTGTAGTGCTACAGTGCTGGCAATGTCCATACCGATCACGTTCACAGCCGGCTGCAGCGGCGCTGGGCTGGCGGTCGCCACCAGGTCTACAAACCTGCTGACAACTGAGGCGGCCTGGCTGGCCGCTAGCAGCGTGTCCCCGTTCGCCTGGGTGAGCACCGCTGTGCACTGCCGGCGCAGCCTCTGCACGCTCTGCCGCCGCCGCAAGCACGGCGCGCAATGCAGGGCGGGCCTGGCCAGCTGTGTGTGAGTGCATACGGAGCCGCCGCCTGCCATTGGGGTCAAAGGCTTGCAGTCCTGCTAAGTCATGCCCGGCAACCGAGCGCTCGCAGGTAATGATATAAAAGCGGCTCTTGCAGCAGTGGTTGCAATCAAGCACCAAGTTGTCTACTTGCAGGGCGGCAGATGCTATGCACAGAGCAAGTGCTTGTCTGTAAACGCGCTCTGTGAGTGTGTCACTGGCCTCGGACATTTGAGCTCCACGCAAAGCAGGTGTACCCTACCCTAGTCGAGTTATCAGCTAACTCATTTCATCACCTTGCCTGGCCAACACATACAGTTCCAGCACAAAAACACATGTCTGTTTTAGTGGTCACAGACCAAGCAGTGAACCCACGCTCACGGCGACCCAGTCCAGATGCTATCCTGCCTGCGTTACACCCTGTGCGTCATAGCTCTGCTGCGCCCTATGCGGCGCCGAGCCACGCACACAGCGGCGCCGCGTTGCGGGCCAGCCAGGCGGCATTGGCGCGAATGCCCTCCTTTGCGGCCTGTGCGTAGCGCTCCTCGCGCAGCGCGTCCCCAAAGTCCGCATACAGGGCGTCCACCTGCGCAACACGGGAGACGAGTTGGGCACCACAGATACTGACATACAATGCAGAGCACTCATCGCACGGGCGCGCACACTTCCGTCTTGGCAAACCCCTGTGGCATGCAGGTGTGTGCCCACAGGGTGACGCAGCGCGCACAGCCCGGCTCATGCACCAGACATACCTCCCACAACTCCCGCATTTCAATCGCAGCCAAACGACAACGCCAGGCAACGTCCTGTCTGATGTCCCTCGCTCAGACACCCGGGCATGCCCATGCGGTGCGTATGCGAGCTTGCAGGCAGCCAACCATCTCAGGCGCACCTGTGCGGCCGCATCGCTGGACACCAGCAGCCCGCCGATGCCCTGCAGCAGCTCGCCCAGCTCGCGCGCCGCGCCCTGCCCGCCGCCCAGCTTCGCCGCGAGCTCCCGCCACCGCCTGCGCGCAGCGGTGTGTGGTGGCTGGTGGCACGCATGTGTGGACCATTGAGGTCTGCAACCTGCACAGCTTGCCTGCCCTTGCTTTGGTATATATTCCATCAAACAGCACGGGTGACCACCCTGCGCACAGTGCAGTTGCAGTCGCAAGCGCCACGCTGTGCGCCCTCGTGCCCCCGCAAGGTCCGCTCAGCGCCGGTGTAGCACGGTGAACGTCATCTGATAGATGATAGGCAAAAGCAATACAATATACTCAATTACGAGGGAAAAGCGCCCCGAACCTGCAACGGCTGCAGCTGAGGATGGGTGTGCGCACAAAATCGCCCTGTATGGCATCCATTTCTGGCCCGCCGCGCCGCCGCACCGGGCAGCCTCGAGGTAGGGCGGACTTCAGCAGGGGCGCACGCTTGCAGGAACGCCCACGCGGCCTCCAGCTGCGGCCCGCCGCGCTCCGCCACATCGCGCAGCAGCCCCGGCGCGTCCTGCGGCCGCACCTCCGGCGCGAGCGCCAGCCCCAGCGTGCGCTGCACCAGCTCCGGGCGCTCCGCATGCGCCAGCGCGGCCAGCGCGCGCGCCTCCTCGTCCGCCGTCCGCGCCTGCCCCGCACCGCCTTGTTGGGAGGGAGTGTGGTGCCCCGGGAACGCGCCTTGCCAGGGGAGTGACGACATATCAGACCCTGAGCCTTCGCGAGAGTCGACACAGCCACGCTGCTGGCTGCTGCATGTTGTCGCACTCCAGACGCGCTTTCGACGCAGGCCAAGGATGAGCTTGAGGTGGACCTGACCTTGAGGGGTTGTAAGGTCACAGCGCAAGACGAGTCGTGGCAGCCTGCAGTGTCGGGCCGCCCCAACCGCAGCTGCAAGCCCTGGCAGGCGCCCCGGCGGCGCACCGACGCCCACAGGCTGCGCATGGCCTCGTACGCGCTGTCGCCGCCACGCGCGACCGCCAGGCCATAGGCGACGTCGCGCACGTCGGCGTCCGCGACCGCGCCGTTCGCCGCGTCCTGCCGGTGCAGCCCCGTCCCGCGCCTCCTCACGCCTGATCAGGCAGCGCGCCGCTGCCCCGCAGCGGCCCGGCGATGCAGGCGCTGCGGCCGGCGCGGCTCCCCGCACACATGCACGCCCCTAGCACTTTGAAAACTCCATTTTCACTTGCGCTCCGGCCGAACAGCGGCCGCCACATGTCACAGCAGGGCACCAGGGTGCACGCAGCCTCGCACGCACAAGGGTAGGCAGTCCGCCTGCCTGTTAGCATGCAAGCACCCCGCACTCGCACACCCACGCCCGCATGCAACAGCCAGCGCCGCAGGGGCGCCGGCCACCTGGGAGCAGCCCCATGGCGTGGCATCTAGGTAGGGCCGGAGGCAGGGCACTCTGCGGCCACCTAAAGCAGCCCCATGGCCTGCGCCTAGGGTAGGGCTGGATCAGGAGGGATGCTGCGGCTACCTGGAGCAGCCCCATGGCCTGCGCCTCCACGCTGCCCTGGCCGAACTCGCCGGCGGCGCCCAGCACGAGCGGGCGCGTCAGCCGCGCCTCGCCCGGCGCGCGCGCCAGCTGCTCCGGCGGCTGCCCCAGGCGCAGCGCCACGCCCCTACCCGCCGCGCCGTGGCAGCTCGCGTCGGGCTTATTATCGCAACGAGGGCTTGCTACATCCGCCAGGCAAGCCGGGAAAAGAACAGCGTATCTACCCCACGTTCCAACCTTGCGCTGGAGGCGTGTTGGTTGGGTGCCGCGCGCCTGCTCGACTTCAGCTCGATAGGCACTCGGCCGGCGGCGGCTTGTGAACAAGCCAAGGGCAGCGCCCCCCCTCCCTGGACCGTGGCGCGCAGGACCGCAGGGGCCACTGGCGCCCAAAGGCGCACCGGAGCGCACTCCGCGCTTGCCGTGGCGCGCTGATACCCTCCCCCAAACGACCTCCAGGCGGGGGCTGGGGCGCACTGCGCCAGCCGCGCGCCGCCCACCCAGGCGGCGGTGACGTTGTCGCGCACGTAGCCGGCCCACGCCGCAGCGCACCCGGGCGGCGCCGCGCCGCCGCCCGCCAGCAGCCGCCGCACGCGCAGGAACTGCGGCGCCGCGACCGCCCAGGGCGCGTACTCCAGCTCCGTGCGCGCGCCCAGGGCCCTGTGCGCCCCCCCCGCCGTGCGGCCTGGAGCGCGCGCGCCTGGCGGCAGCCGGCCGCACGGGGCGGCGGCGCACGCGCCCGCTGCAACCCCAGCTTTAACATGTGCCTGAGGCGCTGTCGTGACGGCGGAGAAGGCACCCTCGAGCTTGTGACCTGGGTAGACGGTGGCAGCGGCGCCGCATAAAAAGCAGCGCACGCAGTGAGGAGGCGCGATGCAAGGGGATCAGGGGTTAGGTTTGGGACAACAGGGCACCGACACGGACCGCGTGAGGTTGAGGAAGGCGGCGACGGGCGCGGCGCCGGCCTCCGCGAGCGCCCATGCGTCGTCCAGCAGCCCCGCCAGGTCGGCCGGCGCGAGCGCGGGCGCGCCGCCCGGCCGCGCCGGCGCGGCCGCCGCGGCGGCCAGGCGCGCCCAGAGCTCGGGCGCGTACGCGACACGGAACGCGCCCAGCTGCCCCGCGTTCAGCTTCACCCACTCGCCCTCCTGCCGCGCGCGCGCGCAGCCCGACTCCCCGTCGGGGTCCCAGCATGCCTGCCGCTCTTCTGACGTCACGCAAGGCGACTCGCTCGGCGAGGCCAGACAGCATGGCACCCGCTCCCTTGCCCTGCAGTCAGGCCTACGACCTCCTGCGGCGCCGCAGCGTGCACTTAACGTCCTCCGACCCCGAGCAGAGCGCTCTGCATGGCGGGCCCGCCTGCAGCCGCCCGGGGCAGGCGCCGGCAATTGCCCGAGGCGGGCCAGCGCACCCCGAGCTCGGCGACGCTGGACGCCAGCCGGCACTCGTCCACGACGTGCCAGTCTCGCGCCCCCGCCGCGCCAGCGCCCCGCGCGACGGCAAGCGGCACCCACCAGGGCGGCCGCTCGCCCGCGCCGGCGCCGCAGCGCTGCGCGCCCGCGGCCGTGAACGGCGCCTGCGCGCGGCGGCCGGCCCCGTCGCGCTGCCTGGCGCGGGCGGGCGTGCGCGGCGCCCTGTTGCTGGATGCACGCGAAGCAGCTGATGCGAACCGGGCACGCCGCGCCATGCGCACAACACGGACCGGCCTGGGGTTGCAGGGGCACACGCTGAAAGCCACGCAGCAGCGCCTTGCACGCGCGGAAGCACCAGGCATGCGCCGCCATGCTTGCGATGCAGCCGCCTGGGGCCGCGGGAGTGCCACACGCCCGCGGCGCGCCTGCGTGACCATCACCGAGCGCCCGTCCGCGCCCAGCGTGGCGTTCAGCACCGGGAAGCCCGGAGCGTACGTCCACCGCTCCATCCACCCGGTCACATTCTCCGCGCTCGCCTGCGCCGCGCCCCGGGCCGTTTAACGAGGCGAAAGGGCTCTGAGCAGGCTGTGACTGTGTGACTTATGGCGGGGTGGCTTGCCCGCTGCTCGTTGGATGCTATGGCGCCAGGCAAAGGATTCGCATCCGGGTGCGCCAGGCAATTCGCATCCGGGTGCGCCAGGCAATTCGCATCCGGGTGCGCCAGGCAGCGGCAGGCGCACCTGCGACAGCGCCGCCCAGAGCTGCGCCGCCGTGGCGGCGCCGTACTCGTGCGCGCGCAGGTAGGCGCGCAGGCCGCGCAGGAACACGTCGCCGTCGGGCGTGCCCAGCCGCGCGGCGCCCTGCCCCTGCTCCTGCTCTCCGCCTCTCCTCCCCTCCTCGTCTTTCCTCCGCTCCTCCGCCTCCTCCCGCGTCTCTTCTTCGTCGTCCTCCTCGTACTCCTGGCGCACGTGGGCGCAAGGCTAAGGCTCTGAGCATCATAGTAATGGCTCCTGTTCCTGCGGTCACCCCCCAAACAGGCGCACGCCTGCCTGTTGCCTGCGGGCGCAAGCGCGGGAAGCCCTGGTACAGCAAAAGGGGCAGCATAGGGCAGCAGCCGCACGGCCTGATGCTCAGACGGGCCAGGCGCGCGCCCGCAGCAGCACGCGCCGCAGCAGCGGCGGCGCGGCCGCGTCGCGCAGCAGGTACGCGCGCAGCATGCGCAGCACGGCCGCGCCCTTCTGGTAGCTCACCGCGTCGAACAGCGCCTCAATTTGGTCCGGCCGGTCCACCCCTGCCGCGCGACGAACCGGGTAAGCGGGCCGCGCTAGGCAACGCTCCACGCAGCTCGGCAGCGGCGCCGTGCCGGGTGCGCGCCATGCCCGTCATGCGCGCCAGCGCCCTGCTACAGCAGACTTTCTACAGTCGTGGTCCAGCCGGCTGCAAAAAGGTCGTTACTGTCCCGCAGCCATAGCGCGGCAACCACTGTGGGCAGCAGCCGCCACGATGCTCCGGGGCGCGCACCGCCGGCCTGCGAGAGCGAGTGCGTGGACAGATTCCGAGCGTCGGCCGCCAGGCCGACCGCGGTGACGTCGGGGAAGAAGCCGGCGAGGAGGGCGAGGTCCGGCGCGGCTGCGGAGGCGCCCAGGGTCTCCAGGTAGGTCGCAAAGCCCTCGTTCAGCCACAGCTCGCCCCACGCGCCCATGGTCACCAGGTCGCCGAACCACTGCGCACGCGCCCCGGGCAAGCCCATGGCTGAAATGCATGGGGACTTAATTTTTAAAATCCCCTGAATCCCCGCGGCCACGCGCAACCAGCGCGGTCAGGCGCGGCAAGCGCACGCACCATGTGCGCGAGCTCGTGCGCGACGGTCAGCGCCACGTCGCGGCGCTGCTCGATGCCGCTCGCGTTGCCGGCCAGCAGGTCCGTCTCGCGGTACAGCACCAGGCCCCAGTTCTCCATCGCGCCCGCGCCAAAGTCTGCGACCACGCGCCAGGCGCCGGCCGTTACGCGCTGCAACGCAATCTTCCCAGGTCGCGATCGCGCGAGCGCAGGATGTCTACAGGGTTGTGCACCACTAGGGCCCAGGGCAAAGCTCCCTCTCGACTCACCAGAAAAGCTTGGCTGCCCAGCTTTGTGGCCAAGCCCTGCAGTCTGCTGCGGACCTGGCAGGGCGGCCAGGTCCAGCTTGGGCAGCGCGTAGGGCACGCCCAGCAGCGCCTCATATGCGGTCATCGCCGCCGCCGCCACGTCCAGCGCCCACTGCAGCTCAGGGCCCCTACGCGGCCAGTGACAGGACTGAGGTCGCTGACATCAATAGGGTACCGGCCGCAAATAGATGGTATATACAGCCTCAGCATCGCCGTGCAGACACTTCACTGCTGAGATACGCCGCAGTGCTGTCACCAGCCAGCGCTAGCTGCAGCGCAAGCGTAGTACAGCAGGAAAAGGTCGTCTGTCAGCAACCAACATGCCATTGTTGCCAGCTGCGGTGGTGACAGCGGGGGGCCCAGCAGGGCCGGGATTTGGCAGCCTGCTCGGCATGCACAGCGTGCCAGACGGGACGCTAGTGCACTCCGACGTTGCCGACGCGGCACCCGGCAGGGGCCCGCCTCCTGGGATTTAGAGTCGGGGGCCCGGCAGGCGCGCACCTGTTGGGCGTGCCCCACACGCGGAGCGGGCGCGCCGCGCCCGCGCCCGGGTGCGGCAGGCTGCGCTCCACGCTTGTCAGGTTGCCAGCCACAAACTGCGCCGGCACCGCCGGTCTCAGCCACCCTGCCTGGTAGATATGTGCAGGAGCATGAGCGGGCCGGGCTGCAGTGTCAGCAAGTTGGAGCAAATAGCGCAGCATGTGAGTACACATGCTTGCGCTGCACCCCCGCATCCCTGAAGCGCAGCGCTCTGCTGACGCACTCGCTGCCGGGGCGGGGCGCCGCGCGCGCGGAGGGCGCGCCGCGACGAGGTATGTCGACATTGCAGGCGACCGCGCGTAGCGGTGCCTGACCAGGCCGCCCGGGCCGGGCGCGGGCTCGCCCTCCTCCGGCATGTTGGACAGCGCCACGGCGCCGGCCGGCGTCACCAGCTCCACCTCGAACTCCGCCTGCCGTGCACGCGCCCGGCAGCCGCGGTTAGCTGGGTTAGGGTTTGGGCGCTGGATCAGAGCTGGGCGCGTCTTCTTGCGCGCCGCCGAGCCCGTTCGGGGGACCTGCGCATCAGCAGGTGCCTCCTGGGACCTTGACGTCTCAGCAGGCAGGGCCTCGTGGCCGCTCACAATGTGGGTCAGCGCAGCTTAGCAGCGGCCTGCACCACCGCCTGCGCGACCGCTTCCAGTTGCGTGCTCGCTGTGGAGACCCCGTGCAACTCGGGCGGCAGGTTCCCCGCTGCCCGGGCGCCTCGCTCGCGCAGGGCCTTGACGCCCTATATGAGATTGTATAGAGCGACTTGGCTGTATACCCTACTGCTGCCCGGGCGCCAGTCCTCGCTCGCGCGGGGCCGGCAGCGCCGGGCGCGCGCGGGCGCGCGCCTTGAGCGCCGGCTCGTCGAAGCAGGGGAAGGCCAGCCGCGCGGCCTGCGCCTGGAACTGCGTGGTCGCCAGCGTGTGGTTCTGGCCCGCGGCGTCTGCCGCCCCCGCACAGCGCTCTGGATCCGCAGAAGGCCGGCAGCGAGTGAGCAGCAAGGGCGGCAGCAGACTCCCTCAGCCAGTCGACGCCCGCTGCGCCTTCAGCAGGCATGCTGGCAGGCCGGCAGCCCGGTCCAACACGGCAAGCGCGAGGCAGGGACCCGCCTAGCGTGTCGTTTCAATGCCTAGCAGCAGGACCTCGTCTGCACTCCGCGCGAGCTCGCCGCTGGCCGCCGCAACCAGGCGGAACACGCACGGGCTCCCAGCCCGTCCAGCCAGGCTGACGAGCATTCACAGCTGTCTCCATCGCAGACGCCTGGCATGCCTGCTCCTGCTGGCAGAGTGGGGAGGGGGGGGGAGCGACGCGCCTGTATAGGTGCTACGGTAGAAGCCCTCCAGCGCCGGGCTGAGCGTGTAGTTGAAGTGCAGCGCGATTGTCGCGCGCGGCATCGGCAGCGGCCGCGGGAAGGTCAGCGTCAGCTGCTGCCGCTCCTCCGCCGCCCGCCACGTCCCTGTCGAGCGTTGTGGCGCGCATGTCAGGTATTCTCAAAACCGTGTCTATGACATGCATGCAGATCTCTGAAAACCACACCTTAGAGCAACAGAGCTTTTTCAGGTAAGACGTAACACTGCCAAACTTAAAGAGAACACCGCTCCTTCACGCCTCATTGCAGCCTGCAGGCATGGCGTGTCAGCCAGGCCGGCGGGGGCCGCGGGCCGCGCCGTGCGTGTGCTCGGGCTGCAGGAGCGCGGCGTGCGTGATGTTCATGCTCGCCGCGTGCAGCACCACGCACCGCGTCGGCCGCTCGACGTCCAGCTCCACCTCCACGCTGCCGTTCACCGCGAAGGGGGCCTGCGCGCGCCAAGCCCGCCCTAGAGCGCACGCCAGTCCTCGGGTGCTGCTGCGCACGGACAGGCGCCATTGCACGGCGCGAGGCTGGACGCGCTACAGGGGCCCTGCGCGCGGGCGCGGCACAATGATGGGGCCTCCGACTGGAGCGGGCGTGCACAGCGCGGCAGCTTCGCCGGCCCCCTTCGGCTCAGCAGGCCAGGCAAGGGCTCAGGAGCGCCACGCATGCTGTACCAGGACCGCACTGTGCAAAGGCCTTGCCCGGGGTGCTGTCTGCGCCTCTGCACTGCAGCAGTCGGTCACGCGTCCCTGTCGGCACAAAGGCAGCTCGACGTGCTTGCGATCTGAGAGCTTGGTGGGGACCGCATGTTGTGCACTCCGACCCACACCAGCGGGCTGTCACGTCAACACGCAGCCGGCCAAGGGCCGCCTGCCTGCAGGTCAGTCTGTATCGCGAGGCGGTACAGGCGCGGCCGCACGCCCCGCGGCAGCTCCCAGCGCGTCCACGCGCACGCCTCTTCCTCTCCCTCTCCCGGCGGCGCCTCCCGCCCCAGCTCGTGGGGGGGCGGCAGGTGCGGCTTCGGCCCAGCGTGCAGGATGGCAAGCGCCGCAGCCACCACCAGCGCCAGGATGAGCAGCATTATGCAGCCGGCCGCGGCAAAGGTGAGGATCGCGCGGCGCTGGCGGCGCGAGTACCCCAGCCACCACTCCGGCGGCACCCACGGGCAGCACGGCAGCAGCTTGGCCAGCCACGTGACGTCCCAGCCGCAGCACTTGTAGCGCCGCATCCCTGCCCAGTAGGGCAAGCGGGCCTCAGCATTTCGCCGTGGAGCTTGAAACATGCATGCGGTCTGGTGAGCGCCTGGAAGGCCTGAGCCCAGGGACAAGCGACCAAGGGCGCCCAGCGGCAGCGAAGGGCGGCAGAGAGGGTGGTTGCTTCTGCCAGTGACAGAGCAGGCCTGCAGGACCGCACCTGCATACATCTCCCAGTCGAGCAGCACGTCGTTGTCATCAAAGTCGTCCATGGACAGGTCGAACACCTGCGTGATACCTTATAATGAGACGTGCCGGCCCCTAGCAGAGCTGCCTGCTGGCGTTGGCAGAGCACTTTCCCACCTGGTCTGGACGCTCATAGCCCCCCTCCTCAGAGGCCTCGGCGTGGGAGTCGCTGTCGCGATCGGCCTTGCGGGGGCGCCGCGCAGGCGGCGTGGAGCCGGGCGTATCCGCCATTGCGCTGGGCATTGCCATGGCTGCGCCTATGCGCCTGTAACCTCACTGCACTGCACCGTGTGTCAGCAGGGCGTGACTGGCTCTTGCAGGCTTGCCACATCGACCATAAGTGAGTTGCAGTCGGACCATGCGTATGGCCTGGCCAGAACGCTTCAACTGGGGACAGCTAGCAGTGCGCAAACCACACTGGACGCAGTGCACACACTCAGACTTGCAGGCACCTCACCACTATGAAGCAGACTTCAAGTCTGAGACCTTGCAGGCCCCTCCCCTCCCCAAATGTCCCCGCCAGGTCGGGGATTAGGGCAGGCAGTGCCCGATGTGCCCATGACTGGGTGGGAACAGGCACCGTCAGAGCTGACCTTGCATGCGCCCTTACCCAGGCTTCCATGCGCTGCGCTGCACCAGCAAGTGCGTGGGAGGGAGCACTGCACTCTGAGGGCAGCTGGGTTGCGCCGCGTCTTCGGTTCAGTGCAGCTGGTATTGCTCGGTGAGTCTTGGACATGCTAGCTGTCAGAAGCCCGCCCGCAAGGAGCACCAGCCGCCGCATGCAGAGGCATGTGCATGCCCGTGCAGATAGCGTGTGTGCGTATGCAGTTGGTGCTGCACCTCACTTGAGGAGCCTACACTTTGGGGCATCACCATTCCTTTGGACTACAGGCAATGCCCGCGCCCACTTGCACGACAGGTCATCACTTGGGCATCGCACACGCCGCGGTGTGAGCAGGACCACATTAGGGTAGGAGACCTAACCTACCCTGTACTATTGATTGCCAGCCATCAAGCGTCTTATTCGGCGATCCTTTGCTCTTCTACAACCACCAGCTCATTAGCTATCTCCCTAACATGCAGAGCTCTGTCACCATGACCGGCGAGAAGAGCTATGTTGACCAGGTGAGGGCAGATATGAAGCAAGATCCACTGAACAAGCTTGAAAGCTGTGCCTGCTTGCTTTGCATGCACTGCTTGTCAAGCAACTGACTTTCACTTCAGACGCGCTAATCGTCTGTCTGGTGGACAGGCCAAGGACGCGGTGAACCAGGCCACTGGCAAGGCACAGGAGGCCTACCAGCAGACCAAGGGCACCGTTCTGGGCCAGGTGTGCCCTGGCGCGCTGCTGAGCTGTTCCCTTGCACTGTGCGCATGCATTGTGCTTGTCTGAGGTGCAGCTATGCGCGTTTCTTGGCTTGATATATGGACTTATTCATTGGCTATCTGTTGGCAACCTGGCGGCCTGACTATGGCTTCGTACCTGCAGGATGAGCAATTCCCGGCACCAATAGGCCTGAGCGAAGGCGGCGAGGCAACCCGCAAGCAAATGTGGCAAGTGCGCCAAAAGTCCGAGTGCATCCCACCTCAGGACCCCTTCCATGTGCAAGCTGCTGGTTTTAGTGCACAAGCGCTGCGGCAGGGTCTTGACGAAGAGCTGCACGATGGCAAGATAGATGGCAAGGACATGGACAGGATCATCACGGGTGCAAGTCCCTGCTGTGCTGAATCAGTGCACGTAAACCCAGCAAGCGCTGCTGACTGGCTTGCTTATTGCCACAGACATTGCCTACGCTGTTCGGGATATAGCACGCAGCGTCAACATCATGGCCACCACGCTGGACAGGATGCAAGCCAGTTTGGCTAATATTGAGGCGCGGCTATGAGCTCTCGGTCGGGCCGCGGCCGCAATAATGCACCGTGCTGACCGCCTACATGCGAGCCTGCCTCTTGGCATAGCGCCCTGTGCCGCTGACTACTTTTGCTGCTCCTTGCATGTGCTGCGTAAAGGTACATGATGCCAGGAACATGTCTGAGTGAATATCCCAGGTGGAGGTGGAGGTGGAGCTGATGGAAGACCAGATGATGTGACAGCTAACGCTAATGCGCACACACCCCGAATAGCACAGCCAACAGCATAACAGCGCATGAACATATAAGCTCAAGGAGTAAGGAGTTCAGTTTACAGTCGGAATTACAAGCACACATACAATGAAGTGCAAGCTGGAAACAAAGGTTGGTAGTTGAAGGTCCGTACCATTCCAAAGTCTGGTGTGCACATGTGCGTGCTGTGGACACATTCCTGAGATACTACCTTCCTATGCATAATCACACACGCATTGCAGGGCATATGAGGCCCTACCCTGCAGAGCCACCTCCAGAGCTGCATGAATGCCGCCATATGATGCAGCTGTCCAGCTAGAGCATAGTCTTCTGCAGTGCACACTTGCACAGGGAGGCCTGACACTGTGCATCTGCTTAAGGGTGTATATTGTCTGTGATTGTCAACATGGCTCGGACTAAGCACACAGCTAGGAAATCCACAGGTGGTAAGCGCTCCACTACTGCGCGTGCAGAGCGGCGCAACAACGAAAAGGTGCGCTAGCTTCAAAACTGCAAGTATTTGCTGCGCCTCTGGTACCTCCAGACGTAAATTATACTTAACAGTGTCGCACCTGCAAAGTTGTGTTGAAGAGATGCGTGCCACGCTGACCTCCTTCAGGTGGCATGCGTGTGCGAGTGCAGTGCAGCTGCTCACTTTAAAATTAACATGTGTTATGAGTGTGTTATGTGTCCTGCTTCCTGGCAGTAACAAACAGCATGGCGCCTGACTGAGGCCGCACCTGTTCCGCAGGATCTGCTAGACCCACCGACTCAGGTGTCTATCGACGAGTTCGCCTTCCCAAACAGCGAGGTGCGCATGCACTGTGCGTGCCTGAGATAAGCTGATACAATAGTATGACTTATCAGCTTGTCCGGGTGTCCCGGTTACCTGAAGGCAACTTGCTGGCCTGACCAAGGCTACTTTGCAGGTTTTGCCACACTCGGTGCCAATGGTCCCAGACCTCAGCGAAGACAGCGAAGACGGCGAGGCGCGCCGGAACCAGGTGTGGCAAGCCCGCCAAAGGCTGAGGACACTTCACCTCAGGACCCCTTCCGCCTGCATGCTGCTGGTGCTGAGTGCACAGGCATGCGCCAGGCTATAGACGATGAGCTGCATGATGAGGACATGGACCGAAAGATCACGGGTGCCAGTCCCTGCTGTGCTGCATCAGCACAAGTGAACCCAGCATCTCTCCCTAAGTGACTCGGTTCCTGCCGCAGACATTGGCACTGTCCTCCAGGAGGTGGCATGCAGCGTCAAGACCATTGCCACCACGCTGCCATGATGCAAGCCAGTCTGGCCAACATGGAACGGAGCATGGCGCAGCAATCGGCTCCCGGGCGGGCAGCAGCGGCCATCGGCCGCAAGGCTTGCACCAAGGTCACCGCCTACGTGCGCGCCTGCCTCTATGCGTAGCGCCCCGTGCCGCTGCCTGCTGTTGCTGCGCCTCGCACGTTCTGCTCGAAGGTACATGATGCCGGATTTGGTCTCACGCAGAGAAACCATGTGGAGGTGGAGCTGATGGAGGACTGAACGTTAGGCCTATGGCATGAAAGCATCTTCGCTCATACCCCGCACAGCATGACCAGCAGCATGACAGCATGTGACCAGGACCAGTATGTGCTCAGGCAGTGGGCACAGTAACATCCCAGTCGGTTCTACATGTACACATCAATTGCAGTGCAGGCTGAAACAAGGTTACCTTGCTTTGCTTTTGTTGTGTGCGCGGTAATGCCACTTTTGTGAATATGACTACCACACACGCTGACCCACTTGGAACAAAAGCACTGCACAGCATTCCATGGGAGAGCACTACCATAGCATGTGAGCACATTAGGTCTGTCAAGAAACAGTCGCAAAGTGCCAATCTGAGGATGTGGCATTTGTCAGTCCCAAGCTTGCTTGCTAGAAGCAAGGAAGCCGAATCTCGCCATGCACGCTTGCCAGCCAAAACACTGCAGTGTCTCATACCAATAAGGCGTTCGTGCCAGTCATGACTTGCTGTTTCCAGCTCGCCAGGCAAACAGCCAGCCTAATAAAACAGCCAGCTGAGATCAACCCACATGCAATGAGCCGGTGGTGCCCAGAGGTAGCAGCAAAAGTGCATGCATGCCCTTTGCATGGGCCCACCTTCGTGGAGCAGCAATCTGCCATTTCCAGCAACTATGTACAAAGTAGAAAGGGTGTATGTTGGTGCAAAGTTTGCACCGCAACGGAAGGGCACTAAATGCCAATGAATATAGGAAGACATGGCAGGTACCTGCTGAGTATAGAGCAGGCGTACGTGTTCAACATATGCGACGAGCTGCTTAGACTATGTGTCAGCTTACCGCGAACTTGTCAAGGATGAGCTCAAAACTGTGAACACTTCACTGTGTATGCTGTGCCTGGTCATGCTGTGCTGTGCTGTGCTGTGGTTTGAACACCCAAGCTGATTAGGTCTGATCATGCATCTAGCCTCATTTACTACTGCAGGCAGTTGCATGAGATGCTGTAAGAGCTGCTGCTCTCTGCTTCTACACGGTGCAGGCATACAGGGGAAGCCTTGACACTGTGCTCACACTTGCATAGGTGCTCTTGGCAACACTGCAGGGGTGAGCATACAGCGTAGAACTAATCTGTCACTAGAGAGCTAGGAGCAACACAGCCTATTTGTGCCATGCCTCACGAGAAGCGGCCGCGTCCCAGTGCAAACAGCGAGCCCTGTCCAGCAGTTTGCAAGCGCATCTCTGAGCTCGTGCGGCGCGAGGTCGTGAAGCTTCAGGCCAGGCAAGCAGCACAGAGGACAGCTGAACAGGTGAAGGCACTCCCTGCTTACTTGATGCTCGGTGTGCATATACAAGCCTATATAGTTGCTTCCTGCAAGTAGCATACCTGCTGCCTGCTGGCTCGGGACGAACAGGACATGAGCCAAGAGACAGACCAGTCTGGCGATCTCCCTCAAGACGGTGTTGAGCATCCGGTGTGTGCCTAGCAAAAAACGCTACATATGTACACCTGTGCATGCCAGAGCTCCAGCTACGTACCTTGTGCACCAAAAGTGATGTACGCTCTATTTTGAAGTCCTAGACATGCTGTCCTGAGTGAGACTGCACCTGCTCTGCAGGACCTGCCAGTAGCGCGCCATCTCTTTGACACACAGACGGAGCCTGAGGAGGACCAGGAAGACGACGAGGAGGAGGAGCAGTGGCAAGAGGACGCTAGCTTGGCGGACGGTGATCCGGACATGCTTGTGCGCTCCTGGCCGGCAGCTGTCTCCTTTCTTGACTACATGTTGGCAAGCGCTCCCCACAGCAACCTTACTGAGTATCTGTCCCACAGGACCTGCAAGACCCGGCGCCAATATACCAGAGCGAAGGAGACAAGGCGCGCAGCAAGCAGGTGTGGCCAGCTCGCCATTGGCACATCATGACCACCCAGGACCCTCCGCAGTGCACGCTCTTCTTCTGAGTGTGCGAGCGCTGCGGCAGGCCTTTAACAATGAGCTGCGCGCGCTGATGGACATGGACGTCGACAGTGACAGTCCGTTCCCTGCTCTGCCTGCAGCAGGACATGCGCACCCAGCAAACACGTGCTGCACTGAAATGGCTCACGCTGCAGACACCGGCAAGAATGTCCGTTTTGTGGCTCGCTGCACCAAGTACATGGCCGTCATGATGGTTACCACGCTACTGCCGGCCCTGGAATCAGTGCAAGCGAGCTTGAACAGCATGGAGCAGAGCCTGGCGCAGCTGTCTGCCGTCATGCCAGCAGCAGCGGCCGGCGGCGGCGGCGCTGGCAATCGCCGGCTGCCAAGTGCGAGCCTGGGCCCCGCGCAGGGGCTCTTGCGCCCCTTTATACAATCTGTGCCTTTCTGAATTGCATAATGCATGCAGCCATACCGCGATGGTGCGCAGGAAAGCACTAAGAAGACGGTCAAGCTGATGGACAATGTGACATGAAGGCTTTATAATACATACAGAGTATGCGTGTCTATATGAGTCCTCTTCAAGCAGTGAAGATGGCAACATGTCAGGCAGAGAGTTCGAGCATGTCATTCACGCAATGCAGGCTGTATACAACTACAACAACATCCGCCTCACAGCAATCCTGAGTCACTGTCATACACAACGGCATATGCAGCTGCTCACGCACTCACAAACCAAAAGCCTGGCACACTGCATGTGTTCTCAAGCGCGTGGCCATAACGACCAAGTTGAAGAGCAGAAGCAAGTGCACGCTGTGGACAGTGTAAGTTTGGAAGGTGTCAAGCGTTTCTGAGCCCTGCCTGCTGTCACAAGGGAGCCAAAGGGTGTGCCGGCCAGAGCCACATATTACTTTTATCCGCCAGCAATGGCCAGCACTGTGAGAACTTGGAACTGAATTGCAGCTGCTTGGCATCAACTAAGTGTACAAACACACTCTTCTACAGGAGCCAGGCCACATGCGCTCACCAACGCGCAGCCGGGGGCGCCCGGTTGTCCATGGCTACTTCTAAGGCCTGCAGCGCCCGCAGCTCGGCAAGCGCCGCCTGGAAGTCTGCCGGCAGCGCCGAGCTGAACTGCAGCCGCTCGCCGGTCGTCGGGTGGTCGAAGCCCAGCGTCTGCGCATGCAGCGCCGGCCGGCCCAGCGCGTCCAGCGCACGCACCACCGCGTCCTGCCTGCAGCCCGCCAAGATGGCTCAAAACGGAGCAAGCTTGATGCCCGGAACTCTGCTGAGGTCACGCTCGTGGCCAAGGATGGGTTTTCAAGGTCTGTGGCTGGCCACGCTGTACTGACCGCGCTGCCCGCATGCCAGTGGGAGCAGTGATGGTCACAGGCGCGGTCGGCCAAAGCACGACCTGCGTCAGTTCCTGCACCTCATGCGGAGGGCAGCAACCCACTGTACCAGACAGGTTGTGGTGGAGCCAGGCGAGATTAGGGCTCCTGCGGGGGAGCAAGCCCAGTACGCGCGCCTGTCAGGCTTGCCGCGCGCGATGGCGGTGACTGCGCTGCCGGCGGCGCCGCCGTACGCCACGTCGCCCAGCAGCGGGTGGCCCAGGTGGCGCGCGTGCACGCGGACCTGGTGCGTGCGCCCCGTGCGCAGGCGCCAGCGCACCAGCGCCGCGCCGCCGGCCGCCAGCGGCTCCAGCACCTCGTAGCCGCTGCTGGCGTGGCGGCCCCTGCGCGGCGCGCCTGGGTTGAGAGCTCCAGCGCCTTCTCCTTCACAAGATAGGAATGTAAATTAGAAAGAAGCTGTCATGTGCACCGTGTGTCGGCCATCTGCACTGCCGCTGGCGCAGCTCTTAGTTCCGCTGCCCGGTTGGCTGCCCTGTGCATGCGGAGAGCGGCGGCGCATCTGGGGCATGCAGAGTCTCTCAAGCCATGCTCTGCTCGAACCCTAGCACTGCTCGCCACACGAGGCGGCCCTGGGCGGGAGGTTGATTCGCTCGTCCCTTCAGGTGGTGAAGCTGTCCTTCAGCAAGGCGCGGCGAAGCAGCACCTACAAGCACTCTGGCCCGCCCGCTTGACGCTGCAACGAGCCTCACAGCACATTGCAGGCAGTGCAGCCCTCGCGCTGAGCATTCAGGCACACACATAATAGGGTAGGATTAGGGCTCCAGACACAACCCACGCGCGCCCGCGCCTGTTGGACATGTAGCCGAACGCGGCCATCTTCTTGCGGTCGCCCGCGTCGCGCCCAATGTTGGTCTCCACGCGCCCGGCCGGCCGCTGCGGCTGCCCCAGCACGATGGCCTGGTACGTGCGCTCCACCTGCGCGTCCCCGCACGCTTATGCTCGTGGCGGTCTGATGCGGGGCAGGGCTAGGTTAGCGTGGGCTTGTGCGCCTGGTACGTGCGCTCCACCTGCGCGCCCCGGTAGGCTTGCAGCCGCGGCGTGCGCTAGTTGCGGGGCAGGGCTGTGCGCCCCACCTGGGCGCTGCTGAAAGGCCGCGTGCGGCGCGGACTGATGCGAGCGGGGCTGCGGGAGTCTCGCTGGCACACGCCGCTGCAAAACGGTGGCGTCGGACGCACGGCAGACGGAGCTATACAGCGGGCAGACCACTCCTGAGCGCGACCATGCAGGACATCAGAAGCTGGGGCCAGCGACCAAATACAAGCTCACATGCACGGCGCCGCTTCCATGTACGCTGGGTCTGATGAGCTTGCCATCATTGGGCGGGGCGCGCCGTGTGCGCCTTGAACTGGTCGCACAGGTGCGCGTGCGCAGCGTCGCTCTTCGCCACGACCAGCAGGCCGGTGGTGCCCTTGTCCAGCCGGTGCACGATCCCGGGCCGTATGACGGGGGCGACCGCGCTCGCTCCCGCGCCGCTGGGCGCCTGGACGGGCTCCAACGCCGCCGCCAGCGCAGCGCCCTCATCCTCGTCTGCGTCGTCGCCCTCGGCGAGCCCGAGCTCGGCGTCGTCGCCGTCATCCCCGTCACCTGGATGTCCTGCTGGTGCTCAGCGCGGTCACCCGTGCTCGACATCATGCGGCAGCATGGAGCTTAAACAGATTGCTCTCAAGCTCCTCGCTATCAAGCTCGAGGCTCTTGTGCAGAATACAACACAGCGAGGCAGTGGCGTTGACCCGCAAACTCGCCCAAGGTCGCCGGTGCAGCAGAGCACCGCGCGCGTAGCTGGGACCAGTCAGTCAGCGCGGAGAGTGGGCGCACCAGACGCCACTGCAGATTCGAGCCCGCCAGCAAAGCGCGGCACCACGCGCATGGCCGGCAGGCGGCAGTGGTGCAGCAGCGCGTTGACGAGCGTGCCGCTCGCGTGGCCGGGCGACGGGTGCACCACCAGGCCTGCCTGCTTGTTGACGACCAGCAGGTGCGCGTCCTCGTACACGACCTCCAGCGGGATTGCCTGGCGTTTCACCAGATGTTGCACTTGGCATCTCTCCTAGCCACCTCGCAGTGCGGCTAGCTTGCACTTTACAGGTCCGGGTGTTGCAGCAGCATGCCACTGACCCACCATCCAGCGCACATTCTGTTAAGCACCCAGCGAGCGTCTCATATAGCTTGCACAGGAACAGGGACCTGTCCCCACAGCTTTTATTTTGTCGCGCACGGAGGCGCACCTCTGGTGCAGCTTCCAGGGGTGGTGGCGGCGGCAGCACGCACACGACGACGTCTCCGGCCCGCACAGCAAAGGACGTCTTTGGCTGCGGCTTGCCGTTCACGCGCACATGGCCGTCGCGAATTGCCGCCTGCGTGAAAGCGGCTCGTGAGATCCCAGGCTGGCATGTGTCTACTTGCGAGCCCCGTAGTGTGATAACGCGCCTGGAGCCTCGCGCGGCTCGCGTGCGGCATCTGCCCAGCCAGGAAGGCATCAAGCCGCTGCTTTGCTGGTGCGTCCGCAGCAGCGACTCTATAGCTCTGCGCTGCCTCCTGCAGCAGCAAAAGTGGGTATGTTGAGTTTGACAAGTACGGCTGCACAGCCGTCAGCACCAGGCTTTGCCTCACTACCTTTCAGGCAGAAAGCAGCAAAGTGCACTGCTCACCTCAGGCGCTGCGAGAGTCTGCACGGCGCTGCACGTGATGCAGCCAGGGCAAGCTGGGCTGTACGTGAGCAGGGAGGGCAGGCTGGTGCGCGCAAAGGCGGCCGCCGGCAGGTGGCGCCAGGGTGCGCAGACGCGGATGGGCACCAAGAATGCTTGCATGCCGCTCACGCTACTTCACACCCAGCTGGGTGCAGGAAGCTTTTGGTTTCGGAATACGAAAAAACTCCGCTGGCGCCAAGCAGGTCAGGGGCAGGGCTAGGTCTGCAAAGCATAGATGATCTGTCAAGGCTCCTGGCGGACATGCCACAGGCAGCCATCGCATGTGCCCGCCGTACAAAGCTGAGGTTAGCACCCTGCCGCTCATCCTAGACGTGCATGCCAGATGCAGTGCCACCAAAACCTAGCACAAACCAGCTGAAAGTGCCGCAGTTCGCATGCGCAGACGTCAGTTCATGATCGAGTTCCCACAGCAGCCATCACGTCACACAACGCCAGATCTAAACTCATGCGTGGCATGCAGCACATTCAGCATCGGGACGCCCCAGCCTCCCTGCCGCTCGCGAGCCGCTGCGCGCTGAAGCTCCTCCGGCTTGCCCGCGCTGCCCTGCAAGGACACCCAGCACGCACGACACGCCAGCCTCTAATCTAGCCGTCCGGCCGTCACTTCGGCGGGCTGCGCGGCCGCAGCTCCTCGATGTCCGGCGTGGAGCCGAGCAGCGTGGGCGCGCCCGGCGGCGGCCGTGCGCTGCCGTTGCTGATGTAGGGCAGGCCGTCGGGCTTCAGGAACAGCGACGCATACACCTGGCGGCCCCGTGCCGGACCCACATCAGACATGCCTGCAGAGCTTGCTTGCAAGTATCAATTGCGCTGTCTCAAAAGCAGAACTGGGCGAGCAGGATCTGGCCTGTAGACAGCCGGCGGGGCATGCAACCCTGACCCTAAATTGTCAGCGCAGGCCCTGCAGTGCAGGGGCGTGAACCACGCGCGCCTGGGGCGAGAAGTTGGAGCCGGAGAGGTCGCGGCCGACCGTGACCCAGCCCGGCCGGATGTTGTGGTCCTCCCCGAACAGCTCCAGGCGCCGGCGCCCCTGCCGGCCGGGCGCGTCAGCCGCCCACCCGCAGGCTACCAGCCCTGGGTATCGCACCACCATAGAGCGCACCACATGCCATGGTCGCATATGCGGTGTCAGTAAGCAATCGGTACCAGTGAGGGCCCTGCTGTTAAACGCTGGCGACACAACACATATATAAAGTGCCTGGCTGCACAAGTATGCGCACACATTACTACGCAATATGAAGGGGCTCCCCGGGTCGGCCGTGAAACCTGGCACGGCTGCCACGGCCGCCACGGTGCACAGACAGCCGCAGCGACGGCCGCGCCGCACCTGCGAGAAGCGCTCGATGATGCCGTAGAGCTCCTCGGGCTTGCGCGTGCTCCCCGCGGGCGGCTCCTCCGACACGATCACGTCCGTGTCCACATTGCTGCCGCCAGTCCATTGTGTCGTAACAAACTCTAGCTACGCTTTGTAACAAACTCTAGCTGGTCACGTCTTAGCACCAAAGGCACTTGAAGCACCCCATGAGCGCACCAGCTCAGGCGGTGCGCTGACGCCCATTGCAGACGCCAACATACGAGAGCGCAGGCTCGTGTATCTGGCTGTGTTGTATGCGGTGCAGCGCGGCCCTGTGCATGGCTCAAGCAACAGCCCCCGACAGCAGCATGGGGAGGGCAAACACTCCCGGACCGGTGCAGTGGGCGCTTGCCTGTGTATGATGTGCCCGTCCTGAGCACGGCGGACGGTCCCGCGGATGCCCATCAGGCAGTGCTCCTGCAGGAGATGCGGGTTCGGGAGTCAGCAGCGCGCCGCGTGGACGCCCCAGCAGGGCGCCGCTCCGCATGCAACCAGCAGGTGCGCTTCTCGGCTGCGCCTGCTCCACCAGACGCAGCGTCGCTGCCTGTCACAAGCCTGCACATCTTGTCCTACCGTCCTGACAGACCTGTCAGCTCAGGCTCCAAACTGCTTCAGCTGCGCGCTCAGGCTTCCACATGCAGAATGGGCTCTTGTGCGTGCAGCGCCCCAAGTGAAGCAGCATGCACTCGTCAGGCAGCAAGCGGTCACACGCGCGCGCGCGCGCCTTGCTGTGCTGCAGCACCGAGTGCGCGTCCGGCCGCAGCGCGCCGCGGCGCTCGGGCGACACGTTCGTCTTGATCCAGCAGATGTCCTCGCAGCGGCGGAAGCCCCACTTGCGCAGGCAGTGCCGGCCTGCGTCCAGGCCCTCCGCGCTGCCGCACCTGCAGCACGCCCCGGGCCGGCCGCTTCCTGATCGGGCTGGATGACTGGCTAGACTGGCCGGCCTGGGCTGGGCTGGGCTGGGACTGCTGGGCTGGCTGGGGCTGCTTGTCCCTCTCCCAGCAAGATAGGGGTAAGGTAGGGTTAGGGCAGGTCAATGCAAAATCTGCACTCATCTCTCAACCCCAAACGCACACCAGAGAAAGATGAAGCTGGGCGTGTCCATAACGGCCTCCAGCTCCAGCGCCTGGATCTCCGCCCAGGTCCACGCGTCCGGCTGCGCGAGGCCCGGCGCGCGCCGCGCGTACTCCTCCCAGGGCGGGTCGACCAGCGCCACGTCGAAGCGCGTGCCCAGCGCCTCCGCGCCCAGCCGCAGCTGCTTCAGGTCGGCCTGCAGGCGGCGCGGCTCGCGCGTCGGAGTAGGTTTAGGGTTATGTCAACGCCTTCCCTACGGCAGGCGCCGAGTGACCCTGTGGCGGGCGCCGCCGGGCGCACAGCGCTCTCCGAGCGGGCGGGAGCGGCAGTGGAGCGCGGCCGCGCGCCTCCAGATGCAGCATGCGCGCCTCCCACGGCAGATGCGCCTGCTGCAAGGACGCCAGGCAGCCTGTCGAGCTGCGGCCTCTGCCGCTAAAGAGGCTGCCAGCATGCGGGGCTGCGACAGCCCCGGCAGCAACCCAGGCGTTCGCGCCCGCCGCGCACCTTCAGGTAGAACGGCGGCGTCGCGCGCTGGGCCACCAGCTGGTCCTTCCGCAGCACCAGCTCGCGCATCTTGGGGTACTCGCCGAAGCGGTCGCTCTGCGCGCCGGCCCGCGCATGTTTTGAAGGACGTGACCCCTCGCGCGGCGCGCCTGGCTCAGGAGGGCTGCCGTTCCGCTGTCGTGCACATGGAAATGGCGCAGGGAAACTGAAGAGACGATGGTCCCGCGCCACTATTTGCTGTAGGGTACGGTAAGTTAGGTTAGGCGCTTTCCTTTCCCGGGGCGCCGGCAGGGCGCACGAGGTGGACATCGCGCAGGTTGTTCTGCGGGCGCAGGCCCGTGTCGACAAAGTACTGGCAGTAGTCGTTGGCCTCGCCGCGCATGGCCGCGGGCGCGCCGCGCGCGCCGCTGCCCCAGCCGCCGGCCACGTCGCCGGGCCCGCCCGGGCCGCCGCGCCCGCGGTTGCCGTTGCCGCCGCCCATGCCGCGGCCTGGCCGCTGCCGCGCCGCCTTAGCAGCAGCACAGCAAACGGCGGCTGCTGCGATGGCAGTCAAGCACAGCTGTTGGGCGTCAAGGGCAACATGCGCTGTGTGCCCCCTGGCATGAGTGACAACCCGCACTCTAACCCCAATTGACGCGCTCCCAAGTGAGGGCGAGCGCGCCAGCAAAGCCATCCAAGCCGGCCGCCGGGTCGCCGCGGGCGCCGTGGCCGCCGCCCGCAAGCCCGCCCGCGCCCGCGAGCGCGGCCCCGATGCCCATCACGCCCAGCCCGGCGCTGAAGGGCCCCATTCCTGGCGTGCAGCGCCATCCTCAGGTCGTGTGACATTGCTTGCATGCATCGCATGCGTCAGCAGCGCCTCTTCCTTCTGGCAAAAAAAAAAGTATTGCTGACACAAGAGCTCAAAGCTTGCTTGCCAATGCAATGCACAGTCACAACAGTATGCAAGCGTGTATTCAGCTAGGTGGCAGTCATACAGGGCGTGCCGGGGCCGCCGCGCAGGGCCATCATCATGGGGCCGCCCAGCGGCCCAGCCAGGCCCCCCGCCATCGGCCCCGCCATGGGCCCGGCCCCGCCGCCGCGGCCCATTAGGCCGCCGTGGCCGCCTCCGCCGCCACTGCCGCCGGAGAATGCGACGCCCCCGATCGGGTAGCCCCCTGGCCTAAAGTCCAGGCCCTGGGGCGCAGGGCCTGCCGGGGGCCTGCCGGGGCCCAGGCCCATGCCGGGCCCACCCGGCGCGTCAAAGGCGTCCATGCCGCCCAGCGCCGGCGGGCGCATATCTGGCCCCTGGCTGGCGGCGGGCCCCAGACCTGACGCCGGCGGCGCGCCTGCCGCAGCGCATGCTACGGAGCTTGAGGCGCAGAGAGCAGCTCTCGCCCGAATGCTCAGCTGCCTCACCCAGGGCCCCCACTGCAAGGCACTGCGCAGAGAGCGGGGCACTCCATGACATGCAGCACAGGTGTGAGTTGACATGCACACCACCAAGGGCGTGGGGGACCAGCAGGCATTAGCAGCGCCTTGCGCTCCCGCGCTGGAGCCAAGCTCCGTGCCTCGAGCTCGTTCACGATTCACATGCAGGGCCCGCTGTAGCCCGGGCAGTAGCGTGGCTGCTGTGACCAAGTGCTGGCTGAGCAGCGCAGCCGCTGCATGCAGGTCAAAGGCAGCATCCGCTGCGGTGCGCGTTCTCCCTCTCTGCCACCCCCTCCGGCCAGCGGCTGGCCTGCCCTCAGCGCACACCTCCGGTGCGACGCTTCTTGGGGCAGTCGCGCGCATAGTGCCCAGCCTCGCCGCACATGAAGCAGCGGCTGGCCGCCTGCGGCGCCGCGCCGTCCGGCGGGCGCTGCGGCGGCGGCGGCAGGCCCCCGCGCGGCCAGGCGGCCCCGCCGCCGTCTGTCCTCCCACAGAGCGGTGCTTGGTGCAGACTGTGACTGTGCATTTGCCAGCAAAGTGCAAATTGTACATTGATCAACCACTGTGACACACTGCAAGGCACGTGAGGCGCGCAGCAGCAACACAGCAACAGGCAAATATCACAAAGCGCGCACTAGCACCTGTCCTTCCCCAGTCCATGCGTCACACGCTCAGCAATGCGCCGGCGCATCAAGGCTGGCTCCACTTGCGGATCTCAGCGGCCTGTTTGTCCTCTCAGCGGACGCCCAATGCCTGTAAACGCCCATCTCTGAGGCTCTCACGTGCAACATGCCAATGCTAAACTTACTTGCAGCTGCGACGTTGTCAGACTGGTGTGTTGTCTATCGGTCGACAAGAGGAGTGGCAGAGGGCCGCAGGTAGATGTCTAGAACATGAAGAGCTACCCCACTTCCCCACCCGATTCAGGGAAACATTGCAGCTTGCTGGGGGACCTTGGAGGCACCAGTGCTGCCCCTGCCCCATACCTCCATCTCTCCTGTTGTAAGTCAGCTTGGCACAGCAGCTCTCTATTGTGCGACGCAGACTCACATAATTCTGCGGTCTGCGGGAGCGCTGAGTGTGCCGTGATGCCGATGCCCATGCTCGCGGCCCTGCTGCCCACAGTTGCGCGCCCGGCGTTCTCCGGCAAGCTTCTGGGCGCCTTCCCCGTGCCCGCAGGCTCCCGCTTGCACTGCCACGCGCACAGCACGGTGCGCACCTTGTAGCAAAGCACCGCCTCTCTTGTCGCTTCTGCTCTGCGCGCCTGCTGTGCCAAGCTGCGCGCCCGCAGGAGGCGCCGGCCGCGGACAGGGCCGCGCACAACCAGCTGCAGGCAGACAACTTTAACGCAGCGACAGAGACTTTCAGCGCGCCGCAGCCGCGGGAGATCGAGGAGGTGGGCAACACGCCTCGCAAGGAGGCCAGATACAAGGCCTGGTTGGCAAGTAGTCGCCTGCCAACCAGGGGCAGGCTGACCTCTGCCTGTCAAGTGCAGCGCTTGGTGCAAGCACGCAGCGCTTGGTGCAAGCATGGGCCATGGCATTGAGTGCTCTGGTGCTGGCCGTCAGTGCCACGAACTTTCTTGACGTATGGCAGACAGCGACGGCGCGGCAACCGCAAAGCGAGGCTTCGACCCTTGCTTTTCGTGCGTGCTCGAGCTGAGGCGGAGTCTGCGCGCAGAGGCTCGCGCGGATAGTGGCCGCCGTGCCGGGGCTGGGCCCCGGCTCGCGCGTGCTGAACGTCGGGTCGGGCACCGGCTGCCTGATACCCCACCTGCGCGGCGCTGGGGTGCGCCAGCTCACCGTGCCAGGGCGCTTTGTGCCAGGGCGCTTTGTGTGTAAGATCTATGCAGGACGAGTCTGTGCTTCCTTGTGCATTGCTTAGAAGCTGCATATCGTCAGAGCGGAGCATATTCAGGGCACCAGCAGGCTGTATTGCCTTAGTACTAGCCTGCGGGACGCTTCGGTCGCGATGACGGGGTTGCTGCTGTGTGCGCGCCCGCCGCGACCCAGCCGATGGGCTCGACAAGGCGTGCTAGGCGTGCATGTGCAGCTCGTTCCAAGCTCCTCGCGCTCTGCTTACACCTGACCCTGCTCACGCCTGAAAGAGCGCGGCCAGGTGGAGGACGTGCTGGCCGTGGACGTGGCGGCGGCCATGCTGGCAACACTGTGCGCCGCGCACGGCTGCGCCGGCCCACTCGGAAACGAGCCAGGCGTGCGGACCTGGCTCGGCGACGTGGAGAGCGTGCCGGCGTACCAGGCACGCTTGGGGGGCCTCTAGGGTTAGGGCTGCAGGGTTAGGGTAGGGCTGCACTGGCGCACGCCCGCATCCCCGTGCACGCCGCGCCGCGTGTGCGCGCTGCGGCATGCGCCCCCACCTGCGGCTGGCGTCGGCTTGCCCGGCCATGCAAGCGGGCAGCCGGGCGCCGTGCGGCGGAGCAGCTCTGCGTGCACGGGCTCGCTGTCATGCGCGCGGTCTGCTGCTGCACCTGTCTGCTCCGCTCGCGCACGCCATGTTGGGCGCCGATGCATGCGGCTCCGCGCATGTGCAGCCGTGCCGCGGCGTCTGCGCGGTGTGCAGCCGCGCGCGCTGCCAGGCAGGCTCCGCATGCGCGCTCGCGCGCGGCAGGGCCCCTTTGATGCGGCGTTCTTCAACGCCGTGTTTGGCAACGTGTACGACCAGCGGGAGGCCCTGCTGCGCGCGTGCCTCCTGCTCAAGCCGGGTGCCCGCCCGCACACGGGGCATGGCCGACGCGCAGATGCCGTGGGTGATGCAGGTCTTGCTTGCGAGCGCTCTTGCGTGCCAGACTGCTGAGCCGGCTCGCGCTCTAGCTGCGCGAGTGCCTTGCATGCACCAACACTCCTGTGCCTGAGCTGTAGGGCTGCCCTGTCTGCGGGCGTCTTCGGCACGGCTTCACCATGCATTGACAGGGCCTGTGTGGCCCGGGGCTGGCCTGCTCAGCAGCGCCCGTCTGTCATATGACCCGGCCGCCCCTCGGCCCGCGCGCGCAGGCGGCCACATCGTGCTGAGCCACCCGCTGGGCCGCGGCTGGCACACGTGCTTCCGGCGCGACGCGCCGCAGCTCGCGCCGCACGGCCTGCCGGACGCGGCCGGCCTGGCTGCGCTCGCGGCGGGGCTGCCGCTGACAGTGCGGTCACTCGCCGACGAGGAGGCGCTGTATCTGGCGCTGCTGCAGGCGCGGCGCGGCCCTGCCCTGTCCCGTGACCGCGGAGGTGCAGCGCAGGCGTCAGGGCGGGAAAGGGCGCCGTGGCGTGCTTTGCTTGGCGGCACTGGAGGATTGCGCGGCCTGCTTGAAGCGGCCGGCCTGGCAGCGCCGAGCGGAGTTGGGTCCTCGTCAGGTCAAGGCGTGCTTCCACTGCATGCGTGGGCGGCGCATCGCTGAGCACAAGCTGAGGCACTGGGGTGGTGGGTCAGGTACCCAGAATGGGTGTCATGTTTTGGACCCTATTTTTGGTTGAAGAGCCTGATGGGCTGTAGGTGTGGGCGGCACGTGCGAACTTTGCGCTGGCGCCGCTCACTGGCACAGCGTCTCCCGCCTCATGAGATCAGCCTACAAGTGCGCGCGCGCGGGGCAGGTGCCGCCAGCGTATGCGCTGCCGGGCAGCCCGCTGCTGCTGGACGGTCCCGTCGTGACGGGCTTCGGCCGCGGCAGCCGCCAGATGGGCGTGCCCACCGCCAACATCGACCCCGCGCCCCTGCAGAGCGTGCTGGCCGAGCTGCCGCTGGGCGTCTACTTTGGGTGCGCAGCCCTGGGCTGGAGCCAAACGTGCGTCGTCAGGCTCCACCGCGTGCTGTCACGCCGCGCGCGGGCGCGCCTGGCTGCCGCACAGGCCGCGCCAGCCCCAGACGCCCGATGCAGCGGCGGCGGCTGATCTGCCACAACGGCAGCAGCGGCAGCTGGTTGTGCTGCTGGCGCTGTCGCCACTGACGAGAGACCATGAGCATGTCGTTGGTCTACCCTAATCTTACCCAAATTAGGGTTTGACTGCAGGTGGGCGCGTCTGGACGCGCCCGACGGCGCGCCCGCCGCCGACGGCGCCGTGCACAAGGCGGTCGTCAACGTCGGGCGGCGGCCGACCGTGGATGCGGCCGGCGCGGCCGTTACAATTGAGGCGCACCTGCTGCACCGCTTTGCGGGCGACTTCTATGGCCGGCGCCTGGCCGTGGTGCTGTCGGGGTACGTGCGCCCGGAGCTGCGCTTCGGCGGGCTGCCCGAGCTGGTGGCGCGCATCCGCACCGACGTCGGCCTGGCGGCCGCCGCGCTGGAGCTGCCGCCGCACGCGGGCCTGCGCTCGCACGCCTTCCTGGGCTGAGCCGGATGCTAGGGCGTGGGTAGGGTAGGGACTGCGCCCGGAAGCTCGCTCTGGCGGCCGCCGCGCTGGAGCAGCCGCCGCACGCGGGCCTGCGCTCGCACGCCTTCCTGGGCTGAGCTGGATGCTAGGGCGTGGGTAGGGGAGGGGCTGCGCCCGGAAGCTCGCTCTGGCGGCCGCCACGCTGGAGCAGCCGCCGCACGCGGCCTGCGCTCGCACGCCTGCCAGGGCTGAGCTGGGCGCGCGGGCCTGGGTAGGGCAAGGGCTGCGCAAGGAAGCTCGCTCTGGCGGGGCACGCAGGCGCGCGGCGCGCGTCAACGCAGGCGCGACCATGCCGAGGGGCCGCGGCCCTGGCATGTGCGGCCGGCTTGCGTGCGAACTGGCAGGGGGCATGAACAGGGAGCGGGTTCGTGCGCGGTAGTGAGGCGCATGGTCATGCGCCGGCTGCCGCCTTCTCATTATGAAGGGTGCTGGTTGGATCCTATGAGTTAACCCCGGCAGGCGTGAGCGACCACGCATCGCAAGCCCTCTGTGAACATCAAGTCCTGTTTGTGTGCGAGTTTGCTTGCTTGAAGGGGGACACGTATGAAGCAATAGTCTGAAACAGGTCGTCACCAGCGCGCTGTTACGACGGATGCGCTCTCTCTGTGGACGCATGCAGCTGTGTCCTGCAAGATCAGCAAGCCAGTGTTACATGGGGCGGCGCGGGACATTTAGGCGACCCCCAAAAGCAGATACGTCGGGCAAACAGACATGGCCGGGACAGGGCGCCTCCGCGCGCTGCCACAGCTCAAAACTCTCTGCGCGCGCCCAGGGGGCCGCGCGGGACGTGGCAGCTCACGCGCCGGCCGCCTGCGGCGCGCCCTCATGGCACACCCGGCTGTCCTCCCTGACTGCACAAACAGCCGCCAGGCCCTTTCCCGCCCTCTCTCCCAAACCCGCAGGTATCGAGGCGGGCCCTGCGCTGGCCTCCAGGGCGCCGACCCCTCCAACCCCGCCAGCAGCCGGCTCAGCTCACTGCGCCATGCCAGCACACGCTCCACTGCTCGCAGCCCCAAGAGCCCCAGCCGCATGTCTGCCGGCCGCTCCATGTGCGGCGCTAGCTGGCGCGCTCTGCGCGCTGCGGCGCCCGCACTATGCGCTGCGGCAGCCGCGCCGCTGCCACCCGCCTGCATGCGTGCCCAGAGCGGGTGTGGCGCGTGCAGGCGGATGTGCACACCGCCGATGCTACTGCCATCCGCGCACGCCGGGAGTGCGCAGCAGGCGAGCATACTTCGCGCCGCCACTGTCACTGCACAGCGGCTGCGCCGGCGCGCTGCCAGCTCTGCTGCATGGCCTCCGGCCGCGCGCCGTCGCGCACGCAGACGAGCTGACGCGCAGGCCAGCACCCTGCGACTGCAGCCGGTCCTGCCGCGCCGATGTCCAGCCGGTGCGGGCGCGCCCGCGGCTGGGCTGCCGCAGCCGTGCCGCTGCATGCGGTGTGCTGGCGCCCCGGCAGCATCTCCCCCAGCGCCCAGGGGCCTGCGATGGCCGCCCAGGCGCTGCTCTATACCACATGCAGCGCCGTCCGCCTCCCCCCGCCACTCCAGTCCAGACCGAGCCATTGCACAGCGACGACGCCACGCGCCCACAGTGAGAGGCAGCTCACCCCGGCCTCGCGCACAGCGCACGGCCCGCCCCCAGCGCTGCGCAGGCAGACCGCACACCGTCGCGCCCCCCAACCGGCCGTGCAGTGTCGCTTCTTCCGGAGGCGACCCAGACAGCCGGCCCCGAGCGCCGCACAAGCGGGTGCCCCCGCACGCCGACACCGCACCCAGGCGGCATCGCGCGGCGTGCTCCTATGGGCGCCTGGCGCCCCAGCGCCCTCCGCCGCTGCGCTGCGAGAGCGCGGGCTGCCGGTCGCGCCCGCGCTCGCGCAGCGCGCGGCGGCGCCCGCGCCGGCAACCCCGGCGCGCGGTCCCGCGCCGAGGCTGGCTGCTCCGCCGGTTCAGCGCCCGCCCCGCACGCAGCGCCTGGCGCGCCCGCGCCAGCGCAAGCGCCGCCGTCGAAGCGCAGCCGAACGCGACCCCAGGGGCGCCTGGGCTGTGGGCGAGGCCAGCCGGCGCTCACAGGAAGTAGTCGGGCGTCCTCCGGGTGACCTGCCGCGCCACAGCGCGCGCTCGCATGCATGTGCAAGCAACAACAGGTTTGAGATGTCCTCGAGCGACACACACCGCACACTGCAGCGAGCGTCCAAGCTGCGCCTACAAGCCCGCTCCCATGTTGCAGGGCACAGGCCGAGCAATGAGGCAAAGCGGCGGCACAACCTCTCCCAGCCTGCCTGCTCCAACTCTGGCACGCGAAGACACGCAGGCACCACTACACTAGTATGGAGAGCGACACCCAGCACGCGTGCCCCGCATCGCAGCAACCAGGAGGCAGGATGCGCAGGCGGCCGGCCCGGCGCACCTCAGGCTCGCCGCGCCTGGGCGCGGGCTCAAACTGCAGGAAGTTCTTCCGCATGCCCTCGTCCACCTCCATGATGGCCGCCATGTTGCCTGCGCGCGCGCGCCGCGTCACCCGATCGCCGCCCTGTTAACGGCTTGCACAGCACAAGCGGCAGCCGCCGTGGCGCCATATCCTGACATGCTGACAAACACACAACTGCCTCAACAGAAGGTTGCGGCTGCTCGCGCAGCGCGCTGCGGGGCGTGAGCGGTCCGCTCTGGCGCTGGCTAGCGCCCTGTGCTGTGCTGAGCGCACGAGGCACGGGCCGAGCGCCTGCCAAGCCCGCCCAGAGCACGCCAATTCCCGGGCGCCGTTGCGTACTGGCAGGCGCCAGCGCAGAGCACGAGCCTGGGTTAGATTTACCAGGGCGGCGCCCGGCCGGCCCGGGCGGGCGCACCGCAGCGGTAGCAGTAGTTGGGCGCGCTGAAGATGGTCACGACGTTCTGGTCGTGGCACCAGTTGAAGCCCTCCATCACCAGCTGGTGCGCTCGCGCCTGCGCACACCGCGCCTCACTCGTGTCACCCGGCGCGCCCATCTGGTGTTTCCAGGCACCAGCCTCTGTAGCACCCCGCATGCCTGAAGCCCGGCGGCCCAGCGGCCAGCCCACGCTCGCTGCGAGCGCGTGTCCTATCAGCCGCCCTTGGTGAACGAGGGCGCAGGCAGCCCCTAGTGGAGCAGGCCTGGCCGCTGCCTTTGCCTTGTAGACCGGCCGTCGGCCCCGCTTGCGACACGCGAGCGCCCGCGCGCGCGCCCCGCGCGAGGCACGGCAGCCAGCAACCCACAGCCAACGGGCGCGGCGGGCCGCGCACCACCAGGTTTAGCCCATTGGTGTGGTTGAACTGCTCCGAGATGTCCTGCCCGAACGTGTAGCCTGCGCCGCGCGGCGAGATGCCCCAGCCGCAGCGGTCGTCCGGGTCAGACCACAGCAGGTCACACATCGGGCCCTCGTGCGGCACCTGCGCGCGCCGCAGGCCGTTCTGGCGTCACCCTCTCCCCGGCGGCCGCTGGGGTACGCGCTCTGGCGCGTCCCGCGCGGCCGCTGCTCCGCCGCGGCACGCTGGCGGCCGGCTGGCGCCGTGGTGTACGAGACGCTGCGGTCTCTGCAGTGGCGTCCCAGAACCTTCCAGCCGCCGCCGTCTGGCATGCAGCAAGGTGCGCAGCGCTCCCAGGTGTGCAGCCCCACCAGGTCAGCGCTCGGCACGGCGGACTTGGGACAGCAGCAGAGCATGGCGGTCTGCACCCCCCTGTGCTGAGCGCGCACGCCAGCCTGCTGCCGGCTGCCACAGAGTGGCATGTTCCGCGGCGCTTGCAAATCAGGGTCCGGCCAAAGCCGCCAATGCACCACAACCCAAGCCCGCTTACATTGGTTGTGCAGGTGCTCCGGGCCTACGACTCTCCCTACTCTTGCAGCGAACGGCGCGCAAGTTTCGGGATGCATCGCGCGGAGGCGCGGCGCGCACCTCCTGCACGCGGTCCAGCGCGCGGATGTGGTCCAGCGTGTCCAGCGTCGGCGACAGCCCGCCGTGCAAGCAGAAGATCTGCGCGCAGCCGCGGCCCCATCACGCTCTGCCGT
>JAABUY010000939.1_pt1 | contig 43661 bp, 73 predicted proteins | sample 5560271 | NCBI WGS metagenome assembly JAABUY01 (sample SAMN10711886, study PRJNA513374) | rock metagenome | isolation source: Antarctica rocks | place: Antarctica: Victoria Land, University Valley
CCCTCCCCCCGTTCTCTTTGCCTCGAGATGACGCAAATACTCACCTTGCCCAACAGTCAGCTCAATTCCAGTGACAGAGGTCTGGATCAGTGGTAGAGGTCTAGATTCGTATAGCGTGATATGGCCTAATCCTTTCGGCCGCATACGGATATCGACCTCTACCTCCTTTTGGAACTGTCACAAGCTGCACACAACCTCGTAATCGCCATGGGACAGAATCGGTGACTGGCTAGCTGCAGCTTCAGCTAGAGCCGTGAAGGTCTCATCGAGGATGGCGGGATCCAATGTTGTCAATATTATCCTCTACACCTCACGATGGTTATCTCTGTTTATAACCGCTAAAGATACAAAATCGCCCATCCCGTCTGGCGCCAAACGCTCCTTCTCCGCTCCTCTGCCCTCCCCCTGACTCTTTTGACTGAAAAACTGCGCAGCCCTGGCAAGCGCGCTCTTCCCCTCAAACCCGCCTCCTCTAGGTCGACCGTCTCCCTCCAGCCTATATTGGTTCGACCCCGTAACCCCCCTACCTTCTTCCCCGTTCTCTCCTTTCTCCCTCGGGTTCAGGCCTCAACGATCTCGGTTCCGGCGGGGCGTTGTTCGGATATCGTCCTGGAAACGGTGGCTGTCCTGGGCCGGGGAAGCCGCCGATCCATTGCTGTTGCTGCATCGGTCCCTGGCCTTGCATCGGTAAAGATCCTCGACGATTTTGTTGTGGTTGTTGAGCTTGTTGAGATTGGGGAGCTTCGGCCATAGCTGCCCACCGAGGATCGGGTCTGAGTCCAGGAGGCATCATCTGCGCAGGCGACGATCGGGCTTGGTTAGCTGCGGCTTGAGCTCGGGGAGATTGGTATTGCGAGTTTCGGAACATCGCAGGGAACGTTGGACCTGCTGGAGCGGAGTGGGGGGAGATGATATGCTGTCGTGAGGAGTGGAAGCCGGCTGGAGACTGTTCGACTCTTCTCCCGTGGGACGAGGCTGATTGATGTAGCTGTTCGATCCGCTGCTGGGGCTGCTTCATGACTTGTGATGGGACTTGTTGCAGGACCTGCGGTTGGAGTTGCGGTGGTGGGTGCGGATATGGCGCTACCATCTGTTGATGCGGTGCCATGCCTAGTTGAGACTGCGATGGGACTCCACCCATCTGTTCCGGATGCATTGGGACCGGCATGTACCCGGGCATCGGTCTCGGCATCATCGCAGGTATCGGCATCGGCACCACGGGTGGGAACGAAGCACCTCGGATCATGGCGTTGACTTGGAAGCGATGTTGACGCCGGATGGCGCGGTACCATATTGATTGGAAGGTGGAGTGATTGTGGCCATAGCAGCACGAAAAGACCAGTATCGTAAAGAATAGTAGTGTACCGATCACTGATGAGCATGAGCTCGGAGGGACTAGGTAGAATAGTTCACGCACGGATCCCGGCGAGCTTCCCATTGGCTTGACCTGACCCGCTGGCAGAGCTGACGTTCAGCGCGTTGACCGAGTTGGGCTTGCCTGCTATGCCGACAAGCTGGAGAGCATCCGAGTAATACAGAACCCTAATACCTGCAATCAGCCTAGAACCTGAGCTTGGGAGAGACTGACGAGTAGACACCGGACATGAAAGGCGTTCCTAGCCTGATCTCCCCCAATCGCTCCGCGGTACTCCCGTTCTGCCATGCGACAACGGCTCCCCAGCATGTCTGTCCCGCGCGGTCTCTCGGCTGGACGAGCTGGATGATGCGACGTTATACTGGTACTTCGATATCGTGATTGTCATGGTGACATTGGTATTGCACGGCAAATTCTGCGAACTTACATCAGCCTTGTTGCATCGCAGGGGACATAGTAGCTGACCCAGCGGGTAGTATCGACGAGATCACGACTGGCGCCTGGTACCGCAGCGAACAGGGACTCGGCGACATTGGTCGGAACGTAGATCGCATCGAATCCTGGATCAAGCGAACCCTATCCTCATCAGCCTCGTTTGACCGAACGGACCTACAAATTCTGCGGATGTATCGACGACCGTGTTTCCCACTCGAATGCGGTCCACCGGGATACCCCAAGACCCTGCGACTGTCGTATTAGTGTTGAGCCAATTGCTGATTACCTTCTCATTAGTCCCAAATTCGTGAATTGCTCGCCTCAACCTACAAGTTACCCTCGTATGCCCCGGCCGGTGCTCCACCCCAATGTATCGTTCCAGCCTGACTCCCGCCGACATTCGAGTAGTTCGCAATATCGAACCCGATAGTGAAGTTTGTCAGACTACTTGGGGCGCCTGAACCTGTAACCCCAAGTACGGCGGGTATAATCGATTCGGCCTTGTTGACCTATATTCCCGGTCAACAAGCCCATGAGGCTTGCCGACTTGGCAGGACGAACCTGATATACCCCCAAGCCCCAGAACCCGGAAGTTCCCGTCGCTAGAGCGATTTTTGATGCCCCAGTTGCCGTACCACTGTTCTCCTGGACGGCAGTCAGAAGGGTGATAGGTCGCGCGGTGTTTGTATCTTGGCGGTCGTCGGTGAGGATTTCATCCGCGAAGTCGGCGGTCAGGGTGATGGTATCGAGGGCGCCTATTGGGTAGGTGGTTGTGTAGAGGAGAGCTTGTTGCGTTGCCTGTGCCAACGTCATCGTCAACAATGCCAAGGGATGCACAAGCAAGAGCTTACGGTCAAAGAAGACGAGTCAGCACTCGAGTACCTATACACCTGATCAGCGGTGTCACTGTTATGGCAGGAAGACGTACTCGGTGGCATCATCGGTACAACCATCACAAGAGTCCGAAGCCACCATGACGAAATCCAAGTTCGTCGCTGTCGTTCATCAGCGCTTACAAGGGCAGAATGGAGAACATGCCCACAAACGGTGAGATTGACATCCTGTGGTGGGGTGCCCACACCGACGACGAGGATGTTGGTCGCTGATCCGCGGTAGAGGGTGAGTGCGGTGTAGGAGCTACCGAGGCGGGAGGCGTCTGAAGCGGACTGTGCGGTCACCTGCCGAGCGAGAATGAGGAAGAGGAGAAAGGGATCAACGAAGAAAGGCATGATGCAGTGAGGTCGCGGGAGAAGAGGTTTGCCAGTCGACTTCACGAATTAGCTATTTCTATTCGACGGCGGTCTTCAGGATGTCTGATGCGGTCGAATGCAATTGTCGTCGAGTGCGGCGACGCATACTGAGGAGATCGCGCAATAGATGAGAACCTAAGAGTTTCCGTTCTTCAAAGGTCCTTCCCATCATCATCGACGCTTTGGGCCTTCCTTTCGATTCGCCAATGCATCGTGACTTCTTCCGAAGAGCAGCTTGCTCTCGAGGGTACAGTTCGCATAGGCAGGCAGAGAGGAAGAAGGTAGCGGAAGGACTTACCGCTCATATCCGCATGTTTCAGTGTACGGATCCATCAGCACGCAGGTGAAAGGACGGGTCGTCGAGGGATCATGTGTGAGTTGTCTTCATCTCCCTGTGTGTGTGTGTGTGTGTGTGTGTGTGTGTGTGTGTGTGTGTGTGCCTCCATCGTGCGAGGTGTGAGTCTGTAGAGTTCAGGCGAAGGTCGAGCTTTGTCGGCGGAAGCCAAGCACACACAAAATGAAAAGTAATCTATGTCAGTACCGTACTCATCACTGGTGCCGTCAAAATTCACTCTAAATTCCCGGATACAAGATATAAGTTATCTTCCCGTTCTGAAAGTTTGAACGGGATACCCCGAAGCGGTCACGTGGCCGGCATCCCGGCCTATCGGGGTCCAATTTCATTTGTCCTCAGACCCCCATCTTGCAAATAACAGACTAAGGACCGTGATCGGATATCGAACAACTTAGTCTTCGAGCTCACGGTCTGTCGGCACCAGAAGTCTATGCTTTTCCGCGTTGCTGCTCCTTATTCCGAGCATCGCCTTGTCCGGACTGAGGGCGAGGATACTCGAGAGATAACCTCTTCGTCCGATCTCTTGCTCCTTCCTTTCAATTGGCACGATCTTGCTTGGTAAAGACCAGTCGACCATGAAATATCTCACACCCGTTTTGACGGCTCTGATTGCCTTTGCCGTGTACATTTTCATCCGTATCAAGCGGTACGCACAGAGTTCCACCCAAAAGCAGAACCATTCGTTGAACGGGTTCCTTCAGAGATCCTTACGGCTCGCTTCCTCTGATCGGACACTTGCGCCACTCGATGGGGTGCCCGATCAATCACTTTTTGAGTGCTCGGAAATTCCCGCGCGAAAGATGGGGCAACGTGGAGAGTCGATGTCCCGTTGGTTATGAAGGCGTGGTACGTCGATCCCGCCTGAGTTCAAACATACCCGGGGGAACTATCACAGTCTGACGGGAAGGCTAGGTGTCTCAAGTTTGTTCTGAACTCGAAGGATTTTGCCAAATCTGCGTTCTCTGTGGAGCGTACGAAGGATTTGCATGGTGACTCTCACCATCTCTCTCGTCGTTCCCTATCGGATGGTCACGCTTCTCCTCGATCTCAAGCCCGGATTCGACCTCGTGCCAAACGTCCTTGCCAGGTACAGGATGGTCGAGTGATATCCCCATGTGGCGGGTGACCCGACAACCCGCATTAATCTTCAGCTCGCCGATACGCTTTCCAACTTCGTAACGATCACCATCCCTCATAATCTGCCCGTCTTGAATCAATCTCTCGATGCAGCCCGTCTCGAGTCAACCTCTTGATGCAGCGGCGGAGCATGACGGAATCATCGACTTTGGACGATTGTCCCGTCGATTCACCTTGGCTCTGTTCGGCGAGTTGGCGTTCGGTGTCAGTTCGGTTTCCATCGCATCTGAGACACCGCTCATCTCACGGTATAGGTGGAGGTCGATCGATTGTCGTCGGATTTCTCCCACGCTTTTGATGAGGCTGTCCGGATCCTGAACTATCGATTCAACATCCCGGCGTATTGGTTCTTTGAGCGGATCTTGCCGTACGCTCGGAATCTTCATGCGCATATTGATCTAGTCCATCGTACGGGCCACGACTTGGTGAAGGAAGGACTGGAGCGATTCAGCCAGGAGGAGCTCGGGGAGAAAGATGTCTCGACCGAAAGAGACCTAATTCTGCGCTAAATCAAGCGGGCTGATGTCGACCAAATTCTGTTGGTGCACGTCTGAACCTCATCTTAGCCGGTGAGTGTTTTGTCGTAGAGACTGGACTGAAAGCCAGGTCGTGACACGACGGCCGATGTCAGGACATGGACACTCTACCCGATCCTCCGAAATCCGTCACATCACAAACGTATCCTCGCCGAAATCGAATCCCTTCCGGCCGGAGTGCCCAATATCGAACTCGCCCACAACCTGCCATTCCTCGAAGCGACGATCTTCGAATGCCTTCGCCTCTACCCCCCCGTCCCTCGTGAGATGCTTCAATCCACCTCCCGCGAAGACCTCGCTTTGCCAGACGGTACGATCGTCCGAGATGGGTACGTCATATTGTGGTCTCCTTGGGTGTCGGCTCGCCTGCCCACCATTCTCGGCGACGATGTCGAGTCGTTCCGACCCGAGAGATGGATGGAGAGGTGTTTTAGCAAGCCGAATGCTTTACGCGTCCCCTATATTCCATGACGGACCAAAGCGCTGCGTGGGTCAGCAGATGGCAAATGGAGCTGGTGGTTGTGTTCAAGGAGTTACTGCAGCGGTACGCTTTTGAGATGGGCTGGGATGGAGGTGAGAGGCGGATGGCAAGGTCTACGATCAATCCAATGGAGGGTGGACTTCCTGTCAATGTCAGGGTACGTAGGCGATAGTCAGTGACGCTCAATCCTTGGCACGATGTTCATATCATCTCTTCCCACCTACGATCACGCGATGGAAGTATGCGACTATGCGAGTTCTCCGCCGGTCGTCCATGATCAATGGAAGGTCTTCCGTCTAGCGAGTCCACCGAGTCGCATTGCGTGACTCCGAAATCCCGCTTCGACGATAAAACAGACGGCAGAGGCAAGATCCAGCACACTGAGTATTGCTTTTGCCACACGGTCACTTCTCCGCTAGATAGAGTCCCTCTGCGTCATAAACAGCTCCCGCTCTCATGGCTGCCTTCTGCCCGCATCGTCCCATCATGTGCGGGATCGGCCGAGCTAACGAGGTGGCGGAGCCGAATGGGGCGGTGGTGGTCGATTCCCGTTCGAGGGAGGGGTCCCTGCGTTCGGTGGTGGAGGTCTTCCGGCAGTTGAATAGGCCGAGAGAGGTTGAGGATCTGGTCCGTCACCCATCGGCATCTCCCATTCTACGTGATCGACCGTCGACGATCGCGAGTCAACGAAGCGCAGGGGGAGGAGGGGAGAGGAAGGGAGAGCGACGTGGAATCGAATGAAGGTATATCGCGGTGGGAAGTGAATTGAATGACGGCGAAAATGCGTATCCTGGTTCAGCGATGGACGAAGCACGTTGACTACTGGCCTCACGACATGTTCCGCATATCCAGATTCGGTGCTTTGTGAATGGGATCAGGGGGATCCAGAAGAACTCGAACCACGTCCGTGAATTGGCGCCGACGACTTTGGCTGCAGTCCGTTCGAGTCACGAGTCAGGGTAGGATAGGGATAAGGAGACGACCGGATGTCGGGTCACGGTAAGGCGAATTCGACCATGGGGAGTACAGAGGAGTAAGAAAGTAGGCGACCTCGTTCAGCATGCGTTCTCGAGAGCTGACGCGTGGATGGTCTCACCGTTGTTACATCTTGGACACATCCGTCCGGGTTCGGGTGCATCTTGCTTGATCTACCGCATAGTCAATATTGACGACTGGCGCGTGCAATGAAATGAAGGACTTTGGTCGGGAAACCACCTGAACGAGAGGATTGTCAGCAAAGGAGTAGCGACGAGTCAAAGTCGTTCGAGTGAGGCCTGGGATGATGGCTCACAAATCAGAGGAATACACACTGCGTAGCTGATCAGCCTGTCGTAATCGACGATCCAAAAAGGGGCGAGACTCACTGACAAGGTCAGATCAAGGATCGGGATCACTCGCCGAATGAAGGTTCACCCAAGCTCGTGTTTGGTGAAAAAGAAGAGACAGCTTCACGGCGAAAGGAAAAGCGCGGAAGCGGGTTCTCATTGAGGGGTCCCCGCATTTCCGATCGACGGTGGTGGCGGATTGGGGTTTTGGCTCTGTCTGTCCCCCGACGAGAAAATCGTTGGACGACTGGCTTTCTACAAGCATTCTTGCTTGATGCAAGACGTCTCTGATCCTTGTGGACCGCTGTTTCCTGTGAAGGAAGGTGACATGGAATCCTTGAACGCCTCGAATCGGTCCAGAACACTGTCAATCGCCCTCGGTATCCTCGTTTCTCGATCCTCACGCCTTTCACTGCCTCACTTTTGATTTGATTCCACGAAAATCCCTCAAAACGTGTGAAGCTGTGCTGTGCTGGTGGCCGGGTACATCAACGCCCGACTACTCCCCCCTTCAAGATGTTAATGACTCTACTCACGAATCCAGCACCGCTGTACGAGCTTGGGTCAACCATTGTGCGTCCCCTATTTTCCTGACTCGCGCTCGTCACCCTCCTCGTGACTCTCGCCATCCCCCTCCTAACAACATGCCCTGCAAGCTTGGTATGCGAATCGGTATGTCTCCCTCCTCCTCCCCATACCCATTCTTCTCCTCGTCGGTCACATCCTGACCGCCGATCCAGCTTTACTCGCTGAGCGGTCATCCGACAGCGGGTTTGCCGAACGAGCAGCAGGTGGCGGCAGCGGCAGCAAAGGCGGGAACTCCAGTTCCGCTTCCAGTTCCGGTTCCTCCGGCAGCAAAAGCGGCAGCTCCAGCTCCTCCGGCTCCTCCGGGAAATCCAGCTCCGGTACCAGTTCCAGCTCGAGCTCAAGTGGGAAGACTGGTACTGGGGTGAACAACGGGGTGAACAACGGGGCGGACGATGGGAGTGGCACGAATGACGGGGATGACAAACCCGGGAGCATGGACACCGGGACTGGGACCGGGAGTGACACCGGAAACAAGGGGACGGGAACCACTGCGAAGTTCGGGACTACGAATACTGGGAGTGACGCGAGTGCTGCTAGTACGACCACGGGGACGACGAGTCATGGGAGTGTGTCGACGAGCACGAGTACGGGGACGTTCGCTCCTGCTGGGGCGACTTGTGAGTTTTGCACTTCAGTTTGCAATGGTGACTGATGACAGCGGTTAATCCAAAAGAGCGGGGCGAGGCGTGTGGAGGTCGGTGGACCCTGATGATGTAGGGTGTGGTGGTGATGGTGTTGGCATCTAAAGACGTTTCATATCAGTAGCAGAAAGCGGAAATAAGTGGGTGCGGTTTTGTTGGTTCTGGCATGTTGTGTTTTGTATTGGCAGTAACATAGCGAGAGTTGTATCCTATTGGGATTGTATCCTATGGAGGTTGTATATACTGAGCAGCTGTTGTAAATAACGATCGTCATTATGCTTCTCCCTTTGCTGCGCTGGAGTCTTTGTTGTCATCGTGCAGTCGTCCGAGATCTGCAGATTATTCAATCACTGGTTTGAATGGCAAAATCGGGACATGCCTATCGTCCGAGTTGTCTCTACAAGCCAGATTGAGCCCGTACAAGATCCTTCTGTCCCGGGATACAATAACACCAGCCACGTCCTCGGAGCCCAAAAGATACCCCACCCTACACCTACGTCCACATACTATAGTCCCTCGGGATCGTCATCTCTCCCGCACTCTTTGTATGATCCAACAATGATCCCCCAGAATCCGGAGTCGTCTTCTTCGATTCCGAGCGCGTCGCCCGACCGCTACTACCTCCATGCTGTGGCGGACTAATACTCGAGTGATCGAGAATGCCGTTACCGGTGAGCGGTATGTCGAAGGCCATCTCGAGGTTGGTGAGATCCGAGACCGTGGCATAGGTGATGGATTTCATCTCCCGGACGTTGAAGTCGGCGCAGGATAGCACGGTGGCGCCGTCAACTTTGAGGTATTTTTCGAGGAAGGTGGAGAGGAGCTGCCCCATGGTGTGGCTGCAATCGCCGAGCGTAGCGAGGGGGATTCGGGAGGGCAACATCGTAAATAGGAGTCGAATGGACAGATGAGAGGGTCAATGCGAAGGAAGAAGGAGAAAGTTAATTGTCAGTCTCTACAGATCTCGGATCTCCAATGGATGAGCCACTCACTTCTGACCATACCGATCAAGGACTACAAACGCACATCATCAGCTTGGCAATAGGTCCATCGAAGACCAACGACTTACTGCTCTGGATCGTCGACATATCCGCACGATACCGCACCGCCAATCCCAACTGCTGCATATTGAGCGCTCTCTGCACGAAGCTCGCGATGATCCGTCCAATCGTATACAGCGAGCTTTCGTTACCGATCAGGTCATGCAGCCAGTCGAAAGCCATCACTCACAAGGCGAAGACAGACGTGACGACGAGCGAGACATCGAGATTGCTGGGAATGAGGTGAAGCACGCCGATTATGGTCTGGTACGCCCGCTCAATATGGCTCAGACTTGGCGAGGACTGCTCGTGCCAGTCCACGAAGGGCTCGTGCATCAGACAGAGCGCGATGTTGGGGAGGACGTGAACGAGCTGGAGGTGTCTTGCTTAGCTGAAAGACGCTGCAGGTGAGAGAATGACATACGAGCAGGCTTGGATCAAATGGCGAAGAATTTGGTTGATCAAAGCACTTGAACACGTTCTTCATCGCGCCCGGGATGCTCGACCTGCGGTCATTCCGTCAGCCTCGCGCAAGATCAACGTGAAGTAGGAACCCACTGGAATTCGTACACGTCATTCACGATCCGGTTGAACGCTGGCGTATTAAGACCGTACTGGTCGTCACCGGGAACGATGTCTCGTTGCTGCCATTCCCGCAGCCACCTTAACAAAACGCGATCAGCTGCTGGGAAAGGAATGAGACTTCGAGGACTGACTTGGCGGAACGACTGAGGATGATGGACGCTTTGACAACGAGTACAAACGAGTCCGCAACAGGGTGGCTACAAGATTATCAGCAAGTGGGGCCTAAGGACCATGAAGTACGCACTTGGTGAATAAATCTGGCGACTCCGCGTTTTGTGGGTTGGGCATCATTAACTCGTTCTATCCTTGTGAGCTGACATACGCCAAATGTGAAATCCAGACTCACCTTCTTGCGGTATTCTTCCGCGCTCGTAGGGAGATTACATCTGACTTCTGCCAGATCCATGCTTTGACTCCAGAAGCTATTCATCGCGAACCCGGCATCGAGCACGAAGGTCATCCAAACGGTCGCAAGGCGTTCTTCCCTCTCGATCGCATCGCGCGGTTCTGGGATGAGCGGTTCCTTGTACCGCTTCGGGACATTCTTATTGTGCAGCTCCATGGCCTTCATCAGTCGAGAAGGGTGACCACCAATCATGAACGCTTGTAGGGGCATGCCTTTAACGTAATAAAAGTCCGATAGAAGGACCTGCTCCTGACATCAGGACCCTCCAGTCAATGGTAAGATAAACTGACCGTAGCTTGGGTAATCTCGAACATGACGTTGCCCGGACCGAAGAGGCAGCTTTGGGTCGATTGTCGTAGAGCCCGCTGTCCAGCTTCAGCCTGCGCGACACCAAAGTCCTCGAGATTCTCCATATCGAGTTCTGACGCCTTTTGTCGCTCCATGGCAGCTTCTAGCAGCTCTGGGGCGAGGGAGTTGACCCATGCGGTGTAGGATGAAGCCGCGGCGCAAATAGCGTGTAGGAGAGAAGCGTGTGGGAAGTTGGAATTTGTGGGTGGAAGTCTGAGGCGAGAGAGCAGGCTCGGACGGTGTATCATCCGAGGGATTTGAGGGGTGTGAGTGAAGAAGGTCTCGATCCTGAGAAAGTCAGCAGAGCCCTTATACTTATGACCGCCGCTCACAGATGCTCGAGCAGGACTGCGCAGTCAATCAGCATGGAGTCCATACGGGTTGAAGCGACTGACATGGCGAAGGTAGATTCTTCGGCCAGTTCGCCGGGACCAAGAACAGATCACCAAAGTCAAACTCGGTCCCCATGCCCGCCATAGGGTTATCAGCGGTCTCACCATCCAGGTTTTGGAGCATTGGACCGGAAGCGCCGTTCACTGAGGTGGTCGGTATTGCCTGAGATACGTCGAATGCCGGCTCGCCAGATAGCCAGGGCTGTCCCAACAGGTCTCCAGGATTCATCTGACCACTTGACGATCTGCCATTGCTATCGGTGGGAGTGAGGCCGGCCAATCGAGACTCCAGCTCGGCTACTACTATCAGCACAGGATGCATCGCTGAGGACGAGGGACCCACCGATCCGGGCAAGCAGAGTCTCCGTATCCTCTTCCCTCCTCCTCTCCTTCTCCCGCTCGATACCGACTATACTCTTCTTCCCCGCTGCCTTCTTCTTGTCCCCATTCGCACCTACGGTTCCGTGACCACCTTTCGTTTCAGACGGACCACTCAAGCTCGTCCGCCTTGTGTCGAAGACCACCTCCTCGGGCGGGCTGGAAGAGTCATCGGGTGAATCGACATCAGCGAAGGTGCAAAGGAGTGGAGGGGGTCGTGTTTTCGAGCGTTGGGCCGAGCGGAGGGCGTGGGCGTGTGAGCGGAGGCAAGGGGAGCAGGTGGGGCGGATCTAGTATGACATCACCTCAGTACTGATCCCAACACGACAAGGGGAGGACAGCAAGACGGAGGAATGGTTTTGTGGAGAGAATTAGGCTTCGGATTAAACGCGAACCCCACTCACGGCATCACACTTCACTTTCCGCTTCTTACACTGCAGACACGCGTGATTCCGCTTGAGCGGTGCGAGGTTCGCGTCGTCGAGAATATCGTCGTAGGGCGGTGTTATATCCATGTTGAAGAAAGTGATTGTGTTCTTAGACGAAGATCTCTGAGGGAAAACGGGGATTGTTGATTGATAAGGCCGAGGCTTCCAGCGATTGATGGCAAAGGATACGCTAGTCGTTTCAACGTGGGTGTCGAGAGGCTCGATCTCGCGACCCAGGAGTAAATGGAAGACGAAGGATACCGATTAATTCACGAATGATAGCTGGATAATCCTTCCATGAACAGACCAAGCAGTGGCGCGAAAGCAGCTCTCATGCCCGGCGGCCTCGTCTCCCCTCTCCCTTTCGACGGGAGTATTTCGCTTTACGTCGGATTTGTTGGGATCTGAGATCCGGCGAAGTGGTCGGACGTCGACGCTTGAGAGAGAGCGGTCAGGCCCGCTTGAGCCCGGTGAAGGTCGTCGGTACTCTGCAATCCCACCCCCCCACCTCTGCCCCACTCCCACTTCGAACAGCGATGACGCTTCGAGGTACCGAGTGATCATTCCTTCCTTGGGAGTTTTCAAAGTGATGAATCCTTGAGAGATCCCAAAGAAGTGTGGTCAGTGGGATCCCCGCCTGAAAAGGCATATGGAGTCGACTGACTCTGGCTTTTGACAAACCGTTTGAGTGGCAGTAGCATGCACCCCTCGACCTCGTGATGCATGTTGACCACTCTCAAGCCCGTACCTCGCCGAGCTTTATTGTCCTCGCAAGAGCACCAAATAGCCCAGTCAAAACAATCGCTGCGCCTCGCACCCCGCCCCTCAAACTGATCTAAGCCGGACGTGCGGGCCATCGCGCCGATCTCCAGCGTATGCCAATCATCGTATTCGGGTAGGTCTCGAATCGACGCCTTCCCATGGCTGAACATCTCAGTCCCGCGTGGCGAGTGGCATCCGTTGATTCTTCATCAGGCGTGGCACCCATCATCCCTTAAATCTCAACGGATCCACCTTCCTCCTCCCCCCTCCTCTGCCACCACCACCACCTCTCCCAACCCTGCCCCGTCCCTTCCGTCCCCCGCGCTTGAACCCCACCCCGACCCCATCCCCCACGTCCCCACCCGAAGGCACCGGTATCCCCGCGATCTTCGGCATGAGGTAGCTCGGCACGTGCTTCAGGTGACTCTGTGTCCGTGCGGGGTGGAGTGGTGCGTCGTGGCGGAGGTAGCTTAGATCGAGGGGGTTCGCTGCGAAGTGGGCCTGTCCACAGGCCCCTCCCTATCAGCCCGTTCGTTACACCAAGGACGGTGACACACCTTGAGCTTCTCGCTGTTGAGCAGTTCCCGTCGCACCTCCTCTCGTCGAGCCTCAGCCACCCTCTTCCCCGTGACGGCCCGTACAGCTCCCTCGACGCGATACCGGAACCCCTCAACCTCTCCTTTGCGTCCCCCCCAATCCCACTCCTTCATCTCCCCTCCTCCCTCAGCTCTCACTCGTTCCTTGATCCTCTCCCACACCACCTCGTCGTTCCGCGCACTCTTCAGCGAAACGACCTTATCCTTCCCCCACTGGTCTTTCGGCACGATGAACGAGAGTGCGAGACCGCTATGCCCGGCTCGAGCAGTCCGGCCGACTCGGTGCATATAAGCGGTCGAGGTGGTGGGGAGGTCGAAATTGATGACGGAGGAGGCGGAGGTGAAATCGATGCCTCGGGCGAGAGAAGAAGCGGGATCTCCTCTTCTACGCTTTGAGCGGGCATGTGGCGGGGTGAAAGCGGGGCGTTTGTTGGTCTTGGATGGTCCGGCTTTAGGTTCGGTTGCCGCTTCAAGTTGTTCCTCGCCTTCGGGTCCACCTTCCTCAACATCATCCGCCTGCTTCCCTTCGTCCGCGCCATCTTCAGCCTGCCCGTCTTTCTTCTTGTCCTCTTCTGTTTCCTCCCCATCCGGCTCGACGACCGGCCCATCCCCGTTGACTTCCACCCCATCACCCTCGCCATCCACCTCACCTTCTCCCTCCTCCTCTTTAGCCCCGGAATTATCCAGCTCCCCTCCCGCCCCTTCATCAGTTGCCACCACGACATCATAAACCCCCCGATTGAACTCCTCCACCACATGATACCGACTCGCCAACGGCAATTGCGCGTTGACCACACACGTCTTCACCCCAAACTGCTCGAGGAAGAGCTTGACCCGGTATCCCCGCTCGACGTCGTTTACAAAGACAATGGATTTGCCGCGGATGAGCTTGAGCTTGAGTAGGACGTAAATGAGGAGGAATTTGTCGCGCTCGGTTGAGTGCGTGCAGTGTTGCGTTAGGAGGCAGGCGGAGGTGGCCGGTTCGGAGAGTGTAAGGATGGCCTGCGTAAGCGGGAGGGGTAGGAAAGAAAAGGGGGGGAGGGGCGTGAAGCGGGGGAGAGGAAGGAGGAGGGGCAGGGAACGGCGGAGGGAAGAGGGAATGCGGATCAGCACGAGAACAGGAAGATGAAGGGAAGGAATGAAATAGACGAATGAAGATAGCAAACATACAGGATTTCGCAACACAAGCCCTTTCACTCCCAAAACATCCTCGCCCAAAGTCGCACTCATCAAACACCCCTGCACGCCCAATCTCGGCACCCAACCGGAGCTTGGATCCATGATCCGAGTAAGGTCGTCCTTGTGCCCGTAGCTCAGCAGGAGGTCCGCCTCGTCTATAGCGAGGAAGGAAAGGTGGGTGAGGTCGATTGCTTTGGATTGGAGGAGCGCATGGAGGCGGGTGGGAGTGGAGATGATAATATCGGGGTTGTCGTTCAGAAGAACCCTATTCAAGCTCAGCCGAAAATGATGCACAGTGAGAGAGGGGAGACGCACCGCTGTACGGATGAGCCCCCAGACGTGACGTTGCATACGCTCACAACGCCTCCGCAGTACCCTGTCAATTTCTTGAGAAAAGCTGTGACCTGAAGAGCCAGCTCTTTCGTCGGGACGAGCACGACCACCCGTGTGACCTGATACTCCTTCGTTGCCGGCGAGACTCCCTGTTACCCATCACACGTCAGCTCAAACCATACAACTACTTGAGGAACCCACCGCCTTGGCGTCAAGGACCCGTTGGACAGCAGGCACGCAATACGCAGCGGTCTTCCCCGACCCAGTCCGGGCACGAGCAAGTACGTCTTTCCCCTCGAGTAGGAGGGGAATGGCCTTTGCCTGGACGAGCGTGGGATGAGCGAATGATTGGTCCGCTAGGGAGAGGAGAAGACGGGGGTCGAGGGTGTTGTTGAATGGGGGTGAGGAGAAGGTGAGGTCGGGACTGGAGAGGGTTTGAGAGGGGGGCGCAAGAAGGGCAGAAGACGAGCGCGTCAGCATGAAGGCAGATCAGAGACGGAAAGTTCGGCTTACTCAAGGAGTGCATTACTTGAGGGAGCCATTGTGCTTAGTGCCCCTTCAGTGTATAGGTAAACAGGAAGAGCGGTCATTGACTGACGGAAATTATGGAATCACGTGGAGAATGGTTGCGGGAAGAATACCAAACAATGAAACGGAAATATCCATATCTCGATTCTCTGTGCCGAAGTGGTCTGGCTGAAGGAGCATGAGTCGGTGATGAGAATGAAGCGTATACTGTTTCTCCTTTCAGTATGGTCTCTGAACTGTGCCTATTGTCGCGAGCTTAATACCACGCCGGGTGAGAAAGATATCACATGGTGTCCATACACAGCTATCTGATACACCTCCCCTCTCTATGGTCCCCAATTCAACGACGGGCTCAACCCCACCGGCGATGCGTCCATAGGCTCCCCCGCTCCTCCATCTCGACTCATCTCATCCCCCGTCGTCCGCTCCACCGCTTTCGTAGCGAAATACCTGTCAACGCACACCCATCAGTTGCGATACCAAGCTGGGTTGAGGCCGCGACCCACCGGACATCCGCATCCGAGTCCTCCTGCAACTTCTTCAACGCCGGGATGATCCGTCGCTGAACCACCTCCTGACCCTCTGCGGATCCACCGAGCACACCAGCGAGGGTTTCTAGGCATTTAGCCACATTAAATCGGATGTTTGGGATAGGGTCGTTTGCGAGACTGAGAGCTGCGTCGAGGACGGTGTCGCGGATGATCTGGACGTTGAGCGAGCTTGCCATGGTCTGCTCACATAAGCTGCGACATAGTAAGCGACCGCAAATGCTCACAGTGATAGCGAAGATAGTGGTCATGCGGTAAAGATAATTCGGGTGCTCCCCCATCCCCAAGACCTTCGGGATGATAGTCGCCCTCGCCCAATCCACCCCAAACACATCGGTCAATCTCTTGAGGTTTATCGCCGCGGCCTCGCGGATGGAGAAAACGGTATCTCCCAGCCAAGACATACAAAGCGCACCGAGCTTCTCATCGAAGAATTGCACGCCGATTTGTGTGGCGAGGAGTGGGATGTATTCGATGATTGCTTGTCGGACTCGCCATTGCTTGTCTTCGGCAAGCTCCATGATAGCCGGGAGGAGTGCTTGCGAGAGGCGGTCGATACCAATAACTACCAGTCAGCGACGTAGAGTTGGGATGGCTCACCATTGTTGACCATCTCGAGCTTGCTAATCAGGTTCAGTCGAACCTCGCTAAAGTCATCCTTGAGCAGCTGAAGGAAGAGCGGGAGAAGGTGTTCCGATGTCGCGTCACTGCCGAGGAGCGGCGCCAAGCCGGATATCTGGGTAGCCAGAGCAGCGCGGACATGTTGGCTCGAGTCGGTAGCCAGATCCCGAACGCAAGGTAAGATCCGTGCAAGGATCACCTCCCGATCCACCAGTCTGGAGAAGCCTGCGTCTTGTTCAGCTTTCATCCCGGCCACCAAGAGATCACTCACCAGGGATCTGTCCCGCTGCCGCAGTCCGCACCTCCGCCTCATTATCCTTCAACAGCCCAACAAACGCGCCGACCAGCTCCTCCCTCACAACGCCCTCCCCCACCGCCTCAGCCAAGTCCACAAACTCGTTCGCGATCATGTACCTCACTCTCCAGCTCTTATCCCCCACACTCGCACGTAGCGGGTCAAGGAGGTGCTCCTTCGTCTCGTCGGGCGATAGGTTGGTAGCTAGCGCAATAAGGTCGGGGATAGTGAGCAATCGGACCGAGTCCTGGTCGTCGGTCGCGAGCTTGCGATAGAGCGAGATGAGGTCGAGGAGGATGACGGAGCGCTGCGACGGGATCGAGCCGATGGATTTTGCGAAGGGCTATGTATACAGCATTTTAGCTTGGGCTTAGTGAAAGGATGGTGACTCACGCCAAGAGCTTTGGCAGCTGCCCGCCTGACCATGGGTGTATCGTCACTGCCCAGAACCGCAAACATCCGCCTCATCTCCGCCTGCGCCTCAGGGTTCGCGTTGGGGTACGGCGCAGCGAAGAGCGCGCACGCAGAGGTACGTGAGGTGAACCAGTCGCCCGAGGCCAGTCTGCGGAGGAGGGGCAGGAAATGCGATTCCACGGCTTGGGCGGAAAGGAGGAGTGAGATCTTGGAAATACTCTCGGACGCCTAGCCCCACCATCAGCACATGCTCCACATCATCTCATCATGTGTGCGTCGGGCCCACCTTATCGCGAACAAGAGTTTCCTCTACCGCAGCGAGATTCTCCAACGGCCCAAGGACCGTCCAAGCCCACTCCGCCCCACCAACATACTCCGCGAACCCGCCCAGCTCTTCCGCGAGCACGAGCAGTACCTCATCCTCGTCATCGAGCTGGTCTTGGAGGAATGGGATGAGCTCATCTCGAGTCCGTTGCGGGCCGAGGGCGAGGGCGATGGTGGATAGACGTCGGATGGAGGAAAGGCGGAGGACGACGTCGTCGGATTTCAGCTCGTCCATCAGAAGGTGGATAGGATAGAGGGAGTCGGTGGATGACATGGTGGCGAGGAGGTCTGTCAGGATATTGTGACTCTTGTCAATAGATTTGTCATGTAGAACGCTCGTCAGACGCGTAGAATTCCCACTCGGGGTTATATTGAAAGGAGGCGGTATCGGTGTGAGGCTCATCGTGGCATTTTCCTCGATTGAACTTGTCCACCGAACGATCAAAGACGAGGCATGATGATGCATTCTATGAAACATACCGCGATCTAATCAACATCCATCTCCTCAATACTCGGTCCCCCATCCTCCTCCACCTCCATCGTCTCAGCATCCTGGTTCTTCTTCTTCGAATCCTCCTTCGGAGTCTGCGTCCCGCTCCCAGGGGTACTCGTACTCTCCACCTTCGGCCTCGGTTTGGGGCGATTCATGATCGCCGCGCAGGTATACACCACGTCATCGCGTCGCTTGTTCATCTCCGCGGAGGTGATCACGGGGTTCGCATTCTTGGGCTTCTCGGCTTGACGGGCGAGGTAGTCGTCTAGCCATTGTTGGGTCGTCGCGCACTTCTCAATCTGCCCAATCTTCAGCTCAAGTGCAAGCGAAGATTATTCATGTACTCACAACCTTGTTCTTGTCCGCCTCCTCGAGATGTGAGTACTTGTCGTCCCCACTCTGTGCCTGCCCGAGATACAGGTTCAAGCTCTCCCTCAAAGACGACGCGGCCTTCGGCCGTTCCTCACTCTCCTTCCACCGCAGGACAACCGGGTCGCCCATAGCCTTCAGGCCGTCCAGTCGCTGGACATACGCAGATTTTGTCGCATCCTCGCCTTCCTCGGTGTAGAGCCAGTCTTCAGAATCTTGAAGGCCTGAGAGGAGAGACGATTTCTCGCTCTCTTGCACGTAGATGGCATAGCGACCGTCCAGCTTGCCCCGCATGTCGTAGACGTATTCCTCGAGAGCGTTTTTGCGATCCTGCGACAGTCAGGGGTAACACAGGACCCAATCTCAAGAGACCCACCTCCGTCTCCATGACCAGCTTGTCCTCGGCGTGCATGTTCCCCTCCTTCTCGGTCATCCCTTCCACCGCAGTCTGCGCTAGGCTCGTGTACTGCCCCACGACCGAGCAATCCCCCTTCCTCTGCATCTTCTTCACCAGCTTCTTCTCCTCCTTCTTCTCCTCTCCCTCGCCAATCGTCACGGTCTCCTCCTTCTCCACCTCCTCCACCATGTACGCGCCCTCGAAGTTCATGATGCCATGCAAATTGAGTCTCGCCTTGACCTTCACACAGGTCAGGTCGCCGCTGGTGGGTTTCTCCACGTTCTTGATAGTGAGCTTGCCGACCCAAGGGTTGATTACCTCTGGTAGAGACGCACCCTCCTGGTACCTCGCCTCGAGTTCGAATGGCCCCTTGCGGTAGAACGTGAGGATCTTGGTGGATGGGATAGGGTTGTCCTGAGGGAAGACGACAAGCTCGGTGTCTTCGTCCGGGTTTCCGGGCTCCTTGTCCCACATCACCTTGATCGGGTAGGGGGTGACGTCGTGGACCGCGAACTCGCGGACTCGAAAGACTGGGGAGAGGGATGCGCAAGCGAAGGTCGCACCGCGAGCAACGGCTTCGTCCTGGTTGAGAGTGAAGCCGAGCGTCTTACCGGGGAAGTACGCTTGGATGCGGTCCTTGATCGCAGGTACACGAATACTGCCACCGACGAGCTCGACCGCGTCGATCTGCTCGACGGTGAGACCGGCTTTGCGGATCGCCTCCTCGATTGGCGCAATGACTCGAACAAGGAGGTGGTCCGTCATCTGCTCAAACTGCTCTCGCTTCATACTCGAGCTCGCATCAATATCGTTCATGATCGACTCCACATTGAGCGGAGCCTCGGCGTTGGCACTCAACACCTTCTTCAAGCGCTCGCATCCAGTCGACAGGCGGAACACCGCTTTTGGCGAAGAGAGGACATCGATCTTGTACTTCGTCTTGAACTCCTCGGAGAAGTGCTGGACCAGCGCCCAGTCAAAGTCACGCCCCCCGAAGTTTCGGTCGTAGGCGGTACTCTTCACCGTCAACTGCCCCTTGGAGAAAGCCGTGACGGAGACAGAGTAGTTGGAGTGGCCGATATCGATGAAGCAGACGTGTCGGGGTGAGTCTGCGGCTTCGGGAAGGTCCCCCTTTGTGATACCGTATCCGAGGGCGACGGCGGTGGTGTCGTTGATCAAGCGGAGGGGGTTCATACCGGCGATGTTGGCTGCATCGAGAAGGGCTCGGCGCTGAATGTCGGTATACCATCCGGGAACAGCGATGACCACATCGGACACCGCCTGCTTGAGCTCACTGGAAGCGGTATCGCGTAGCTTGCCGAGGTAAGCGGCGACGAGTTGCGTGAAGGAGAAGGTGGTAGGCTCGCCAAGGTATTGAACCTAGTCATGAGCTTGAATCAAAGGTGCGGACCCACCTTCACACCGATACTCCCACCCACATCCACCAACTCCGCATTCATAAACTTCTTCTCAAACTCCGCTACCTCCGGATCCGACAAGGTCCGTCCCACGAGCCGTTTCAGCGACCCGACCGTGTTTTTGAAGTTGGAGGTCTCGGCAGTCTTGGCGGATTCACCAATGAGTCGCTGACGAGGGGTAAAGGATATCAGGGAGCTGTACGAGTCAGGGGATGTAGATTGAGGTGACACAGGTTGACTCACGGAGTTGCACGGTTGGAAACCTCATTGGCGATGATGTCAATACCCCTGTGTCGGGCTACACCGATTTTTGACGAGAGGTTGCCGAGGTCAATACCGACGACGCTCTGTGGTGTGGGGATCAGTATCGCTCCTGGCTCACATCAACCCAGACTCACGGTCATATTGCGAGATGAGGATCAGGGCGGATTTCGGTGGTATGTTTCGACGTCGGCACTCTATGTCGGCGTTGTGTAAGGCGAAAAGCTTGCGAGTCTAGGTGATCCGAAATCGAAAAAAGGATGGAGGGAACAAAGCAAGAGACATTCCACGACATGGCTCAGAACATTTTGCGACGCGAGGCTTCTCGCAAAATCCTCTTATCATTCGCATGGTCGAATGACGTGGATCATAATCGTAGTTCACTCGTGCATGATTTCACTTTTGACCCGTAGAGCTTCACAGAGAGAGATCTAAGAATGGACGTGATGGGTTGAGCCAGTGGGTGTGAGCGAGTTCACGGTTTTCGTATCTCAGACACATTCGCAGTCATCTCTTGAGAGTCTACTGGGATGCTTTTTTGAGCGATCAAGAAAAATAATCTGCAAAAAATCTTGAGCCCACACAATCCGCATCCTCATCTCCAAGCTCGATCCGTGACCACCTCAAGCAATCTTCATACCCGCTCAAACAGAACTGACAATCGCACCATCATCATGCCCCTTCTTCTCCTCAATCTGCTCGATATCGACCGGTCTCGCATCGATATGATGTCCCTTCGGGATCGCCGCTCCATGGATCAGATCTTGGCCCACATCTTCCACACGCACGACCTTCTCGACGTCGTAGTTTGTCTCGCGGGTGTGGTAGAGGACGTAGAAGCAAAGAGGGAGGGAGACGAGAAGCATCAACCACGATACGAGAAGTTCGGTCAGGTATTTGGTCTGCCAAACGTCAGAGGTGAATCTCAACGGTAACAGGGGGGAAGACCGACCTTGACGGCATCCATACCGAAGGAGACGGCCGCGCCGGCGGATTGTACGCCTTTGTAGTAACCCGCCATACGGGCGAGCTTGAATGGGTCGTTCGACATGGCAGACATGGTGTAGTATGCCAAGCCTTGATAGGTCGCGTCCCCAACGTAGTCTATTCACTCATAAGTACACCAGACACCGGGGTAGGGGATGACTCACAAGCCATGAGGAGGATGATGGGCCCGACAGCCGCTCCGACCGTCCAATCCCAAATGGCATGATCGCTCGCACGAGTGAATTGGACTTGGAAACCGAGACCACCGGCCCAGACGACGATGATGAGGGCGGTGACGATACCGCATCCGATGAAGGATCGAGCTCGGCGCGAGTAAGGAAGACGGTCGAGGATGAGTCCGATGAAGATCGAGCCGACGATAGAGCCAAGACCGGTGAGTAGGGAGATAAGGGCTCGGGTTCGGCCGTTAAAGAGGAATGGAAGGATCGCGCCTTGGTACGAGTAGACTGGATACTATCAGCATGGTGCGAGAGAGAGATCGCCAAACCCACAGTAATTGGAGCTGAAGAACATCGGGCTGATGGACGTCAGTGTCGGATGGTTGACATGCTGGTGTCTCACAAAAGCGCGATCATCCGCCAATCCTTGAACAGCCTGAGAAATTGGCGGAATTCCTCCTTCGGTCCGAGGGCAAATTGTAGCTCCACAAGGGTGCCATCATTACGTATCACAAGGTCTATATTATCATCAGTCAGGATACCTTTGAACCGCACGGACTCACGTGGCGGGAGGATCAGCCAGGAAGAGACGATAGAGGTGAGCTGAATGATCATGAAAGCCAAGTACACGCCGGTCGATACACTTGGCAAAGTCGAGTGTGCTTGAATACCGAGAGCGATGGCTGCGCCAACGAGCGTTCCCATTTGGAAGATCGTCCAGAAGATGGAGAATGCGCGTCCCTTATCCTTTTCTTGAGGGTAGGACATCATGATCGCGCCTTGAGCAGACCAGAGGAGACCGGCGGCTAGGAGAAAGCTTGTTAAAGAGAGAGACTCCAGAGATTCGCGGAAGGACTGACTGCACCCCAAAATAGCTCCAGCGAGAATCACAAACCAACGAGTGCCGTGGACTTGGAAAGCCCAAAGCGATCCTAAGGGGTTCTTTCAGCTTTTCTTGACTGATTCCCTAGGAGCAGATCCGCACCGATGTACAATGAATAACCCTAGAGCACACGTTAGAGCGATTCGAAGCATTGGGTAAGAATCTTACCGTAGTCCCGAGGCTCAAAGTAAGACGTGGTCCCAAGATATTCTGCCTCAAGTCAGCGCCCCATCTCTCGTGCTTAAGGTATACTGACGTTGATGCTGCCGCCGAAGAACCCGACAAAAGTGAAACATGCATAGAGGACGGCATTGGCCGTATCGCTGAGCTGCGGGTCTTGAGTCCCACTGGACGGACAACTGTCAGCCGCAGTATCCGGGAGAAGAAGGTATGCCGAACCCGGCACCAAGACCGCTGACGGCGGAAAACATCTGCAATAGACATCTCCATCAGTGTCGCCGATGAATGGGCAGTAGACGTACCCCGACGGAGCAGAAGCAGACCTAGGACACATCGTAAGCAGAGGCGAGCGAGTGGAAGTGCCAGGACATACGAATCCAACAAGGACGACCTGGGTGGTCGGCGAGTTGTATCGGATTCCGCCGATCTGGATGGCCGCGAGCCTCTCCCCGAAAGTAGACATCTTTGACGATGTCTATCTGTGTCCAAGTGTTGTAGAATCGATCAAAACAATGATATGAGAAGAAGCGGATGAAGCGGCAAGTATATCCCCTCGCGCGACCTGGTTATCATGTGCCCGGAGGCGGAGGCGTCCGGCGTGCGCGCCGTAATTCGATAACGGTGGCGGCCATGCGGCTCTCTAAACTCGGTCAATCCGCCGGTTCCTTGATTACGTTAGGCAAGATTTCGACTGGCTATACCTCCAGACCCAAAAAGCGTTGAAGTCGTTTCGCGTCTCTGTACCCATCGCGAACAAAGGTTTCGTGTGCACAGATCGTTCTGGTAATGAGCGAGCTCGACATCCCCAAGGCTTCAGAACCCACCACCCTCCCATCCTCCACCACGCATGGTATCGGAGCGACCCTTCCCGCGTCAGACACAAGTGCCGCGCTCGAGGAGAAGGCTGCTGGCGGAGGGTTGGTCCACGGTCATGGTGCGGGATATGATGGGACAACAACTGCGACGGGACATGCCAACGTCAACGGGAATGCGGTGAAATGCGTGACTATGGCGGTCGTTGGTGCGGGGCAACGGGGTCAGGTTTGTCACACAATCTGATAATCTCCAAGTCGTATTCTGATTAGAGATGGTCAGGTTTATGCGAGTTATGCCCTGGAACATCCCGAGCTGGCCAAGGTGGTCGCGGTAGCTGAGCCGCGAGCACATCGGCGGAAAGTCATGTCTCGAGCCCATCAGTTCGTCTTTCCTATCTATCCGATATCGACAAAGCTGATGAGGAGTAGGATACCCGAGAATATGCAGTTTTCAGACTACAGCGATCTCCTGGCGAAGGGTAGGATCGCTGATGCCATTCTCATTTGCGTCCTGGTGAGTCTCCTCCTGACCCACGAATGCGATCGAGAAGTGATGTTTTGACAGGACGATCTTCACGCTCCCCTTGTCACCGAGTTCTCCAAGCAAGGCTACCACATACTCTGCGAGAAACCCATGGCGACGAGCATCGCGGATTGTGTGAAGATGGTGAGGGAGGTGCAGACTGGGGATAAGAGGGTCTTTGGAGTTGGGCACGGTGAGTCTTCTTTGGGAGTCATAACTGATTGAAACAGTCTTGCGCTACAGTCCTTACAATCGAGCCGTCAAGGCCGTGATCGACTCAGGTGTCCTCGGAGAAATCGTCAACATTCAGGTGAGTACCGCAACCGCAGAGATGTGGAAAGAGATTTAAACGGGAATTCAGCATATCGAGCCTGTCGGCAATCAACATTTCGCCCACAGTTTTGTGAGGGGAAATTGGCGCAAAGAGGCGGATACGAGTTTCGCTCTCATGACGAAATGCTGCCAGTGGGTCTTCTCCCAGCATTGTCCATGGTTGACAGCTCGCTGAACTCGCTTGCAGCGACATCGACATCCTCTCCTTCTACCTCTCCGGTCTGACTCCCTCTCGCGTCTCCTCGTTCGGCTCACTCCACCACTTCAAGGCATCCCAGAAGCCCAAAGAGGCGGGCAACGCCACTCGATGCCTCGATTGCGCGTATGAGAAGGACTGTGTTTGGTCCGCGAAGAAGATATATGTTGAACCACTCTCCGATATCGAGAATAGAGAACGTGTATGTCATCCCCTACAACGGATCGAGTCAGTATTGATGAGTCAAATCGATCAGTGGGCGAGACATGTAGTCGACGCGGACGTTCTGGACATTGAGAATGTGACGGCCGCATTGGGGACGAGTCCTTATGGGAGATGCGTGTATGGCCATTGCGGAAACGATGTCGTGGACCACCAGGTGAGCCGGTCTGCGCGCTTTGTGCTCATCCTATGAAGATAGTCAATCTCGAGTACGAAGGAGGTGTGACAGCGAGCATGACCATGTCAGCGTGTACGCCAAGATCCTCTTCACAGCTCGATATTTGACGGGAGACATAGTTACCGAGGACATCTGCGACCGAGGCACCAAGATTCACGGCACCAAAGGCGAGCTTATCGGAGATATGCGCTCATTTGTGAGTTCCACCAGCCTCGAACCAATGATCCGTAGGTGACGACGACCGTGCAGACCGTCTTTGATTTCTTGACCCGCACAAAAACCGTGCACAGCCCTCCGAGTGATGGAGGAGGCCACGGCGGAGGCGACACCGGCTTAACTCGAGCTTTCGTCCATGCAGTCGCCAAGGAGGACCAGAGTGTGCTTGGAGTGACGCCCGAGGAAGTCCTCGACAGTCATCTGGTGATCTTCGCGGGTGAGATGGCCCGCAAGGAGGGTAGAATGGTGGACTTTGAGGAGTTCAAGCGGAATGCTTTGGCAGGGAAGGTGGGGAAGGTTTAGAGTCATTAGGGTATCTTGAGCTGTAACGGATGGAAAGTACCTGGACAACCACGACTTCCAGGGGTATTTTAGAAGATTCAGGAGTCTCAGCTGCAGAGAACATCATCAGTCTCAGTACCAGGAGTTATTCCGAGCATCAAGAGCATTAGATGTATCGTTTGATGATGCATCAAAACTTGATGGGTGACTTGCTTCTTTTGGTGGGGACCCGATCATGTGACCGGCTAGCGCGCGCTGCACCCTCTCCCCGTCTTATCTCCCTGACCCAATTCAGACCTCGCCGTTCTCTTTATGTTGCCTTCGAGCTAGCTCGTGAGCTGTCTCCATCGCTGATCTCGATCTCCTTGCCACCAACTATCCCATCTCTCATCCTTACCTCGATCATCCCTCTACGGAGCGGGGGCGACGGGCGGCATTCGCTCAACAATCGAGTTGCGAGAGCCTTCGCTTCGTCTCGTGACCCATAATCATCTTCCATTCCCTTCATATCAATATGCTCCACGTCCACTCTTCTTGACGACTGGATCTTGCTTCAAGGTTTCGTCATTCCCCGAAGCCTTCCTAAACTCCTTTCACCGACCATCATGTCTTTCCCACCTCGGCCTTCCCCCTCCATCCGATATCCATCTCAGGGTAACCTCACCGCTCCGACTTCATTACCCCAATACCCTCCAATGCCTTACCTTCAGCCTGGCAGTAGCAGCAGCCAACCTCGCATACTGACTAGCCCAGTGAATCGCGGGCCGTCGTATGGGAATCCGAACGGGAAGGGACCGCCGCCGGACGGTCATCGATATTTCCGCTTACCTGGCAGAGGGGAGGAGCAACCGCCTCGCAATCCGATTCACCTCCACAACGGGTCACCCGAGACAATGCGAGAAGAAGCCAAGACCGCGCCGAAGAAGCGGCCTCGTCAGTCGTCGACGTCGCAGAACCCATCACAATCCGATAAGACGTCCCCGGCATCTCCCAAGGCTCCACCGAGCGTGCTCGTCCGCGAGAAGAAGCAGAAAGCCTGCGCGAACTGTCGAAGAGCGAAGCTCAAGTGTATTGTGGAGTCTGGAGACGCGGATTGCGTGAGGTGCAGGGCGAGGAAGGAGAGGTGTATCTTCTATCCACGCAGCCATGTATGTCTCTTCTCGGTAATCTGGTCTGATAGCTGACGTGAGAAGGACGAGGATTGGCAGCAAACAGTCACCAACGATGTATACGTCGCCATCAGCCATCTATCCAACCTATCCTCGGCGGTCCATCATATCCTACACCATCTCTCTGCGCGACAGGTCATTCCCCCGTTCAATGGCTTGGAAATCTTCGAGGCACCCGAGCGGGATATGGCGGTGCTGTCTGGCTGGGGAGTGGAGAAGCAACGAGATGGCTCGAATGAGGACGCGAAGAAACGGAAGCGAAAGGGGCGTGAGCAATCGGATGATGAAGATGACGCCGAGGACGAGCGCGATGATCGCGATGATCCCCCACCATCCGGTTCATCAGTCTCATTCGCCCCGCCGATCCGCAACAACAGCCTCTCGGAACGACCTTGGTCGATCCCACCTCCTCTCCCGCATCACTTCTCCGAACCCGTCCTCCCGCCATTCCGCCCACAACTCGCACACTCCGGATCGATACAGCTCACGCCAACATCCGAGCTCGACGTGCCTGTTCTTGTACCGCAAACATACTACGCTCCCATGGTCATGCCCAGTCCGATGGCTCCGCCACACCTCCCACCTCAACCTCAGAATCAATCGCCATCAATCGTCACGCCTGGCTCGATGCACAACGCGACACCGACCAGCATGATCAATTCGTCTCCTGCGGTCGAGACTGATGGGGCTAGCTTCTCGGCGATGCATATGTCGCAGCGCGAACAGGACGAGATGGTCGAAGCGGATCCTGAGGACGCCGAGGAGGTGCTCGGCAAGGACGATAAGCGGCCGTCCATCATCTCGAATCAGATCATTTCTCCACGGGATGCGCGGATCCTGGTCGACCAGTAGGTCCCCTCGCTTTGCTCCCCAGGCCGCTAAAGCACTCTACAGCTTCCACGAGCTCCTATCTCCCTCACTCTTCGGCTATCACCTTCAGTTCCACCATTTCCCCTACCTCCCCGAGGGTCCCCGAACAATGACACCCTTCATCCTCGCCGTTCTCTGTTCGGTCTCTTCCGAACGCCTCACCCAATTCTCAGAACTCCACGGACCGCTCCGCGACGAGGTCACCCAACTCCTCATATCCTCACCCGCCGGATCATGGCAGAATCTCGTTGGTGCAAAGGCGGCTTTGGACTCGCCGCATCCTGAACTCGGCGAGGACGCGTTGGATCCGGAACTCGGCATCGGGCCAGAGGAGATCGTCGGGGCATGTATTCTGGCGACTTTCTGGAGCGGGGCGTCGAAGGATGGGGTGGTGATTGCGAGCCATGCGTTCAGGTGGGCGAGGGGATGGATCAAGGTGAGTGCGATGGGATGAGGAGTGATAAAGCTGATGTGATTGGTAGTTGTTGAAAGGACCGGATCGGGCTACTATTGCTGAGGCAATTGGTTTCGTACCGGCGGAGAGGAGGGCGAATGAGGATGATATGGCAAGGGTATGGCTATTGTGCTACGTGAGTTTGGGTTGTCGTCCTTGATAGAAAACAAGCTGATCATTGCAACTCCCCTCGCCATCCGTTACCGTTATCGGTCACTTCCGCTCACTTTACGCTTCGATCAAATCAATACACCTATTCGCTCGTCTGCCCCTCCAATTCGTCCTATAGATCGTCGACGGGACCTACGCCATCAATTGCGTCACCACCCCTCCGCCAAGCCGCGATCCTCTACGATGGTGTCAATCCCTCGTCCCGACTTTCTCGCCGTCCGGCGAAACCTCTCATCCCGGAGCCTACGATATCCTCCTAACTTTCCACGCGCGACTCATCAAGATCCTCCACGACTGGCTCATCCACCGATACCCTCTTGCCTCACTCTCCACTCTAGACCACAAACGTCTCGCAGCATCAGCAAACGCTGCGCTGGATCTGTGGAAAGACGAGCTGGACTCGCTTGGTCTCGACCCGTGGTGGACGAGAGAGGTTGACCTGTTCTGGCTATACGCCAAGATCAACGTGAACGCTACTGCCGCATCGGGACTGGCCGGGTCGAAGGAGACGAGCGTGAGGAACGCGAATCGGACGATGGCGCTCGAGGCCGCGGTGGGGCTTCTGGAGAGATGTACGGATTGGAATCCGAGAGACGCGTTGGTCAATTTGCCGAATTGCTACTTCAACGTCGGTCTCATTTGGCTGTTCGTTTGGGCGCTGATGTGGTGCAGATGATTATGCTGGCGGCGGGCGAGATGACGAAGGCCATTAGCGAGTCCGCAAGTACAGGTGGATCAGGATGTCCAGTCACTCCGGCGGATGGTGCGTCCCAGTCCCTCTGTTTGGCTTGCTTTTAATTCGGGACGTCAGTGCTCCCGCTGCTCCGGCATATTCGGGATACGCTCTATGCGGGCAACATGGAGAAGAGCCATGTCTCGTCGCTCACGGCGGTATCGTTGGCGCAATCTTGTCAGGATCTCGAGGCGCTGTGCTAGCGTGTTGCTGGGTTAACTCGGATTGAATAGATTATTGGCTGTCGTCGGGCTATGTAATGGGGATCATGGGTTATTGAGTCTTGCTGATCACGCGACGATGCCATGCTTTACTGCCAGGCCGTGGCTCGCGGTGTTCATTATGTTCGGAGTCCTGATGATCGATTAACAACGCTGTCTGAATTGCCGTTCGAATCCTTGAACAGGTATGATTCGGTTCAATCTGTCCCTGTCAGGGGCTCTTCTGCAGGTTGACTCGAGAGGACCAACAGAAATGCAGACTAGATGGCCGATAATGCAATGCTCTACTCCGTCACCCATCTAGATCCGAACCCCAAGATCATTCATCCCCCTCCTTCCCCAATCCATTCGGCAGCTCCTTCCCCTCAACCCATGTGTTCCCCAGTCCCCAGCGCGAGCTCCTCCCGCCGCCCATCTGGGATTCCCCTCATCATACCCACCTCGTCCCCCTTCCCATTCCCCTTGCCTGGATCCCCCGCAAAGTAATCCCCTTTGACACTCTCATCGCGCCAAACCTCCACCCCGCCAACCCACGTAGATTTCACCGCGCCATCCCACCCGAATACACATAGGTCCGCGTCATAGCCCACTGTGAGCTGACCTTTGGACGAAGCGATGGGGCCGCGGAGGAGTTGGGCGGGGTGGAGGGTGCAGGTTAGGAGGGCTTCGGGGAGGGGGATGGAGGTGGAGCGGGTGAGGTTGAGGAGGCAGGTGGGGAGGGGGGAACAGCTAGCGAGCGTCAGCGAGTGCGGGCGGAGGGGGGAGGCAAGTTCGCCGGACACACGCGGGGAGGGGTTTGGATATGCTCGCTCAGGAGCGGCGCAGCAAGGGAGATGGCAGATTCCAGGGGCAGAGAGAGTTTCGGAGCCGGGTGGAGACTGAGGGAGGCTGTGTGCCAACTCACCTTCCGGCAAGCGTATTCGTCCCATCAATGACGACCTTATACCCCTCCTTCCGGAATTTGAGTCCAGGTCGCCAATCGTGCACGCCATCGGGCAAGTTCGGGTCCATAATCGATTGAGCTTCAGTCAACCATCAGCTTTATTAGAATTACAAAAGCTGGAAGATGAGGCGCATAGGCAGTGGAAGGTATCGCTCGACTCACCATCGGTAACGAGTACACAACCCTCCTTACATGCCCCATAAGCGATGCGCACGGTGTTTGGATGTGAGTGCAGGCCGTCGACGATTATGCCGTAGTAAGGCCTTCGGGAGGGGTCGCCCAGGAGGCCGATGACGCCGGGATCACGGTGGTGGATGGGGGGCATGGCGCTAGCGAGCGTCAGCGAGTGATGATAGAACGCTTGATGAAGAGAACGTGTGATAAGATATGGCAGCAAGAGGTTTTCGAGAAGGACTTGGGGGGGATGGCAGTACAAAAGGAGAGAGTGCTGCTCTTGCGGTTGTGGACCTTGGGAAAGCTGACGCTGGGGTGATAGATGGGAAGGCAGTGCGCACGGGAAGCACAGGATGGCTGAAGAAAGGCGCTGAGCCCCACTCACTTGAACAGATGCGTAATCATCCTCGCCCCCTTGTCCATCGCCTCCATCGCCGTCTCCAGACTCGCATCACTAGCAAGTCTCACCTATCAGCTTTCTCCGTCTCTCAATGTATCCTGTCTTGTTGGTCGCTCAGGATCCACCGACTAACCTATGTCCAATACTAACCGTCACCCCTCTTCCCGTCAATTCCTCCACACACCCCATGACCCCCTCCACATCCGGAGCGAGCGTCACCATCTTGACCCCCTCCTGATCCAGCCCTTCCTTCCCGTATACCTTCTCAAAGGTGGCTATCGGGGGATTGGAAGAGGCCTTCATGAGTAGGGTCTGGGAGTGGGCGCCCCGGCGGAGAGGGTGGAGGAAGGGGCCTTCGGCGTGGTAGCCTAGGACGTGGGCTGCGGAGCTTGGCGAGCGGGGCCGTAGCAATCGCAGCAACTAGAAGTATCAATCAGCTGGCGGAATCAAACATTAGTTTCGGGAAAGAAGGATTGTGGGAGGAGATGAGAGACCGACCTTTGCGTAAAGCTCCTCCTTCTGGGTGATGATAGTCGGCACAAAACTCGTACACCCCGTCTCGACAATCCTCCTCGCGACCCGTTCCAGTCCAGCGATATACTTCTCCTCGCATTCCGGGTCCGAGAGATCGAGTTCGGAGAAATCCACGCCGTATGCGCCGTTGATCTGGACGTCGATGAGTCCTGGAGAGAGGAGGTTGCCTGCGAGGTCGATGGTCCGGGCGGGGAGGGAGTGGGAGGTATAAAAGTGCGATTGGGGGGAGATTATGGTGCGAGTTGAGGAGGAGATGTACAGGTCGGCGAGGGTGCACTGTTTTGAGCGTATCGAAGTTCAGCGAGGTATGTGAGAGAGAGAAGCCAGGTAGAGCGGAAAAGAGGAGACAACAAGCTTGTTCAGACAACGAGTCATGGATGCAAAACGCCGGGAGACAAGCTGAAAAAAGATGGGTTGCGAGGATCGGAAGAAAGCAGGGACGAGCTCGACTCACTGTACCATCCGGAAGAGCGAGGTAACCATTCGTAAACCGAATGACGTCGGACATGTCGGGAGCTCGAGTAGGGTAGTGTCCGTGAGCAGCGATATACCCTTCCACACAGCCGTCGCGAAAAAGATTGTCACAGAGTGTTTTGCGCCACTATTTACCTTCCTTTTCGACAACTCACGCCTTGCAACGCGTCAAAAAGTCGAGAGCTCTCGCCATCTCATTCACTCCAACTCGCTCGCCAAATTATATAATCCCAAATTAGGCTTCCCCGAATGGATAATTGACGCTACGTAGAACCCGAACAGGTCGTCCCCCCTGCGTGGTACGCATCCAGGGTGTAAAACACAGCTTATAAGGGCAAGGATAAGCCCAAACGCAAACAAGCCAAACCGAGAGCTCGAGATTTTTGCAAGCTAACTCGGGATTTTGCAAATCGGCAATTTTGCTTCGGGAATTTTTGATCTCCTGATTCGGGATTAATTGCGAATGAAGTCTCAAATGACGGCGCGTTCCCCGTTAGCCGCTTCTCCCGATCAGGATCCGGAAAACCGGAACTTTGAAACGCGGATCAGATTGCGAGATCAGCCAGCACACCACACCACAAAAGTGGGCTACCTATAGCCGGTGCTCTACATAACCCTAGTCCCCCATCCCTTTGTGGGATTTCATTCACCGTGATTTGTGTATAGCCATCTCCACCTTGGACCTGTCACTCTGTGTTACTTTCGACCTGTAAAATCTTTTCGAAAAGGAGCAACGTGCTTGATATGTCCCGCCTCCCTACTCCGCCTGGCTCGACACCACCGCTCATCCTCTGTGCGGATGGAGGCGGATCGAAGGTCTGTGTTGTTATTCGGTCGGAGGATGGGTTGGAGGTGAGGGGAACTGCGGGGCCTTGCAATGTGTGAGTAGCTAGCTCCCTTCGTATCTTTTGCTCTCCCTTCCAGGAGCTTTCTACCTGCTTCCCCACTTGCCATAGAGACCTGCTCCGACTTGTCATGCAGATCTTCTTTTGCGTCTCATCCCTGCATGCGCTGACATTCCCCAGGCAAAGCGTCGGCCACATCCCCGCAATCCAAGCGATCCTCCTCGCGACCTACCGCGCTCTCTCCCTCCTCCCCCACTCCCACCTCCCCGGGCACTTCATCATTCCCCCTCTCCCCGACACGCACTCCAACCCGACTCACCCGACCACTCCAAACTCAACACTAGCATCTCCCAAACCATTCTCGCACCCGCACCCCCTACCGCACCTATCCAACCTCTCCCTCCCGTCTTCACCGTATGCATCCCGAGCTCCTTCACCTAACCCGTCTCGCTCGACGCTTCCGCCTCTGCCCACATCGCTGTTCCAGTATGCCTGGCTGGCGTTGGCTGGGATATCTACCCCGGGAGATGGGGTGGCGTTCATGCCGCATGTGCTGAGGGGGTTGTGTATCTCCGAGGAGCGGGTCAAGATCACCAACGGTCAGTGCCATCCGAGCGAAATTATCTCGTGGACTAGTTGAGCTGATTTGGAGTCTAGATGTCAATTTGCTAGCAGCGCCAGCACTGGATCTTCCCGGTATCGCGCACGTCGTCGCCGTCGTCTGCGGCACCGGCACCGTCGGGCGTACAATCCGAGTCGGCCAAGCGGGGCCGAGCAACCACGGTATCGCGGAAGTCCGAAGACTACCCCTCGAGGATGTCGCCGTCTCCCGCGGATGGGGATACATGTTGGTTCTACCCCCTTGGCTCAAAGGTACACAAGCTGACACATCTAGGCTCTGCGACGAAGGTTCTGCCTTCTGGCTCGGGCGCCTCGCCATCCGATCCCTCCTCCATCACTCCGACCGCCTGTCCTCCTCCCCCATCCACGCTACCCAGCCACCACAACTCCTCCTGCTCCACCGTGACCTGCTCGCATACTTCGGCGTCCCCGACCCGATGGACCTCATCGAGCTCATCTCTCTTACTGCCACCTCCTTTCTCGGTCTCGGTGTGGGAGAGGCGGTCGCGAAACGGAACGCCTCTGTTGCAGGAGCAGCACGGGTGGTATTCGCATGGGCGTTCCCAGATGACGGGATTCCGCTCCTACCCACCCCACCTGACTCTCCCGATAAAGATTCCGGGCTGGACCTAGCAGCGGCATCACGGGCTGAAGCATTACGGTTGGCGCAGAGGAGTATAATCCCACTCATCGAATTGACCCTCGAATTACTGGGGGATCAGAGTGTGGTGGACCCTGGACATACCGCGCTAGCCCTCGGAGGGGGGCTGATGATGAGTAAAGGCTATAGGGGGTTGTTGGAGGATGGATTACGGAGGGAGGGAGTTGGGTTCGGGCAGGAGGTGGTGGTGCGTGACGCGGCGGGTGAGGGCGCGAGGGGATTGGCGAGGGTCGAGTTTGGGGTTTGAGGTATACTTTGGCGGATCTGGAGTATGCATTTGGAATGCGGCATGATTAGGATGGGTGCTGATGATCCGTCAAGTCGTGTGGAGTGAACTCGTGGGCGAAAGTCTATCACTAATCTCGATACGTTTCGGTCCTAAGAGGGGGTACGTCCATGGTCAGGCCGCTTGAGCAGTGATGATACCTCTCTGCGAATCCGTTAGCCGTTATTCGGACTTACGACTCATCCGGCTCAGCACTCTCGCACTGCTGGACCGGTGGGTCATCCTCGTGGTCTCCAATTATCAGACCGAATCTCCGGCTTGAGAGATGCGACGCATTTTTGCATCGTGAGACCACGGACTGAAAAGTGTTCCCCGACGTCTCCTTGGCGGCGGGGATGACTCGAGGAGCGCTCGATTCGAGGATCCCGGCGGTGAGCATGGACACTGCGTCCCCGATGTTCACAACGCACCTGCCTGGAATGGGCTTGATGTATTACCACTCGCCGTCATCGTCCGTCTCGGTGTCCGTATTCGTGTCGGAGTCGGCGTGAGAAACTCGGATCTGTAGACCGCAGAACCAGTTGAGAAAGATGGCGAACGATCCAAAATTGGTATGTTCGCTCTTCTTGGCTTCCGAGGGCTGGGTCGCGTTCTGGGTAAATTGGACATGGGCACCGAAAGGTTCTTCCAGTCGGTGTAACGAGGCGAGGGGTTCCTTTGGGGAGTCCAAGAGGGAGAGGAAGATATCGGTGATGGATCGACAGTGCTTGATATAGCTCTCCACGAGGGATTGGTGTGAGTGTATCATCGGTTCACATGCAAGTCGGGGATTAGCGTACCCTGATACATCGTCCTTCCGCACCTCAAGCAAGATTCCTCATCAGCAAGCAAATGACGAATGAGTCAAGTCTACATCAGCAAGCAAATGAATGTCTCTTGTGACCCGCTCACGTCGTAATCCTCGTTGCGGAGAGCCACCCCATTCTCTCCCACGTCCAATTCGCCAAAGAACGGATCGTCCTTATCCGGCCCATACAGCGCTCTGACATCACGAGGCAGTCCGAACCATCTCTTCTGAAGCGTATTGATCTCCTCAGATTCCCAGATCTTCTCCTGACCTACCAACGAACCCTGAAGGTCGAGATTGAAGAAGGGTTCTTGCACGCCTCGAAGAACTTGGTTGATTCCGTGGCCAGTTGGGTCATTCGCCTCGAGTGCGGAGAGGCTGATGGGAGATGGAGTGGGGCGGTCTTGACGCTCTCTTCAAAGGGAGGGAGGGAGTTGTGGGCAGGTCTTGAAGGTAGTGCAAGCGGCCATGGTGGTTCTGTCTTCAGTGACCTCGAATTTGAGTCCATGAGTAAGTCAGTATGATCGCGATGAAAAAGCTTGAGACTGAGATTCAAATATGGTCGACCAAACGTACTGAAAGTTGAGCATGGCGATCAGATTCCCTGTGGTCATGTATGTTATGTGTCGTGGATCGAAACCTTGAGCGGCCTTGCAAGGATGCGTGAAAAGGGAGGCCCGTTTGTTCTGTGGCCATCTGGGCGATCTGGGCGATCCCTTGTCATGGGAAAATGCCACGGGATGTTTCATTGATATAGGAAGGGAAATCCCCACGGGGTGTAAATCCGGGCAAGTCGCCGTGTCGTCTCTCCACGTGCCCCCTTTGAGCTATCCCAAATTAGGGTAACAAAAGATCTGGCCAATTTCGGGGAGTTTGTGAAATCCCGCGAGTCAAGTTGCAAATCCTCGAGGCCACCATCTCACTTCCTCTTGATCCACCATACATCCCAATTCTCTCGGATACAGAGACATGCATAGTGTCGACGGCTAGGTGATTCGATTCAGTCTTGTGCGGCGTCGAATAACCGTATTTGGATATTCGACGAAGCCCCCGGAGCACACACACACACACACACACATACACACTAGAGAGGCGTCCACTATTATAAGGCCAAACACAACCCCAGCCCGCATGCTCGGCGGATCCCCAGCCATCAGGATCGTACTGATGATGTATTCTCTCTCAATGCCCAGCTTTACCCATCCGACCTACCTTGTGGTCGTCGAGTCAGATGGTTCGGTCGTTCCGCCCTCGTCCACTTCCTTCAGGTATCCGTCCCAGTCGAAACTGTCCACAAAGCAGTGTCACGTCGGAAGAGGGGGAGACCGGCCAAGATCCCTGTCAAGCAGTCATCGGCGAGCCCACATCTAATCACGCAAGGGCACTGCCACCGCCCCTTCGGCCTTTACTAGTACGCCAAGATTGGCTCAAGAAACGCCGTTTCCTCTCGGTGGTCCGACCTCGCCGCCTAAACCTCAGACACCTCCTCCACACCGTCATGCAGATCCAAACTCGCTTGTCACGCTGCGCCCCCAACCCCCTGAATCCTGAGCCCATTCCACACCGGACAGACGAGGTCACCGCAGGCCGACCCGCGCCCATCCCGCACTCGAGGAAGACACCTTCGCGTTCGACCAATGGGCTACCCAGTTCCACGAAGTCAAGGATCTATACTTGGTTGGGGACCTTCCCCTCTCATCCGCCGAGGTCGGCAGGTAAAACCCCACTTGACTCGGGATTTTGTCTTCCCGAAATTGGCCAGATCTCTTGTTACCCCTAATTTGGGATTATGTAATTTAGCTTGATCACGGAACCTGATTGGGCCCGGCGATATCGCCGGCGCTCGCCTGCCCAAACGAATCAGCTTCATCCATTGGAACCTACAGCTGATTCTTTCTTTGCAATCGGAATCACACTCCTCGCCTGTTTGTGAGATAGTCGACTCGGATTGGGTGCACGATGCGCCTTACGATTCGAGATACAAAGGTCGAGGTTGGCAACTATGTGAGTTGGTCTGCAACAATCTTCTCCTTCGCTCCTCTGGTCCAGCAACAAGCGCGTTCGACTGCTGACGGTTCCCTCTTCTGTTGCGACCCTGCACCGTCTCATGATCTCCTTCCCCGTTCTCTTGGTCATGTCATCTCGGCTCGGCTCTTCTTGTCATGATGTCACCCCCGTTCTTCCGCTCGCTCCTTTTTCCACCTCTCGCCTCACTCCTTCCTCTTCATCACACGACTCCCATGGTTCCCTCCGCGCCGGTTCGCTCCCCCTCGTAGATCGCCGATTACGTTTCCCGACGAATCAACACATTCCGCCCAAAACCTGGCCACGAGCATTTCGTCCTCGGCCTGCCTACAGGCTCGTCCCCGCTGCCCGTGTATAAGCGGTTGGTGGAGCTGCATCAGAAGGGGGAGGTCAGCTTCAAGGTGGGTGGTCGCTTCTTTACTCTATCCCACATGAGCTGACGGCACTGGAAGAGTGTGGTGACCTGTGGGTTTCACCCTTTCTATCAAGCTCTAGCGAGTTGTGAAGATGTTGAGGAGCTGACGGACGATAATTGATTGACCAGTCAATATGGTGAGTCTAGTGGAAGAAGGAGTAGCTTATCTGGTAACAGGACGAATACGTCGGGATCCCCCGTGATCATTCCGAATCCTACCATACCTTCATGTTCAAAAACTTCTTCTCCCTCGTCGACATCAAGTAGGTCAACCTCACTCACTTCTCCGGCCCCGCTGACGCTCTCACTTTTTACTCTCCGTCTCCTCTTCCCCATCTTTGCTGGATGACTACTATCTCGCCTCGTGTGCCCCTGTCGACCTCTCTGCAGCCCCAAAAACACCCACATCCTCGACGGCGAGGCAGACGACCTGTACAAGGAATGCGAGGATTACGAAGCCGCCATCAAGGCTGCGGGCGGGATCGACCTGTTTCTAGGAGGTATCGGGGCTGGTGAGTGGGACGTGCCACGATGAGCGGAGATGGAGAACTGACGGGTGAGATAGATGGACATATCGCTTTTAACGAGGTGCGCTGAGCGTTGTGGTGGACTGGATGAAGCTGACTTGGCCACTCTTCCTTTTCTCAAATCACCACGTACCAAATGCTCCTTCGCTTCTCTCTTCTTTGCATGGCGCCTCTACTCGCTGCCTGCTGCTCGCCAACCTACACATTGGTCCCTGACCAATCTCCCCACATCAACCCCCCATATCCTCTCGACTATAATCGTCCGTCATACCGCGTCCTTCGCTACACCCCTATCCTCCTCGGTCGAGCCGCTCGCTTCGCTCGCGTCGCTCCCCCGTAGCCCGGCTCTTCCCTCTCCTCCCGCACCCGAATCAAAACCCTAGCGTACGAGACCATCCTCGACAACTGCCGATTCTTCAACAACGACCTCGCCCTCGTCCCCCGTATGGCGCTCACCGTCGGCGTCCAGACCGTCATGGACGCGAGGGAGGTTGTGCTCGTGGTGACTGGGCAGAATAAGGCGTTGGCGTTGAGTCATATGATCGAGGGGGGTGTGAATCATATGGTCGGTTGGAGGTTCACCTATTCGCTCGTTCACCGAGCTGCGCTTTCGAGCAGTATGGCTCAGAAGCATAGGTGGAAGGGGCTTGCGCTGATTAGGTGTGTGGTGCTTAGGTCACGGCGAGCGCTTTACAGACTCACCCATGGGCACTGGTCGTCTGCGAGTGAGTCCCACTCATCCTCGACCATTCCCATGCCTCTTGGACTTCCAGATTGCCTGGTTGAATATGCTGATACGGTGGAAACTGTCGTAGCGAGGACGCAACTCTGGAACTTCGAGTCAAAACTGTCAAGTACTTCAAATCCATCGAAAAGGTCCAAGACGAGGTGGAGGCCAAGTACGGGAGCGTCGCGTCCATCAGGCTGGGTCTAGGGCGGGCGAGTGCGGCGTGAGGGGAGGCGTGGCTCGGTGAGTATCTTGAGAGATGCAGCTTGTCATACTACTTGTACCCAAACATCGACACCATACGTGCAAGTTGTCTGTTCTAAAACACTGGGACCTGACGAACGAGCATGCGGTGTAAGGCATGAGAATGGTGACAGTGATTGTCATGGCAGTGAAGATGAGTATGGTGACAAGACCAAAGGGCGATGATCAGGAGGGATGCAGGCGAGTTCCCAAGAAGGACAAGGACGATGTAGGCTCAAGGTTATCGTTTGCGTCGATGCTGTCATCGATAATATGTATCATCTCTGAAGATGCGAATGCGTATCCGCGACCCTCGCAATCTCCGCGAAAGGGGGCAACGGGATCTGTTCACCGCCATGTCCATCCACCGGCGGCTATTCCCAATCCACCACATCAGCTACATCCACCGAACAAAGGAGAAGGGCGACTCACCACCCTAAACATCGGATTGATATCCCCGTCCACTTCCTCCGCCTCATCCCAACTCCGAATACTAGGCAACATAGTCCCACTCCTCCCCATCCCCGCACCATGCGCAACCGCCATCCCCATCGGGTGCCCATATGGACTCGTCGGGACGCTCCCTTGGGCTTGGGGGTGCGGGACGGAGTGGTTGGGTGATGCCGAGGCGAGGTTGGCGTGGGCCATGAACTCATTGGCTAGTTGGGATTCGAGGGAGGGGTTGGAAACGGACATGAGTCGGGAAGGGAAAGGTTTGAAGGATGAGAGGGAGGGGGCGCGGCGGGTCATCAAAGGATCAGGGGAGTGGTTCTTCTCGGGGCAGTCTTGGCGCGTTCCCCTACGTGGACCGGGACTGAGGTACACTTCAGCATGCACCAAGCTGGTGGGAGGGGGACTCACTCGCTGTCGACAGTCCCAATGGTGAGCACACTCCGACTTCTCAGACTGTTATGATCGAAGCTCGACATCGAATGATCATCATCCTCGTTCCTTCTCCTCGCTTTATGTCTCCCAGCAGCATCATACACATTGCCCTGATGCTCGAGCGCGGCGGCGGATAGTATCGGTTGACTCTGACTATGGCCGGCATGTATAGAGTGTCCCGAGCGGTACGATTCGTGGCTCCGGATCGACTGCGCGCTGACGCTACCCGGCATATTTCGATAACCCCGGATATCCGGCGCCGCCGTTTGCTGATGCGGAGCAGCGGTTGACGAGACCGGTTGCTGGACAACAGGAGCAGGCCGCGGTGCTTCCGGGACATTACTGAACGTCCCGCTAAACTCGATCTCGCTCATGGTATTGGTAAGTCGACGCTCCTCGACGAGCTGATTCCGTTTCTGCAGCACCGCACGAGATCGTTCCTTCTGCGCTCGCTCCATTGCGTCGCGCTTGGCTTTCTCCAACTCCCGTGCAGCACGCTCAGCCTCCTTCTTCGCTTTCTTCGGGTCATCGATGACTGGTGGTGCGGGCTGGGATGGTTGCGTCCCGCTTTGGGTCCGCTTCAGGGGTGACGATCCGTGATAACCGAGTTCGTCGACTGACGCGAGCGAGCTGACGCGCTTGTCTCCACCGCCAAACACATTGCTGAGTCCCCACTTCTTCTTCTTCCCGGTCGTAGTCTGGAGGAGTTTATGCGATGCAGCGCCGGATGTCGGCTCGATCGGAGGGTGCATAGGTGCCTGCGCTTGACCCGGTATCCGGGCGGGTTCATTCTCGTACATGTGTAGTTGCTGCTGTTGTTGCTGGACATACACAGCGACGTGCGACTTGGCTGGGACCGCACGCTGTCGCTCTGCGAGGTGTAAGTTGCTGACGGAAAGATTGAAGTTGGAGATGGAGGGATTGGAAGCGGCCGCTGGATCTGACCCCTCGAAGACGGATCCATCGTAGAGGGTGGACGGGACTTGAGATACTCGCCGGATTTGCTCCGGGTACCGAGGAGTGGCTTGGTGTCCTGTGGTGCGATCTCCGCCCATCTCGTAGACGGAGCTGGCCACCGGCGAAGGTGGTGGTCGATGACCATAGCTCGACAGATCTTCCGTCGGTAAGTCCAGCTCGCGAAGCTGATGAACCAGAGCCGACGAGTCTTCCGGTAATCGATGTATCGATCCTGGACCTGGCGGAGGGAAGAAATTCCGAGCAAGTTGATTTTGGTCTGGCGTACGTACAGGCGGAGGTAGCGTCCGGATATCCCCGTTGGCAAAGGCCGGTCGAGTGTCCTGGTGTGAATGACACGGTGGTAGTTGTCGCGGCGGTACATTCATCTCTGTCTGACGGGGAGCGGATCCCGGTGCTGGCTGGCCTTGTGAGAAAGCAATGCGAGGGAGAGGGGCGGTTCGGTGGAGATGTGGAAGGGTCTCGTGGAAGTAAGCATGCTCGACGCATTGCGCCGAGGTCAAGCGGTACTTCGGGTGGTATCGTAGTAGATCTGAGATGCAATCGACAAGGGATTGCGGGACCTTCTCGTTGAAGAGACCGCGGAAGTGGACCGGATTTCGCTGGCCATCAGCGGAATTACTATATCGCAACTCACCTTCGGGAAAGAGAATCCGACATTCTTCGCCAACTTGATCCCAGAGTTCCACGATCCACCTCCAATCGTCCGTCCTCGCTCGTCCATGCCATATTCGGCACTCGGATCTCCAAGAGTATCGCATATCCGATACACCTGATCGATCTCGCTCACACCGGGGAAGAGAGGTTTGAGGTTAAGCATTTCCGCGAGGATCGTCCCCAATGCCCACATGTCGACTGGCGGACCGTACTCCGTCGATCGCAGCAAGACTTCCGGTGCGCGATACCACCTCGTCGAGACGTATTCCGTATATGGCGGCTTCGAATCCGTCGCTCGTGCCAGACCGAAATCCGCCAGCTTGACGATAACCGAGACGTCCTTCTCATATCTCAGCGACTCAGTCCCTTTCGGTGTCCGCGGTAGTGGGTCGTCCGAATGGCTCGACGATCCCCGCGTCTGATTGATCCGGGTCAATGCCGCGGCTGTAAGGTAGTCGGTCAATCCCGTCGTCGTCACAAGCAAGTTCTCCGGTTTCATATCCCGGTGAAAATAGCCATATCGGTGAATATGATGTAGTCCGGAGGAGATCTGGTGGAAGCAGCTTGCTATGAGTCCCGCTGCGAGAGGTCGTCCGCGTCGAGATTTGGTGAGCTGATAGAGGTTGCCCTCCATACACTCGAAGACGAAGTAGAGCTCGTGGGATTTCGGGGAGATGAAGGCGTCGTAGAGGGGAATTATGGCGGGGTGTTGCGGTATGCGGCGGAGAGACTACGACCGAAGCGAGGCATCAACATCCTTCGCGCTATCTGGCTTTTGCAACTCACGACTAGCTCCCCCAACGTACTGGCCTGCTTCCATCCCCCTTCCCACATCCGCTTCATCCTCTTCAGCGCGACTAATCTGTTGCCTGCCCATTCCGGTCGCGCGCCTGCTCCGCACTGCATTGCTGAGAGAAGGGTACCTGACCGGACAGGGGAGTGCCAGTCGCAGAGCCAGACGGTTCCGAAGGAACCATCGCCAAGACATTTCAGCTCGCTATAGCTCCGTTCTCCGACTGCGGGTGATGTCGAAGACGTTGAAGGGGAAGAAGACATCACGTCAGCCTTACAATATCATTCCATTCTCGGACCACGCACGAGGATCCTCCACCCCGACTCTCCCGTCTCCTTCATCCATCACCATCCCTCTCACATCCCTCTCGATACCATCCATCTTCACCTGTTCCCCCTTAGACGCCGGGGTCCGCCTGTAACTCGATGGGCCGGCGATAGGTGAAGGTGAATACGGTTGAAGCGGGGACGAGGTGTACCGATTCTGCTTCGATGGGGAAGGGGAGTACTGGTGGTTCGACGGGGAGGGGGAGTAAGCTTGTTGGGAAGTCGAAGGTGAGGGATTGTAGTAGGGATATTGGTACTGTTGTTGATGACCGGGTTGGGCCGAGGTCGGTGTGGGGAGGTAGGAATCATCCTTGGTGGGAATGGAGAGGTCATAGCTGTGACCGTTGGGGTAGGTCGACATACCGAGGTTGGGAGATCGCGTGACCAAGGTGGTCATCCCTCGTGCGGGTGGAAAATGATGGGTTTGAGACAATCACGCGGAAATGTGTGAGTGATGGGACGAGAGATTGATGATGGAGGCTGGAAGCCGTTGGAATGCTGACGACGCGATGGCGGTAATGGATGCAAATGGGTCCGAGTGTGTCGGAGGGTGAAGGCGAGGGAGGAAATCGCGCGAAGGAAGCTGGAAGGCGGGATGATCAGCGGAACGAAGTAGTATTACGAGAACGAGGAATGCGCAGTGACTCGTTCTCACTCGCGACTAGCCAAGCTATTTCGTAGAGCCGCTCGATTAGGCCCCCGGACCTCGAAGCCTGACGGGGTGATCCCACCCTCCCCGTTCGTTTCCTGTCGATTCAGGTCCGTAAAGTCCACCGCAGCTTAAATCCTCAGCTCATGAAACGCCGATCCCAAGCATCCAAGCATCACGACGAGATGGAGAGTCGGGTCGCGGATAGAGTGTCGGGTGGAGCTGAATGATCAATGCCTGGAATCCGCACTAAGGAACCAAGGAATCATAGGAGCTAGTAGATTTAGTGGCTTTTGGCCGGAATGTTTTGACTCTTGAGTTGTGAGACGACAGCCTATTGCTTTTTGCAAGTACTGGATCTACTTAGCTACGATGCCAAGATGCACATAGGCGTGACGGAGGATCGCCACTGCGTACTGCTATCGCGCTACTGCTTACCCTTCGCGATCCGCGCAACGCCCTCTCCACAATCTTCCATCTCGCTAGTTGTGTTATGTTCCTCATCCCTCAAGCACGAGAAGGCGTCCGGAGATTTTGGCTTCAAAGGCAAGCTTCCCCGAGACATTCCATCGAGACAGATATCGGTCGCGAGGCTTATCCAAAGGAAACGGAAGCGGAAAAGGCGTACTCGTCAGGAACCGCAGCCAGGTCCGGGGTGTCGGAATTCAGCCACCTTTGTGTAGTTGAAGACGTTGTGAAAGTGTGGTGCGTAGGACGTATGTGTGAATGTCCGAGATGATGGGGAAGCTACCAACGAGGCCTGCTAGGTAGCTAGATAGGCGGTGTGGTTGACACGCCTTTCAACACTCCCCTTAAGCTGCTCGCCGTCTAGCTAGACCTCCACCCCTGCACCGCCTGGTCTAT